>CAJICF010000088.1_pt1 | contig 11891 bp, 8 predicted proteins | sample 9199541 | NCBI WGS metagenome assembly CAJICF01 (sample SAMEA7708324, study PRJEB35096) | sediment metagenome | biome: marine neritic benthic zone biome [ENVO:01000025]; feature: sediment [ENVO:00002007]; material: shallow marine sediment [ENVO:03000034] sea grass bed [ENVO_01000059] ... | reverse complement strand
GGAGATGTTATGAAGGACAGTTTTGCCACGCGCCGGACCCTCGGTGTCGGTGACCATGAATACGAAATATTCAGCCTGCGTGAACTGGATTCAACATACCCCGTGGCGCGGCTGCCCTACTCCCTGAAGATCCTGCTGGAGAACCTGCTCCGTCACGAGGACGACCTGACCGTCACCGCCAACGACATCCGGGCGCTGGCCGACTGGGATTCCCGGGCCGAACCCTCCAAGGAGATTCAGTATCGCCCGGCGCGCGTGCTGATGCAGGACTTCACCGGGGTACCGGCGGTGGTCGACTTGGCCGCGATGCGCGATGCCATGCAGGCCCTGGGTGGCGATCCGAACAAGATCAACCCGTTGCAACCGGCGGAACTGGTCATCGACCACTCGGTACAGGTGGACCGCTACGGCTCCGACGAGGCCTTCGGCGCCAACGCCGAACTGGAGTTTTCGCGCAACCGCGAGCGCTACCAGTTTCTCAAGTGGGGCCAGAAGGCCTTCTCCAACTTCAAGGTCGTGCCGCCGGACACCGGCATCGTGCACCAGGTCAACCTGGAATACCTGGCACGGGTGATATTTGGCCAGGAAAACAATGGGATCCTGCAGGCCTACCCGGACACCCTGGTGGGCACAGACTCCCACACCACCATGGTCAACGGCCTGGGGGTACTGGGCTGGGGTGTGGGCGGCATCGAGGCCGAGGCCTCCATGCTCGGCCAGCCGGTGTCCATGCTGATCCCCAAGGTGGTGGGTTTCAAGCTCACCGGCGAATTGCTCGAGGGCACCACCGCCACCGACCTGGTGCTGACCATCGTCGAGATGCTGCGCCAGCACGGCGTGGTGGGTAAGTTCGTGGAATTCTTCGGCCCGGCCATCTCCCACCTGCCCATGGGTGACCGCGCCACCATTGCCAACATGGCCCCGGAATACGGCGCCACTTGCGGTCTGTTCCCCATCGACGCCGAGACTCTGGCCTATCTGCGGCTGACTGGCCGCGACGAGGACGAGATCGCCTTGGTCGAGGCCTACGCCAAGACCCAGGGTATGTTCCACACCGAGGACAGCCCCGCAGCGGAGTACAGCGAGACCCTGGAACTGGACATCTCCACGGTGGTGCCCAGCCTGGCCGGACCCAAGCGTCCCCAGGACCGAGTGCCGTTAACTGAGGCCAAGGCCTCCTTCCTGTCCGCCCGAGAGGCACTCAAAACCGAGCGCGGCATCCAGTCGAAAGGACCGGTCAAGACCGCCATCGACGGCCAGGAGGTGAGCTTGGACGACGGCGCGGTGGTGATCGCCGCCATCACCTCCTGCACCAACACCTCCAACCCCACGGTCATGTTGGCCGCGGGCCTGCTGGCCAAGAAGGCGGTCGACAAAGGCCTCAAGGTGCAACCCTGGGTCAAGACTTCGCTGGGTCCCGGCTCCATGGTGGTCAGTCAATACCTGGAAAGCGCGGGCCTGATGGAGCCGCTCAAGGCCCTGGGCTTCCACGTGGTGGGCTACGGCTGCACCACCTGCATCGGCAATTCCGGCCCCTTGCCTGAAGCCGTGTCCAAGGCCATCGCCGAGGGCGACCTCAGCGTCTGCTCGGTGCTGTCGGGCAACCGCAACTTCGAGGGCCGGGTGCATGCCGAGGTGCGCATGAACTACCTGGCCTCGCCACCCCTGGTGGTGGCCTACGCCCTGGCCGGGCGCATGGACCTGGACCCCTACGCCGAGCCGCTGGGGCGCGACCCGGACGGCAACCCGGTATTCCTGCGCGACATCTGGCCGACCCAGAGGGAGATCGCGGACGCCGTATCATCCAACCTGAGCCGCGAGGGATTTCAAACGGCTTACGCGGACGTGTTCGCCGGCGACACCCGCTGGGCCGCTCTGGCCTCCCCCGAGGGCGAACGCTTCGCCTGGAGCGGCGATTCCACTTACATCCAGAATCCGCCCTACTTCACCGGCATGGCCCAGGAGGCGGATGAGGTCTCCGACATCGCGGGCGCGCGGGTGCTGGCGGTGTTGGGCGATTCGGTAACCACTGATCACATCTCCCCCGCCGGTGCCATCAAGGCCGACTCCCCGGCCGGCAGATATCTGCGCGAGCATGGCGTGGAACCGGTGGACTTCAACTCCTACGGCTCACGGCGCGGCAACCACGAGGTGATGATGCGTGGCACCTTCGCCAACATCCGGCTGCGCAACCTGCTCGCCCCCGGCACCGAGGGCGGCGTGACCATCCATCAGCCCAGCGGCGACCCGACCAGCATCTACGACGCCGCCATGCGCTACCAGGCCGAGGGCGTGCCCTGCATCATCCTGGCCGGCAAGGAATACGGCTCCGGCTCCTCCCGCGACTGGGCTGCCAAGGGTCCGCGCCTGTTGGGCGTGGCCGCGGTGATCGCCGAGAGCTACGAACGCATTCACCGTTCCAACCTGATCGGCATGGGCGTGCTGCCGTTGCAGTTTCAGGATGGCGACACTCCCGCCGCCCTCGGGCTAACTGGCACCGAATCCTACGCCATTAGCGGCCTGGGTGACGGCTCCGCCAAGCAGGTCACGGTGACCGCCACCGACTCCGATGGGGGAACCAAGACCTTCACCGCCCGGGTGCGTATCGACACCCCTCAGGAGGTGGAGTACTACCGCCACGGCGGTATCCTGCAGTATGTCCTGCGCCGGCTTGCGAGCTGAGTTAGAAAGCAAGCTCGCGCAAAGGCGCAAAGACGCGAAGATCAATTTGAACGAATTCGCCGTTATACCTCTCGCCGATAGGTTGTGGTTGGGCGAGAGGTATAACCATCCCCCTTTGCGACTTGGCGCCTTTGCGCGAGTCAAACAATGAATATTTCTTGGAACTGACTAAGGCTAAGCATGGAACTATCGTCACTAACCGCCGTTTCGCCCGTGGACGGCCGTTACGGCTCCAAGGCCGTCGATCTGCGCCCCATCTTCAGCGAGTACGGCCTGATTCGGCACCGGGTATTGGTGGAGATCCGCTGGCTGCAGGCGCTGGCCGCGGAACCGGCGATCGCCGAGGTGCCGCCATTCAGCGAGCACGCCACCAAACTGCTCGACGGCATCTTCGACCACTTCAGTGTCGAGGATGCGCAGCGGGTCAAGAACATCGAGCGCACCACCAACCACGACGTCAAGGCGGTGGAGTATTTCCTCAAGGAGAAGATCGCCGGCAACGATGAACTGGAGGCCGTCAGCGAGTTCATTCACTTCGCCTGCACCTCGGAGGACATCAACAACCTCGCCTACGCCCTGATGCTGCGCGAGGGCCGCGGTCAGGCCCTGCTGCCGCAGATGGACGACGTGATTCAGGCGATTCGACACCTGGCCCACGAACACGCCGACAAGCCCATGCTGTCACGCACCCACGGCCAGCCAGCCTCCCCCACCACCCTGGGCAAGGAGATGGCCAACGTGGCGCATCGCCTGGCGCATCAGCGCGAGCAGGTGGCGGCGGTGGCGATCCTGGGCAAGATCAACGGCGCGGTCGGCAACTACAACGCCCATCTCAGCGCCTACCCGGAAATCGATTGGCAGAGCTTTGCACAGCGCTTCGTGGAATCCCTGGGTCTGACCTGGAACCCCTATACCACCCAGATCGAGCCGCACGACTACATGGCCGAGCTGTTTGACGCCATGGCGCGATTCAACACCGTGCTGCTGGATTTCTGCCGCGACGTCTGGGGCTATATCTCGCTCGGCTATTTCAAGCAAAAGACCGTGGCCGGCGAGGTGGGCTCCTCGACCATGCCCCACAAGGTCAACCCCATCGACTTCGAAAACGCCGAGGGCAACCTGGGCATCGCCAACGCGCTGTTCGCCCACCTGGCGGCCAAGCTGCCGGTGTCGCGCTGGCAGCGCGACCTGACCGATTCCACCGTGCTGCGCAACCTGGGGGTGGGCATCGCCCACACCGGAATCGCCCTGCAATCCTGCCTGCGCGGCATCTCCAAACTGGAGGCCGACGAGGCGCGTTTGGCCGCCGACCTGGATGCAAACTGGGAGGTCCTGGCCGAGCCGATCCAGACCGTGATGCGCCGCTATGGGGTCGACAAGCCCTACGAAAAGCTCAAGGAGCTGACCCGTGGCCAGCGGGTAGGCGCTGAAGAGCTCAAACGCTTCGTCGACGGTCTCGACATTCCCGAGGAGGCCAAGGCCGCCCTGCGGCAACTTTCCCCCGCCACCTATATAGGCAATGCGGCCGAACAGGCCAGTATCTCGCCCAAGTGACGCTCACGCATACCGCTTCGTCCCAAAGGGTGAAATAGCGCGAAGTATCGCGTCAGTTGGCGACGGCCGGCCCATCCTTCCGTGCAACATGGCTACCTTCCTGTAGCATTGCTCCTGCGCTCATGGGCCTACCAGCCGGCGGTATTGGGTATTACGGCCGGCTTGATAGGTTCTTGCGTGGCCTTCTGGCACGCCGCACGCTTTGCGGTTGCCCTCGACTAAATAACTGGAATATGGAGGAAACAGGAAGATGAAAAAAATAGTCTTGCTACTAGGTGCCGCGCTGCTCAACATTGCTACGCTGGCGGCAGAAACTCCCGAAGGGTCAAATCCAGACGTTAGACAACTTGCCAGAGAAGCCTATTTTGAAATAGAGGACAACGTTTTTTCAGCGGAACGGCTGAGGTCAGCGGCTAACAAGCTTGAAAAGGCTTACAGCATGGAGCCCAACGAACCCTTCATCTATCTCTCTTCCTCACTGGTGGCGATCGTCGTGGGGCACGGCGTTGGCATTTGGTATAAAGCCGATAGATTTGCACGCGGCGCATTGGATAATGCACTGGAATCGGCGAAGAAAGCCTTGGAATTGGATCCCAACCTTGCCCACACGCACGCTCATCTTGCCAGAATTTATATCACAAGGGCTGATTTTGACGACGCCCGCGCGCATCTCGACAGGGCCAAGGCACTCGACCCGAGTAGTTTTTATTATTGGTACTTTGAGGGGATTCTTGCCGAGATACAGGAAGATGCGCACCGCGCGTACAGGTTTTTTGATGAGGCGGAAACACGCGTTACCCGCAAATCACAGCTTAGGCTCATTTCCAATCACAGAGGAAATGTAGCGAGCATACTCGGAGATTCGGAGGCAAAAGAGAGTCTGCTGTTGGACGATATTCGAAATTACCCGTCCGATGCGAATGCCTATAACACTTATGGTGCCTTTCTGAGCAACAACGGCCGAGTGCAAGAAGCCATAGTGCAGTATGAGAAGGCGGTGGAACTTGGTGCTTTTCCGCTTCTCCTGAGGAATATGGGGAGCGCCTACAACAAGCTGGGAGAAAAATATCAAAACGGAAAGGGAGTGGAACAGGATCAGCAGAAAGCGGTTGAATTCTACCGAAAAGGCGCGGAGTTGGGAAATCCCTATGCTATGGGGAATACTGGCTTCATGTATGAGAAGGGCTTTGGAGTCGATCAGGATTACGGCGAGGCCGTGCGCTGGTACGAGCAAGGGGCCAACCTGGAAAATCGTTTTTCTCAGGCCAAATTGGGTTACCTTTATCTTTATGGACTTGGTGTCGACAGAGACATTGAGGGAGCCAAGCGTTGGTATCTTAAGGCTGTAGATAACGGTTACGCAAAGGCCTTGTTTGGGCTTGGAGCTGTCTATGAAGAGGATGGAGACTATCCGGAGGCCATCAAATGGTATCGAAAGGCCGCTACGCAGGGGGTGGATCACGCGGCCGACAGGATAACGGCACTCCAACAACGCGGGTATCAGTAAAGAACTGGGGCCATGTGCTCATTCACACCTTCAGACGGTTGCTTGCTTTCTTTTCGGGCTTCCGGAATGGCCGGAATCCGGCCGACGGTCGTTTACGGCCAAAACCGGCCGTTCACAGCCGGGCGCGCGGTAGATCAGCTATCGACGCTCAGCCCCGGCCTTTTCTGCATAGCGCCTGCGAGGTCCGGGGCCGAATCTGACGCTCACGACCCCCTAATCGCAAGCGCTTGACCACAACATCGCCGTGATCTACCGTGCATTGAGATAGTATCGATGGACACAAGGGCGGCTTCGTACGGGACGCGTTGCTGGCAGGACTTTACAGATTCGGTTTCGTGCTCTAATTAGTGCCATCTATTTTGTTGGGCGCAATTTGATTCTAAAGGGGGTGCGCGTGAATGCATTTAATATATTTCGATAAGGCGATTCTGTTGTTGGAAACATTAGCGTTGTTAATACACTTTAGAGGAACAAGAAAATGCTTATTGGGGAATACAAGGCGTCCAATGAACTAGTTCTTGAGATAACAAAAGAACCAGTCGATGGAAAAGTTGAGGGGGTTTTTAGCAATCCAAATCCCGGTCACAATTGGTCATGCGCTGTCTCAGGGGTTTTTCAGCCTTGGGACACCAACCATAACAGAATATTACTGTCAATGTCCGGGCTGTTCCGTCACCAAGTAGATACCTCCGGGGAGCCGGCGGTGCGATATGAGGTGATTTCGGTATTTGGTTATGCCGAGGCTAGCGACGGCACATCTCCAGTCAATCGACTAACGTTGATTCAGGGGTGGGCAAATGATGGAAGCCATAATCAAGAAACTGTAGGCTCACAAAGCGCTGTAGCATTTACGCGACAATAATCCTCGGTATCAGGTAAAAAGGGAGGCCGCAACGCCCAACATGCGGGGTCAACTCGGACCCCGCGCAAAAAGCGCGCGGGTCCGGTTACGCTTAGCGTTGGCCATAAGAAATCGGAGATAAGAATGAATCAAGGCGGTTGTACCTGTAGGTCAGTGCGCTATCAATTTACTGGTGAGCCTCTTACTTGCTATGCCTGCCATTGTACTGATTGCCAGACATCCTCAGGTTCAGCGTTCACGCTTTCGATGATCGTGAACAGTGACGATATTGAGGTGACAGAGGGAAAGCTATCTGTAAATTATCAAAAAGATAATGGTGTCGAGGTGAAAAGACATCAGTGCGCTCAATGTGGTACAGCGCTGTGGTATTCCGCTGATGCGTATCCAAATATATATGCACTAAAGCCCGGTACCTTTGATGATACAAAATGGTTCAAACCAATAGCTCATCTCTGGCTACGCAGTGCACAGCCCTGGGTTGTGTTGGATGAAGATTCAAAACAGTATCAGAAGCAACCAAAAATGACCGAGCTTTTCGAACTATGGGCAAAAAGAGAAAATGCCTAACAAGGCAAATGCACTCCGACGGCAAAAAGCGTCGCTCCTTCGTCGCTCTGCTTTTTGCCTCCGGTGATTTGCGGCGTTAATGTCCGCTCAGGGTCGTCTTTGCTCGTTTAGCGGTTGCTTATATTAGCCACCCCTAACCGGGCGTGATCGGCCATGAGCGGCCTGTCAGCCCAGTTGATGCGACCGGCAGGTCGATGCGGGAAGCCGTCGCTCGCCTGTGCTCTGGGGATCGAGGGTTTTTCGCCCCTCTGTGGATCGCTAACCCCGACTGTTCTAAGGTGCAGACACCACTATCTCCACAGGAAGTGAGGGACTCGGCGTGGGGCGCGCCAAAGTCACAGGCGGATTTGCGAACGAAGTGGAGGCTGTAAACCAAAGCGAACCCCGCTCAGGCGGGGTTCTTTTTCAGTTTTGGGACGCCGTGCACCCCACACAATTTGTCTTTAAATCTTCCGGTGGTTCGGGTTTCCTAAAAACCTATCATCTGAGCATGAAGCCCCCTTTCGCGTACAGATCGAACGATGCGGCTAGGCCGCACCTCATAGGGATCGAAATCGACAACCATTAGATGGCGCGTTTTCTCATGCATACAGGCGCTTACAATTCCCTGGTCACCCCCGAGACTCCGCTCGAGTTCGTGGACGCGATCATCCTGCAATGTTTCATCGATGTGAATTACGATATTACCACTCGACATAATGCCTCTCCTCAGGTGCTCGTAGGTAGTCCTTCATGGATACGAGTTTCACCTACATGCCCTGGCAGGATGCACGAAGACTGTATCAGGTTGAAGGAGCACGCCACGAGCTATGTGTGTCAGCGAGATTCCAGCAGCGCGCCGAAAAACCAACTAGCCAAGTCGGATAAACTCACCCTACGCTCTCTGAGCTTTATAGCAAGGAGTATTTGCGTAATATGCGGCCGTTCACCGTGCGGTCGGAATAATTGTGCCGACGACCGCCGCACCGACATCACAAGAAGAGCAGAATCGTGAAGTAGTGGCTAACGCTGCCTGCCAGCACGAACAGATGCCAGACGCCATGGCACCAAGGGTACCGGTGGCCAAGGACGAAGAACAGGATACCTGAAGTGTAGAAGATTCCACCCACCAGCAGCCAGCGAAACCCCTCCGGCGGCAGGGAGGCAAGCAACGTGTCCAGGGTGAACAGGCAGAGCCAACCCATAAGTATATAGATGATGATCGGTATCACTCTCGGCCCCTTGCGCGGCAGTCCGTCCAAGAGGATCCCTAACACCGCCAGCCCCCAGATCGCGCCGAACATCCGCCAGCCCAAGGTGCCCTCGAGCGCTACCAGCGTGAACGGGGTGTAGGTCCCTGCGATCAGCAGGTAGATGGCTTGGTGGTCCAGCACCTGGAACACCCGTCTAGCGGGGCCAACCAGAGCGTGATAGAGGGTGGAGAAGAGATAGAGAAGAAACAGAGTGAGACCGTAGACGCTGAAGCTCAGGATCTTGCGGGTATCGCCATCCATCGCAGCAAAAGTCACGAGGACCACGCCCCCGGCGAGCGCAAGGGCCGCGCCGATCAGGTGACTGATGCTGTTGAATCGTTCGCCTTTGTACATGCCGGTATATACTACCGGTATTGTCACTCGCTCCGCTCGCGAAACGGGCGAGGGCGCAATCACCGCGAGGCGCGTTGTTAACAGCCGCGCCTTCCGCGTCCAAATCGCGTACCGCGTGCTGCTGGCCGGCCGCGCTGTGCGCTTTGGCCAAGCCTGATCAGTCGAAAACAGCCGCCGTATTCGGCGGCTTTCGGACTTGCGCCGACACTGGCCTACCCAGGTCTTTTCTCCCTCTGGGGTCGGCCCACATTCCCAGGAAAGGAGCAGGAGGTTAGCACCATGCCCGTCACCCTGCGGCAGATCATGCAACAGGTCCGTGCCGCACCGACGCTGGACGACGCCCTGGAAGTCATCATCCTGCAGGTGAAGAAGGCGGTGCGGGTCGACGCCTGCGCCGTCTACCTGACCGATGTGGAACAAGGTGATTGCGTCCTGGCGGCCGCGAAAGGACTGGACCCGGACTTGATCGGCAGCGTCCGGGTCAGGCTTGGAGAAGGCCTCGTGGGTCTCGTGGCGGAGCGGAGGGAATTGATCGTCGAAACCGATGCCGGCGCCCATCCCAACCGCTATTTTTCGATCGACACACTCCATCGGCGCGACGGCAGCTTTCTTGGCACACCGCTAATACACTACCGCAAGCTCTTGGGGGTATTGGTGGCCTGGAAGCCGGTGCACCAACCCTACGCCGGGGACGAGGTGACGTTCTTTGTCAGTCTCGGGGCGCAGCTGGCGAAGGCCGTTCACGATGCGGAGACCATTGATGCGGTGAGCGCGCTGCTCAGCGGTCAGCGCTGCAGGGATCCCTTCGTACAAGGCATCTCGGCAGCGCAAGGACTGGCCATCGGTCGGGTGATGCTGGGCGACGCGCAGGCCAAGCTTGCGTCGATCCCAGATAGACAAGTCCGAGACGTCGCCGCCGAGGCGCTTGCCTTCCAAGCTGCAATCGCTGGAGCTCGCCAAGAGCTCAAGTCCGGCGGGGAGGGTTTGGCCGGCGTCGTGCCAGAGGACGTGGGCTCCCTGTTCGATGTCTACGCCATGCTGTTGGGCAGCGATAGCTTAGTAACGGATACCATCGATCGGATCCGCTCGGGAAACTGGGCCCCCGGGGCTTGGCGCGAGACCATCTCCCGGCATGCGTCGATTTTCGAGCAGATGGAGGATCCCTACCTGCGTACACGGGCGGATGACATTCGCGAGATCGGCGAGTACGTCCTGACGCAGCTCCAGTCCCGGGAGACGGCATCTGCGGAAACCCCGGAGCGCTGCGTCCTGGTCGGAGACACTCTCGGCTTGACCCATATCGCCGCAATACCCGCGGGATGCCTTGTCGGCCTCGTCAGCACGCGCGGCTCCCCCCTCTCCCATATGGCGGTGCTTGCGCGCGCCTTGGGCATCCCTGCCGTCGTCAGCCTGGCGGCCTTGCCCGGCAGTCTCTTGGCGGGGAGTGAGATGGTGGTCGATGGGGACGAGGGTCGGGTCTACATCCAGCCCTCGCCCCGGCTCCTCGCGACCTTCCAGCGGCGAATCCGCGAAGCGAGGCTGCGCGCCGACAGGCTCGCCGCTACGCGCGAGCTACCCGCCGAGACCCTGGACGGCACCCGTGTCCCCTTGTATGCCAACATCGGGCTCCCCGCCGACATCGCATCCGCTGCGGCCAGCGGGGCCGAGGGCATCGGTCTCTACCGCACGGAGTACAGCTTCCTGCTGAGCGACACCCTTCCGGACGAGGATGACCAGCGCGCGAGCTATCGCGAGGTGCTCGCAGCCTTTGCTCCGAAACCGGTGACCCTGCGTACTCTCGACGTGGGCGGCGATAAGATGCTGTCCTATTTCCCCACTGTGGAGGACAACCCCTTTCTCGGCTGTCGCGGCATCCGCTTTTCGCTGGATCAACCGGGGATCTTTCTGATTCAGTTGCGGGCCATGCTGCGTGCCAACGCGGGACCGGGTAATCTTCAGGTGCTGTTTCCCATGATCGGAACGGTCGGCGAGCTTGAGGAGGCACTGGGGCTTCTGGAACGGGCCTATCGAGAGCTGGAGGAAGAGGGGCAGGACGCGGCGCGGCCGCGGGTCGGGGTGATGATCGAGGTGCCGGCTTCGGTCCACCTGGCCGAGACCCTGATTCGGCGCGTGGACTTTCTGTCGATCGGGACCAATGACTTGACCCAGTACATGCTGGCGGTGGACCGTAACAACGCCCAGGTCGTGACCCCTTATGACGGCCTGCACCCCGCCGTGCTCAATGCCATTCGTCAGGTGATCGAAGCCGCTCACCTTCAGGGCAAGCCCGTGAGTGTCTGCGGAGAAATGGCGGGGGATCCGGCGGGTGCATTGCTGCTTATGGGCATGGGGGTCGACACCCTCAGTATGAGCCCCACGCTACTCGCCCAGGTGAAGCTCGCCATCCGTTGCTTCACCCAAGCGCGGGCACGTGTGCTCGCCGATACTGCGCTCGGCATGGACCATGGATACTCCATCCACCGATTGATGAACGGTGTGCTCGAAGAGATTCGGGGTAACCCGGAAACCGCAGGCGTCTAACTGAACTGAGACGAGTCCGACCTCTCGCTTGATCCCGCGCGAGCCCCACGGCGACCCCCGATAAGCCAAGTCCGCGGTACAAACGCTTTGTCGCTGCTCTTAGCCGATTGGCGAGAAGGCATGTTTGCCTGTCTCGCCGACGGGGCGGTGGTAGCTTGCTCGGCGATCCCGTTCACATCCGAGAACACTCCTGTCGCTTGCGGTAAGGCTCGGTACATTCCGCATAACGGACACAGAAAAACGGACTGAAGAGCGAAGGCACCGCCAGATGGATTTCCACTGCCACCAGCCTGTCACCTCCGATGAAAATGAAAACCCCCTGTCGCGGGCAGGGGGTTCCTATAATTTATGAAGCCGATGAACTATCCCGGGCTCCGGTCGCGGTCAAGCGAATGCCGTTTATCAGCAGGCGTCGAAAACTATGCCCTTACCTATGATCACCGGTGACTAAAAAGGTGACAGATTTATTTATGGGTCTTCGTGAAGTCGTGTGGGTAAATTTCGGTCATTTTAGAGGGGTGGCAGCATGCAGGTCAGTATCTTGAGCCGCAGGTACTCCTCATCGCGCAGGCCATATGCGCGGCGCTGGATG
>CAJICF010000251.1_pt1 | contig 12037 bp, 8 predicted proteins | sample 9199541 | NCBI WGS metagenome assembly CAJICF01 (sample SAMEA7708324, study PRJEB35096) | sediment metagenome | biome: marine neritic benthic zone biome [ENVO:01000025]; feature: sediment [ENVO:00002007]; material: shallow marine sediment [ENVO:03000034] sea grass bed [ENVO_01000059] ... | reverse complement strand
TCACCGGCCATTTCAGGCTCAGTTCCGCATTCAATTCCAGAAACTCGGCCTGTTCGGGCGGTAGGTCATCTTCGCTGTAGATGGCCTCGATCGGGCATTCCGGCTCGCACAGCGTGCAGTCGATGCATTCCTCCGGGTCGATGACCAGGAAATTCGGCCCCTCGTGGAAGCAGTCCACGGGGCATACTTCCACACAGTCGGTGTACTTGCACTTGATGCAGTCCTCAGTGACGACGAAGGTCATGCAGATACCTCTGGTTGGTTAACCCGTGACGAGCGGCTGATTCTATCGAATCGGCCCGGATGTTTCATAAATCCGTGCGATGATTGCGCTAGGCCGAGCTATGACAGCAGCGCACGGTTTGGGAGGGAGGCCCAAGTGCAATGCCCAAACGGAGCGGGGCCGGCCCCTATCCCAAAGTGTTTGACCACGACATCAGCCCGGCGGATGCCGTCTCCTCGATGGCGCCGGCAACGCCAATAAAATGCGAATTCGTTTGCCTCGAGTGATGGCGTTCACAGCTTTCCCCGAGCCCTGCGCCTAACATTTCCCGAACACCGGCCAGGCCCGACGTTCGATCTTAAGGGAATTTTAAGGTTCGGTTTGTAGGCTCTTCGCCCATGATTTATATTGAGGTAGGGATCCGCGCAAACAACGACCGGGTGTGGTGGGTACCTCGGTCATGTGAAACTCGATGGACATGGGTATGAACGGTCAATTACGAATTTGGCGACCGACAGCCAAAGAATCGGGCCTTAAGACAGCAGAATCCAGGCAGAACAGTTACTTTTCCAAAGTCCCGTGGCATACGGCTGGCAGGTCGTGTCGCGACAACAGCATCCGGTTGCAAAGCGCAGAAGGTCAGTCACGAGGAGCTGTTCCGCAAGACCGCAAGACGCGCGTCGCCCTGTATTCCCATGACACCATGGGCCTCGGCCACATACGGCGCAACCTGTTGATCGCCCAGACCCTATCGGAAAGTGATCTGGATCTGGATATCCTGCTGGTCACTGGATCCCGGGAAGCCGGTCGATTCATGATCCCACCCGGGGTCGATTGCCTCGTGCTCCCTTCCCTCTACAAGGAGCCGGACGGAAGCTACCGATCGCGTCATCTGAGCCTCTCGCTGGAGGATCTCATTGAGCTGCGGCGCGGAGCCGTCTACGCTACGATTGCCGCCTTCCAGCCCGACATCCTGATCGTCGACAACGTGTCGCAGGGGGCCTCCCAGGAGCTGGACTCGACCCTCGCATATCTGCGTGCTGAAGGCCGCACTCGTTGCGTACTGGGCCAACGGGACGTGCGAGATTCGGCATCGGCGCTACGTGCCGAGGGACTGCGCGAGCGATTCGAACAGACTGTCCGGCGCTACTACGATCAGGTCTGGATCTATGGCGATGCGGCCGTCTACGACGCCGCACGGGAATATGACTATCCGCCGGATGTGGCCGGCAAGATCCGCTACACGGGATACCTGGATCAGCGCAGACGGCTGCAGGCCAGCCACAATCCGGCTCACCACCCCACCACGCCCCAGGAACTCGGGCTACCTGCCGATCGATTCGCCCTGTGTCTGGTCGGCAGTGGGCAGGACGGGGAGGAGCTCGCGGAGGCATTTGCCCACGCCGAATTGCCACCGGATCTGACTGGCGTGCTGGTCACCGGGCCGCACATGCGTCCCGAGATACAACGCCGGCTACACCTCCATGCCGCTGCGTCCGATCGTCTGAGTGTCTTGGAGTTCGTGCCGGAACCGACCGCACTGCTGGCCCGGGCCGAGTGCGTGATCGCCATGGGTGGTTACAACACTGTCACCGAGATCCTGTCCTTCGGCAAACGTGCCTTGATTGTGCCCCGGGTAACTCCGCGTGAGGAACAGCTCGTGCGGGCAACACGGCTCGATCAGCTCGGACTGACCGACATGCTGTACCCGACTGAGCTGAGCTCTGCGGCGCTCGCCCGCTGGCTGGACCAGGATGCTTCGCAACCCCGGCGTGAAGCCTCCCATAAACTCGACCTCGGCGGGCTGGATCGCTTGCCCCGTTACCTTGAGGAGTTGCTTGCCGATCGCCCAGGGACACCAGGTGCCATGAATCTCAACGGGAGGGCGAGAAATGCCCACAGCTGAATCGACAGAACGTGTCGCCTACGTGGTCAAGCGATACCCGCGCTACTCGGAGACCTTCGTGGTCAACGAGATCCTTGCCCATGAGGCCGATGGCCTGGATCTTGAGATCTTTTCACTGCGTCCCCCGAGCGATACCCATTTTCAGGATACCCTGGCGCGCGTCCGTGCGTCCGTCAACTATCTGCCGTACTCAGGGGTACGTGCACAGGACTTCTGGGAAACCATCAATGACGCGAGCGGAATCCTTCCAGACCTGTTTCGGAAACTAGAATCGGCGCGCGGCGAGCACCACCGTGATGTCCATCAGGCTGTGCTGGTCGCCAAGGCTGTCAGGGGGCGGGGGATCGGGCACCTGCACGCGCATTTCGCCACCTCGGCGACCACGGTTGCCCGGCTCGCGGCGCATTTTGCCGGTATCAGCTACAGCTTTACCGCCCACGCCAAGGACATATTCCACGAAACGGTCGACGACGACGATCTGCGGCGCAAGCTGAGTGACGCGGCCGGAGTGATCACGGTCAGCGACTACAACGTCCGTTACCTCCAGTCAGGCTATGGTCCGGCGGGCGCCAACGTTCGGCGGGTCTACAACGGTCTCGATTTGACTCGTTTCCCGTTCCAGGCGCCCGGTCCTGACCGCACGAGCATCGTAGCGGTCGGACGCCTGGTCGAGAAGAAAGGCTTTGCGGATCTGGTTGAGGCCTGTGCCATTCTTGCGGAACGGGACCAAAAGATCGACTGTGAAATCATCGGTGCCGGCCCCTTGGAAGAGGAACTTCGCACCCGGATCGAACGGCACAATCTGGCCGACAGCGTCCGGCTCAGTGGTCCACGTCCGCAGCAGGAGATCATCCAGCGCGTGCAAGAGGCCGGCATGTTTGTCGCCCCCTGCGTCATTGGTGAGGACGGCAACCGCGACGGCCTGCCGACCGTGTTACTCGAGTCCATGGCTCTGGGGACGCCGTGCATTTCCACCGACGTCACCGGGATCCCGGAAATCATCCGCGACGGCGACACCGGTCTGCTTGCGAGACAGGGGGATCCCGGCAATCTGGCCGACGCGATCGAGCGACTCCTCGATGATGTATCCCTGCGCCGCCGGCTCGCACAGCGGGCCCGCCGACTGATCGAGCAGGAATTCGACATCCATCGTAATGCGGCTGCCGTGCGTGAACTGTTCGCCGCTCAAGCCAAAGTCGACGCGCCCCCCATCAGGAGGGCAGGCTGATGCGTATCGCATATGTCTGCGCCGATCCGGGCGTGCCGGTGTTTGGCCAAAAGGGCTGCTCGATCCATGTCCAGGAACTGATCCGCGCCCTGCTGGATCAGGGGGACCAGGTCGAACTGTTCGCCGCGCGCACCGACGGCCGCCCGCCCGCCGATCTGGCCAAAGTGGTCGTCCGCCAGTTGCCCGCGCCGCCCAAGGGGCAGATGGCCACGCGGGAACAGGCGGCGCTCGACGCCAACTGGCTGCTGAGCGCTGCCCTGGAACTTGCCGGTCCCTATGATTTCGTTTACGAGCGCTACTCGCTGTGGAGCTACGCCGGCATGGAATACGCGCGCACCCGTGGTGTGCCCGGATTGCTGGAAGTCAATGCGCCGTTGATCGAGGAGCAGGCCAGGCATCGCACCCTGATCCATCGCGCGGATGCCGAACAGGTCGCGGCGCGCGCCTTTGGCGCCGCCTCCGCGTTGTTGGCGGTCTCGGCCGAGATCGCCGCTTACTTGGAGGATCGCCGCGAGGCGCGCGGACGTATACAGGTGGTGCCGAATGCGATTAATCCGCGGCGCTTTCCGCCGGAACTGATCGCCGCGCGCAGACCGGATCCAATCCGTTTCACCATCGGATTTTTGGGGACCCTGAAACCCTGGCACGGCCTGGAGACGTTGGTGCAGGCGTTTGGCTTGCTACCGCGTAGCTCGATAGAGACCCGACTGCGCATTATCGGAGACGGCCCGCAAAGGCAGGCTCTTGAACGGGATCTGTCCGCTTCCGGGTTGCTCGATAGGGTGGAGTTCGTCGGCGCGGTTCCCGCCGATACGGTTCCGGGACAGCTGGCCGGCGCGGACGTGGGCGTCGCTCCTTACCCCGACCTGCCCGATTTCTATTTCTCGCCGCTCAAGGTGTACGAGTACATGGCGACCGGCCTGCCGGTGGTCGTCAGCCAGCTTGGACAACTGAAGCAACTCATTCGTCACGAGACCAATGGCCTGTTGTGCCCACCCGGGGATGCGGCAGCATTGGCATCGGCGTTGGATCTTTTGCGCGGAGATTTGGGGTTACGTGCCCGGCTTGGTGACGCGGCGCGGGCCACCGTGATGCAAGATCACACTTGGGATAGCGTGGCTCGGCAGGTGGTGCAGATCGCCGCCGAGGCGGACATCCGCTCTGATGTGGAATTGGCTGGAGCCATGTAGATGGCGAGACCGAAGTCGTTAAGACAATCGGCACCAAGCCTCTGGCGGATGATGCGCCGGTTCTGGCCGGAGATTCGGCAGCACCGGCGCGTGGTCGGTGTGGCGTTCATCGCCTTGCTCGCCGAGGTGGCGCTGCGGGTGCTCGAACCCTGGCCCCTCAAGTTCGTGTTCGACCGCGTCATCCCCAGCACGTCGGCCGGCGGGGAATCCGGGGTCGCCGCGGTCGATAGTCTCGATCCCATGACCGTGCTGGTGCTGGCGGCCATGGCGGTTGTGGTTATTACGGGGATGCGGGCGCTCGCGGCCTACGCCAGCACTGTCGGCTTCGCCCTGGCCGGCAACCGCATCATGACCAAACTCCGCAACCAGCTATACAACCATATCCAGTGCCTCCCCTTATCCTTTCATAACAAGGCGCGTAACGGCGACCTGATCGTTCGGGTGATCGGTGATGTCGGTCTGCTGCAGGAGGTGACCGTGACCGCCGCCTTGCCATTGCTGGGCAACCTGCTGGTCCTGGTGGCCATGATGGCCGTGATGGTGTGGCTTAACTGGCAGCTGGCGCTATTGGCGCTGGCCACCATGCCCGTGTTCGCGCTCATGAGCCTGCGTCTGGGTCGACGCATCCGCGAGGTCTCCCGTAAGCAGCGGCGCACGGAAAGTGACATGGCCGCCACGGCCGCTGAGTCGCTCAGTGCCATCAAGACGGTTCAGGCGCTCTCGCTGCAGGAGGCGTTCGCGGATACGTTCTCCAGCAACACCAGCAAGAGTCTCAAGGAAGGGGTCAAAGCCAAACGGCTCTCGGCGGGCCTGGAGCGCACGGTGGACCTGATGATCGCCATCGCCACGGCCTTGGTGCTCTGGTACGGCGCGCTGCTGGTCATGCGCAGCGCTTTGACTCCCGGGGATCTGATCGTGTTTCTGGCCTATCTCAAGACCGCGTTTCGCCCGCTACGCAACTTCGCCAAGTACACGGGTCGTCTGGCCAAGGCCGCGGCGGCGGCTGAACGCGTGATGGGCGTTCTTGACAACACGCCCGAGGTGCGCGACCTGCCCAATGCGGTGCCGGCGCCGGCCTTCTCCGGCAAGGTGGAATTCGATGGGGTGGGCTTCGCCTACGAACCCTCCACACCGGTGCTGAAGTCGATCGATCTCACCGTGGAGCCGGGCCAGCACGTCGCGTTGATCGCCCCTTCCGGTGCCGGCAAGTCAACCCTCGTCGGTCTGCTGTTGCGCCTGTACGATCCTTCCCAGGGACAGATCCTCATCGATGGAAAAGACATCCGCGCCTACACCCTGGATTCGCTGCGTCCCCAACTCAGCATCGTGTTGCAAGACACGCTCCTGTTCGCCGCCAGCGTGCGCGACAACATCGCCTACGGTGCCTCCGGGGTAACGCCAGAGGAGATCGAGGCCGCCGCCCGTCTCGCCAACGCACACGGATTCATCACCTCCCTTCCTGAGGGCTACGACACTGTACTGGGCGAACGCGGCGCGACCCTGTCGAACGGCCAGCGCCAACGCATCGCGATCGCGCGCGCCGCGGTTCGAAAAAGCCCCATCCTGATCCTGGACGAACCCACTGCCGGCCTCGACAAGGAAAATGAACGGGAGGTCACGGAGGCACTGAGAAAACTCGCCGAGGGGCGCACAACCTTCATCATCACCCACGACCTGCACCTGGCAATCGCCGCTGATTACGTGGTCTATCTGGACGAAGGCCGGATCCGCGAACGCGGCACCCACTCGCAACTGGTACAGGCCGGCGGTCAATACGCCAAGCTCTTTCAAGTCCAGAAATCACTGCTCACGAAAACCGTTTCCACGGATACACGCCATGCCCAACTCGCCGGATGCTGAGCTTGTCCTGAGGGATCCCGGCATTCCGGGATTGGCACTTGTACTGAATGCGGAAGCCCTGCGTCGGGCACTGGCCGTGGCAATCCCAGACCGTGCTTTCCGGAGCCTCGCGGCCACGTACATGCGCTACAAACCAGGAACAAGCTGCCTCGTCGCCTACGCGACCGATAGCCCCGCCGGGCAACAGGTCGCATACGCTAAGGCGTACGCCCGCAATGCGCATGACAAGTTGCGCAACGCCCGCGAACGTGCTCGCAGTCAGGGGCCATTCGGCCCACGCAACATAGTGCTCGAAAATGCGTGGATCGAAGTGTGTGTCTTTCCCCATGACAACAGGCTCAAGGTTCTTCATCGCTTGGCGGATCCGCGACAACGACGCCGGCTCGTTCGGAAACTCATGCCCGATCAACCCACACTATGGGGTACGGAGCAGCAGTGCCTGCGCTACAAGCCGGAACGCCGTTACGTCGCGCGCCTCGGCGATGGCCGCAGCTCCACGGCTGTGCTGAAGGCCTATACCAAGGATAGATATTCGTCGGCCCGAGCGGCTGCTCGGTCCTTCGTGTCGAGAGGAAACTTGCGACTTCCGGCGCTGTTGGGTCGCTCCGCTCGACACGCGTTGCTCGCCTTCGAATGGCTACCCGGTCGCAATCTGGCGGGCGTGCTCCGCGATCAGACTCCGGGTTCTCCAAGACTACGCGATGTGGGCTCAGCACTCGCCGAACTCCACGCCCAGACTTTGGCGGTTGATCTGCCTCAACGCTCCCACGCGGTTGAGGCGGACAACCTGGCTGAGGCGGCCGGGGGCATCGCCGCTCTGTGGCCGCCGCTCGCCGCACAGGCCACGCGGCTTGCCGAACGGATCGCCACAGGCTTGCGCCACTCCCGTCCGTCGGTATTCTCCATTCACGGCGACTTCTACGCTGATCAAGTGCTGCTGGACAACGATAGGGTAGGGATCGTGGATCTAGATTGCGCGGCAAGAGGCAGCCCTGAGCTCGATCTTGGTTCGTTTTGTGCACACCTTGAACGTGACGTACTGGACAACCGCATGTCTGCCGAGCGCGCCGCACGGTTTGCCGGTGACCTGCTTGCGGGATACCAGGCCAAAATCGGGCGCGTTGATTCCGAGTGTCTCCGGCTGTACAAGGCCGCGCGCCTATTGCGACTGGCGGTTGAGCCTTTCCGGCGCCGGGAATCCGATTGGTCCGGCAAGATGCGCGCCCTGCTGGAGCGCGCTGAGGAATTGCTGGACAGTAATGCTGAGCGGAATGCGGTTTATGCAACGGTGGCACTTGGCCGGACGCGAGAGGCGTCGGGCGCAATGCCGAGAACGGGCACTGGCTCGTCCGCCCCCGGTGTCCTCTCCGATTCGCACGGGGATGTCGTTGTTACGGACCCGCAGGGTGTTGGCGACGATCCATGCATGCCATTTGTGGCCGACGCATTGATCCCTCAGAGAGTGGAACCACGCCTGATTCACTGTCTTGCTAAGGCGGCCTCTGAAGACCTCGGATTCGACCCAGCCGAGGCACGGTTGAGAGCCATTCGAGTCGTGCGCTACAAGCCCATGCGGCGCTGCCTGATCGAATACGATCTGTCCGACACGTCACGGACCATTACCCTCATGGGCAAGGTTCGGGCACGGGGACTGGATCGCTCCACCTACCAATTGCAGAGCCACCTATGGAACAACGGCTTCAACGACGCTAGCCAGGACGGGATCTCGGTGCCACGGCCCCTCGGCGTTTTGCCGGAGCTGAATATGTGGCTGTATCACAAGGCGCCCGGAGTGCCCGCCACCGATCTCTGGGCCGAGCCGGCGGGAGAGGACCTGGCACCGCGTGTCGCCCAGCTGGCGCATAAGCTGCATCGGGGTGGTTTCGTGGCGCGCTGGCGGCACACCATGGCCGACGAACTCCGCATACTTCGCGAACGCCTGCCCGAAGTGCTCCACCGTCAACCACACTGGGGCGACAGGCTTGAACGGGTCCTCGACGCCTGTTACCGCTTGGGGAACTCGTTTGCCGATCCGCTGACCTGCGGTATCCATCGCGATTTCTATGCGGACCAGATCCTGGTTGACGAAGACCGTCTCTATCTCATCGACCTGGATCTCTACTGCCAAGGCGATCCGGGTCTCGACATCGGCAACTTTCAGGGTCACTTGACCGAACTGGCGCTGCGCACGCTGGGCAATGCCCATGCATTGGTGGAACGCGAACAGGCTCTGGAGGATGCGTTCCTGAGCTTGGCCGGCAGCCGGTTGCGGACCAGCATCAAGGTCTACGCGACCCTAACGCTGGTCAGACATATCTATCTGAGCACCCGGTTCGCTGAGCGGAACGACTTCACCGAGCGGTTGCTGGATCTCTGTGAGGAGCGGCTCGGCATCAGTTCGCTGAGTGCCGTGGGCGGAGTCGGCTAGACGAGTCCGATGACGCTAAACGGGGGTTCCGCGGTCGGGCCAGTGCTAAGACCCAGGCGACATTTCATGGTGTTCAGGATTCTCATGGCATTGCTGTCAGTGCTGACGGTTTTCCACGCGGCGCAGGCCGCCTCAACACGCAGTGAGCGGCAGCGGACGGCGGTATTCGATTTCGGCGCTCCGCCTAAGACCAACATCCAGCTGGCGCCAGATCTGTTTGTCGGTGCCCGTGCCGAGCTTGAATTCGACTCCGAGAACAACTTCGATCTCGACCATTCCCGCGCCGATGATCTTCACATCCTGGATTCTACCCTATCTCTCGCCCTGTCATACGTTCCGACCGACAGCATCAAGCTGTTTTTGAACGTCGAGCCGACCCAGCGTTGGGTTATCGAGGACCAGCGGGACAGAAAAGATGACGAAACTAAGCTGGATCTGAAGCAGGGATTCATCGAGTTCGACGACCTGTACGATGGGCTGAGAGTCCGCGTGGGGCGGCAGCGCTTCAAGGATTCGCGCGAGTGGCTCTACGACGAAGAGCTGGACGCGCTACGTCTGTCTTATGCGTATTCGCGATTTTCGGTCGACCTGTTGGCGGGCGAAAACCGACACAAGGATCTGGTCAACGACGGCGAGGACGATCGCGTGGACAACTATCTGCTGTATGGCAGGTATGCACACGACGAGGACACGGAAGCCGCGATCTACGCGATTGCCCAGAAGGACCAAACTTCGGCCGACGACGATCCCGTATTCTTTGGACTGCACCTGCATGGGGAGGCCATGGATGATCTCGAATACTGGCTCGAGATGGCTCATGCCCGTGGCCACGTCGACTCCAGGAAGATCCGTGCCTATGGCTTGGACTTGGGCGCCACCTTCGAACTCGACCACGACCTCAAACCCTCGATCACCATCGGCTATGCCTACGGCAGTGGCGACGACGATCCAACCGATGGCACCGACAGGAACTTCAGGCAGACCGGCCTGCAGGACAACGATGCCAAGTTCAACGGCATAACACGGCTGAAATACTATGGCGAGGCGTTCGACCCGGAACTGAGTAATCTCATGGTCTTCACCGGCGGAATCGGCATCAAGCCGACCCGTCGATCATCCGTCGAACTGGTCTATCACTACTACCGTCAGGATGAAGCGGCCGATGAGATCCGCGAGGCCGAAATCGACGAGGACCCCGACGGCATCCACAAAGAGCTGGGCCACGAATTCGACCTGGTCGCCGGGTTTCGCGCCAGACGCCACTTCAAGGCCACTGCGGTCGTCGGCTACTTCCAGCCTGGAAAGGCGTATTCGAGTGATGACGGGGCCTTGTTCGGAGAACTGAAGTTGCGCTATCAGTTCTGACCATCCCGAAAGCTTCCCGCCGCAGCCGTTGGCCGCCTGGTGAGATACGCCGGTTAAGTTTGCAGTTGAGCAAGGCGCAGCTCCACGCGCAGGCCGTGGCCGCCTTCGCCGTCGGCCAGTGTCAGCGGCGCGTGGTGCAATTCGGCGATGCGTTTCACGATCGACAGGCCGAGGCCGCAGCCGGGCACCGCTTGGCCAGCGGAGCGAAAGAAACGGTCGAACACCCTTTGGCGTTCGTGTTCGGGAATGCCAGGGCCATTGTCCGTTACCGCGAGCACCCAGTGGCCTTCATCCGGCATCACCGACACCTCGACACGGCTGCCGGGCGGGCTGTAGCGGACGGCGTTGTCCACCAGATTGCGCAGCAGGATGGTCAGACCGGATTCGTGGCCGAGGACCGTGCAGGGTGTTGGCGGTGGATTGTCGCACTGTAGTTCGAGCTCGATCGAGCGCGCCACCGCGCTCGGCGCGAGTTCACCCGTAACTGAGCGAGCCAGCTCGTCGAGGCCCACGGGCTGGAAGTGTTCCGCGATGCGTTCCGGTTCGAGGCGCGCCAGGGTGAGGAGCTGGTCGATCAGGTGGGTCGCCCGGTCTACGCTGCGCACGATTTTGTCCAGTTCTTCGTCGGCGCACTCGGCGGTACGCGAGCGGATCAACACCTGGGCCTGGGTCTTGATGCTCGCCAGTGGTGTGCGCAGTTCATGGGCCGCGTCGTTGGTGAACTGACGTTCCTTGTCGAGTGCCTCCCGCAGCCGGTCGAGCAGCTGGTTAAGGGACTGGGTCAGAGGCAGGATTTCGCGCGGCGCGTCCTCGGCGCGAATTGCGGTGAGTCTGCGCGGATTTCGCTCGGTGACTTCCCGCGTCAACTTGCCCAGCGGCGCGAGGCTTCGGCCGACCGCGATCCAGGTCAGGATTGCCAGCAAGGGTATGGCGCCCAGCATCGGGGTCAGGACGGCGCGGGTGATGTAGAAAGTCAGTTCCTCCCGCGCTTGATGGTTCTCGCCAACGTAGATGATCCGTCCTCGATCCGAGTCGTCGAGACGAAATATGCGCCAGGGCCGATCGTCGATCAGGACGTCGCTGAAACCGCGGGCATCCGAGAGGGGCCCCGCCGGCGCATTCTCCGACCGTAGCAGGAGTGTCCCGTCGCGCCAAATCTGAAAGCTGATCTTGAGTTCATATTTGTGACCCTGACTGTCTTTGGTCACCACGCTGCCCGGCAGGCGGGTGCTGTTCAATGTGTCCAGGGGAAGATCACCGACGATGCGTGCTGCTTGGGCGAGTTGGGCGTCGAACACCTCCTCGATTTCGTGATGGGTTTCGTAGAAGGTGGTAATGGCCATCACCAACCACGAGAGGGCAAACAAGGCCAGCAGGGATATCAACAGGCGGCGGCGGATGGAGGTGGAGGTCATCGCTGCCGCTCGAGCATATAGCCCACGCCACGAATGGTGCGGATGGAACTGCCGGGCAGTTTCTTGCGCAGGTGATGGATGTACACCTCTATGGCGTTGCTGCCCACTTCGTCGTTCCAGTCGTAGATGTTCTGTTCCAGCCGGGCGCGGGAGATTACCTTGCCGGCATTCTCCAGCAACGTGAGCAACACCGCGAATTCCCGCGGCGAAAGGTCGATCTGACGGTCATCCTCGTTGACCTCACGGGTCGCAGGATCCACTTGCAGGGGGCCGTTCAGCAGCTTGGGTGAGGCGCGCCCGTGGCTGCGCCGGATCAGCGCGCGGATACGGGCACTCAATTCCTCCAGGTCAAAGGGTTTGACCATATAGTCGTCGGCACCCACGTCCAGCCCGCGGACGCGATCGTCGAGTGCGTCACGGGC
>CAJICF010000292.1_pt1 | contig 12328 bp, 7 predicted proteins | sample 9199541 | NCBI WGS metagenome assembly CAJICF01 (sample SAMEA7708324, study PRJEB35096) | sediment metagenome | biome: marine neritic benthic zone biome [ENVO:01000025]; feature: sediment [ENVO:00002007]; material: shallow marine sediment [ENVO:03000034] sea grass bed [ENVO_01000059] ... | reverse complement strand
TTGAGTCCCTGCAGGTCGTCGCTCATGCCGCGCACGGCGGCCTCGGTCAGCACCCGGGTGGTCTCCTGGAAGGAGGCCGCCGAGATGAACGAATCCGTGGCCAGCGAGGCCTTGGTGATGCCCAGCAACACAGGTTCGTACTCGGCCGGGCGCAGATCCTCCGCAATCAGGCGCTCGTTCTCGGCGAGCAGCCGCGCACGGTCGACCTGCTCGTTGCGCAGGAACCGGGAATCCCCGGGCGCCATCACCTCCGCCTTGCGCAGCATCTGACGGATGATAACCTCGATATGCTTGTCGTTGATCTTCACGCCCTGCAATCGATAGACGTCCTGAATCTCCTTGACCAGATATTCCGCCAGATCGGTGGCGCCGCGCAGGCGCAGGATGTCGTGCGGCGTGAGTTCGCCATCCGAGATCACCTCGCCGCGCTCCACGTGCTCGCCCTCGAAGGCGTTGATGTGACGCCACTTGGGGATCAGCGACTCGACCTGGGTGCCATCCGTCTCGGTGATCACCAGACGCTGCTTGCCCTTGGTGTCCTTGCCGAAGCCCACGGTACCGCTGGTCTCGGCCAGGATCGCCGGCTCCTTGGGCTTGCGGGCCTCGAACAGGTCGGCAACCCGCGGCAGACCACCGGTGATGTCGCGGGTCTTGCTGGACTCCTGGGGGATACGCGCGACCACGTCGCCGACTCCCACCTCAGCCCCGTCCGAGGCGCCGACCACCGCATCCGCGGGCAGGAAGTAGTGGGCCGGCAGCTCGGTGCCCGCGATATTCAGATCATTGCCAGCCTCGTCCACAAGCCTGACCATGGGCCGCAGGTCCTTGCCTGCACTGGGCCGCTGCTTGGGGTCGATGACCACCAGCGAACTCAAGCCGGTCACCTCGTCCACCTGACGACTGACCGACACGCCCTCGACGAACTCGACGAATTGCAGCTTGCCGGCCACCTCGGTGACCACAGGGTGGGTGTGGGGGTCCCAGTTGGCCACCACCTGGCCGGCTTCAACCTCGGCGCTGTCCGCCACCTGCAACGTTGCGCCATAGGGCACCCGGTAACGCTCACGCTCGCGACCCACCTCGTCCACCACGGTGACCTCGCCCGAGCGCGACACCGCCACCAAGTGGCCCTTGGCGTGCTCCACAAACTTGAGGTTGTGCAGCCGTACCGTACCCTTGGACTTGACCTGGATGTTGTTGACCGCCGCGGAACGCGACGCCGCGCCACCGATGTGGAAGGTACGCATGGTGAGCTGGGTACCCGGCTCGCCGATCGACTGGGCGGCGATGACGCCCACCGCCTCGCCCTGGTTGGCCAAGTGGCCTCGGGCCAGATCGCGCCCGTAACAGGCGGCGCAAATACCCTGGCGGGCCTCGCAGGTCATCGCCGAGCGGGCCCGCAATTGGTCCACGCCCAGGTTTTCCAGGGTCTCCACCCAGGCCTCGTCGATCAGGGTGCCGGCGGGGCAGCAGACCTCGTCGCCACCCGGCTTGTATACGTCCTCGGCCACCACCCGTCCGAGGATCCGCTCGCTGAGCGGCTCCACCACGTCACCGCCCTCGATCAGGGGCGTGATCAGCAGCCCGTTTTCGGTGCCGCAGTCCTCGCTGGTCACCACCACGTCCTGGGCCACGTCCACCAGACGCCGGGTCAGGTAACCCGAGTTGGCCGTCTTGAGGGCCGTGTCGGCGAGTCCCTTGCGGGCGCCGTGGGTGGAGATGAAGTACTGCAGCACGTCCAGCCCTTCGCGGAAATTCGCGGTGATGGGGGTCTCGATGATGGAACCGTCCGGCTTGGCCATCAGGCCGCGCATGCCCGCCAGCTGGCGGATCTGCGCGGCGGAACCACGTGCCCCGGAGTCGGCCATCATATAAATGGAGTTGAACGAGTCCTGCTCGACCTTGTTGCCCTCGCGGTCGAGCACCTGATCCTTGCCGAGCTTGGCCATCATGGCCTTGGCCACCTGGTCGTTGGTATGCGACCAGATGTCCACCACCTTGTTGTAGCGTTCGCCATTGGTCACCAGGCCTTGGGCATACTGGGTCTCGATCTCCTTCACCTCGGTCTCCGCCGAGGCCAGGATCGCACCCTTCTGTTCCGGCACCGCCATATCGTTGACACCGATCGAGACACCGGCGCGGGTGGCATAGCGGAAACCCATGTACATCAACTGGTCGGCGAAGATGACGGTCTCCTTGAGGCCCACACTCCGGTAACAGGTATTGACCAGGCGCGAGATGGCACGCTTGTCCATCGGCCGGTTGACCATATCGAACGCCAGGCCCTCGGGCAGGATCTCCGACAACAGGGCGCGCCCCACGGTGGTCTCCACCAACCTTCGCAGCTCGACGGGCTCGCCATCATCACCGGTTTCGGTAACGGTCAGGCGCACCTTGACCCGGGCATTCAACTCCGCCTGGCGGCTCTCGTAGGCGCGGTGCACCTCGGCCACATTGGCCAGCACCATTCCCTCGCCACGCGCATTGACCCGTTCGCGGGTCATGTAATACAGCCCCAGCACCACGTCCTGGGAAGGCACGATGATGGGTTCGCCGTTGGCCGGCGAGAGGATGTTGTTGGAGGACATCATCAGCGCACGCGCCTCCAACTGGGCCTCCAGGGACAACGGCACGTGGACCGCCATCTGGTCGCCGTCGAAGTCGGCGTTGAACGCGGTGCAGACCAGCGGGTGCAGCTGGATGGCCTTGCCCTCGATCAGTACCGGCTCGAAGGCCTGGATGCCGAGACGGTGCAGGGTGGGCGCGCGGTTGAGCATCACCGGGTGCTCGCGGATTACCTCTTCGAGGATATCCCAGACCTCGCCGGTACCGCGCTCGACCAGCTTCTTGGCGGCCTTGATGGTGGTCGCCAAACCGCGCAGTTGCAGCTTGCTGAAGATGAACGGCTTGAACAGCTCCAGGGCCATGCGCTTGGGCAGGCCACACTGGTGCAGCATCAGGGTCGGGCCCACCACGATCACCGAACGGCCGGAGTAGTCGACGCGCTTGCCCAGCAGGTTCTGGCGAAAACGGCCCTGCTTGCCCTTGATCATGTCGGCCAGGGATTTCAGCGGGCGCTTGTTGGTGCCGGTGATGGCGCGACCACGGCGGCCGTTGTCCAGCAGCGCATCCACGGATTCCTGCAGCATGCGCTTTTCGTTGCGCACGATGATGTCCGGAGCGCTCAGGTCCAACAGCCGCTTCAGCCGATTGTTGCGATTAATCACCCGGCGGTACAGGTCGTTGAGGTCCGAGGTGGCGAAGCGCCCGCCATCCAGCGGCACCAGCGGACGCAATTCGGGCGGCAACACCGGCAGCACGGTCATCACCATCCACTCGGGGCGGTTGCCCGATTCGAGCAGCGACTCCACCAGCTTGAGGCGTTTGCCCAACTTCTTGAGCTTGGTCTCCGACTTGGTCTCGCCCAATTCCTCGCGCAACTTCTTGCGCTCGGCGTCCAGGTCGATGGCGCGCAGCAGTTCATACACGGCCTCGGCGCCCATGCGGGCATCGAACTCGTCGCCGTTCTCCTCGATCGCCTCCAGGTATTGCTCGTCGGTCAGCATCTGGCCGCGTTCCAGGGCGGTGAGGCCCGGGTCGACCACCACGAAGGACTCGAAATACAACACCCGCTCGATATCGCGCAGGGTCATGTCCAGCAGCAGACCGATGCGTGACGGCAGCGACTTGAGGAACCAGATGTGGGCGACCGGGCTGGCCAGTTCGATATGCCCCATGCGCTCGCGGCGCACCTTGGCCAGGGTCACCTCGACGCCGCACTTCTCGCACACCACGCCGCGGTGCTTGAGGCGCTTGTACTTGCCGCACAGACACTCGTAGTCGCTCACCGGCCCGAAAATCTTGGCGCAGAACAGGCCGTCCCGCTCCGGCTTGAAGGTCCGGTAATTGATGGTCTCCGGCTTCTTGACCTCGCCGAACGACCAGGAGCGGATCATCTCCGGGGGGGTCAGGCCGATGCGGATGGAATCAAAGTCCTCGGTCTGGCCCTGCTGCTTCAAAATCCTGAGTAGATCTTTCAAGACGGTGTCTCCTGAATTGAATTCGTGAGGAGTGAGGGGTTAGGGGCGAGGAGCCAAGAGTTCGGAATCGGAGCCATCGGCTCCTCACTCCTCACCCCGTACTCCTCACCGGCGCAACGCGCCGCGCCTACTCCCGTTCCAACTCCACGTTGATGCCGAGCGAACGGATCTCCTTGACCAACACGTTGAACGACTCGGGCATACCGGCGTCCATGGAATGGTCCCCATCAACGATGTTCTTGTACATCCGGGTACGCCCGTTCACGTCATCCGATTTGACGGTGAGCATCTCCTGCAGCGTATAGGCCGCGCCATAGGCCTCCAGCGCCCAGACTTCCATCTCCCCGAAACGCTGTCCGCCGAACTGGGCCTTGCCGCCCAGCGGCTGCTGAGTGACCAGGCTATAGGGACCGGTGGAGCGGGCATGCATCTTGTCATCGACCAGATGGTTGAGCTTAAGCATGTACATGTAACCCACGCTGACCTCACGGTCGAAGGCCTCACCGGTGCGGCCGTCAAACAGCAGGGTCTGGCCGCTCTCGGGCAGGCCCGCGTGTTTCAGCATGGCCCGGATCTCGGTCTCGCTGGCGCCGTCAAACACCGGCGTGGCCATCGGTACGCCACCGCGCAGATTGTCCGCCAGCTCGCGGAGCTCATCGTCGCTGAACGAGTCGAGCTCCTCTTTGCGGCCAGAGCCGTTATAAACCTCATCCAGGAACTTGCGCAGCTTGGCGGTTTCGGCCTGCTGGTCCAGCATCTGGCCGACCTTGCGGCCTATGCCCTTGGCGGCCCACCCGAGATGGGTCTCCAACACCTGGCCGACATTCATGCGCGACGGCACGCCCAGGGGGTTGAGCACGATATCCACCGGCTCGCCATCCGCGGTATAGGGCATGTCCTCCACCGGCACGATGGTCGAGATCACGCCCTTGTTGCCGTGACGGCCGGCCATCTTGTCGCCGGGCTGGGTGCGGCGTTTGACCGCCATGTAGACCTTGACCATCTTGAGCACACCCGGTGCCAGATCGTCGCCGGTGGTAAGCTTGCGGCGCTTCTCTTCGAAAAGCTCGCCGAAGGCCTTGCGCTGCTCGGCGATCTGCCCGGCGATGGCCTCCAACTGAGCCGCCGTGTCCTCGTTGCGCAAACGGATCTCCAGCCACTTGTCGCGTACCAGATCCGCCAAATAGGACTTGGTAACCTTGGCCCCCGACTTGAGCCCCTTGGGGCCGCCCTCGGCCAGTTTGCCGAGCAGCATCTTCTCCACGCGCTGGAAGGTGTCGTCCTCCATGATACGCAGCTGATCGTCCAGGTCCTTCTTGACCTTGGCCAGCTCGGCACGCTCGATCTGCAGGGCGCGCTCATCCTTCTCCACCCCATCGCGGGTGAACACCTGCACGTCAATCACCGTGCCGGACATACTGGACGGCACGCGCAGCGAGGTGTCCTTCACATCCGAGGCCTTCTCGCCGAAAATCGCCCGCAGCAGCTTCTCCTCCGGGGTCAGTTGGGCCTCGCCCTTGGGCGTCACCTTGCCCACCAGGATATCGCCCTCTCCGACCTCGGCACCGATGAACACGATGCCGGATTCGTCGAGCTTCGACAGCGCCGCCTCGCCCACGTTGGGGATGTCGCTGCTGATCTCCTCGGGACCCAGCTTGGTGTCCCGCGCCATGCAGGTCATCTCCTCGATATGGATGGTGGTGAAGCGGTCCTCCTCCACCAGCCGCTCGGAGATCAGGATCGAATCTTCGAAGTTGTAGCCATTCCACGGCATGAAGGCGACCAGCAGATTCTGCCCGAGGGCCAGTTCGCCCATGTCCGTGGACGGACCGTCGGCCAATACATCGCCGCGGCTGATGGCGTCGCCGGGCTTCACCAGCGGCCGTTGGTTGATGCAGGTATTCTGGTTGGAACGGGTGTACTTGGTCAGATTGTAGATGTCGACACCCGCCTCACCGGCCACGGCCTCGTCGTCGTTGACCCGCACCACGATGCGTCCGGCATCCACCGAATCGACCACGCCGCCGCGCCGGGCGACCACGGTGACCCCGGAATCCACCGCCACCGCGCGCTCGATGCCGGTGCCCACCAGGGGCTTCTCGGAACGCAGGGTCGGCACCGCCTGGCGCTGCATGTTGGAACCCATGAGGGCACGGTTGGCGTCGTCGTGTTCCAGGAACGGGATCAGCGACGCGGCCACCGAGACGATCTGCTTCGGAGACACGTCCATGTACTGGATCTCCGCCGGGCCCTTCATGGTGAACTCGTTCTGGTGCCGGCAGGACACCAGTTCGTCCACCAGCCGTCCTTCGTCATCGAGGGTGGCGTTGGCCTGGGCGATCACGTACTTGCCCTCCTCAATGGCGGACAGATAATCGACCTGGTCGACCACCCGACCGTCCTCCACCTTGCGGTAGGGGGTCTCCAGAAAGCCGAACTTGTTGGTGCGCGCATACACGGCCAGGGAATTGATCAGGCCGATATTGGGGCCTTCCGGGGTCTCGATGGGGCACACCCGGCCGTAGTGCGTGGGGTGAACGTCGCGCACCTCGAAACCCGCGCGTTCGCGGGCCAGACCGCCCGGGCCCAGGGCCGAGACGCGGCGCTTGTGGGTAACCTCCGAGAGCGGATTGTTCTGGTCCATGAATTGAGACAGCTGACTGGAGCCGAAGAACTCCTTGACCGCCGCCGACACCGGCTTGGCGTTGATCAGTTCCTGCGGCGTCAGACCCTCGGATTCCGCCAAGGTCAGGCGGTCCTTGACCGCGCGCTCGACGCGCACCAGGCCGACGCGGAACTGGTTCTCCGCCATTTCGCCCACGCAGCGGATACGGCGATTGCCCAGGTGGTCGATATCGTCCACCGTGCCATTGCCGTTGCGGATATCGATCAGGGTCCGGACCACATCGACGATGTCCTCCTTGGACAGCACACCGTCGCCCTCGATACTGTCGCGACCCAGACGACGGTTGAACTTCATGCGCCCGACCGTGGACAGGTCGTAGCGTTCTGGAACGAAGAACAGGTTGGTGAACAGATTCTGTGCCGACTCCTTGGTGGGCGGCTCGCCGGGACGCATCATGCGGTAGATCTCGACCTGCGCCTCGAGTTGACTACGCGTGGCGTCGATACGCAGCGTATCGGAGATGTACGGACCGTGATCCAGATCGTTGGTGAACAGGGTGCGAATATCGCTGACCCCCTTGTCGCGCAGGGTCTGAACCAATTCGGCGGTAAGCTCATCGTTGGCCGAGGCCACCAACTCGCCGGTTTCGGTGTCCACGATACTGTCCGCCAGGGCCTTACCGTAGAGGTGCTCGGCCGGTACGTTCAAGGTCTCCAGTCCGGCCTTTTGCAGTTCCCGCACATGGCGTGCCGTCACCCGACGGCCAGCCTCCACCAGGACCTTTTTCTTGATCGCGACATCGAAATTCAGGGTGTCGCCACGCAGCCGTTCCGGGACCAGCGCCATCTCCACCGAGTCCTCCTGCAACCGGTAACTGTCGGTCTCGAAGAACATGGCCAGAATCTCCTCGGTCTCGTAACCGAGGGCGCGCAGCAGCACCGTGGCCGGCAACTTGCGACGCCGATCGATGCGCACGAATACGCAGTCCTTGGGATCGAACTCGAAGTCCAGCCATGAACCCCGGTAGGGAATCACCCGCGCCGAGAACAGCAGCTTGCCCGAGGAATGGGTCTTGCCCTTGTCGTGATCGAAGAACACCCCGGGCGAGCGGTGCAACTGGGAGACGATGACGCGCTCGGTGCCATTGATCACAAAGGTGCCGGTGTCGGTCATGAGCGGCAGGTCACCCATGTAGACCTCCTGCTCACGCACGTCCTTGACCACCTTGGAGCCGGCCGGGGCTTCCTTGTCGTAGATCACCAGGCGCACCAATACCCGCAGCGGCGCCGCGTAGGTCGTGCCGCGCAACTGGCATTCGCGCACATCGAACACCGGCTCGCCAAGCCTGTAGCTAACGTATTCCAGCACCGCATTGCCGGAATAACTGGCAATGGGAAACACCGATTTGAACGCCGCGTGCAGCCCGACCAGTTCCCGCGCCTCGGGCGCCAGATCGGCCTGCAGGAACTTTCGATGGGAATCGAGCTGCATCGCAAGCAGATAAGGCGTATCGAGAATGCTCGAACGCTTGCCGAAATCTTTGCGAATGCGTTTTTTCTCGGTGAACGAATAGGCCATATTGGCGTCCCTCGGGTTCAGAGGCTGGTCGGGCGCTGGGTCAACATCGCGCCCGCGAAAATCTTGGGAATAACGTCAGCGCCTGGGCGCCCGCGTCCCGCAAGCGGTAAAAGGCCGGTGGCGAAACGCCACCAGCCCCCGCGGCAGCCTGCGCAGAGCACAGGCACTGATTGCTTACTTGACCTCGACGCTGGCGCCGGCTTCTTCCAACTGCTTCTTGATGTCTTCGGCCTCTTCCTTGGTTGCGCCTTCCTTGACCGTAGCCGGAACGCCTTCCACCATATCCTTGGCCTCCTTGAGGCCCAGGCCGGTGATCGCGCGCACCACCTTGATGACGGACACCTTGTTGGAACCGAAGCTCGACATCACGACGTCGAACTCGGTTTGCTCCTCGGCCGCGGCGGCCTCACCGCCACCGGCCGCGGGGGCTGCGGCAACCGCCGCTGCGGCGGACACGCCGAATTTCTCTTCCATGGCGGAGATCAGGTCAACGACCTCCATCACGGTCATATTGGCAATCGACTCCAGAATGTCTTCTTTCGATGCAGCCATGGTTAATACTCCTGTCAGATTGAATTGATTAAGGTAATGGGGTCGCGACTCAAGCCGCTTGCTTCTGATCACGAACAGCCGCCACGGTACGCACGAGCTTGCCGGGCACCTCGTTGACGGTGCGCACCAGCTTCTCCACCGGCGCCTTCATCACAGCCATCAGCAAGCTGACGGCCTGATCGTAGGTCGGCATCTTGGCCAAGGCGCCGATCTCGGACGGCTCAAGCAATTTGCCGCCGATGGACACCAGCCGAACGACCAGCTTGTCGTGATCTTTCGCGAAGTCGTTGACCACACGGGCCGCCGAGCCGGGATCCTCCTGCGAGAATGCCAACACCAACGGACCCGTGAAACCGTCACGCATACACTCAAACTCCGTGTCCGCGACCGCGCGCCGGGCAAGCGTGTTCTTGACCACGCGCAGATAGACACCCGACTTGCGCGCTTGATCGCGCAATTCGGTCATCTCCTCCACCGTCAGACCACGATATTCAGCGGCAATCGCGGAGTATGCGCTGGATGCGACCTCCGCGACCTCGGTAACGATCGCCTGCTTTTCAGCCAGGTTTAACGCCACGTTCGTCACCTCCTGGTTACGTTGGGACACGATTAGCCGCATCCCGATTCACACAACGGACCCTCCCGAGGGAGGTCCCGCACCATTTACGGCGCCATCACCAGGTCAGTTCCTGAATCCGGAGCACCGTCTGCGCAGGCCGGCTCCCGATGAGAGCCCATTAAGCTTCCGCGCCTGCGGTCTTTGACGTACACCGACCTCACGGCCGATGCCCCAAAGCCTGTCATGTGTCCGGCACCACGCCGCCGGACAGCAAATCATCAACTCGCCAGCGAGGCCTGGTCCACACTCAATCCCGGGCCCATGGTGGTGGACACGGTGATGCGCTTCAGATAGATACCCTTGGCCGCGCTGGGCTTGGCCTTGTTCAGATCCTTGAGCAGCGCCTCAAGGTTCTGACGCAGGGCGGCAACCTCAAAATCCACCTTGCCGATCGGACAGTGGACGATACCGGCCTTGTCGGCGCGATAGCGCACCTGACCGGCCTTGGCATTGTTTACCGCCGTCTCCACGTCCGGAGTCACGGTACCCACCTTGGGGTTCGGCATCAGCCCTCGCGGACCGAGAATCTGGCCCAGCTTGCCGACCACCCGCATGGTGTCGGGGGTCGCGATGACCACATCGAAATTCAGGTCGCCGCCCTTGATCTGTTCGGCGAGATCCTCCATGCCGACGATATCGGCACCGGCCTCCTTGGCCTTATCGGCGTTGGCGCCCTGGGCGAACACCGCCACCCGCACCGTCTTGCCGGTGCCATTGGGCAGCACGGTGGAACCGCGCACCACCTGATCCGACTTACGCGGATCGATGCCCAGGTTGACGCTCACATCGACGCTCTCATTGAACTTGGCGGCGGCCAATTCCTTGAGCAGCCCCAACGCCTCGTCCAGGACATACTGCTTACCCGCTTCGACCTTCTCGGCGATAGCCTTCTTACGCTTGGTGGTAGCCATGCTCAGATCCCCTCCACGTCCAGACCCATGCTGCGGGCGCTACCCGCGATGGTGCGCACCGCCGCGTCCAGATCCGCGGCGGTCAGATCCGGCTCCTTGGTCTTGGCGATCTCTTCCAGTTGTTCGCGTGTGACCTTGCCCACCTTGTTGATGTGCGGCTCACCACTGCCCTTGGCAACGCCAGCGGCCTTTCTGAGCAACACCGAAGCCGGCGGCGTCTTGGTGATGAAGGTAAAGCTGCGGTCACCGTAGACCGTGATCACCACAGGGATCGGCAGGCCCTTTTCAACGCTCTGGGTCTGGGCGTTGAACGCCTTGCAGAACTCCATAATGTTGACGCCGTGCTGGCCCAGGGCCGGACCCACGGGGGGACTCGGATTGGCCTCGCCGGCCTTTACCTGAAGCTTGATGTAAGCCTCGATCTTCTTTGCCATGTTTCACCTCTCAGTGGGTACCAACGCCCGGGACTGATTACCCGGGCTCCCCGTTTACGGCCCCGGCGGGGCCAAATTCGTGTCTGCGACAACTTACGTCCCTGTAGCACCGCCCAGCCCGGCCATCCACGGCCGGTCGTTCGGCCTGCTGCGAAGGTCCACTGGACCTAACAGGAGCCATCCCAAGCCATGTCACTGCCATCCATGGCGAAGCTCAGTTGCGTCGATAACCCCCGGCCCGGACTTCCTGTCCGGTCGTTCGCGACACCGCGAAGGTCCACTGGACCTTCGGTCGCCGCTCACCCCTTTTCGACTTGCCCGAACTCCAGGTCCACCGGCGTGGAGCGGCCGAAGATCAGAACTGCCACCTTCAGGCGGCTCTTGTCGTAATCGACCGCTTCGACCACGCCGTTGAAGTCGGAGAACGGGCCATCGGTGACCCGCACCACCTCGCCTGGTTCGAACAGCACCTTGGGGCGCGGCTTGCCCACGCCTTCCTCGATACGCTGCAGGATGGAGTCCGCCTCACGATCCGTGATCGGCGCCGGACGGTCGCTGGTACCGCCGATGAAGCCCATGACCCGCGGCACATCCTTGACCAGATGCCAGGTCTCGTCATTGAGTTCCATCTGCACCAACACGTAACCAGGGAAGAACTTGCGCTCGCTCTTGCGCTGCTGGCCGGCGCGCATTTCGACCACTTCCTCGGTCGGAACCATAATCTCGCCGAACATGTCCTCCATGCCCGCCCGTTGGATACGCTCCAGCAGGGACTTCTTTACCTGGTTCTCGAACCCGGAAAAGGCATGCACCACATACCAGCGTTTGGCCATGCTCAACCCCCGTACCCGGTGAGCGTGCGCACCACCCACATCAAAAACATATCCACCAGCCACAGGAAGATCGAAACCAGCAACACCATGACCATCACGATCAGGGTGGTTTGCACGGTCTCCTGCCGCGTCGGCCACACCACCTTGCGCACCTCGGTGCGGGCGTCGACCGCGAAGGTCCAGATCCTCCGGCCGATCGCCGTCTGCAGGACGATCGCGACACTGACGCCGGCCACGGCCAGCAACCCGATCACCCGCAGCAGGGTCGAGTATTCCTCGTAGTAATAGAATGCGCCGATCCCGACCGCGATCAGAAGCATCGACACGGTCAGCTTGACCGTGTCGAGCGTCGCACTCTCGGCTTCAACCTTAGCGTTCATGATTGTCCTGCGTGGCGGAATCCATCCCTGTGGGGATCAAACTCTTGCCATTTAAATGGCAGGCCAGGAGGGAATCGAACCCCCAACCTGCGGTTTTGGAGACCGCTGCTCTGCCAATTGAGCTACTGGCCTGTGGAAAAACTGTGAGGGGCGAGGTGTAAGGAGTGAGGGGAACCGGGTTCCTCACTCCTAACTCCTCACGCCTCACCTCTTACTCAATAATCTTCGCCACCACGCCGGCACCGACGGTGCGCCCACCTTCGCGGATGGCGAAGCGCAGGCCGTCTTCCATGGCGATCGGGGCGATCAGCTTGACGGTCATCTTGACGTTGTCGCCGGGCATGACCATCTCGAC
>CAJICF010000018.1_pt1 | contig 12402 bp, 6 predicted proteins | sample 9199541 | NCBI WGS metagenome assembly CAJICF01 (sample SAMEA7708324, study PRJEB35096) | sediment metagenome | biome: marine neritic benthic zone biome [ENVO:01000025]; feature: sediment [ENVO:00002007]; material: shallow marine sediment [ENVO:03000034] sea grass bed [ENVO_01000059] ... | reverse complement strand
GCCTCCCTGAGCCTTGGTAAAGGCGGAATATCGTGCACTGAGACTACGTCCAAGTCCTCGCCGTATAGTTCGGACAGCACCTCTACGAACTCGGCGATCCGCTGGGCTGGCATGTCTTCCTCGAACACGATCTGGATTAGATCTGAGTTGTCTTCCATTCGTCTCTCCCAACTGTTCAAAGCTCAATTTCCAGCTGATCGTGATGTGATCCGCGATTTCGCTCTTCAGAAGTCTACTCGCTGCATCGCTAACGCCAAACACAATCGAGCGTCGGCTTGGGGTCAGACCCGGCCATGTGCGATCCGTGAGAGACCGTGAGGCCAAGAGCAGCCTCCCCCCCTACCCCGCCCTCAACACCCTTGCCAACTCACTCACCGGCGTCTTGATCTTGCCCAGCGGGTTGGCCCGATCCACCTCCTTGGCCAGGCTGCGCATAGCCACCCGCACGTAGTCCTTGGTCGTGTTTGGGTTCGAGTGCCCCAGCAGGGCCTGCATCTTGAGGATGTGCACGTCCTCCTCCCCCAGCTCCGTGCCGTAGAGGTGGCGCAGCGCATGCGGGTGGCACTGGTCCCGAGGGATCCCGACCTGCTCCCCGTACTTCTCCACCATCTCCGCGATCGACCGGGTCGAGATCCGCCGGCGCTCACCGTAATACTCATGCGGCGGCACCGTCCGGTCCATGGTTGACACGAACAGCACCTGGTCGCCGTCCGGCAGGGTGCGATCGATCCTCTCCAGCTCCTCGTGGCCCAGGTAGGCCCGGACCAGCAGCCGGGTCTCGTGCGGCGCCGGGACAAACCGCTCGTTGTCGCCCTTCTCCCGCAGACGGATCACCAGGCGCTCGCCCTTCCCGTCCACGTCATCCACGAACACCAGGTCCGACTGGTTCAGGTTCGACACACCGGTCAGGCGCAGGCCGCAGCCGATGAACACCGACAAGATCGCCGCGTCCCTCACGCCCAGGAACGACTCCAGATCCGGCGCCATCAGGATCCGCTCCGCGTTCTTCAGATCCATCCCTCGAGGCAGCCGGCGTCCGGCCTTCGGGTACGGCACGGAACCCGACGGATCCGTACCCACCAGACCGGACCGCAGCGCCCAGGCATAGAATCCCCGCACCGCCACCACCACCGGCCGCCGACTACGCGGCGCCATACCTCGACGATGCGCCTCGATGCCCGTGAAGGCCTCGATGTCATCACGTTCCGCCGTCAGCAGGCTCTTGTTTTCGCGCGCCAGGTGCACCGATAGCAGCTCCAGATAGCGCAGATACTTGTTCACCGTTCCCGGCTGGCGGCCGCGGTTGTGCTCCATCCAAGACAGCCACTCCAGGATCAACGCTCGATCGTCCATCTGACCTCCGAATAGGAAGGGTAGCGCAGAACACACCCCTAACCTGTGGATGCCCCTATCCTAGACCCTAACCCATTGAATCCACAAGGAATCCCATCCACAGGTTTCCACAAGTCAGCCCCCGAGTCAGACCCTAACCTGTGGACCGTTACTTGATGATTTTCTAATTTTTGTGGAAATCGCGGCCCAACCTGTGGAAGGTGATAGTGACCATTCACGCAGTTCGGCGCGGCCCTCCCCTCTTACTTTCCCTCTCTCTTTCAATGAAATAAGAGAGAGAAGATAAGCCGGCGCACGAACAAAACCCGCCAAAGCGACCTATGGAAAAAACGACCCGACCCGTGGAAGACAGACTAGGACTCAGGAAATAATCGCCTCCGAGATCAGTCACTTACGTCATAAACGGGCCTAATCCACGAGTTATTTGCGCTGCCTGCACCTCTAGGATCATAAAATACGCCGATACGCCTCCTCTTTTCTCCGAAATCACTGGATTTCCGGCCGCGCAGCGCGCCCGAACGTGCTGTGGGGTCACAGGGGAGCAGAGGCAAAGAGCATCCCGCCACACGGAACCAGCCAGGAGGAACACGTGCTGACACTCGTGAAATGATGCGCTCGCGCCGCTGCTGCTGCTCTCCATATCACAGCGGGCTGCTGGCGGTTGCGCCCCCTGGTGGTAGGGTTTTCACCTGTCGCCGCTGGTGTTTCTTCGTTCCACCCGGCGCCAACCAGGCCGGCCCGTGGGGAGGGAGCTGTCCGGGCCGGCCACCCTACTAACATTGAAGGCGTGCCGGCTGAGAGCCGAAGCGGGCCAGCCTCACCTTATCGCGGCGCTGAATAAATTGGCCCCTTTTACCCGACTGAAGTTTTGTACTTTTGCCGTATTAGTAGATTAGCAATCACGGATACGCTTGATATATTAGCGCTTGCTTAACTACGATTCGGTGAGTCGGCAGGCGTGGCGACAGACCGGCGAAATTCAAAGTGGAATCAGTCGGTTACTAGTGAATAAGGGTCCAATTCGAGGTACAATCAAGGTTGTCTAAGCCAATGATTAACCAACAAAAAGAACCCTTATTCGATGTCTATCCTACGCACCCTCGCGAACGATTTCCAAACCCTGTTTCCCGCCACCGACAAGGGCCGGGAGCGCTTTCGTTGGTTCCTCCTGACGCTGCAAGCGATCCTGGTCCCGATCACGGCCTCGCGCACCTCGAATCTACTGCGTGCCATCGAGACCTTGTTCGGGGTGCGCATCGCCGAGTGGCGCTATTACACCTTCATGGCTTCGGTGAAGTTGCCTTGGGAGCGGGTGTGGGGCGTGCTCTGGCGATCGATCCCCGGCCCGCTGAGCGATGGACGGCTGCTGCTCGCGCTGGACGATTCGATCAACCCCAAGACGGGCCAACACATCTTCGCCTGCCAGCGAACCTTCGATCATGCGGCCAAGACGAACCAGACCTGCTATCCGTGGGCGCAGACCCTGGTGACGGTGGGATTGCTCAAGCGAATTCACGGGCGTTGGAGCTGCCTGCCGTTGGCCTTCGCTTTCTACCTGCGCCGCACCAGCCTGGAGGAGCGTTGTATCCGGGTACGCCGCCAGGCGGTGGTCTTTCGCAGCAAGTTCGAGCAGGCCGTGCAGCTGATCGGACGCCTTGGCGCGGTCTTCACCGAGGCGCCTGTGCTGGTCGTCACCGACAGTTGGTTCGGCAACAAGGGCTTGTTCAAGCCGTTGCGGGCGCAATTGGGTCAACGCATCCACTTGCTCTCGCGCTTGCGGGTCAATTCCACGCTCTATGCCATCCCCGAGCCGACCGCGGGACGACCGGGCAGACCCCGGAAGTACGGCCAACGGCTCGGCAACGCCACGGAGTTGGCCGAGGCCATGCGCGAACACGCCAAAGGCTATACGCTGCCTGTGTACGGCGCGCGGCGCGAGGTCATCGCCGCCGATCAGGTGGTGATGCTCAAGTCCCTGCGTTGCCGCGCGCGCGTGGTGTGGGTCTATCGCCAGCGCCACTGGGTCGCGCTGATGACCACGGATCTCGATCTCAGCGTCGAGCAGATCATCGAATACTATGCCGCCCGGTGGAAAATCGAGGCCGGTTTCCGGGAGATCAAGCAGGAGATCGGCAGCTCCCACACCCAGACCCGCAATCCCGACGCGGTGACCAATCATCTGCACTTCTGCATGGCCGCCACCACCATCACCTGGATCTACGCCGAGCACTTGAATCAAGCGCCAATCCGACGCTACGCTTCGGAAAACACCACCGAATATGCCTTCGCGGACGTGCGAAGATCCCTTGCCAGGCACCTCGCAAAGGCGGGTTTCGGTATCGATTGCCAGGACCCCGGCAAACCAGACCGAAATCCTTTGATCTCAACGGTCATGCGGCTCGTGGCATGAGGAAAGAGAGAAACTTCAGTCCCAGAAAAGTGGGTCAATTGAAGTTCCCCGCGGTCGCGCTAGAGCGTGATGAGGCACGCGCTCGCAATTCCGTTCAGAGCCGGGTCGCCTCGAAGATGGTCCCGAGGTCCTGGAAAGATTTAAAAAGAGGATTGATCATTTGGAGTTTTATGCAAGGGAGAGGATACAATTCCCTTTGAAAAGGCTAATTGTAGAACGTTAAGAGGCACCATGAAAATCGATAGAAAGTTCACATCACTGATATTGATCTTTTTGCTTTCCGGAACGTTACTTCATCCTGTTGACACAGCGTACGCTGAAGAAGGGAGCCTTCGGTTCGGAATTGCTGCAATGGTTTCCCCGAAGGACACTATCACTACCTACAGGCAGATACTCATTTATCTATCAAGCAAACTTGGAATGCCGGTTGAGATGGTGCAGAGAAGGACCTATGCAGAAATGGATGAACTGCTAAGGACCAAAAACGTAATGATCGCCATGCTGTGCAGCGGCCCGTACGTAGCTGATCATGATGATTTCGGCGCCGAGATCCTCGTTGCCGCGGAGATGTATGGTAAACCATTCTATCATTCCTATTTCATAGTACCAAAGGACTCTGCTGCAAATAATCTTGAGGGGTTGCGGGGAAAGGCGTTTGCCTTTACTGATCCAAAATCCAATACCGGCTGCGTAGTCCCGACTTATATGCTTTCCAAACGTGGAGAGTCGGTAGCCTCCTTTTTTTCCAGTTCTACCTACAGTGGACATCACGGCAAATCAATCGAAATGGTAGCAAATAAGGAAGTAGATGGCGCCGCCGTTGACCATCTTATTTGGGAATATTTGAGTAACACGAATCCGGTTTTTACCTCGAAGACAAAAGTTATCAGCAAGTCACCGGCCTACGGTATGCCGCCCGTTGCCGTCCATCCTGACATGGATCCTCGATTAAAGGCGAGAATCAGAGAAATACTTTTGAATATGCACTTCGACAAGAACGGGAAACGGTTGCTCAGTAGGATCTTTATAGACCGGTTCATTGTCCCTCAGGAGGAGAATTACGATACAGTCAGGGACATGATTAAATTCCTTGAGGAAAGTAAAAATAAGGAGGGCAACAAATAGTATTGTGCCCTTTCAAAGCCGATGAAAATCAGAACAAGACTAACACTTACAATCTGTTGTATTATATTAGGGGTTGCCGTTCTTCTGGGATTTACCTCGAGACAAATCCTAAAAAGGCACCTTCTCAGTCAGATTGATGCCCGTCTTGTCGAATCCGCGGTAAAAATTGCAGAAAGGTTGGACGAAATACTGCAATTCAGGGCTTCCGCTATATCAAGCCTGTCGAAAAATAAAACATTAAGCCTCTATTACTCCGCACCTGATTCTGTTGATTTAATGCAGTTGGAAGATCTTTTAATGGTGGAATTAGACCATTTTGTTGCTTTGTCAATATTGGACAAGCAAGGAATGGAGATTGCTAAAGTACGCGATGGAAACATCGATGTCCGTTTCCAGCAATATGACCGGAACTTCCTTGGCCGGATTACGGCTGATGAGTTTTCGTTACAAAGTGATGTGTTTGAAGGGAAGGAAGCTCCGGTCATATTCTTTGCCAGCGAAATACTAAATGTCTACGAAGAGTTTTCCGGCAGGATAGTAGGATGGGTCGATATCCCATATATTGGGGAGCGACTCTCTGCAGTTCAAACCTCCCAGGAGATCAGGACGCTTATACTTGATCATGATAACAGCCTTGTTTCGTTCGGAACCACGCCTTCACTCGGCTTTTCAGTAAAAGGGAATAGGGCGGAACATACCCCCACCGCGGGTGCCGGTTTTCTGGAAGAAAAAGGGTCTCATATAGCGCGTATCGGTGATGCAGATTTCCTTTTCGCCTCTGAATCAATTGAAAACCTGGGATGGAAGGTATGCGCGGCCATCCCGCACGATGATTTTACCAGTAACATCAAGACACTGGACAAATACCTGGTCATCATTACACTGCTGGTGATCGGCGCCAGTATCCCTATTACGCTTTTTATTGCAGGGGGCTTGGCAAGACCTATCCAGAACCTTACCCAAGCGACAAAGGCTTTAGCGCGAGGCGACTATACATCAAGGATCCCCATTCAATCAGGAAATGAAATTGATGAATTGGCGGAAGCATATAATCATATGGCAGTGCAACTCGAGGCTGCTATTGATGAGAAGGAGCTTGAAATAGCCCATCATAAGAAAACTGCAGGTTCTCTCAGAATATCAGAAGCAATATTGAAACTCAATGAATATAGGCTTGGAGCCCTTTACAGCCTGAGTCAGATGGCCGGTGACTCAGATGAAGAAATCATGAAGTTTGCCCTTGAAGCCGGCGTGCAAATGACTGACAGCAGGATAGGGTATACCTATTTATTGAATGATGACGAGAACCTGTTGACACGCTATACCTGGTCAAAGGAAGTGATGCAGGAATGCGAGGCTATTGAGCAAAAAAACGTCTTAGAAATTAAAGATACCGGCCTGTTGGGAGAGGCAGTTCGCCTGAGGCGCCCAGTTGTTACCAACAATTATGCCGAAGACCCTCAGTCTTTGAATAAAGAAATTTCTGAAGGCCATGTTGTGAAAAAACGTCATCTGAGTGTCCCTTTTATGGATAAAGGAAAGATCGTTTTTCTTGTAGGCGTTGGAAATAAAGAATCAGATTATAATGACGCAGATATCCGGCAGCTGACACTCATCATGGACGGCATGTGGCGTATTATTCAAGAGAAGAAATCCAATGCCGAATTGACAGAGGCCAAATTGAGGGCCGAGAAGGCAAATCAGTTTAAGAGCCAGTTTTTGGCCAACATGAGTCACGAGCTGCGCACGCCGCTAAACGCCATCATCGGTTATAGCGAAATGCTCGAGGAGGATGCCGAGGCGGACGGCCAGTCGCAGTATGTAGATGACCTTAAAAAGATCCATTCAGCAGGCAGGCACCTGCTCAGTTTGATCAACAATGTACTCGATCTTTCCAAGATCGAGGCCGGCAGGATGGATCTATACCTGGAGCATTTCGAGATCCGAAGCCTGCTCGGTGAAGTGATGGGTACGATCGAACCGTTGATCAGCAAGCGGGGCAACGAGCTGAAGGTGAGTTGCTCACCGGAGCTTAGCAGTATGCATGCCGACCTGACCAAGGTGCGCCAGACGCTATTCAACCTGCTGAGCAACGCGGCCAAGTTCACCGAACAGGGCATAATTTCCCTGGAGGTGCGCCGTGAATCTGATGCGTATGGCGACCGGATTCTGTTCGAGGTCTCAGACACCGGCATCGGCATGACTCCGGAGCAGATGCGGCGCCTTTTCCAACCGTTTTCCCAGGCGGATGCTTCCACGACAAGCAAGTATGGCGGAACCGGGCTGGGCCTGGCGATTAGCAAGCGATTCATTGAGATGATGGGAGGTCGGATCGAGGTAGACAGCACCGAAGGGAAGGGTGCGACCTTCACGGTTTACCTACCCGCGACCGTCGCCGGGGAGACCGTCGCTGCATAGCGCTAAAACTACATGTAGTCTATTCCAATCCTTAAATGAGTCTGAACGAGGGCGAGAGCAACTGAGCCTGGGGTGGTCAGTTATCCCGCCTTGCGGTCCTGTCCAAAGATGGTCTTGAAGAGTTGACGTTTCGCCTCGTTCATCTGTTTGGCGGCCTCATTGTCGCTGATGGCCAGAGCGATTGCATCCAGCTGATCGAAGGTGATTCCCGGCTTGAGGAATGACGCTGCCTTGGGCAGGGATTTGAACTTGTCATAGGGGGTGTGGTCTGAATCGATGGGGTCAGACTCGATTGATCGCTAACTGCCTGATCGTCCGATCACGCTGTCATTGCGGCACCAGCGTGAATTCGAGCGTCACGGTGCCACCGGCCTCCACGATCACCTCCTGTTGCTGGCTGAGGTACCCGGCCTTGGAGGCGATCACGGTCTGCAGGCCCGCGGGGACATTCTGGATGTTGTACTTGCCACCCTTGTTGGTCAGCGAGGAGGTGCCGCCCAGCACCTGCACCATGATGTCCGCCAACTTGCCGCCGGCGGCCGAATACACGGTGCCCTTGATCGTGCCCGACCCGCTGACCGGGGGTTGGTCGAGCGCGAAATCCACCGCGGTGGCATTGCCCTCGGTCACCGTAGCGGGTTTGTCCTGGCCCTCGTAGCCGCTGGCGGTGACGGATACCGTGTGGGATCCGACGGGCACATCGGGAATCGTGTAGTCGCCGAAAGCATCCGTGTTGACCGACTGGCCGCTGTCGGTTGACACCGCGGCGTTGCTTATACCGTCACCGGTCGCGGCGTCGGTGACCCGCCCGGCCACGGCGCCGAAGCCGGCCCCGACCCCGCTGCTGTCACCGCAGGATACACTGCCGGGAATATCCCAGATCCAGCCGGCCTTGGCGGCATTGTCCACGCAGAATTGCACGAAGGCGAGGTTCTTGACCTTGGGTGTCTTGAGCAACACCTGGCCGCTGCCGTCGGTGGTACCGTTGCGCGCGCCGCCCCACTCGCCGGAGAACGTGCCGTCGATGGCTACGCCGCCCAGCGGGCTGCCGTCACCGTCGGTCACGGTCACCACGGCCTCCCCGGTGTTGCGATTACCCTTGCCCAAGGTGATGGTCACGTTGACGGCATCGACCGTGAATTCCGGCGCGCCGTTGGCCACAGTCACGTTGCGGGCGTCGCTGCCCTCGGCCAGGTTGGAGTCGATGACCCGCGCGTTCACCACGTGTGCCCCGTCGAGCACGGAGGCGGTGTCCCAGGAGGCGGCGTATTCCAGGCCGTCCCAGGCGGCCGGCTGCCAGGGGCCGCCATCCACGTTCCACTCGACCGTCAGCGCGCCCGGGGCGTCTTCCGTGTCGCTGGCGTCGATGCGCACCGGCACCGTGCCGAACAGCGCCGGGCCGCCGTCCGCGGGCTCGACAATGCTGGCCTGTGGCGGATCGTTGGGAGTACCCAGGTTGGGCCGCAGGATGTACAGCCCCTGCTCAATGCCGCTGACCACCACGTTGCCGCTGGGGAAGAAGGGGTACACACTCCAGGCGCCGTTGAAGTTGGCCGAATCGCTCTCGGGGTAGATGTCGAAGAAGCCCACCTCGACGAGGTTGCCGTTGGCGATGTCGCTGATGTCGAGGATGCGTAATCCGGAGCGGTAGTTGGCCTGGTACGCGTAATCGCCCACCACGTACTGGTTGTGGTCGATCGAGGTTGCGGGGCCGATGTAGTCGGCGAAGTAGATCGGGTTGTCCAGGTCCTGCACGTCCCACAACAGCGTGCGGGTATTGGTGACCGCCGCGATGTTGCGTTCGTCGGTCTCGTCGTCCATCAGCAGGTAAGCGTGATCCTCCGTCAGCCAGCCTTGGTGGGTGTAGCCTCGGTCGGGGTAGCCGGTGCGCGAGAGCAGCACCGGCGCCGCCTTGTCGGTCACATCCACGATGGTCAGCGTGTCCTCGTTGTAGGCGAAGCAGATCTCCTTGCCCACGTGCTGGGCATCCGGGCCTGCGTAAATCACGCACTGGGCGTCGTGGGTGTAGCCGTCGGCCGAGAAGCAGCCGGCCGGCTGCGGGCTGGTGGGCGTGGCGATGTCGACGAACGTCAGACCGCGGCTGCAGCTTCCGGTGTTGGTGCCCACCGCGTAAGCGTAAGCGGTGTCCTCGTTGATCACGATGTTGTGCGAGGTGCTGAAGATGCTGCCGTCGTGGTGCGTTTGCGCAAAACTGACCGGGGGCGAGACCACGTCGCGCAACTGGGTCAGGTCCATGACCTGCAGGCCGCTGCCCAGCGCCTCGCTGCCGATGAAGGCGTGGTTGTCATACACCTTGATGTCGCGCCAGCTCGAGGTGTTGACCCCGGGGGGCGTCGCCAGGTGGCCGAGATACTCGGGGTTGACCGGGTCGGTGATGTCCACGAAGGCGGTGCCGTTGGTCAGCCCCATGATGGCGTATTCCCGGCCGTCAAGCGGGTCCGTCCAGCCCCAAATGTCATTGCCGTTGCCGCCGCCGATTTGAGCCAGCGGCAGGAAAGCCATGAGGTCCACGTTTGCGCAGGGATAGCTCCCCGCCATGCCGCCAACGCAGGTGGTGATGCTCTGCGCCGACAGGTGCTGGTTGTGGTGGTGCTCCGCGGCGAAGGCTCGCATGGTGTCGCGCGCATGCGGCGGCACCTGGCCCTGGCCGGGCATGCTGTCGTCGTGGGCTCTGACCGAGGGGCCGGCCGCCAGCAGCATCAGCGCCGCGGCGAATCCGAGTAAGGTTGTCTTAAGGAAAAGTCGCGACGGATGCATCGGGCATTTCCCCCTCGAATGGGTCTCAGGCGCTGACTGGAACAGGACTGGCGGCATCTCCGTGTGCCCGGTTCCTGCGATTTATGCAGCTGAGAACGAAACGCATTTCCAATGGATCGACAACCCAAGTCTAGTCGAGGATCTATGCTCGTGTGTTTCCCGGGGTGAGTAACGTGGGCATTTTCAAACAGCCGGGGACAGACCCCGGTCTTCCGCGCGGCATGCAGTAAACGTGGTCTGTTCCGGGCATCTCCGCAGATAATTCGACCACGGCCCCTTTAAAGTCTCAAATCGGGGATCTGTAAATCCCCCGCCTTTAGGCGAAAAAGTTTCTTGCTCCTTCTCCCCTTGAGGGGAGAAGGTTGGGAAGAGGGGTGGTTAACTCATGGCCTCCGAAGAGGCTGGAATAAACTGGGTCCCTATTCAGTGGCGACGGCGTGATGCAACATCAATCGGCCGCATGGCCGATCGATCCGGCTTTCAGCCGTAACCCGAAGCCACCGGCTTTAGCCGGTGGAGTATTCACCTCCTGGCTGCTCGGCAGGAGACGCGCGCTTGGCTGGCTGATTCGGGTTGCCGCAATTCGGGCGGGCGGCGGCCTTATCGGAGATCTGGTGGTCGCATTCGGGGCACTTAATGAGCGCCATGCTTCCCTCTCTGTGAATGGTTCCTGCCCGTCGTCTAACCGTGGCTAGAGGATATTACTCTGCTGCCTCCTATAAACTGCCGTCAGAATCCTAAGCCCTACCAATACTCCAAGACCCATTAAAGCGATTGCCACCTGATTAGGCAAAATTGTGCGCGACTCGGCGAGTAACGTTGCCGCTTCTCCAACGCTTAAAGCAAGCGCGCCGAATGCCCCTAGATGAAAGAACTGTTCCGGGTGCGAGAAGTCGAAAGGATTTCGATTCCAGGCGGGGATCTGCCAATCAAGCTTCGCGTTACGCTTGAGTAACATCACTCCAAGACCAACAAGGACTACTACCGGAAAGGACAAGAAAGCGAATCCGGCAACTTCCCAACCTAGCCGAGGCTCGGCCAATAACTCAGTCCGCTGGAATGCGGGCGATATTCCACAGAACGCCACAATTCCTACTCTAATGCCCGTCCAATGATTCAATTTGTGGCCTCTGACCGAGCGAGCGCCGGATCTGACGATGGAGGAACGCGCCTTCACGATCGATGCGGTTCGTGCCTCACCGCATCCTACGCGGGCTAAGCGAGCCTGGTCCAATTAATGCGTTATGCATTTTCTGACGAGGCCAATTTATGGATAAGCTTTCCATTTTTTAAAAGATAGTATGAAAAGAATGAAAACAAGATAACTTGGGACAATGTAAGTACACCCTTGCCCATGGCCGCTTTTTTCAATGAAACAATCATTTTGACGAGTTCATCAGAACTTGTTGCTTGGAATCCAGGCATCATTATTGCCGAATAAATATGGGCGATTGAGTCTGGGACGGCCATTACTGCTAGAACTAGCATATAGATACCAAATATCCTGATAGCAACCCAAATCCATTCATCTTTAGTCATTGTTTCTCCTTGATGCATTACAGTGTAATCAACAGCAAGCATAGCCTGGATGGAGCTCCTCAGAATCGGGGAGAGTGACCACATCCGTGCGCTGACCCCGGATTCCGCTGCGCTTCATGCGGGCTACGGTCCCTTTGACGATCGATGCGGTTCGTGATTCACCGCATCCTACGCGGGCTTGTTAGACATTGATTATCCATCACCGCTACCTCCGCCGCCATCACTGAAATCACCACCATCTCCACCAAAACTACCCAGCCCTACATCGTTGCCTCCAATAAAAGGGACTTTGTGAACAAGGTAATCGTTTATTCTTGATAAGTGATCGCCTTCAATGCCTAATTCATCTAGAGTGTGCTCTGCACAAAACAGTACAAAAGCAAACTCAATATATCTGTTGCTTAAGCCCACCTCGTTTATTGTCGTTCTTACTTGAGCTCCTGTGTATGGGCCAGAGCCTCCATATCGTTTAGATAACTCATCGGGCAGTTCTAAAATATATTTTCTTATGGCTCTTTTTTTCCAGAAACGCATGATGTTCCGATAGACGTTTAATCCTTTAGGTGAAAGGGGCTCGGTTTATTTCGGCGATGAACAATTCGACCCTGTCCTCTCATCTAAGATTCATCTATCGCGACGGCGAAACGCTGGCAGAGATGGTGCCCAGTGGGGTCGAGACTTGCCCGGTCAACTCCACATCGACACCGTCGGCACCGACCGTAATGGCGATTGGCAGGAAGAAGGGCTGGAAGGTGAGGGCAACATCCACGCCCCCGGAG
>CAJICF010000118.1_pt1 | contig 12855 bp, 14 predicted proteins | sample 9199541 | NCBI WGS metagenome assembly CAJICF01 (sample SAMEA7708324, study PRJEB35096) | sediment metagenome | biome: marine neritic benthic zone biome [ENVO:01000025]; feature: sediment [ENVO:00002007]; material: shallow marine sediment [ENVO:03000034] sea grass bed [ENVO_01000059] ... | reverse complement strand
GGGCACCGCCGAGATCATCATCGGCAAGCAGCGCAATGGCCCCATCGGCATGACCCGGCTGACCTTCCTGGGCCAGTACACCCGTTTCGAGAACTACATCGACGATCCGTATGGCGACGAGGGTCGTATATGAGTTACGGCGCCGAGGCGCTCATCGACCTCGACGCCCTGAGGCATAATCTGGCCCGCGTTCGCGAGGCCGCCCCCGACAGCCGGGTGCTGGCGGTGGTCAAGGCGGATGCCTATGGGCATGGCATGGCTCGGGCGGTGCGCGCCCTGGCGGACGCCGACGGTTTCGCGGTGGCACGCCTCGACGAGGCCCTGCGACTGCATGATGTGGGGGTGGATCGACCCATCGTGGTGCTCGAGGGTGTGACCGATGCGGAGCAACTGGGTGTGGCCAGCGACAAGGGCTTCGAGCTGGTCGTGCATCACCCTGATCAACTCGATCTGCTGGAGCAGGCTCCCCTCCCGGCGCCGGTGCGCGTCTGGCTTAAGGCCGATACCGGCATGCACCGCCTGGGTTTCGATCAGGGCGCGGTCGCCGAGGTCTGGCAGCGTCTGCAGGACTGCGGATCGGTGGCCGAGCGTCCAATCCTGATGACCCATTTCGCCGATGCCGACGATCTGGATGATCCGCTCACGCCGCGCCAATGGTGGCGCTTCCAGGCCCTGGCCGAAAAGCTCGGGGCGCAGCGCAGCGCGGCCAATTCCGGCGGCATCCTCGGCTGGTCGGAGACCCATGGTGAATGGGTCAGGCCCGGCATCATGTTGTACGGGGTGTCGCCGTTCCAGCGCCATCGCGGCGAGGTGGAGCACTTGCGTCCGGTGATGACCCTGCGCAGTCGGTTGATCGCGGTACGAACCCTGCTCGAGGGGGATGCGGTGGGCTATGGCGGCGCCTGGACCTGTCCCGAAGACATGCCCGTCGGTGTGGTGGCCATCGGTTATGCGGACGGTTATCCGCGACACGCGCCATCGGGCACTCCGGTACTGGTCAACGGCCAGCGGGTGCCGCTGATCGGGCGGGTGTCCATGGACATGATCAGTGTGGACCTGCGCTCTCAGCCGGGGGCCCGGATTGGTGATCCGGTGGTGCTGTGGGGTGATGGCCTGGCGGTGGAGGAGATCGCGGCGCACGCCGATACCATCGCCTACGAGTTGTTGTGCGGCGTGGGTTCGCGGGTCAGTTTCATCGAGGTGGAGGCGCGGGAGTGAGCCCGCGCGCCGCCAAAAATCCGCGCAGCGTATACGTCTGTAGCGCCTGCGGTGCGCAACAGCCGAAGTGGGCCGGCCAGTGTCCGGACTGCAAGGCCTGGAACACCCTGCAAGAGACCGTGGCCAGCGATGCCCCCCGGGGCGGGCGGTTCGCCGGTTACGCGGGGGACGGCGTGCGGGTGCAGTCGCTGGCGGAGGTCAGCCCGGAGGCGGAGGCCCGCCTCACCACAGGCAGCAGCGAACTGGATCGGGTGCTGGGCGGCGGTTTGGTGGCCGGCTCGGTGGTGCTCATCGGTGGCGATCCGGGCATCGGTAAATCGACCCTGCTCACCCAGACCCTGGCCCGTCTGGCGGCGAGCCTTCCGGTGCTGTATGTCACCGGCGAGGAGTCGCCCCGGCAGGTGAGCGCCCGCGTGATCCGGTTGGGTCTGCCGGCCGCCGACCTGCGGTTACTGCCCGAGACCAGCGTGGAGCGTATTCTGGCGACCGCGGGCCAGGAAGGCCCGCGGGTGATGGTGGTGGATTCCATCCAGACCGTGTACACGGAACTGTTGCAGTCGGCACCGGGTTCCGTGGCCCAGGTGCGCGAAAGCGCGGCGCAGTTGGTGCGGTATGCCAAACAGGCGGGCACGGTGGTGTTTCTGGTCGGTCATGTCACCAAGGAGGGTACCCTGGCGGGTCCGCGCGTGCTGGAGCACATGGTGGATACGGTGCTGTATTTCGAGGGTGACTCGGGCAGCCAGTTCCGCCTGATCCGCGCGGTCAAGAACCGCTTCGGGGCGGTGAACGAACTGGGCGTGTTCGCCATGACCGAGACCGGCCTCAAGGAGGTCAAGAACCCATCCGCGATCTTTCTCTCGCGGCACGACGCCGAGGTGCCCGGCAGCGTGATCCTGGTCACCCGCGAGGGCAGCCGTCCGCTGCTGGTGGAGGTCCAGGCGTTGGTGGACGAGAGCCGGCTGGCCAATCCGCGCCGCGTCACCCTCGGTCTGGATCAGAACCGGCTGTCCATGCTGCTGGCGGTGATGCACCGCCACGGCGGCATCGCCATGTTCGATCAGGATGTGTACGTGAACGTGGTCGGCGGGGTGCGTATTACCGAGACCGCTGCCGACCTGCCGGTGCTGCTGTCGGTGCTGTCGAGCTTTCGTAACCGGCCGCTACCGCTGGACCTGGTGGCCTTTGGCGAGGTGGGGCTGGCAGGCGAGATCCGTCCCGTGCCCAACGGTCAGGAACGCCTGCGCGAGGTGGCCAAGCACGGCTTCCGGCGCGCGATCGTGCCCAAGGCCAATGCGCCGCGCAAGGGTATTGACGGGCTGGAGGTGATCCCGGCGGAAAGACTGAGCGACGCCCTGGATGCGGTCTAATCGGCTGCCTCGTGTCTAGTCTTGAATAAAGAACTGAAACTGGGTATCGCCGATCCTGATGGTCTGGCCATCCTGCAGTAGATGGCTCCCGTCCCCGATCGGTTCGCCATCGACCATGGTGGGTTCCTCGCCTTCCAGGTGCGACAGGTGGTAGCCGTTGCCGCGGCGGGAAATCATCGCGCATTGTCCGCCGGGCCGGCCGAGCCTCACCAACGAGCGGTCCAGGATGATGATGCGGCCCAGGTCCGGGCCTTCCAGGATTTGTAAGCGGGCCAGCTTTAACGGAGAGGCTTTGGGTTCCCGGGAATCCGGAACCGGGACCGGAGGCGCCGCAGAAGGATCCTGGCCGGCGAGGTCCATGGTGGTGGTGCCGGCGAAAGCCAGCGTGTGTTTGCCCAGGTTGATGGTGTCGCCGTGTTGCAGAACGGACTCGCCGATCTGATGGCGGTTGACGAGCACTGGATGGCCCTCGTCCAGGGCCTTGATTGCGTAGGTGTCGTTTGTCCGGGTAATGCGTGCCTGGCGGGCCGCCAGCGCCAGGCTGTCGACGTGGATGTCGCACTCCGGGTCGCGGCCGATAAGCACCTCGTCCAGCTCGTCGAGATAGAAGACCTTGAGCGGACGGCCTTTGAATGACAGGGTTAGTTTTGGCATGTCGGCGGGAGTGCAAACTGGGTGCGGTCGCCCGGTGGGCGGGTCGTTATATACCCAGTCTGAAAAGTCCTCCCCAAGTCCTTGTTTTACGAATTATAGACTCAGGTATCCGTTGGGCAACACGTTGTGGCACGAACGGCGCGATTTTTCCACCGAACGGTGTCGGTTAGGCAAATGACTGGGTCTCGTAGCGGTACACCTTCAACCGGTCTGACCAGTGAGAGGAGGGCAAGCCAGCCTTGATCTTCAGTTGACGCAGGAACTCGGCGGGCTCGGGCAGCGATTCCCAAACCGATGGCAGGAATGTGCCGCGATGGATGTCGTCCTCCAGGATCAGGCCGTCCCGCCCGGGGCGGATGCGGGCCACGAGATCGATCTCGGAATCAAAGGCTAGCGGCTCGGGAATGCTTAGCACCGAGATATCGATCTGCAGATCGGCATATTCCGGCTCGCCGACGGGCGGGAAGCGCGGGTCGCGGAAGGCCGCGGCAAAGGCGTGTTCCGCCACGTCGGCAACCAATGGTTGGCTGGCCTCGAGTTGACCGATGCAGCCCCGAAGATGGCCGTGCCGGTGCAGGGTGACAAAACTGGCGCGCAGGGCACGCAGCGGTTCGGGATAATCGGATGGATCCACCGTCAGGGCGTGGTGGTTTACCAGACCCTGGCGGATGGAATCCCGCGCCACTCCCAGCAGGGCTAACTGCTCGTCGCGGCTCAGCAATCCGGCCGGTTGCTGGTCTTGCGACCGATCAGGCGAAGGCATAGGCTCCATAACCGACCACTTGGTTTCGGGGTCCCGCGGTATCTCCCGAGTTGCGCAGGTCCAGGGTGGTGGCCCGCAGGTTGTGGCGTTGGGCGACTAGCAGCAGACCGATTACCGGGTTGCGTCCACAGGCATGGTGGTAGGAAATCGCTTCCGGGTGCAGTTGCTCAATTGCCTCAGTGGTCGCGGCATCCATGCTGCGGGCGCTGTCATAGTCCAGGTAGTGACTGAGATCGGAACTGATGACGATCAGGGTCTCGTCACCTCCCCACAGCCGTTCCAACACCTCTGCCACCTGCGCGCTCTCGGCCTCGCCGACCAGCAGGGGGACGGCTTGGAACGCGGTCAGGATCGTTTGCAGGAAAGGTAACTGGACCTCGAGACAGTGCTCGCCCTCAAAGGCCGCGTCCAACGCCCGGACCTGGGGCAATTCGTCGAGCGAGTGCAGCGCATCCTGGTCCACCGGCACATCGCCTAGCGGAGTGCGAAATAGCGCCGCCTGGCTGTAGGCCAGGCCACGCAACGGGTAGCGGTGCGCCGGCCCGAGTAGCACCACGCGCTGGATCGCATCGCGCAACGGGGCGAGCTGGGCGTAGGCGCTGGCAGCAATCGGCCCCGAGTAAACATAGCCGGCATGTGGGGCGATCAACGCCTTGGGGGTCAATCGCGGCTCACCCGCATGCTCCAGAAAATCAGCGACCTGGTGGCGAAGTTCCTGGGGGTCGCCCGGATAGAACATCCCGGCGACCGCCGGTTCACGGATTGTTTCCATCATGGCCTCCCGCATTCGGAGTCTGTACCCCAAACATGGGCCGAATCCGTGCGAAGATCAAGCCGAATCCGGTGTCAATGATATAGTTGAAGGTGAAAACGTGTAGGGCGATACGATCCCATGCCACGAACCGAGAGCGTCATCCCGACCCGTTATTGGCACCGTCTGGAGGACGGGCGCCTGCAGTGTGACGTGTGTCCACGGGCCTGCAAGCTGCACGAGGGTCAGCAGGGCCTGTGTTTCGTGCGGGCACGGCAGGGTGACGAGGTGGTGCTGACCACCTACGGCCGGTCCAGCGGGTTCTGCATCGATCCCATCGAGAAGAAGCCCCTCAATCACTACCTGCCGGGCACGCCAATCCTGTCGTTCGGCACTGCCGGCTGTAACCTGGCCTGCAAGTTCTGCCAGAACTGGGACATGAGCAAGTCGCGGGAGATGGATACCCTGGCCGACGCCGCCTCACCGCAGCGCATCGCCGAGGTCGCGGCCGAGCTGGGCTGCCGCAGCGTGGCCTACACCTACAACGACCCGGTTATCTTTATGGAATACGCCATGGACACGGCCGACGAATGCCATAAACGGGGGCTCAAGGCCGTGGCGGTGACCGCCGGCTATATCCTTCCGGAACCGCGACGGGAGTTTTACGCTCACATGGACGCGGCCAATGTGGACCTCAAGGCCTTCACCGAGAGGTTCTACCGCAAGATCTGTGGCGGACAACTGGAGCCAGTGCTCGACACGCTGATGTATCTCAAGCACGAGACCGAGGTGTGGTTCGAGATTACCAACCTGATCATCCCTGGCGAGAACGATTCCAGCGAGGAGATCGACGAGATGACCCGTTGGGTGGTGGACAACCTGGGTGCGGACGTGCCCATGCATTTCACCGCCTTTCACCCCGACTGGAAGATGATGGACACGCCGCCCACGTCCCCCGCGACCCTGACTCAGGCGCGGCGTATCGCTCTGGCAAACGGTGTGCGCTATGCCTACACGGGCAACGTGCACGACCGCGATGGGCAGAGCACCTGGTGTCATCAGTGCGGTGCGCTATTGATCGAGCGCGACTGGTACACGCTCGGAGCCTTCGGCCTGACCCCGGAGGGGGCCTGTTCGGCCTGCGGCGAGCCCTGCGCCGGCGTGTTCGAGTCTCGGCCCGGCCACTGGGGTGCGCGTCGGCAACCGGTGCGCATGGCGTCCGTCTGAAAGCGGCCTGGGTCCCGTAGTCGGAGTCAACTGGTGGGCGAGTCATCGCTTGCGTCTCCTGAATCATCGGCTACAGTTCAAAATTGTGAACACCCGCGGGAATGTGCCGGCGTGGCCACCGGGAAGTCTCGGGCCGAGGCCCTAGGTTGCGCAGTGCCGGTTGCGGATCCTGCAAGCTCCTGAGGCCATTCTGGCTGTAAGGAACAAGGACGAGGGATGACCCATCTTCACGGTCAGTCTCGTGGTGGATGGCTAGCATGGACACTATGGATAAAACGGAAGAACCCGCCTTCGCGGATGGCCTCAACGGATGGTCGGACGGCCCAGCCTTCCGGGTACCTGCGAATACGCGTCTGAAGCTTCCCGAATCCGCAGATGACGACCGAGTCGCCGAACACCTCGCGCATCGCGTAACGCGTTTCCCCAAGGACCTCCGGGCGCATGCCCAGCGCTTGCTGCTGCACGTGCGACGCCAGGACAGAGACCGTACCTACGGCGCCCTATTGGACATCTTTCTCGTTCTCGGCGCGGCAGGCGAGGCGTTCCGCAGCCGTATGCTGGACCTTTCGGCCGGCGTGCTCGGCCCGAAACTTGTGGGGATCTTTACACAACATCTGGACACGGGTCTGGATGCCTCCGCACCAATGCCGATTTCACCTCACTCGCGTCTAGCCCGTGGTGACACGGGTGGCAGCGAGGTGGTGGCACGCGAGGAGATCGAATCGGATGACGGTTGCGATGCCTTGGTTGAGGCCCGGGACTTGATCGATTTGGGCCAGCTAGCGGAGGCCCAGCAGGTGCTTGAAAAGGCCGTGCTCGATAACCCGGAGCGTGAGGAACTGACCCTCGATCTCCTGGAACTCTATCGTTACACCCGAGACGATATGAGCTTCCTCGCCATGCAAAAGCGTCTTGAGAACAAGTCTCCCGAGGCGGCGGAACGCTGGGCGGCACTGGCCGCATTCTTTTCGGTAGGTTAGCCGGTGAGTGACCCTGCTTCGGAAGCCGCAGGTGGAAACGAGGCACTCCGGCTGGCGGTGTACGGAATGGAGAACCGATCGTTGGCCGCGCTGGAAATGGTACTGCGCGGGCCTTGCAAAGGTGTCGCCGTGATCGCGGATGAGGCCTCCGCGCAAGCGGTGATTGTTGATCTGGATGCCGCGGACGCGGAGGCCGCGTGGGGCTACCACCGCGAGAAGTACCCGGACCGACCCGCGATCCTGTTGTCGCTGAACGAGCCCGGCATTGAGGGCGCGCTATTCCTCAAGAAGCCGGTACAGATCGGAAGTTTGGTCAAGGCGCTGGGCCAGGCGCGGGCGGACCTGTCGTCCGCTATGGTAACCACCGCGGCCGTGGCGTCGGATGGGCCGGTGGCCCCTGTGGCCGGGGAGCTAGAACGCCGGGATGCGTCGTTGGCGGTAGAGGGCAGCGCGGCGTCGCGGGATCAAACTTACGAGATCGATCCAGACGATCCGGCATTCCAGGCAAAATATTTTTTTTTGCCAGCGGATTATACGGGCCACCACATCGTCGAAGCCGTGAAGCAGGCCGTGACACAGGGCAAGTCACTGATGGTCAGATGTCCCGCAGGAGCGCTGGTCGTCTTGCCGACCCGTTCAGAGGTGGTCACGGGGTGCTCGGGTGCCGCTTTGAAAAAGATCGTGACCGCCGCCTACCGCAAGGAGAGCCTGGAGTTCAAGCTGAGCGCTGCCGAACCGGATATCGGCAAAATCGTCGAGAAGTTCGGGGGTGCCGCCGAGATAAAGCCGCTCGAGGTGTGTCTGTGGGAGATGGGGGCGTGGCTTTCCAGCGGGCGTGTTCCGCACGGCATGAGTTTGGTCGAGCCGGTGGTCCTGTATCGCTGGCCCAATCTTACCCGTCTGCTATTGACACCGAACGCCATGCGTATCGCCGCGTTGTGGACCGATCGGCCCTTCTCGTTGCTCGATACCGCCAAGGGCTTGCGGATACCACTGGGCGACGTGCTGACCTTCTACAGTGCCGCGATTGCATCCGGACTCGGGACGGCCTGCAATCGCAAAGTCGACCGTCTGTTCCGTTCGGAGGTGCATCCCGGGCATGCCAACCGAAGTCTCATGCAACGCATCTTGTCCAAGCTGCGCGGTGATGACTAGGCGAGGGGCATATGCCAGTCCAGACCCATAACAAGATCATCTTCGCTGGTCCCGTCGGTGCGGGAAAGACCACGGCCATCGACTCACTGAGCGATGTGCCTCCGGTGAAAACTGATGCGACGGCCAGTGATATGACGGTCTCACGCAAGGCGGAGACTACCGTCGCCCTGGACTATGGAGTGATGAGTTTGGGAGGGCAGAAGCGTGTCCACCTCTACGGCACACCGGGGCAGGAGCGCTTTGGGTTCATGTGGGATATTTTGACGGAGGGCGGGATAGGCCTGGTCCTGCTGCTCGACAACACTCGCGCGAATCCGTTTCAGGACCTGAGTTTTTTCCTGGAAGCGTTCCATGATTTTGTCCACACGACCAAGATCGTGGTGGGCGTGACCCGCATGGATCTGAAACCCAGTCCGAACATCATCGACTACAACAAGCAGTTTTACGGTACCGGTCTGAAGCCACCGATCTTTGAGGTGGACGCACGAAACCGCAGGGATGTCAGTCTGCTGGTACAGGCGCTGTTGTTTTCGTTGGACCCGGGGTTGGCTGAGTAATGACGCGGTTCCGCCTGCAGCCGGACACCTATATGTCCACGACGCCGGCCGGTGCGTACTATGCGGTATCTGCCGACGATCGAGGTCCCGCCCGGTCGTTCCTCCTTCACCTCCTTGCCCGCGACAAGAGCCCCCGTTCCAGCCTCGAACTGCTGTCTCGCTCGATCGTGGAGCATACGGACGAACAGCGTCTTGCACTCCTCCACAGAATCCAGTCAATGGGCTGGATTCAGAGCGAGCAGGAATCGCGCTCCGCCCCCAGCGGAACGCTGGAGACGGTGTTACCGGATAAGCTGTCCCACCTGTCAAGCGTCAACAAGGCGCTGCTCGCCGACAGTGACGGATTCTATGTCGCGACTTGGGGCTATCCGCATGAGACTGCGGAGGAACTGTCGGCGCTGAGCGCGGATTTTTACTCCCTGTACGAACGGCACAAAGGATTGCTCAGGCACAATTTGGGGCTGGGTTCCTCCGCATGGGCGATCGTCAACGCCGCCGGTGACAGCCAGATTGGTTGTTGGCCTATCTATGTCGGCACGGAGCGTTTCGTACTCGTCATCAGTGGCCTCCCGCAGCTCAACCAGCCCGCATTCACCGATTTGGTGTGGGCGCTGGCGATGCGCTACGGGTCGGTCGAGCAGACGGCCGCACAGGGGGCAGTCCGGACAGGCTGAGCGGGGATGTGGGCTCTTTCCCGGTCGCCGTGCCATTAAGTTTTAGTTTCGCCAATTTGTCGATGGTTTCCCGCGTGATCCGGGTTCGCCATCGCAATGCAGCAACATCAGTGGAGCAACAAAAGGAGACTGGCGATGAGAGAAGAAGCATTGGTCGCGATTTTGCGGGAACTCAGCGGTACGTCGGCCGATATCGAGGCCTCGGCGGTGATTTCCACCGATGGGCTGATGATGGCCGCCCAGCTTCCCCAGGGAATCGATCCGGACCGCGTCGGCGCCATGGCGGCCGCCATGCTGTCCCTCGGTGATCGTACTGCCCAGGAACTGGCCCGCGGGACGCTGGAGCAGGTGTTGATCAAGGGCGGTGACGGGTACGTGCTGATGACCTACGCGGGTCTGGAGGCGGTGCTTGCGGTGATGATGAAACCGACCGCGAAGCTTGGGTTGATCTTCCTGGACGTGAAGCGCGCGGCCGAGTCGGTGTCCAAACTTCTGTAGGGGGAATAAGCCATGCCTGGGAAAGCGTTTTTTCTACAGAGACTCAATGACCATGCGCTATATCTCAAAAAAATCCAGGCAACCCTGGACGGTAAGGGGGACTTCCAGGGGACGGATTATCATGATTGCAAGCTGGGCAAGTTGATCTACGGGGAGGGTCCTGAAGAAGCCGCCGCTGCCGGGGTAAAGCAGTTGTTCGACAAGCTCCTGGAGCCACATCAGCAGTTCCACGACCAAAGCCACGACGCGTTGGAAAAACAGTCCGCCGGTGACGAGACAGGTTCCAGGGCGGCGGTGACGGAGATGATGAAACTGTCCACCACGCTGGTTAACACGCTGCTGGACATGGATCGCGGGTCCCAGTAACGCCGTCTGACAAGCGGACGGTTAGGCCGCGGGAGGTTGTATACTGTCAGCCTTCCGCAGTGTGAGGTGTGCTGTGTCCGCTGAATCCAATGGGAACGTCGAGGCCCTGCAGGATATACGTGACCTAATCCGCTGGGGCGCCAGCCGTTTCAACGAGGCGGGCCTGGTATTCGGACATGGCACGGACAATGCTTTGGACGAGGCGGCTGCGCTGGTCCTGCACGGGCTGAATTTGCCCGACGATTTGCCTCCAATTTACCTGGAGGCGCGGGTCTTAGCGACCGAGCGTGAGGTGGTACTGGAGCTGATCCGGCGCCGCATTGACGAGCGGGTGCCGGCCGCTTATCTGATCGGTGAGGCCTGGTTTGCGGGTCTGCCCTTCTACGTGGATGAGCGAGTGCTGGTGCCCCGCTCGCCGATCGCCGAGTTGATCGAACAGCAGTTCGTGCCCTGGATCGATCCGGAACGGGTGGCGAACATCCTCGATCTCTGCACCGGGAGTGGCTGCATCGCGGTGGCCTGCGCCCATGCTTTCCCCGAGGCCAGCGTGGATGCGGTGGACCTGTCCGCGGATGCGCTGGAGGTGGCGCGGGTCAATGTGGCCCGCCATGGCTGCGACGAGCGAGTGGGATTGATTCGCTCGGACCTGTTCGCAGCCCTCTCGGGACGCGATTACGATATCATTGTCAGCAATCCACCCTATGTGGACGCGGTTGAGATGGCGGCCCTGCCGGATGAGTTCCGGCACGAACCGGCGATGGGTCTTGCGGCCGGTGAGGATGGCCTGGATATAGTACGCAGGATCCTGGCGGTCGCGGTGGACCACCTGAATCCCAATGGCATCCTGGTGGTTGAAGTGGGCAACAGCGCCGACGCTCTGGTGGCGGCATGTCCGGACGTTCACTTCCTATGGCTGGAGTTCGAGCGGGGTGGCCACGGCGTCTTTCTGCTGACAGCAGAACAATTGAACCAACATTTTCCATCGCGATCGAAGGAGATCGGAGCATGAGTGTGCAGCGGGCCCGAACCCCGGATGAATACGCCGAGTGGGTGAAACAGGCCCTGTTCGAGGTGGAGGACCTGCGTCATTCCCTGGAATACGAACTGGATGAACGGGAGACCTTTCCGACCTATCTGGACCCCCTGGAACAGGCTATCCGCAACGTCTACGACGCCATGCGCGAGGGGCGCTACCAGTATGGCCGCGAGGATCTGCCGTTCATGATCCTGTTGCGCAAGCACGCCGACGATATCCCGTTCAACCTCCTGCTGCAGCAGATTAACGAGACCCACCGGCACGGGCTGGATGTGGATGACGAAGACCTCGCGTAAGAGTACATATTCGCCATGGATCAATCACTTCACTTCGACGCCGAGCTGATCCGCAAGTACGATCAGTCCGGACCCCGGTATACCTCCTACCCGACGGCGGTGCAGTTCCACGAGGGGTTCGGCGAGACCGAGTACCGGGCCTGGGCCGAACGCACCAACCAAGCCGGCAATCCCCTGTCGCTGTATTTTCACCTGCCGTTTTGCGACACGGTGTGTTTTTACTGTGCCTGCAACAAGGTGGTCACCAAAGACCGCTCCAAGGCGGCACCTTATCTGTCGCGCCTCTATCGGGAGATGGAGATGCAGGCGGGGTTGTTCGACCCCTCCCGCACCGTGCTCCAGTTACACTGGGGCGGGGGCACGCCGACCTTCATCAGTCACGACCAGATGCGCGAGTTGATGGCGGTGACCCGCGAGAATTTCCGGCTCGCCGATGACGACAGCGGTGAGTATTCCATTGAGGTGGACCCGCGCGAGGCGGATGCGGAGACCATCGGCGTGCTCAGGGAGATCGGCTTCAACCGTCTGAGCATGGGGGTGCAGGACTTCGATTCGCGAGTGCAGAAGGCCGTGAACAGGATCCAGCCACAGGCGCAGACACTGAGCGTGCTGCAAGCGGCACGACAGGAGGGTTTCCGCTCGGTCAGCATGGATCTGATCTACGGCCTGCCATTCCAGAACGTGGCCAGCTTCGGAGCCACGGTGGACAAGATCATCGACGCTGGTCCGGACCGGCTGTCGGTATTCAATTACGCCCATCTACCGGAGCGTTTCAAGCCCCAGCGGCGAATCAATGCGGAGGACCTTCCGTCGCCTGCCGAGAAGCTGGATATCCTTCATGACACCATCGAGCGGCTCACGGCGGCGGGCTATGTCTATATCGGCATGGACCATTTTGCCCGCCCGGACGATGAGTTGGCGGTGGCCCAGCGGGAGGGGACCCTGTACCGCAACTTCCAGGGTTACTCCACCCATGCCGAGTGCGACCTGATCGGTCTGGGTATTACCTCGGTGGGCAAGGTGGGTGATTCTTATGCCCAGAACATGCGTGGTCTGGACGAATATTACGTGCGGATCGACGCGGGACGCCTGGCCGTGTTTCGGGGCGTGGAACTGGATACCGACGACCTGTTGCGCCGCGAAGTGATCACCCAACTGATCTGCCATTTCGGGCTGGACTACGCCAGCATTGAACGCCAATTCGATATTGGCTTTGCTGATTATTTCAGCGGCGAATTGGAGGCCCTGTCCGCGATGCGGGACGATGGTCTGGTGGAGCTGAACTCTAGCGGGATTCGAGTCCGGCCCGCGGG
>CAJICF010000020.1_pt1 | contig 13136 bp, 12 predicted proteins | sample 9199541 | NCBI WGS metagenome assembly CAJICF01 (sample SAMEA7708324, study PRJEB35096) | sediment metagenome | biome: marine neritic benthic zone biome [ENVO:01000025]; feature: sediment [ENVO:00002007]; material: shallow marine sediment [ENVO:03000034] sea grass bed [ENVO_01000059] ... | reverse complement strand
GCGGTGGTAGGGGCGCTGGGTCTGGTGCCGGGCATGCCCAATCTCGCCTTCCTGACCCTGGCCGGGGTGCTCGCCGGGATTGGTTATATGGTCATGCAGCGCCAGACCGCGCAGGTAGAGCAGGAATTGCTGGAGGCGGAACCGGCCACGCCAGCCGCCGAGGTGCCGGAACACAAGGAGCTGAGTTGGGACGATGTGCAACCGGTGGACCTGGTGGGGCTGGAGGTGGGTTACCGGTTGATCCCCCTGGTGGACAAGAATCAGGGAGGTCAGCTGCTCGGCCAGATCAAGGGGGTGCGTAAGAAACTGTCCCAGGAACTGGGCTTCCTGATCCAGGCTGTGCACATCCGGGATAACCTGGACCTGCCGCCCAATTCGTACCGCATCAGCCTGTCCGGGGTGCCGGTAGGCGAGGCCGAGGTGATGCCGGACCGCGAACTGGCCATCAATCCCGGCCAGGTATTCGGCGAAATCGGGGGCATCAAGACCAAGGACCCGGCGTTTGGGCTGGAGGCTTCATGGATCGAACCTGGCCAGCGCGACCAGGCCCAGACCAAGGGTTACACGGTGGTGGATGCCAGTACGGTGATAGCCACCCACCTGAGTCACCTATTGCAGCAGCAGGCCCATGAGCTGCTGGGTCACGACGAGGTGCAGCATCTACTGGAGCTGCTGGGAAAACAGTCACCCAAACTGGTGGAGAGTCTGGCGCCTGAGAACCTGTCCCACGGGACCATCCTCAAGGTGCTGCAGAACCTGCTGCGTGAGGGCGTGCCCATCCGCGATGTGCGTACGATCGCCGAAACCTTGGCGGAGCAGGCGGCGCGCAGTCAGGATCCCGACATGCTGACCGCGGCCGCCCGGGTGGCCCTCGGGCGCTCGATTGCCCAGCAAATCAATGGGATGGCGGCGGACCTGCCGGTCATGACCCTGGATCCGTCGCTGGAACAGTTGTTGCTAAACACACTACAGATGGCGCCGGAGACCGGCGGTGGGCTGGAACCCGGACTGGCCGAGCACCTGCTCAAGTCGGTGGCCGACAGTGCTCAGCGCCAGGAGGTGGCGGGTCAGCCGGCGGTGTTGTTGGTGCCGTCGGCGCTGAGGAACTGGCTGTCGCGGCTGCTGCGCAGTTCTGTACCGGTGCTGCATGTATTGGCCTTTAACGAAGTGCCGGACAATCGGCAGATCAAGGTGGTGGCATCCATCGGCCAACCGAGCTTGGCGCCAGCGTGAAACGCGGTGAGGGGTGAGGATTAAGGAGTGAGGGGCAAGAACTCCTTACTCCTCACGCCTCACCCCTCACCCTCCGAAGGAGGCAGAATGAAAATCAAACGTTTTTTTGCACCGGATATGCGCCAGGCGATCCGTCTTGTGCGCGAGGAACTGGGGCCGGATGCAGTGATCTTGTCCAACCGCCGGGTCGAGGGTGGGGTGGAGATCGTGTCCGCGGTGGATTACGACGAAGCACTGCTCGGCGAGGCGCTGGCCGAGCCGGCCGTGGCGGGGGGTGGCGAGGCACCGCCCGAGACCAACAAACCGGAACCCGCTGCCGCGCCTGTGCGCGGCCCGGCGGATATCGTCTGGGCCCAGGACCCGGCGATCATGGCCATGCAAAACGAGATCAAGGCGCTGCGTGGGATGCTCGAGGGGCAGCTCTCACAGCTGGCCTGGCGTGAGATGGGACGGCGCCAGCCGTTGCGCGCGGGGCTGCTGAAACGCCTCTCCGTACTCGGCCTCGACCACGAGCTCTGCCTGCGGCTCGCCGAGCGCGCACTGGAGTCGGGCGATCAGGAACACCTCTGGGAGCGGGCCCTGGGTCTGTTGCGCGACATGCTGCAAGTCACCGATGACGACATACTTAGCAACGGCGGCGTGGTGGCCCTGGTGGGACCCACCGGGGTCGGCAAGACCACCTCGGTGGCCAAGCTTGCCGCCCGTTTCGCCTTGCGCCACGGCAGGCGTTATGTGGGCCTGGTGAGCATGGACGGATTCCGTATTGGCGGCCAGGAGCAGTTACGCACCTTTGGCCGCATCCTGGGGGTGCCGGTGCAGACCGCCAACACCCGCGAGGAACTCGAAGCCGTGCTCGACGACCTGTCCGATCGCAAGTTGGTGCTGGTCGATACCGCCGGTATCAGTCAGCGGGATCTGAAGCTTGCCGAACGCTTGGCTACAATTGAACGGGGCAAGGCGCCGATCAAGACCTATCTGGTGCTGTCGGCGGCGGCCCAAACCCGAGTGCAGGGCGAGGCGGTGCGGGCCTTCGGGCGTATTGCACTGGACGGCTGCATCCTGACTAAGCTGGACGAGACCGCGGGGCTTGGCGGTGTCCTGTCAGTGTTGGCTGGGAATCGGTTGCCGGTGGCCTATTTGGGCAACGGGCAGCGGGTCCCGGAGGACATGCAGCCGGCGCGTACTGCGAATCTGGTCGAGCGCTTGGTGGAGTTGGCGGACAAGGCCGACGATGAGATGAACGAGGAACGACTCGCCGAGGCGTTTGGAGGGAGGATGGCCAATGCCCACGTCTGAGACCACGGGCGATCAGGCGGCGGGACTGCGCCGCATGGCGGATACCTGCCCCGTGCGGGTGATCGCTGTGACCGGGGGCAAGGGCGGCGTGGGCAAGACCAACGTCTCGGTCAATCTTGCCATGTCGCTGGCGGCCGGCGGCCAGCGGGTCATGCTGTTGGACGCGGATCTCGGTCTCGCCAACGTGGATGTCCTGCTCGGCATCAATCCCACCCACAACCTGTCACACGTGCTTTCGGGCGAGCGGACCCTGGAGGAGATCGTCATAAAGGGTCCGGGCGATATCCGCATTGTGCCGGCGGCCTCCGGGATCGCTGCCATGGCGGAACTCTCGCGCGCCGAGCACGCCGGGTTGATACAGGCCTTCAGCGAGATCGGCCGCAGCACCGACGTGCTGATCGTGGACACCGCGGCCGGGATCTCGGATAACGTGATCGCCTTTACCCGCGCCTCGCAGGAGGTGGTCGTGGTGGTCTGCGACGAGCCAGCCTCCATTACCGACGCCTATGCCCTGATCAAGGTGCTGAGCCGCGACCACGGCCAGGATCGTTTCCATGTGCTGGCCAACATGGCGCGCAGCAACCAGGAGGGAAGGGATCTGTACACCAAGCTTGCCCGGGTCACCCTGCGCTATCTGGACGTGACCCTGGAATTCATGGGCAGTGTGCCGTTCGACGATTATCTGCGCAAGGCCGTGCAGCGGCAGCGCGCGGTGGTCGAGGCCTTTCCGCGCAGTCCCGCCGCCACCGCGTTCAGGAATCTTGCCCGCAAGGCCGAGGCCTGGCCGCCGCCCAGGGCCGCGCGCGGTCACCTGGAGTTTTTCGTCGAACAGTTGATCCGGGCCGACGCGGGTCTTGGAGCGTATATGTAATGTCCGGCATCGCGCTCTATGACGACGCGCAACGGGCGGAGCGGGACGCCCTGGTCGAACAGTACGCCTGGTTGGTCAAGCGCATCGCTTACCACCTCATCGGCCGCCTGCCGTCAAGCATCCAACTCGACGACCTGCTGCAGGCGGGCATGATCGGCTTGCTTGAGGCAGCCCGTAATTACGCGCCTGCCCAGGGCGCCAGCTTCGAGACCTACGCCGGGATCCGCATCCGTGGTGCGATTCTCGACGAAGTCCGGCGGTCCGACTGGACCCCGCGCTCGGTACAGCGCAAGGCCCGCCAATTGGCCGACGCGGTGCGCGAGATCGAACATCGCGAGGGCCGCGCGGCGAAGGACGCCCAGGTTGCCGAGGAGCTGGGTATCGATCTGAATGAGTATCACCGTCTGTTGCGCGAGGCGACTGCCGCCCGAGTATTCAGCGTGGAGGAGATCACCGAGGCGAAGGGTGAGGATGCAGATCTCATGGCGGGCGGCGACGGCCCCCTGGACCAGTTACAGCAGGGCGCCTTCATGGAATCCCTGGCCGCCGCCATCGACGGACTTCCCGAGCGGGAACGTCTGGTGATGGCCCTGTACTACGACGAGGAACTGAACCTGCGCGAGATCGGAGCGGTGCTGGGCGTGAGTGAGTCGCGGGTCTGCCAGATCCACGGCCAAGCCCTGGTACGGGTGCGGGCGCGGATGACCGGCTGGCTGGACGCGCGCTAGTCCATCGTCAGGCGTTGGTCCCGATGCCCCGACGCGGCACCCAATCGTATTTTTACCTTTTTTGCTAGGATAGCCTGAGATGTCACTTCATTGCGGTCGCCCAGCCGATTCCGATAACAACCAGACAGGGCGTACCGGGGAATCGACGCTATTATTGAGTGAGCCTTGGCTTGCCCCCGCAAGGAGTTGTCTGTGGACAAAAACATGAAAATACTGATCGTGGACGACTTTTCCACGATGCGGCGCATCATCAAAAACCTGCTGCGCGACCTGGGATTCAACAACACCCAGGAGGCTGACGATGGCAATACCGCGCTGCCCATGCTCCAGTCAGGTAACTTCGATTTCGTGGTCACGGATTGGAATATGCCCGGCATGACGGGCATCGATCTGTTGAGGGCCATACGCGCCGATGAACGTTTGGCGAACGTGCCCGTGCTCATGGTGACCGCGGAGAACAAACGCGAGCAGATCATGGAGGCCGCCCAGGCGGGCGTGAACGGTTATGTCGTCAAGCCGTTTACCGCAGGGATTCTGGAAGAGAAGCTCGGCAAGATCTTTGAACGTATCGAGAAAGGTTGATCGAGGAGATATGAGCATGGGGCAGATGGACATCACCGAAGATCGGCTTGAAACAGTGCGTGCGCTGGCCGAACAGATCGAGGCCGGCAATGAACTAGAAGCCAATCGCCTGATCGATGAGCTTTCCAAACTGCGTGAGAACAGCCTGTTCCAGGAGGTGGGAAAACTCACCCGGGAGCTCCACGATACGCTGAATGGATTCCAACTCGACGCGAGGGTCGCCGACCTGACCGCCAAGGATATTCCGGACGCCAAGGAGCGTCTCCAGTATGTGGTGACCATGACCGACCAAGCCGCGCACAAGACCATGAACGCGGTGGACGAGACCCTGCCGGTCGTGGAGGGCATGGGTGATCAGGCCGGCAATTTGCACGACGCCTGGACCGCATTCCGTGAACGTCGTCTGTCGGCCGACGAGTTCCGCGGCCTCAGCAAGGAAGTGGACGGGTTTCTGGTCAAGGTGGCGGACGATTCCGCGCTCGTTCACCAGAAGCTCACCGAGGTGATGATGGCCCAAGACTACCAGGATCTTACCGGTCAGATCATCAGCCGGGTGATCAAACTGGTCCACGAGGTGGAGGAGAGCCTGGTTGAACTGGTGAGGATCTCGGGGCAGAACCTGAAATCCGGGGATGAACAGCCGCAGGGCCCGAAGAGCAAGGTAACGGAGAAGGGTCAGGGGCCCGCCGTCCCGGGTGTCGACGATACCGGCGACGTGGTGGGGAGTCAGGACGATGTGGACGACCTGCTCTCGAGCCTCGGCTTCTGACGCGCTCGGGATGACGAACTGAAACAAGAAGCGCTTTGGAGCAAGTCCTCTCCAGGGGAATAACATGACATTCGATGCTGACGACGACATCCTTCAGGATTTCCTGCTGGAAGCGGGCGAGATCCTCGAACAACTCGGGGAACAGTTGGTGGAGTTGGAACAGCGTCCGCAGGATGCGGATCTGCTCAATGCCGTGTTTCGCGCCTTTCATACGGTCAAGGGGGGCGCCGGGTTTCTCAACCTGACTGCGCTGGTGGCCATCTGCCACCGTTCCGAAGACGTTTTCAACGTGTTGCGCCAAGGTGAACGTGTGGCCGACGCGGACTTGATGGATGCCATCCTGCAGTCCCTGGATGTGGTCAACGGCATGTTTGACGAGGTGCGTGGCGGCGAAGAACCCACGCCTGCCGATCCCGCGCTCATCGAACGCCTGGAGAGTCTGGCCCAACCGGGGGGAGGCCCAGCAGATGGACCTGCCTCCGCCCCGCCGCCTGAACCGCCACCCGCCACCGAACCGTCGGCCGCTCCCGCGAGTGATGAAATCACCGACGATGAATTCGAGGCCCTGCTCGATGCCATGGAGCAGCAGAAGAAGGAAGGCGGCGCCCCGGCCGAGCCGCCTAAGCCGGCAGAGCCGGCTAAGGCCGGTCCGGCGAGTGATGAAATCACCGAGGACGAGTTCGAGGCCATGCTCGATCAGCTTCACGGTCAGGGCCACGCCCCCGGTGCTGGGTCTACGCCCCCCGCGAGTCCGCCGCCCGAGGCGGCCAAACCGCAGGCCAAGCCGTCCGCGCCTGCGCCGGGCGCCGGGGCCCAGGTCGCTGCGAAGCCGGCCACAGAGACCAGTGTGCGGGTCGACACCAAGCGCCTCGATGACATCATGAATCTGGTGGGCGAATTGGTCTTGGTGCGCAACCGGCTTGCGACCCTGAGGACCCGCATACAGGATGAGGAGGTTACCCAGGCGGTGGCCAACCTGGATCTTGTGACCGCCGACCTGCAGGGCGCGGTCATGAAGACCCGCATGCAACCGGTTAAGAAGGTATTTGGTCGATTTCCCCGCGTGGTACGCGATCTCGCCCGGAGTCTGGACAAGCAGATCAGGCTGGACATGCGTGGCGAAGAAACCGATCTGGACAAGAATCTGGTGGAGGCCCTGGCCGATCCGCTGGTGCATCTGGTGCGTAACGCGGTCGATCATGGTATCGAAAGCCCGGCCGAGCGCGAGTCCAAGGGCAAGCCCAGGGAAGGACAGGTGGTTCTGGCGGCCGAGCAGGAGGGCGATCACATCCTGCTCAGCATCAGCGATGACGGCAAGGGCATGGATCCCGGCGTTTTGCGTCGCAAGGCCGTGGAAAAGAAGATGATGGACGAGGAGGCCGCCGAGCGGCTCAGCGACAACGAGGCCTTCAACCTGATATTTGCCGCCGGATTCTCGACGCGCACCGAGATCTCCGATGTCTCCGGACGCGGGGTGGGCATGGACGTGGTCAAGACCGGTATCGCCAAACTGAACGGCAGTATCCAGATCCACTCCAAATCCGGTGAGGGGTCGGTAATCGAGATCAAGGTGCCGTTGACCCTGGCGATCCTGCCGACCCTGATGGTGGTGCTCGGAAACCAGCGGTTCGCGCTGCCGCTGACCAGCGTGAGCGAGATCTTCAATCTGGACCTGTCGCGCACCAGTGTGGTCGACGGGCAGGAGGTCGTGGTGGTGCGTGGGCATCCTCTGCCTCTGTTTCACCTGCGACGCTGGTTGGTGCGCGATGCCTTCGACGAGACGCCGCCGGACCAGGGGCATGTGGTGGTGGTCAACGTCGCCAATAAGCAGGTGGGATTCGTGGTGGACAAACTCATCGGCCAGGAGGAAGTGGTCATAAAGCCCTTGGGTGCCTCGCTGCAGGGCCAGCCCGGCCTTGCCGGCGCGACGATTACCGGGGACGGGCGGATTGCGCTGATCCTGGATGTGCCCAGCCTGATGAAGGCCTACGTCAATCGTTTTTGATATTGGTCAACGGTTTCCCGTTCCGGATTAAGCTGAGGAGAGCTGTTCCATGGCGGATTTCAACAGGCGACCAGTGGGGTCGTCCTCAGGTGCGTCGCGGCCGCCCCCCCGGCGAATAGGCGCTGTCCGTTGTCTGGTGGTGGATGATTCGGGATTCTTTCGCCGCCGGATCGAAGAGATCCTCAATGCCGACCCCGGAATAGAGGTGGTGGGTCTGGCGGTCGACGGAAGGGATGCCATCCAGAAGGCCCAGCAACTCAAGCCCGACGTCATTACCATGGACATCGAGATGCCGGTGATGGACGGGATCACCGCGGTGCGGCGCATCATGTCCGACTCACCCGTGCCCATCCTGATGTTTTCCTCGCTGACCCACGAAGGCGCCAAGGCCACCCTCAATGCCCTCGAGGCCGGCGCCATGGACTTCCTGCCCAAGCGATTCGAGGAGATCTCCAAGGACCAGGCGGAGGCCAAGCGGCTGCTGTGCCAGCGTGTCCGGGGCTTGGCGCGCAAACCCGTGCAACGGGCACCAAGCCGCGCTGGGGCACGTACAACTGCGGCGACCCCGTCCCCTGGCGTGGAGCCGGCCCCCGCCGGTCGCGCTGACCGGCGGCGGATCGATTTCCGCGCCGCTGATTACGATTTGTTGGCGATTGGCACCTCCACCGGCGGGCCGGTCGCCCTGCAGGAGGTGTTGAAAGCGCTGCCGGCCAATTTCCCCCTGCCAATACTCCTGATTCAGCACATGCCGGCGAGTTTCACCCCGGCCTTCGCCGAGCGTCTCGACCGCCTGTGCGCGATTCGAGTCAAGGAGGCGGCCGACGGCGAAGTCCTAGAGAAAGGTATGGCGCTGCTGGCCCCGGGCGGCATGCAGATGATCCTCGATCGCAAGGGTGAGGTGACCCGGGTGCGGGTGGTGGAGAGTCCGCCGGATCAGCACTATCGGCCCAGCGTGGATATCGCTTTCGGCTCCGCGGCGCGTGTCTTTCCGGGCAAGACCCTGGCGATCGTGCTCACCGGGATGGGGGCGGATGGGCGCGAGGGGGCGCAGCGTATCAAACGTGGCGGCGGCAATGTGTGGGCCCAGGATGAGGCCAGTTGCGTGGTCTACGGCATGCCGGCGGCAGTGGCGGGATTCGCCGACCGGGTCCTGCCGCTGTCGCGTATCGGTCCCGGGTTGGCGGGGAGGGGCTGATACTCGTGGATGTTCTGAGCATCGTCGGGGTGGTGGTTGCCGTTGGGGCCATACTCGGTGGCAACCTCCTGGAAGGCGGGCATACCTCTTCCCTGATCCAGCTCACCGCGTTCATAATCGTCGCCGGTGGCACCATGGGCGCGGTGATGTTGCAGACACCGATGCCCATCTTTGTGAATTCAATAAAGCTGGTGCGCTGGGTGCTCCTCCCCCCCGGGATCGGCGCGCTGGAGGCGCTTGAGAAGGTGCTGGACTGGAGCCAGATCGCCCGCCGCGAGGGTCTGCTGGCCCTGGAGGCGGCAGCTGAAGAGGAGCCTGATGCCTTTCCGCGCAAGGGCCTGCAATTGCTGGTTGACGGCAGTGAACCGGAAGTGATTCGCGGCATCATGGAGGTAGAGATCACCAATCGCGAGACCCGTGACCTGCAGGCCGCCAAGGTCTACGAGGCGGCGGGTGGCTACGCGCCCACCATCGGAATCCTCGGCGCGGTGATGGGCCTCATCCACGTGATGCATAACTTGGCTGACCCCGAGAAACTGGGTGGCGGCATTGCGGTGGCCTTTGTGGCCACCATCTATGGCGTGGGGGCCGCCAACCTGTTCTTCCTGCCCATTGCCAACAAGCTCAAGACACACATCGGTGCTCAGGCGCAGTTTCGCGAGATGGTCATGGAAGGCATCATTGCAATCGCCGAGGGCGAGAATCCGCGCAACATCGAGACCAAGTTGCAGGGTTATTTGACCGATTCCGAGGCCAAGCCGGGCAGTGAGGAAGAGACCGGAGAGGAAGCCGGTTAGCCCCGCGCCGCGGACAGCCGAATACCCATGGCACGCAGGCGCCGCAACCACGAGGAGCCCGAGAACCACGAACGCTGGCTGATCTCCTATGCGGATTTCATCACCCTGCTGATGGCGTTCTTTGTGGTGATGTATTCCGTGTCCTCGGTCAACGAGGGCAAGTTCCGGGTGCTGGCCTCGTCCCTGAACGCGGCCTTTAGTGCCACGCAGACATCCATGCAGCCGATCCAGATCGGCCAGTTGGCGCGTTCCCCGCTGGCCTCGCCCGCTGATTTTATCCAGTCTCCCATGGCGATCGACCTGAGCCGCATGCCCGCCGCCCCCATCGTGCAAGAGGAGCACTCGGCGGCCTACGAAAGCGACGAAGAGGTAAAGGATGATGCCGAGGCGGCCGATAAACGTAGGCAGGCGGAGCAGGAATCCATCGACATGCAGCAAGAGTTGATCGAGCAGCAGAAGCGCGAATTCCAGGAGATGAGCGAGGCGGTGGAGGATCAGATGCGGCCGCTTATCGACGAGGACCTCATCAAGGTCCGCCGCCACGACCTGTGGATCGAAATCGAGATGAATACCAGCATCCTGTTTCTCAGTGGCAGCGCGACCCTGGCCAGCCAGGCCAGCCCCGTGTTGCGGGAACTGGCGGCCACCCTGAAGACCTATCCGAACCGGATCCACGTCGAGGGATTTACCGATAACGTGCCCATCAAAACCCAGGTGTTTCCCTCCAACTGGGAACTCTCGGCGGCGCGGGCCGCGAGTGTGGTGCACCTGTTCACCGGCGCCGGTATCCACCCGGACCGCATGGCCTCGATCGGTTATGGCGAGTACCGTCCGGTGGCGGACAACTCCACCCCCGAGGGACGCCGCAAGAATCGGCGCGTCAACGTGGTGGTGCTCGCCGACATGACGCGCGATAAAAGTGAAACCGGTCGCCAGCCGGAGGTTCTGCGCGAGGAACTGGAGTTCCTGGAACAGGTCGAGACGCCTCCGGCCGCATCCAAGGAACCGGTTATGGCGCCGGCCGAGCCCGCGCTTCCCACGCCACAGCCGATGGTGGAACCCGAGGCGCCCCCGGACGTATTCGAGGAACCGTTTATGGCGCCGGCCAAGACGGAACCCGCGCGACCCACGCCACAGCCTGCGGTGGAACCGGAGACCCCGCAGAAGCCGCCCGCCTTGGACGAATGGGGTGCGCTGGATGACGATGCCGCGGGTTACGGCCGGGCGGCGATGACCGCCATGGCATGTCAGCATACGCTGCGCGCCGGTGGGTGGGGCGTGACGTGAGCGTTTGGGTGGTCGCCAACCAGAAGGGCGGTGTGGGCAAGACCACCACGGCCGTGACTCTCGGCGGCTTGTCGGCTGGCGCGGGGCGGAAAACCCTGTTGGTCGATCTCGATCCGCATGGTTCCCTGACTGCCTATTTCGGGCTGGACCCGGAAACCTCTGAGGCTGGCGTCTACAGCCTGTTTGCGAATGAGGTAGAAGGCCGGCGGCGACCGCCCGACGGACTGATTCATGACACCGCCTTCAATCGCCTTCACGTGCTGCCGGCCAGTACAGCCCTGGCGACCCTGGATCGCCAGTTGGGCATGCGCGAGGGCATGGGCCTGGTGATCGCGCGTGCGCTGGGAGGGCTGGACGGTAGATTTCCGTCGGTGATCATCGATTGCCCCCCCATGTTGGGAGTACTCTTGGTCAACGCGCTGGCGGCCTGCGACCACTTGATCATCCCGGTGCAGACGGAGTTCCTGGCCCTGAAAGGTCTTGAGCGTATGCTGCGAACCCTGGAGATGATCCGCAGCTCAGGCAAACATGGGTTTCCGTACACCATCCTGCCCACCCTGTTCGACCGTCGTACCCGTGCCTCCATCGACAGTCTGCGCCTGTTGCGCGACAAATACCCCCGCAACCTGTGGCGGCATGCCATTCCGGTGGATACCCAGTTCCGCGAAGCCAGCCGCCGGGGGGTGCCGTTGCCTCTAATGCTCCCCGAAGCGCGTGGCGTACAGGCCTACCGGCGGCTGATGGGCGGGCTGCTGGAAGCCGCCGACGAGGCGCCCCAGGCGGCCGTGCGATGAAGAAGGGCTTGCCTGTATTGGACGTCCAGACCCTGGCGCTGGCGGAACAGCATCGGGCGCTGGAGGCCTATCTGCAAGGTCTGCTGAGCGAGGTGGCCCTTGAGTCACCAGCGGAACTTCAGACCCCTGCACCGTCTCCCGAACTCAGAGTGGTTGGGCCGCCCGCGGCGGAGCAGGACCCATCCGCCACGGTGCTTGCGGACGCGCAAACGGGGGTTGCCGAACCGCCTGTCTGGGGGCGCACCGCGTTTCCCTGCCTGATGTTTGAGGTGGGGAAGCTTTGCCTTGCTGCGCCCCTGGAGAAGCTGAACGGTGTGCAATCTTGGAGTGACGACATCACCCCCATGGTAGGTCAGCCGGACTGGTTCCTCGGACTGTTGCGGCTGCGCGGCAGAAACATCCAGGTGGTGGACACGGGGCCGCTGATTGCCCCCCGCAGCCGGCAGGCCAGCCTGCTAGACCAGGCACCGTCCGCGACACGATCTATAATCCTGTTTGATGAGGGGTGCTGGGGGTTGGCCTGCGACCGGGTGGCCAGCGTAGTGACTCTAGAGCCTAGCCAGGTTCGCTGGCGGCCCGGTGGGGCGAAGCGGCCCTGGTTTGCCGGTATGCTGATCGAGCAGATGGCGGCGCTGGTGGACGTAGAGGCCTTTGCGGCCATGCTCGAACGCGGCGGGACATAACGGACCGGCGCGTTGCCTGGAGCGTGGCCCGCCAATAAAACAAGACATACTGAAGGAGTACGACATGAGTGAGGCAGAAGAGGTGGTCGGAGGAGCAACCTTGCAGTGGGTGACCTTCCGGCTGGGCGAGGAGACCTACGCCATTAACGTGATGGGTGTGCAGGAGGTGCTCCGCTTTACGGAAATCGCGCCAGTGCCGGGCGCGCCTGACTATGTCCTTGGCATTATCAATCTGCGCGGCAACGTGGTGACGGTCATCGATACCGCCAAGCGTTTTGGGCTGATGTCCAAGGAGGTCGACGATTCCACCCGGATTGTGGTCATCGAGGCCAGTGGACAGGTTGTGGGCATTCTGGTGGATAGCGTGGCGGAGGTCATGGAACTCAGCGAGTCGGATATCGAGTCCGCGCCGAACGTGGGGAATTCCGAGAGTTCTAAATACATCCAGGGTGTCGCCAGCCGCGATGGCGAGGTAATCATCCTGGTGGATCTCAACAAGCTCATGAGCGAGGCCGAGTGGCAGGAGATGTCCATGCTGTGATTCCTGTCACCCGCTGTCATCATGCCCGATATAGACGATCTCAAACCCGTGCACCCGATATGGCCGTCGCGCCCGCCGCCGGAGGGCGGAGCGCGGCGTCGGCGACCGCCGGCCGAGTCAGAGGAACAACGTCAGCCGGCCGAACGCGACGAGGAGGAGGAACACCAGAAGCGCGAACAGCGGCGAGAGCCAGGCCAGGCACACTACATAGACGAGCGCGTGTAATCGGAAACTAATCTGGCGACTTCAACCCTCGCCGAGTTGCGCAAGTTCTCGGTTGACCAGATCCGCGTCACCCAGATTCAACTCCACGAGTTTGCGCAGATGGCTGATGCTCTCCAGGTCGATTGCCTCG
>CAJICF010000565.1_pt1 | contig 13475 bp, 9 predicted proteins | sample 9199541 | NCBI WGS metagenome assembly CAJICF01 (sample SAMEA7708324, study PRJEB35096) | sediment metagenome | biome: marine neritic benthic zone biome [ENVO:01000025]; feature: sediment [ENVO:00002007]; material: shallow marine sediment [ENVO:03000034] sea grass bed [ENVO_01000059] ... | reverse complement strand
TTCGTACGCGGCTCCGGTCGCTTACCTGACTCTCGCGGCAGCCAAGCCACGCACGACTTCCACGCCCATCCGGGCACCGCCTTACTCCTCATTCTTCTCTGTAGTTGAAAATCTGACGCCGCACGAACTGTCGTGCCTGCGGTCGCATGCCCGCGCGCCTGGCGCCCGGCACAAGCTGTACTTTTGGAGTAAGAATGTGAATCAAAAATTGACTGCGCAGGTGCGCATGGCATTGGGGGTTGGTTTGGTAGTGGGATCCGTGGCACAGGCGAGCGAGCACGATCCCCTGGAAATCGTGGTCGTGGAATCCACGCCCCTTCCGATCTTGGGTGGTGAGCGGGTGATTCCCGAGGAGGGGAGGGGCATTGCCGCCGACGGCGGCGAACGTCGCCTAGGTGGATGCCAGGAACACCTCGGATGGCCGGGACATCGCCGAGACCCCGCCGCTGGAGCTGACCGCCTCCATCGACTACGAACGCGACCGCTGGTCGGCGGGAGCGGTGTTGCGCGCCGCCGCCAAGCAGATCGAGGTGGAAGACGACATCAACACCGACAGTGGCCTGGACGTCGGCAAGACCAGCGGCTGGGGGGCCATCGACCCGCACGGCACCTACCGCTTCAACAAGATGGCAAGCCTGGATCTCGGGGTGGAAAATCTGCTCGACAAGACCTACGCCTACCACCTGAATCGCGGCAATGCCTTCGATCCCACCGTGGTCCAGGTCAACGAACCGGGACGCAGCGGCTGGGCCAAGCTCAACCTGCGCTGGTAGGCTTGGCGGCTTGCTCGACTCTTGAGGGAGCCCATCCTAGCCTTCCCCCTCGCAGGGGGAAGGCTAGGATGGGGGTGGTGACTGTGAAATCCACTCGTTAGCCAATTCCTACCCCCTCCCTGATCCTCCCCCTGCAAGGGGGAGGGGACTTTTGCGACGGCCCTGCGAGGGGGAAGGGACTTTCGAGGCATCCCCTGCCAGAGGGAAGCAGCTTGATATTCCTAGTTGTGGGGGGTGTCGTCTGCTCGCGGTGGATCGAATACGGACGGTCGCGCTGACCGGTCCTGGAATTTGATCAGGCGAGGCGGATTGGCAGAAAGATTGACGGGGCCGGTCAGGGCCGTCAGTATCCGGGCTTTTAGATTTGGACTAATGGCGTTCTGCCGCTTTTACGATTTTGGATCCCGAATGTCCCGCTGGACGGTGCCTAGTCTAAGGCATGCCCAATCAGTCGTTGCAGTTTGGCTCAGTGGATGTCGCAAGCTGGCGGCCACGGTCCTGCTCGGTTCGGTGTTGGCGAGCTGTGCCATCCCCTCGCGGACGGTCGAACATGAGACCCCGCCTGTCGCCGTGAAACCGTCGGCCACCACACTCGGGCGTGCCACCGCGGAACAGGCCGGGAACCATCCGGGCGAGTCCGCGTTTTTGCTGCTCGACACCGGACGCGAGGCCCTGCATCAGCGGATCGCGTTGGCGGACACGGCGGAAAGTTCCATCGACGCCCAGTACTACATCTGGAACGACGACACCGCCGGCCGGCTGCTGGCCGAACGACTGCTGCGGGCCGCGGATCGGGGTGTGCGGGTGCGACTGCTTCTCGATGACGTGGGTTCCGGCGGCAAGGACGAGGCATTGGCCCTGCTGGACGCGCATTCCAAGATCGAGGTGCGCGTGTATAACCCGTTCCGCGCGGGATTCCGGGACGGCATCAGAAAGTGGCTGCTGGCGCTGCTGGAATTCGATCGCATCAATCGTCGCATGCACAACAAGGCCTATATCGTCGACCAGTCGGCGGCGATTGTCGGCGGCCGCAACATCGGCGACGAATACTTCGACCGGGATCCGGAGCTGAACTTCCGTGATCGGGACCTGCTGGCCTTGGGGCCGGTGGTCGGTGCGGTGTCAGCGAGCTTCGCGGCCTACTGGGACAGCGAATGGGCCTATCCCGTCGGGCAGTTGATTGACCACCGGGCATCCGATGAAGAGCTGGCCACCGCCCGGGGACACCTGCGCGTGTCCACGACGGATGCGGCCAATCTATGGTCCGAAGTGCCTCAGCAGCGAATTGCCGTGGGTGACTGGTTGGAGCAACACAACGCGAAGTTACTGTGGGCGAAAGCGGAGATGGTGGCGGATCCACCGGGGAGAAAGCCCGACCCAACGGATACCGAGGTCCCGAATCAGGTGGTGCACCGATTGGTGGAGTTGGTGGGAACCGCCGAGCGCGAGATCCTGATCGAATCCGCCTATTTCAACCTGGGTGACCCGGGCCTCGAACGGTTGGAGCAAATGGTCCAGCGCGGCGTCAGTGTCAGAGTTCTCACCAACTCGATGGCCTCGACCGATCTGTTGCCCGTGCACGCCGGCTATTCCGATAAGCGGCCCAGACTGCTCGAAGACGGTGTGGAACTCCATGAGTTCCGGCCCGACGCCGCCTCCTGCCGCCGACTGGTCGAGGATGTCGATCTTTGCGGAGAAGATTCAACATTCAGCCTGCATGCCAAGACCATCGTGTTCGACCGCCAGGTGGTCTACGTGGGGTCGTTCAACGTCACGCCCCGTTCGGTATTCCTCAACAGCGAGGCCGCGCTGATCGTTCACAGCCCGCAACTCGCCGCACGTATTGCGCAGGACATCGAGGAAAGTATGGGGCTGGATAACAGTTGGCGGGTGCGCATCAACGGGCAGGGCAGCCTGGAATGGGTAGGGCGCGCCGGTGACCGGGAACAGCTTCAGACAACGGAACCTGAAACGACTCTCTGGCAACGGATGAAGTCGGGCGTACTCTCCAAGCTCCCGCTGGACACCTATTACTGATGAGCCGCTCGCGGGGACTCCCTATGAGCTTAAAAAGAATTGTGGCCCTGATCGCGGCCCCATGCCTGTTGGTCGTCACCTTGGCCGAGGCCGGCTCGGTGAAGGAGATCTACCGCAAGGTGAGCGCGTCCGTGGTGCAGATCGAGACCATGGACCTGGTCAAGAAAGAGGGCAGGGGAAAAGCAAACTTGACGGACAGCGGGCTGGGTTCCGGGGTGCTGATCTCGGAAGACGGTCATGTGCTGACCGCCGCCCACGTGGTTCAGGCCAGCGACTATGTTGAGGTGTCATTAGCCGATGGCAACAAGGTGGGTGCGGAGGTGGTCTCGTCGCTGGCGGCGGCGGATATCGCCCTGCTCAAGCTCGATGAGATCCCGGAGGGCGCACAGCCAGCCACCCTCGGTGACTCGGATCGGGTGGAGGTCGGCGATCAGATCTTCGTCATCGGCAGTCCGCATGGTTTGACCCAAACCCTCACCGTGGGACATATCAGTTCCCGGCGAGCACCAGACGACACCTTGGGCGGTTTCGAACTCGGCGAGTACCTGCAGACCGACGCGGCGATCAACAAGGGCAATTCCGGCGGCCCCATGTTCAATATGCAGGGGGAGGTAGTCGGCATCGTCAGCCATATCCTCTCCAAGTCGGGCGGCTACGACGGTCTCGGTTTCGCGGTCACCGCCAACACCGCCCGCCAGTTGCTGATCGATCGTCCCTGGTTCTGGTCGGGTGTCGATGGTCACCGCATCGATGGCAAACTCGCCCAGTTGCTGAATGTTCCTCAACCCAGCGCCTTTCTGGTGGTGAACGTGGCGCGGGCCTCGATCGGCTCGCAGCTTGGACTGCGTGGTGGCGACGTCAAACTCAAATTCGCCGGCGAGACCCTGGTACTGGGTGGCGACATCGTTATCGAAATCAATGGCATTCAGGTTGGACACCCCGACCACAATCGCAAGATGCGGGAGAAGCTCCAGGGCCTGGAAAAAGGCGACTGGATCGTGCTCAAGGTGCTGCGCGAGGGTCAGATCCTGGAATTGCGAACCCGCAAGCTTTGAAGGAATGGCCTCAGCCGATTCCTCGCCGCGTCGGTCAGCTACTGGATTAGTACTCACTCAGCGAGGCGGCGACCCAGCTCCTCGTTGTCGAAGATCGAGTCTTGCAGATGCTTAAGCACATCCGGATGCATTCGACGTCGGCGCACGTAATCGTCAATTGCTTCAGACAACAGGCCGGAGATGGTTCGATGCGACTCGCGGGCCAGTTACTTCAACTCGTTCCAGGCTGCCTCTTCAACTTTCGAGCTGATCTTGATGGTGCTCATGGCCTGCCTCTCGTGCGTGCGAAATCAAGATAGGCATAACACGCTGCATCGGGGCATCAAACGCTGACGCTTTCTTCTCCCTCGCCCCCGCGAGGGGGAGAGGGTTGGGGAGAGGGGGGCGATTTAATTTAGTCGCCTTTCACCCTTTATCTTGATCAGAACGGCGAACCCAGGAACATGAACACTGAGCTGCGCCCGCCCTCGCCGTAGCCATAGCCGGTATACAAAGGCCCGATCGGCGAATCCACCCCAAAGAACAGGCTCCCGGCCAGGAGCACGTTGTCGAAGTCGATCTCGTCGCGATCATTCCAGGTATTGCCGGCCTCCAGCGAAGCGCCCAGATAGGCGGGTAGCAGGTGGAAGTCGTTCACGCGGCGAAAGTAGATCGCCGCCGCCACAGCACTGTGTTGCCCTGACAGCTCGTTGACGTCATAGCCCGACAGGTTCAGGAAGCCGCCGAGCCGAAACAGGTTTTCGACCGAGGCGTCTTCGTCCAGTGTTGTATCAACTCGTCCGGCCAGGACCAGGCTGTCGCGGCCACGACCGAGGGCAACACCCGCGCTTAGCTCGACCTGATCCAGGTTCTGATCATCCCCGAACGCGTCTCGGAACGCCGCCCACTCAATCCGTCCGAGTTGTCCGGAATGAGGGAAGTACAGGTTGTCGTAGGTATCCCACGACAGGCGAGCAAAGATATTGCCCACATCGAAGTCGATATCGGGCAGGGCAGGGTCACCGACCAGCACGTCGGCCTCGCCCGTCGCGAGCCGCCAGCCGGTCCTGAATTCACCCCATTCGCCCAGGTTGCGGCCACCCTCCAGCCCGAAGCCGATTGCATCGACCCGATACTCGGCCAGCTTGTCTTCGCCGCTGAATACATTGACGTTGGTCTTCTGGTACTCGACGAACGGATTGAAAAAGTAACGTGAGTCGATGTCCAGGGGCAGATAAACGTCCGAGAAGATGCGCGGCTCCTCACCGATCTGCAGGATGGTCTTCCACTCACCGCCCAATGCCGTCAGACCGGTACGCGTGTAACTGGTCGCCAGGTTAAACGAGTTGGACCCCTCGAAATCCGACTGCAACTGCATGCCGAGTTGCAGGTAGTTGGGCCCCCAGGACTTCTCGACCGCGGAGATTTCCAGGCCTGTCTGGCCGTTCTCCTCGACCAACTCGTAGGTCACGGCCTGGAACAACTCCAGCGCATAGATGGTGCCGATATCCTCCTCCAGGGCCTCGACGTCCAGGGGTTGCCCCGGCTGTGCCCGGATACGGCTCGCCAGCATGGCATCGTCCAGCCTTGATCGGTTGTCGATGCGCACGAACTCTATTACCGGCGGCGCGGGCCAGCGGGTGGTGCGGGCGGCCAGATGCATCGCATAGTCCTTATCGGATAGCGACAGGGTTCGCAGCCTGTCGGCCTGCTGCCGCGCCGCCACCTCGCCCAACGGCACGGCATCGCCCGCCCTGCCGAAATCCATGGTCGAGATGTCGCCGAGTTGAGGGACAATGATCGTATCCCGTTCGGTCAGGGTCGCCAGACTGCGCTCGGTATTGGAGCGGGTCATGATGGAGGTGAGCTGGTCCGTGATGGCGAGCACGCTGTTGAGCTTCTCCTTGGGGGTGAGCGGGGTGCTGATATCCACCACGATCAGCACGTCCGCACCCATATCCCGGGCCACGTCCACCGGCACGTTGTTGCTCACTCCGCCGTCGACCAGCAGTTTGTCCCCGAATTCCACCGGCGAGAAGCCACCGGGTACCGACATGCTGGCACGCATGGCCACCGAGAGATTTCCCGAGCCGATCACCACCGCCTGACCAGTGGCGATGTCGGTGGCCACCGCCCGATAAGGAACGCTGAGTTGGTCGAAGTCCTTGACCGCGGCCACGGGCAGGGTCAGCTCGCTGAGGATCAGGTCGACCTTCTGCCCCTGGATCAGACCGCTGGGAAACTTGAGTTCGCCGTCCTCGTAACCCGGTGCCGATTTGACCAGGAAATCCCGATCCTCCTGCTTGTCGCGAAAGCGGCGTTTCTCGCGGGGTGGGTCGTCATCGAAGGCATCCGCCCAGTCGATGGAATTGACGGCCCGCTCTATCTCATCGATGTCCATCCCGGACGCATACAGCGCGCCGATAATCGAGCCCATGCTGGTGCCGGCGATGGCGTCGATAGGGACCCGCAGCTCTTCGAGCACCCGGATGACCCCGATGTGCGCCGCGCCCCTGGCACCACCGCCGCTGAGCACCAACCCCACCTTGGGCCGGTCGGGGGCCGAGTCACCGCGATCTGTGTCGCCCGCCCAAGCGGGTGTCAACGCAACGAACAGCAAGCCAACGGTGGCAATAACCGCCGGTAACACGAGTCGAATGGGATACAAAAGACGAATTGGCATCACAAATACGGATCAGCGCCTAATGGGTCTTGCGCGCGGACGATGCCAGCACGCATAGTCAAATACAACCCCTAGCTTCGGACGCCGAGCGGCACGGCGCCCCGATCCTGGCGTCGCGTATTGAATCGAAGCGTAAATCTGAGTCGCCTTCTTCTCCCTCTCCCCCGCGAGGGGGAGAGGGGCGGGGAGAGGGGGCGGCGTAATGCATACACCTTGCACCCTTCCCTGACCCTTTCCTACGGCCGTCCTGTCCTGTCAGACCGCACGTTCTCAGATCCATCCCGCATGATCGCCACCTACCGAGGGCTGGTCTGACGTCTCCCGGGTAAGATACTCCCGAGCAAAGGCAGCATTGGCATTCCGCCTTTCGAGGCACCCCATCTGAACGAGAGGGTCGAGGGTCTTGGCTGGTGCCTTCAGGGTTCGGATGCGTGAGCCGGCTGGCCCATGAGGTTACTCTTGTTGGACAACAGCTTAACACATGAAGATTTATTCTTTCGTTATTGCAATGACGCTTGCCATTCCCCACGTGGCTCCCGAGCAAGCAGCCGATACAGACGTGTATTTCCCCATCGATTGAAGGCCAAGGATCTGCTTATTGCTTGTGCATCGAGTTCACTCACGAATAGGGGAAGAGGGCAACGGAAATATTGCTCCGGTTTCATAAGTGGCGTGGAAGAAGGGCTGCGATCGTATGAGTTGAAATACCCAGTGGCAGGCCGCAATATCCTTGGTGTCCCACCGGGTACAACATCGTAGCAACTCGCCAACGCATACATTCAATACGCGTCCGGGAAAGACGTCAATCTTGAGAGGCCAGCGGCTTTGGTTGTTGTAGAGGCACTCCAGAAAACATTCCCGTGCTGAGATTCTAGCGGGAGTCCCCGGCGTTGTGACTGGCCCCGAATCCGGGGTTACCTCCGCTGGAGGCGTGCGGCTTGGCGCAGAGGCGCAGGCTGAATCTGCATCCACACTAGCTACCATCACCTGTGTCCTGGGCCTGGCGGGTGCCAAGGCATCGGCCGCGGGAACCAGGGACGCGAGTAGCGCCCTGTCGAGTGCCGCGAGCCCGCTTATAGTAGCTCCACGGCTTCTTCGAATCGCTCCGACTCCAGGAACTTCATCTCGCCGTAATATTGCCGGTGACTGATATGTCCCTCTGGGGACAGCGGATACCCTGGCCAGCCATATACTGCCTTTACTTTGTGGTGGGCCTGAACCAGAATCGAGCCGTGAGGCGAAGGGGGCCCCACACAAAAATGGGGCTTGCGGTAATCAACAAGATCCAAACTTAGTTAGGTAAGCGGCTGAGAAGATCCCGGGATCGATCCACGCAAGGGCTGCCAGCGAGCAGAGCGGGCCGCACTCGAAGCGCGCGGGTCGTAACTATTGGATAACTATAAGGCCTTCCACCATGAATGCAGTGGATTCAGGGTATCGGAAGACGGGAGGGGCAATGCTCAAACAGTACTTCGTAAGCTCTGCGGCGGCCGCGACGGTCGCTCTGGTGTTCCTGGGCGGATCAGCCCAGGCTCTGGCAGGAGAAGAGTGGCGTTGGAGCCATCAGGAGGGGTGGTCCGGCGACTCGAATCACGACGTACAGGTGCAGGGGGAAACCCACGATAGTTCATGGATGTCGGACCTGAATTTCGGCTTGGGTCTGGGCACGGATGGCAGTTCCGATCTGCCCCTGCTTCTGGCGGATGCCTCGGAAATTGCCGCTGCTGAGGCGGAGCCCAAGTCCGCCGAATGCGCGGCATTTGAGAAGGACATCGACGCCAACCTTGGCGACGTCCTGCGGGCGGGCTGCGAACCCACGCTGGCGCAGATGTCGGCCCTGATGGACAACCCGTTGGGTAATGTGGCCATGTTCTTCAACCAGTTCGATCTTTACCAGATGGAGAATCCCGCCTTTGACGACAAGGAAAAGAACCAGTGGATGTATACCGGCATTCTGCAATTCCCGAAAAGGCTCAGTGACGACTGGAACCTGATCAACCGCATCGTGTTAACGGTCCCTAGCGTCCCGCTGGACCAGGATAAGATCGATGATTTCAATTTGCCGGCTGACCCCGGCATCCCACCAGGCGGTGGACCGATCCAGGAGCCACCGGGCCCCGTCGCACCGGTGGATCTGTTTAGCGGTCGCACAACAGGGTTGGGCGACAGCTACTATGTTGGCCTGTTCTCACCGTATGAGGGGATCAAACATGAGAACGGCGCCACTTCGGTGTGGGGCGCGGGATTCGATTTGGGGGTGCCGACCGCGACCGAGGATATTCTAGGCTCCGGCAAGTGGTCAGCCGGCCCCGCGGGCCTGTTTGCCTATCTGGGTCCTAAATGGAAACTGGGTGCCCTGGTGCAGCATTACTGGGACTTTGCCGGAGACGATGATCAGGCAGACGTCAACCTGACCAACCTGCAATATCTGTACTACTACAGTCTTGATGAAACCACCTCTATCGGCGCCATGCCCAATATCATCGCCAACTGGGAACTGAGTGGTGGTGACCGTTTTACGGTTCCGATAGGCATTGGTATCAACAAGACCATCCAGTTCGGCAAGGTGCCGGTAAGGTTCGGGATTGAATACCATTATTCCGTCATTCAGCCCGACGACACGGTCGGTGCGGATTGGGATCTGCGTTTTTATTTCGCACCAGCCGCCCCGTCGGCGCTGTTTGGCTGGATGCAATAACCCTGAAGGAGGGGAAGACCCAATGAACACAAGAGACATTGGTAACCGAATAAAAACAGCGGTGGCCGCCACCATCATTGCCCTGGCCCCGATGGGTGTCCAGGCCGCGGGTGGCGTAGTCGAGGGGCCGAACGTGGTCGCCCCGGATCGTTATGTGTACTACCCCGGAACCGAGGTCTTAGCCAAGGACGAGGTGCGCGTGATCGCCTGCGGCACGGGCATGCCCGATGCCCGCCGCGGGCAAGCGGCGGCCTGCTTCCTGTTTGAGTTTGGCAACGGCGAAAAGCTGATCTTCGACATCGGCAGTGGCTCGATGCGGAACATCAACTCGCTGATGATTCCCGCCGAGTATCTGACCAAGATATTTTTAAGTCATTTACACACTGACCATTGGGGTGACCTAGATGCGCTCTGGGCTGGGGGATGGACTGCAGGCCGGCCCGTGCCGCTGCAGGTCTGGGGACCCAGTGGCATGACCCCGGACATGGGCACCAAGCATGCTGTCGAGCATTTTCTCCAGGCCTTCAACTGGGACTACCAGACCCGCGCCTACAAGATCACACCCATACCTGGCCAGATCACGGTGCATGAATTCGACTACAAGGCCGTGAACAAGGTCGTGTATGACAAGAACGGTATCCTGGTGCGCTCTATCCCGGCCATTCATGCCGGCGACGGTCCCGTGAGCTTCATCATCGAATACGCCGGTATGAAGCTCGTCTTCGGTGGTGACACCTCACCCAACAAGTGGTTTGTAAAGCATGCGAAGAATGCCGACTTTGTTATTCACGAAGCCTTTGGTACCCCTGAATTCTTTGTTAAAGACTATAACCAGCCACCGCAGTTAGCCTGGCGCGCCTGCTGTGAGTTTCATACCTCGGGGCCGGCCTTCGGCAAGATCATGAGTACCATCAAACCGCGCCATGCCGTCGCTTATCACAGTATGAAGGAAGCACTCGTCGATATACGTGACGGTATCCGTGAAACCTATGACGGACCGCTTTCCATGGCCGTCGACATGATGGTGTGGAACATCACTAAGGACAAGGTCGTCGAGCGCATGGGGGTCTCGCCGGACCGGGCCAGTGGTGTTCCGGGTACGACTCGCCAACCGCCGCCGGATAGGGGCCGCCGCGATCCGATGAGTGACTTCATCAAGGACGGCGAATGGGGCCCCGGCTTCAACGCCCAGAACGAGATGCTCGATGAGCATTCCAAGAAATACAACTTGGAAAAGATGGACTGGCGCAATCAGAAGCCCTGGTACAAGAAGTAGCTGGTGTAGCCAGGGGGAAGCAAATTGCGTCCCCATTCTCGACCGGAGGCAACAAGAATGAAAACCAGGTGGGGCGGTTCAATAGTGATGGCGATGTGGCTGGTCATGGCCGCGGGCTGCGCCACATCGCCCTCGGCGGCCACTCAGGGCGGCGGGGCTGATGCGCTCATCCCCTGTGAAGAGCCCCGACCCGAAATCTGCACCATGGACTATTCCCCCGTCTGTGGTTCCCTGGAGAGTGGCGGCCGAAAGACCTACTCCAACGGCTGCAGTGCCTGTAGCGACCATGCTGTCGTCGGTTATACCGATGGCCCCTGCGCTACAGGTGACTAGGCATCAAGCTCAGCCGCTTTCTTCCCCCTCTCCCCCGCGAGGGGGAGAGGGCTGGGGAGAGGGGGCGTCCTAGTTACTGGCCGGCATCACCCTCTCCCTAGCCCTTTACTCCGGGCGTCCTGCCCTACGCCCTTACGGGCCGCCTTGCAGGCGTTCAAATCCGCTCCCGGCGGATTTGTCCCTCAAGGGAGAGGGAACTGGATTTGTTCTTGAAGTTTTATTGTTCTTCATAATCCATTAGCTAGCAGTTAAGTACCAGCCAAAGACATGATAGGAGGCAACATGACCAGACGAGTGCAACGTGGCTTAGTACTTTTCATTGGGCTTATGGGTTGGAACCTCGCGGTGCTCGCTCAGGGCGGCCCGCCGAAGGACAACATGATCGACGGTGAGCGCTATCCGGATGGCTACACGCCGATGGAGATCAAGAACGGCGTGTACCCGCGTGTTTATTACCCGAATACCGAGAAGCTCGGTCCCAAGGAGATGCGGGTTACCGCGCTCGGCACGGGCATGCCCAACGTCATCACCGGCGCGCAAAAGGCGTCCGGCTGGTACGTGGAGTTGGGCAACGGCGAGAAGTTCATGTTCGATCTGGGCAGCGGCACTATGGAGAACCTAGCCAAGCTGCGACCGGACTGGTCCAAGGTGGACAAGGTGTTCGCCAGCCATCTGCACTCGGACCACGTGGGAGGCTTTGCGGAACTGTACATCGGCGGTTGGATGAACGGTCGCTACACGCCGCTAAATTTCTACGGTCCCTCGGGCAGCGAACCAAGGCTGGGTACCAAGGCGTTTATCGACAATCAGGTGAGGTCCTGGGCCTGGGACATCGAAGGCCGGCGCACCGGCTTCCCCATCGCGGGTGGCAAGGTCATCGTGCACGAGTTCGATTTTCGCAACGAGGGCGTTATCTACGAGCAGAACGGGGTCACAATCAGCTCATTCCCGGCTATCCATATCCTGGACGGCTCGGTGAGCTTTCGGCTCGACTGGAACGGTCGCAGCTTTGTGTTCGGCGGCGACTCGTACCCGAACAAGTGGTTCATCAAACATTCACAGGGCGCCGAACTGGTGGTGCACGAGTGTTTCTTCACGCCGGAAACTCTGGGCGAACTGCTGGGTGCGCCACCGGCCCAGGCGATTTACATCACCTCCTATATTCACACGCCGCCTGCCGCCTTCGGTAAGATCATGTCGCAGATCAAGCCGCGCCATGCCATCGGTTACCACTTCTGGACCTGGCACGATATCTACGACGATACGCTGGAGGCGGTGCGCGAGACCTATGACGGGCCGCTCACTCTGGCACACGACATGATGGTGTGGAACGTCACCGACGAGCAGGTGGTGGTGCGAGAGGCGCTTACCGATGAGAACGTCGCGCCGACCGGCACGACCGCCACTTACCGCAGCGCAAACCGCGAACCGCCCGAAGTCGCGGCAAAATGGATCTCCCCGGACATCAATGCCGGCAAATGGGAAGGCTACACGCCGCCGCCATTGCCTGGAAGGTAGAGTCTTTAACCTCGCGTGCGAAAAGGCGGGGCAGCTACCGGCTGTCCCGTCGCCTACGTTCAGCCAATTAAGACCCTAAACACGAGGACTTCCGGAATGCCAGCATCCTCAGAGATGGCAGGGTCGTGCTCAACATAGCCAGTAATAAGTATCGGCTGGTTGTGTGGATTAACTATGCCTACCCTGTTGTCTACATACGGTTTCTTGGCACGCATGCACTGTATGATCAGATTGATGTGCAGACAATTTAAGGTCAGAGGTAAACGGGATGGACGTCAAACCGATTAAAACCGATACCGATTACCGAGCGGCATTAAAGGAAATTGAGTCGCTTATGTCGGCAGCGCCAGATACACCGGAAGGTGAAAAGCTGGATGTACTGGTTACGCTTGTTGAGGCTTATGAACGAAAGCACTATCCCCTTGATCTTCCCGATCCGGTGGAAGCCATCAAGTTCGAAATGGAGCAGAAGGGGCTGACCGTCAAAGACCTGGAGCCGATGATTGGCAAAAGCAATCGGGTCTATGAAGTTTTGAATCACAGACGCTCTTTGACACTTAAGATGATTTGGCGCCTACACAAACAGCTTGGCATCCCGGCTGAGTCATTAATTAAGCAAACCCCAGAGACTCGCGCCTGATTGATCCATTGGAGGCATATTGGAAAGCGGTCTCCTATTCCAAATTCGATTCCTGAAGCCTTTGTCATTCCTTCTGGCTGCTCTGAGCGCCGTCATGTTTTCATCGACGCTGGCAGCCGGGCAGGGCGGGCTCACAGTTTATACGGTCAACTACCCGCTGCAGTACTTAGCGCAGCGCATCGCTGGCGATCGCGCTGAAGTGGTCTTTCCCGCACCCGGCGATCTGGACCCCGCCTTCTGGCAGCCGACCGCCGAGACCATCGTCCGTTATCAGCAGGCCGACCTGATCCTGCTCAGTGGCGCTGGCTATGCGAAATGGGTCGGTCGGGTTGCGTTGCCGCGTCGCAAACTGGTGGACACCTCAGCCGGCTTTCGGGATCGCTATATCCATGAGCGGGGCACCATGACCCACAGTCACGGACCTGCCGGAGACCACTCCCATGAGGGTACCGCCTTCACCACCTGGCTGGATTTCAATCAGGC
>CAJICF010000158.1_pt1 | contig 13494 bp, 12 predicted proteins | sample 9199541 | NCBI WGS metagenome assembly CAJICF01 (sample SAMEA7708324, study PRJEB35096) | sediment metagenome | biome: marine neritic benthic zone biome [ENVO:01000025]; feature: sediment [ENVO:00002007]; material: shallow marine sediment [ENVO:03000034] sea grass bed [ENVO_01000059] ... | reverse complement strand
GTGGCCATGCCCACCGCCGCCGTGACCCACATCCAGAACAGCGCGCCGGGCCCGCCGAGCGATATGGCGGTGGCCACGCCCGCGATGTTGCCGGTGCCGACGGTGGCCGACAGCGCGGTCGACAGGGCCTGGAAATGCGATACCTCGCCGACGTGTTGGGGATCGCTGTACTTGCCGGAGATCAGCTGCAGCGAGTGGCGAAAGCCACGCACCTGCACCAGCCCCATGCGCACGGTGAGATAAATCCCGGTGCCGAGTAGCACGATCAGGGTCAGGTAGTTACCCCACAGGATGCCTGAGATGGCGCCCGTCAGTTCGGTCAGGCCGGTGACCCAGTCTTGCATGGTTCGTTCCCCGATAGAATGTTTTCGCGCCGCATATTACCCTAATCGCCGGTGCCGCAGGCCCGTTGTTACCTCAGCCCGCTAAGCGGGTGAACGGAGGATTCTGGCGATGATGGCGGAATACGCGCTGATGAGTGGTAGCGGAGGCGAGCTCGGCTACCAGATGACCAAGTTGTGGCACGGCCTGGTGGACGGCATGTTCTCCTGGTATGGCCTGATGGCAGTGGGCGTACTATTGCTGCTGTGGCTGGTGTTCGGGAAAAGCAAATACAGGTAAGGGCACATGTCCCAAGATTCAGATACCCGACTCATCGGCAAGATACTCAGCGGAGTGAAGGGCGGCAGTTTCAAGCTGCCCAGCCCCCCGGATGTGGCGCTCAAGATCCACGAGGCCATGAGCGACGACCGCACGGGCATCCCCGAGATCGCGCGCGTGATCCAATACGACGCGGCCCTGGTCACCCGCCTGATCCGAGTCGCCAACAGCCCCATCTACCGCGGGCAGAATACGGTCATCGACTGCAAGACCGCGGTGGCGCGCATCGGCATGAGGGTGACTCGTAACCTGGTCTACTCGGTGGCCATGTCCAACGCCTTTGCCAGCCGCTCGGCCCGGACCAAGACGCTGATGGCCGAGGTCTGGAAGCGGGGCCGCAAGGTGGCGGCGATCAGTCATGTGCTGGCCAAGAAGATCCCTGGGCTAGATCCCTCCCAGGCCCTGGTCGGCGGCTTGGTGCACAATGTTGGCGTGCTGCCGATTCTGCAATATGTGGACGACTACGCGGACATCGCCGCCGACCCGGCACGCCTGGCCAGGCTCATCGAGAAGCTGCGCGGGCCGCTGGGCCAGTTCGTGCTGCGGGCCTGGCGCTTCGACGATGAACTGGCGGCCCTGCCGACCCGGGTGTTTGATTGGAAGCGCGACCATGAAGGGGCCGCGGACTACGCCGACCTGGTGATCGTCGCTAGGGCCCATGCCCGCTTCGGTGCGACACAGGGCGAGGAGCAACCCGATCTGATCGAGCTGCCCGCCTTCAACAAGTTGCCCATGAGTCGCCAAGGTCCCGAGGCCAGCATCGGCGCCCTGCGCGAGGCCCAGGCGGAGATCAACGAGTTGGCCGCGTCGCTGTGAGCAGCGTTGCTCGGAGCTTGTCCCGCGATCGCTTGCGCTCAGCTCAACCGCGTCACGCAGCGCTGCTAACATTACTCAGGGGCTGAACCGATACCATGCCGATGGAAGACCTCAAGACCTCCGAGACCTGGCGTATCTTCCGCATCCAGTCGGAACTGATCGACGGCATTGAGACCCTCAACGACCTGGGGGTGGCGGTCAGCATCTTCGGTGGCTCACGCCTGGGCGAGGACGATCCCTATTACCAAGCGGCGCGGCAGGTGGGACGTCTGTTGTCGGCGCAGGGCATGGCGGTGATCACCGGCGGTGGGCCGGGCATCATGGAGGCCGCCAACCGGGGTTGCCACGGCAGTGGCTCGCGTTCCGTGGGGCTCAATATCGACCTGCCCCACGAGCAGCACGCCAACCCCTATCTGGACGTGAGCCTGTCGTTCCGCTACTTCTTCGCGCGCAAGCTGATGTTCGTGAAGTATGCGCTCGCGTATGTGATTTTCCCCGGCGGTTTTGGCACCATGGACGAGCTGTTCGAATCGTTGACGCTGATCCAGACCAACAAGATACGCCGCTTTCCGGTGGTGCTGTACGGCAGCGAATACTGGTCCGGCCTGCTCGACTGGATGCGCACCAGCATGCTCGGGCGGGAGTTTGTCGATGCCGACGACATGGGGCTGTTCCGCGTGGTTGACGACCCTGAACAGATCGTGGCCATCATCAGCGAGCATCGCGACTCGCTGACCTTGCCCGCCGATTCCGAACGTCGTGAGCCCTGCTGAGCCCGCGCTGAACGAATCCATCCCGGATTCGGCAGGGCTTCCCTAACCAGCCAGCATCCCGCGCAGGTTGGCCAGGTGGGCCTGACCGCGCTGTTTCTTTTTCTCCGCGGGGACCGGGTCGCCGCGTCCTTCCCATTCCAGGTACTGCTGCGGGAGTTCCTCCAGGAAGCGGCTCGGCTGGCAGTCGATGAGCTCGCCATAGCGCTTGCGGCGCGATGCGTAACTGAGCTTGAGGCTGTGTTGGGCGCGGGTGATACCCACGTAGGCCAGGCGCCGTTCCTCCTCGATGTCGTCCTGCTCGATGCTGGTGCGATGCGGCAGCAACTCCTCCTCCATGCCCACCAGATACACGTGCGGGAACTCCAGGCCCTTGGCCGCGTGCAGGGTCATGAGCTGCACCCGGTCGGCGTCGCCGCCATCCTCTTCTTGGCGCTCGAGGATGTCCATGAGGCTCAAATGCGCGACCAACTCGGCCAGGCTGGAGCCCCGCGACTCGTCCGCGCAGAGCCTGCCCAGCCAAGTGAGCAGTTCGCCCACGTTTTCCCAGCGGCGCTCCGCGGCGCGTTCGTTGGCGGCGGTGTCGTACAGCCAGGTCTCGTAATCCAGTTCGCGGACCATGTCTTTGACCGCCCTGAGCGGCTCGGGGCCGTCCACCTGCCGCGCCCAATGCAACACCCAGTCGGCGAAGGCACGGAGCCGCTCGCGTGGCCGTTGTCCGAGCACCTCACCCAGCCCGAATTCCTGGCAGGCCGGCAGCAGGCCGATTCCCCTTTGGGTGGCGTAGCGCCCCAGCTTCTCCAGGGTTGAGGGGCCGATCTCCCGGCGCGGGGTGTTGACGATGCGCAGAAACGCCGCGTCGTCGTCCGAATTCGCCAGCAGGCGCAGGTAGGCCATGATGTCTTTGACCTCGCCACGCTCGAAGAACGAGCTGCCACCACTGAGAAAATACGCCAGATTGTGCTCGCGCAACACCTTCTCGAACAGCCGTGACTGATGGTTGCCGCGATACAGGATGGCGTGCTCGCCCAATTCCGAGCGGTGCTGAAAGCGGTGGTGCAGAATCTCGGAGACCACCCTCTGTGCCTCGTGCTGCTCGTCCCGGCAGGCCAATACCCGCAGCGGCTCGCCGGGTCCCAGCTCGCTCCACAGGCGTTTTTCGAACACGTGCGGGTTGTTGGCGATCAGCTGATTGGCGGCACCCAGAATTCGCCCGGAGGAGCGGTAGTTCTGTTCCAACTTGATCAGCTTCAGGCCGGGGAAATCGTCCTTGAGCCGCGCCAGGTTCTCCGGCCTTGCGCCCCGCCAGGCGTATATCGATTGGTCGTCATCGCCGACCACGGTGAGTGCGCCGCGCAGGCCAACCAGTTGCCGCACCAATTCATACTGACTGGCGTTGGTGTCCTGGTATTCGTCCACCAGCAGGTAGCGGATGCGGCCTCGCCATCGTTCCAGGGCATCGTCATGGTTGCGAAACAACTTTACCGGCAGCAGGATCAGGTCGTCGAAATCCACCGCGTTGTAGGCCCGCAGATGCTGCTGATACTGGTCATAGAGTCGCGCCGATGCGGCCTCCAGCTCGTCTGCGGCGACTGCCAAAGCCCGTTCGGGAGAGCACAGATCGTTCTTCCAGGCCGAGATTCGCCACTGCTGGGAATCCGCCACTCCATCTTCGCCACCGTGCTCCTTGCGCAGCAGTTCGCGGATCAGGGTGGCCGCGTCCTGGGCATCAAAGATCGAAAAGCCGGGTTTGTAACCCAGGGTCGCATGCTCGCGGCGCAGGATATTCAGCCCCAGGGTGTGGAACGTGGACACGGTCAGGCCGCGCCCGTCGCGCCCCTGGAGCAGCTTGCCGACCCGCGCCTTCATTTCGCGGGCCGCCTTGTTGGTGAAGGTGACCGCAGCCACGTAGCGGGCCGGGATACCACACTCGCCAATCAGGTGGGCGATCTTGCGGGTGATGACCCGGGTCTTGCCACTGCCGGCCCCGGCCAGCACCAGCAGGGGTCCGTCCACGTAGCGCACCGCCTCGCGCTGCGGCGGGTTCAGAGCGTCGGCCATACGCTCAGCTGCCGTGGTCGAACAGCGCCTGCTTGGCGGTGAACAGGGCCGAGATGTCGCGCTCGCCCAGGCCCGCCTGCATCAGCCGGCGGTAGTGGATCAGGGTCATTTCCACCACCGGCAGTTGAACCCCGAGATCGGCGGCCATCTGCTTGCAGATGGCCAGGTCCTTGTGGTGCAAGGCGAGCTTGAAACCCGGCTCGAAGCGGCCCTGGAGCATGCTCGGGCCGCGATGATCCAGGAACCAGTTGCCGGCTGCGCCGCCCCCCACCACCTCGATCACCCGCTCCATGGGCAGGCCCATGGCCGCGCCGAAGGCCAGGGCCTCGGTGACCGCCTGATTGATCCCGGCGGCCATGATCTGATTGACCGCCTTGGTGGCCTGACCGGCGCCTACCGGCCCCATGTGCACGATGCGTTTCGCGGTCACCTCCAGTGCCGGACGCACCCGTTCGAGGATCTCCGGCTCGCCGCCCACCATCATCGCCAGCGTGCCGGCCCTGGCTCCCTCCACGCCACCGGAAACCGGCGCATCCAGAAAGTGAGCGCCAACTTCTTCCAGCCGAGCGGCGGCCCTGCGGGCGCTATCCGAGCTAACCGTGGAGGTGTCGACCAGCACGCTGCCTGCCCGCAGGGCAGGGGCAATCTGATCCAGCACCTGAAGCAGGTCCGCGTCGGCCGACACCGAGGTGACGATGAGTTCACAGTGGCGCGCCAGATCTGCCAGGTCATCGGCCAGGATGATACCGATCTCGCCGGCCAGGGCCTCGGCACGGGCTCGGGTGCGGTTCCAGGCCCGGGCCAGGTAGCCGGCGCGCTGCAGGTTGGCGGCCAGACCCGCTCCCATGGCGCCCAGGCCCACGACGCCGGTGGTGAGAGTTTCTTGTGTCATCGGGTTTGGCGCGGAATACTGCCGCAGCGGAGCTGGGGGAAGGGCGCTATTATGCGGATGAGACATTCGGGTGCCAAGCGCGTCGACGGCGAAGGAAATTCTCGCGGATGTGTAATAGTATTTCCGTCGGCCCGTTAACAATCACAAGACAAGGACACGCTTTATGCAGCGCCTCTGCCTGTTTGCCCTCGGCCTCGTTTTTGCCGCCCACGCCTGGGGTCAGGAGCCCCCGCCTCCGATCGCCGGACCCGAGCCGCCGGTGTTGCCCGGTTCGGTGGAGAGCGGCGAGGTGATGGAGCCGGAGGTTACCATTCGTGAGACTTGGCGCGGCACCATCGAGGAGTTCCGCGTTGGCGGGCGGCTGTACATGGTCAAGATCACGCCCCGCGCCGGTAAGCCCTACTATCTCCTCGACACGGACGGCGACGGCTGGCCGGATGCGCGGCGGAGTGATCCGCTCGGTATCTCCGTGCCCCAATGGATCCTGTACAGCTGGTAGTCATTCCTTTCAGCTTGTGATCCGGAGGCGGCCCGCCTCCGCCCGCGGACCTTTGGACTGGCTGTATGCCTGACGGTCGTGATTCCCGCCGCTGGCATGTCATGCTGGCCGGCCTCGCGCGGACCCTGGACGCTCTCAACGAGTGGCTGGGCCGGGCGGTCGCCTGGATGACCCTGGGCATGGTGTTGGTCACCTTCCTGGTGGTGCTGCTGCGTTACCTGTTCGATCTGGGCTGGATCGCCATGCAGGAGTCGGTCACCTACATGCACGCGGTAGTGTTCCTGGCCGGCGCCGCCTACACCCTGCGCCATGACGGGCATGTGCGCGTGGACGTGTTTTACAAGGGCTTTTCGCCGCGCACCCGGGCCTGGGTGGATCTGCTCGGCAGCCTGCTGCTGTTGTTGCCGGTGTGCGGCTTCATCGCCTGGGCGAGCTGGGATTACGTGGCCCAGTCCTGGGCGATCCGCGAGGGGTCCCGCGAGGCCGGCGGACTGCCCGGCGTGTTCCTGCTCAAGACCCTGTTGCTGGTGCTGGTTGCCTCGCTGGTGCTGCAAGCTGTCGCCGGCGTGTCACGCTCGGTGTTGCTGCTGAGCCGCGCCGGCGCCAGCGAGAACTGAGCCGTGGCCGAATACCTGCCGTTGTTCATGTTCCTGGTGGTCTGCCTGGTGCTGCTGCTGGGCTATCCGGTGGCCTTCTCGCTGGCGGGTACCGCGCTGGCATTCGCCTGGATCGGCTCGCTCAGCGGCCACTTCGACGCCGTATTCCTGCAGGCCCTGCCCAACCGCCTGTACGGCATCATGACCAACCAGACCCTGATTGCGGTGCCGCTGTTCGTGTTCATGGGCGTGATGCTGGAGCGCTCCCGGGTGGCCGAGTCGCTGCTCGATACCATGGCCCTGTTGTTCGGCCCCCTGCGCGGCGGCCTGGGTGTCTCGGTGACCCTGGTGGGTATGCTGCTCGCGGCCAGTACCGGTATCGTCGGCGCCACGGTGGTCACCATGGGGCTGCTGTCGCTGCCCACCATGCTGCGCCGCGACTACGATCCACGCATCGCGGCGGGGACCATCTGCGCCTCAGGCACCCTGGGCCAAATCATCCCGCCATCGATCGTGCTGGTGCTGCTGGGCGACGTGCTGTCGTCGGCCTACCAGCAGGCGCAACTCGACATGGGCATCTTCTCGCCGGATACGGTTTCCGTAGGTGACCTATTCGTGGGGGCGCTGGTCCCCGGCCTGGTGCTGGTGCTGTTGTTCGTCGTCTACCAGCTTGTACTGGCGCAGTGGCGTCCGGCGGCGATGCCGGCGACCCCGGTGGATGAGCGCGAGCCGAACCGGCGTGCGTTGTGGGGCCGGGTGCTGCGGGTGCTGGTGCCGCCCTTATTGCTGATCGTCGCGGTGCTCGGCTCGATCCTCGCCGGGTTGGCCACGCCTACCGAGGCGGCCTCGGTGGGCGCGGTGGGCGCCATCCTGCTTGCCCTGAGCCGCCGCGAACTGGACTTGCAGCGCTTGCGCGAGGTGATGCGCAACACCACCCGGGTCACCAGCATGGTATTCCTGATCCTGATCGGGGCATCGGTGTTCTCACTGGTGTTTCGCGGCTTCGGCGGCGATGACTTGGTGGCGGACATCCTCACCGATCTGCCCGGCGGCGTGTTCGGCGCCATGTTGGTGGTGATGGGGCTGATGTTTCTGCTCGGCTTCATTCTCGACTTCATCGAGATCACCTTCGTGGTGGTGCCCATCGTCGGACCTATCCTGCTCGCCATGGGACTGGACCCGGTGTGGCTTGGGGTGATGATCGCCCTGAACCTTCAGACCTCATTTCTTACCCCCCCTTTCGGGTTCGCCCTGTTCTACCTGCGCGGGGTCGCGCCGGCCGAGGTTAGCACCGGCGACATCTATCGAGGTGTGGCGCCGTATATCGTCATCCAACTTCTGATGTTGGGGGTGTTGGCGTTATGGCCGGCGCTGGCTACTTGGTTGCCACGGACCATCTATGCTGGGTAACGTGCCCGATGACGCACTGAGAAACGGCCTGCCGACGATGGAAGAACAATCGCCCACCAAGCTAGATTCTTGGGTAAAGCGGCTGGAAGAGCGGCAGATGCCGGCGTTCGCCCGGGTGGCCAGGTCGCTGACCGGGGTTTCCGAGCATGGCGCGGGTTCCGCGACCGACATGGCGCGAGTGATACTCAAGGACGCCACGCTTACCGCGCGCGTACTCAAGATCGCCAACAGCATCATGTACAGTCCAGCGGGTAAGCGTATCAACACGGTCACCCGAGCCATCGTGGTATTGGGGTTTAACGCGGTGCGCGGTTTGGCGCTGTCCGTGTCGCTGATCGAATCGCTGGCCGAGGCCCGCCAGCGGGAGCGGGTAAGTCGCGAGATGGCGCGTGCCTTTCACGCCGCAGTGCAGGCCCGCGACATTGCCGAGCGCCGCGGTGACGAGAGTCCCGAGGAGGTATTCATCGCGGCCCTGCTACACAACCTGGGCCGGATTGCCTTCTGGAGCTTCGCGGCCGAACAGGCCGACGAGCTGGAAGCCGCTTTGGCCGAGGATGGGGCCGTGCCGGAACAGGCCGAGCGTGAGGTGCTGGGCTTCGAATTCAAGGACTTATCTCTGGGCCTGAGTCGCGCATGGCGGCTCAGTGGCCTGCTGGAGGAAGTGCTTGAGAACGAGCCCAACGCCGGTCCGAGGGTCACCAGCGTGGTGGTGGCACATGAACTGGCCGCCGCGGTCGAGCAGGGTTGGGACAGCGTCGAGGTGAAGGATGTGGTCCAAGAGCTCTGCGGGCTGCTGCGCCTCGCTCCGGAATCCGCCAAGCAGGTGGTGCAGGAAAACGCCCGCCAGGCGCGTAAGATCGCATCCAGTTACGGGCTTTCCAGGGCTGGCACGCAGATACCTCTGCCCGAAAAGGAACCGATCCCGGCGGAAGCCGATGCAGTGGACGAACCCGAGTCCAAGGTTGAATATCATGAACCGGACCCGATGCTGCAGCTGCAGATTCTGCGCGATATCGCCGTGGCCGTCGAATCCGATGTGGACGTAAGCGTATTCATCGATACGGTGCTCGAAGGTATCGTGCGTTCGATAGGTATGGATCGGGTGGTGTTGGCGCTGGTTTCCCATGATCGCAGGGTGCTAAGCGCCCGCCAGACCCTCGGCTGGGACGCGGAACTGATGAAAAACGAGTTTCGGTTCGAGGTCGGGCCCCCAGCCGATGACCTGTTCGGTTACGTCCTAGCCGAGGAGACGCCACAGTGGGTCGGCCCGCACAGCTCGTCTGACCTGCGTCGGCGGGTACCCGCGCGCTTAAACGAACTGGCCAGAGAGCGACCGTTCTTTGTCTCACCGCTGGTGATCGGCGGTCGCTCGCTGGGGGTCGTGTATGCCGACCGCAAACCCAGCGGCAGGGATCTCGATGGGGAACTGTTCGGAAGTTTCCGACACTTCTGTCAACAGGCGGCACTCGGTATCGCGCAGATTCCGCCGCGCGCCAGAAAGCGCCAATAGGCACCGTAAGGCTTGTCCCGGGTCCGTGCCGATGTGGTGTTCAGAGCGCGATGCTGGCCAGTTCGAGTTGCTGACACCCTTTCGCTTTGCGTTCGATATTCGCGACTCGGCGTTACCCATTATAATGGGGCGTTTCCATACCCCCTACCCACCTACGCCATGAAATCGCAGTTACGGGACTTGCTCTCCAACGCCCTTGATCGGCTCCGCGCAGACGGCACCATTCCCGCCGAGGTGGCGCCTAGTGTGATGCTGGAACGCGCACGGGATATGCGCCACGGCGACTTCGCCACCAATTTGGCCATGTTGTTGGCCAAGCCGGCGCGCCGCAATCCACGCGAATTGGCCGAACGCATCCGCGACGAGTTGGCCGGCAGCGAGTTGGTCGAGCGGGTCGAGGTCGCGGGACCCGGGTTCATCAATTTCTTCATCTCGCCAGCCGCCTACCGTGCCACGTTGCCGGCGATCGTCGAGCAGGGATCGCGCTATGGGTGCAGTGAGTTCGGCGCGGGAAAGCGGGTGCAGGTGGAGTTCGTGTCCGCCAACCCCACCGGCCCGCTGCATGTGGGCCATGGCCGCGGCGCGGCTTACGGCGACGTTGTGGCGGACCTGCTCGAAGCGGTGGGCTATGCAGTGCACCGCGAATATTACGTCAACGATGCCGGGCGCCAGATGGACATCCTCGCCACCAGTGTGTGGCTGCGCTACCTGGAACTCTGTGGCGAAGACCTGCCGTTTCCGAGTAACGGCTATCAGGGCGATTACGTGTTGGACATCGCCGCCACCGTGCACCGGGAGCACGGCGATAGTTACCGCCACGGCCGCGACGAGTTGCTGCAAGGTGTTCCGCCGGATGCCCCCGAAGGCGACAAGGAGGCGCACATCGACGCGGTGATCGCTCGCGCCCGCAACCTGCTGGGAGATAACCGCTATCGGTACGTGTTCGAGCTGGCGCTCAATACCATCCTCGATGACATCCGTGACGACCTGTCGCTGTTCGGCGTGGACTACGAGGAGTGGTATTCCGAGCGTGGCCTGACCGAGCGCGGCGCGGTCAACAAGGCCGTGGAGCGTCTGCGCGCCGCGGGCCATCTTTATGAAAGGGACGGCGCGCTATGGTTCCGGTCGTCCGATTTCGGCGACGAGAAGGACCGGGTGGTGGTGCGCGAGAATGGCCAGACCACCTATTTCGCCTCGGACATCGCCTATCACACGGACAAGCTGGAACGCGGTTTCGATCGGGTGATCGACGTGTGGGGTGCCGACCACCATGGCTACGTGCCGCGGGTCAAGGCGGCCCTGCAGGCCCTCGGTGACGATGCCTCCAAGCTGGACGTGCTGCTGGTGCAGTTCGCCAACCTCTACCGGGCCGGCGAGAAGGTCGCCATGTCCACCCGCTCCGGGGAGTTTGTCACCCTGCGCCAACTGCGCAAGGAGGTCGGTCGGGACGCGGCACGCTTCTTTTACGTGATGCGCAAGTGCGAGCAGCACCTGGACTTCGACCTGGACCTGGCCAAGTCCCAGTCCGCGGATAACCCGGTCTACTACGTGCAGTACGCGCATGCGCGCATTTGTAGTGTCGAACGCCAGGCTGAGGAAAAGGGTATCGATATCACCCTGACTCCCGGCACCACCAACCTGGATCGTCTGGAGGAAAGTCACGAGCAGGCCCTGCTGGTGACCCTGTCCCGCTACCCGGAGGTGGTGGAGCAGGCCGCCCTCAACCACGAGCCCCACCAGCTGACTCACTACCTGCGCGAGCTGGCCAACGACTTCCACACCTATTACAACGCCCACACCTTTCTGGTCGAGGACGCGGCCCTGCGGGACGCCCGTGTCAAGCTGGTGATGGCGACGCGCCAGGTGCTGGCCAATGGCCTCGGGTTGTTGGGGGTCTCCGCGCCGGATTCGATGTAAGGTGGCCCGGGATTACAAAAGCCGTGCGGCCTCGTCCGCGCCCAAATCCGCGCCTGGTTGGGTCTGGTTCCTGGGCGGGGTGCTAACCGGCCTGTTCGTCGCCGGCCTGGTGTATCTGAGGGAAAACCGCGACCCATCCGAGTTGGGCCAAGTGGCAACAGCTAATCCCCGACCGGCCACCCGTGCCGCGGAAAAACCCGACCAAACCAAGCCCGACACGCCCAAGCCGCGCTTCGATTTCTACAATCTGTTGCCGGAGATGGAGGTGGTGGTGCCGGACCCCGAGCCGGAACCGGTGGCCAAGGCACGCAAACCCACCAGGGTGCCCGACAAGGCCCCGGCGCGGGCGGTCGCGGCGGCCAAACCCCGCGCACCGGTCACCCGTTCGGGGGATTCCTATTTGTTGCAGGTAGGTTCGTTTCGCAAGCGCAGCGAGGCCGACCGCCTGCGGGCCCGGCTGGCCTTGCTGGGGGTCGAGGCCAGGATTCAGCGCGTGAGTATCGATGGGCGCGACGCCTGGCACCGGGTGCGGGTCGGGCCGTTCAGTGACCTGGGCAAGGCCAACGACGTCCGTGCCCGGCTCAAGGCCAATCAGATCGCCGCCATCGTGATGAAGCTCAAGGGCTGACAGGCCGGCGATCTAATCGCCGGTATCCGATGGCCTCGCTGAGGTGCGCGGTGCTGATTTGATCCGCGCCGTCCAAATCGGCGATGGTCCGGGCCACCTTGAGGATGCGGTGATAGGCCCGCGCCGACAGCCCCAAGCGCTCCAGCGCCTGTTGGATGAGCCGCTGCCCGTCGCTATCGAGTCGGCAAGTGGTGTCCACCTGCTTGTTGTTCAGGGCATTGTTCGGCACACCGCATCGCGCGATCTGTCGCGCCCGCGCCGACTCCACTCGGTTGCGAACCACGCCGCTGGCCTCACCGCGGGGTGATTGCTGCTCGCTGAGCAGGGCCGCCGGCAGACGCGGCACCTCGATGTGCATGTCGATGCGGTCCAGCAGCGGTCCCGAAATCCGACCCCGATAGCGGGCCACCTGCTCGGCGGTGCAGTGGCAGCGTCCATTGGGGTCGCCCAGGTAGCCGCAGGGGCAGGGGTTCATGGCCGCCACGAGTTGGAAGCGGGCCGGAAAGTCAGCCTGCCGCGCGGCCCGCGAGATGGTGATGCTGCCGGCCTCCAGCGGCTCGCGCAGCACCTCCAGTACCCGCCGGTCAAACTCCGGCAGCTCGTCCAGAAACATCACCCCATGGTGGGCAAGCGAGATCTCGCCGGGGCGGGGATTGCCGCCGCCGCCGACCAGGGCCACCCCGGAGGCGGTATGGTGCGGGGCGCGGAACGGGCGCCGGCCCCAGTTCTCGGCGCGGAACCCGGGTTCGCTGACCGAAAGCACCGCCGCCGTTTCCAGCGCCTCCTGCTCGGTCATGGCGGGCAGGATGCCCGGTAGGCGTTTGGCGAGCATGGACTTGCCGGTACCCGGTGGGCCGATCATCAGCAGGCTGTGGCCGCCGGCGGCGCCGATTTCCAGGGCGCGCTTGGCGTGCGCCTGGCCCCTAACGTCGGCCAGATCCGGGACATCCGCGCCGTCGATTCGGGTTGGCGGGCCGGTTCGGGCCACCAGCGGCTGTGTGCCGGACAGGTGGGCGCACACATCCAGCAGGTGTCGCGCCGGAAACACCTCCGCCCCGGACACCAGGGTGGCCTCGTCCGCATTCTGATCCGGCACGACCAATGCGCGCCCGGCGTCGCGGGCCGCCAGGGCGATCGGCAGCACGCCACGTACCGGGCGCAGCTCGCCGGTCAGCGCCAGTTCGCCCACGAACTCAAAGTTCGACAGCGGTTCGGCCGGGGTTTGTCCCGAGGCGGCCAGGATGCCCAGGGCGATGGCCAAGTCGAAACGCCCGCCCTCTTTGGGTAGGTCCGCCGGGGCCAGGTTGACGGTGGTGCGGCGGGCGGGGAACTCGAAGCGGGAGTTGAGCAGGGCGCCGCGGACCCGGTCCTTGCTCTCCTTGACCGCCATTTCCGGCAGCCCAACGATGTTCATGGCCGGCAAGCCGTTGGCGAGGTGGACCTCGACGGTGACCAAGGGCGCGCCAACGCCCTGACTGGCACGGCTGTGGAGGACGGCGAGCGACATACTATCCTTGTGTCGCGGAGAGGACGGTCAGGAGGCTGATTTGGCCTTCACCTGGGCTTCCAGTTCCGAGACGAGCTTTTCCAGTCGATCCAGCTTCTCGCGGCTGCGGGCCAAGACCGCCTTCTGAACCTCGAATTCCTCGCGGGTCACCAGATCCAAGTGCGCTAGGCCCGACTCCAAAGCGGAACGTAGATTGCGCCTGAGATCATCCTGCAATGCCTGCAGGCC
>CAJICF010000392.1_pt1 | contig 13542 bp, 10 predicted proteins | sample 9199541 | NCBI WGS metagenome assembly CAJICF01 (sample SAMEA7708324, study PRJEB35096) | sediment metagenome | biome: marine neritic benthic zone biome [ENVO:01000025]; feature: sediment [ENVO:00002007]; material: shallow marine sediment [ENVO:03000034] sea grass bed [ENVO_01000059] ... | reverse complement strand
TAACCGAGTGGGGGAAGGATCACGATACCGCCGCCGTCCAGCGCCTTGCCTATGGCTTGGGCATCGATGCTGCGCACCTCGCCGGTATGTTGGTAATCGACACCGTCGCGTACCCCCAAGGGGCGCGCGGTGACGAAGTTGCCGGATACGGCGCGAATGCGCTCTCCGGCGCCCGGAGAGTTGGCGAAACCCAGCGACAGCAGGGCCTCGATCTCCACGCGCACCGTTCCTGCGGCCTCCTTGACGCAGGCCAGGGCCGCGTCGTCGGTGACGCGCAGACCGTTGATGACCTCCAGTCGGGCGTCCCTCTCCCGCAGCCGTTGTTCGATCTGCGGGCGGGCGCCATGCACCAGGACCAGGCGGATGCCAAGACCATGCAGTAGGGCGATGTCGTGCACGAGCGCACTGAAGTCAGGATCGGCCACCGCCTCGCCGCCGAACGCCAACACGAAGCTGCGGCCGCGATGGGCGTGAATGTACGGTGACGAGGCGCGGAACCATTCAACGAACGCATCCGGTTGTCGCGTCTTTTCTGGCAATGGAGATATCCTTTACAACTGATTGTAATTACGTGCAAAACGTTTTCACTAAAGACTGTAGCAGCTCGATGCCCGGCTGGATATGGCGGGTCTCCAGGAACTCGTCCGGCTGATGGGCCTGGGCGATGTCGCCAGGTCCCAGGATGACCACGTCCAGACCGAGTCGGCGCAGATACGGGCCTTCGGTGCCGAAGGCGGTGCTGCCGGCGGTGGTGCCGGTCAGCTTCTCGGCGGCGCGCACGATTTCCGCGCCGGCCGGGGTTTCCATGGCCGGGATGCCATCGAACAGGGGCGCCACCTCCAGGGTCAGGCCTGAGTCGGCCAGCGCAGTCTCCAGCCGCTCGTGCAGCGCGGCGCGCAACTCCTGGAGTTCCATGCCCGGCAGCGGGCGCAGGTCAATCTGTAACTCACATTCGCCGCAGATGCGGTTGGGGTTGTCGCCTCCGTGGATATGGCCGAGGTTCAGAGTCGGTACCGGCACCGCGAAGACCGGGCTGTGGTGCTGGGCCTGGAGTTCCGTGCGCCAAGCGAGGATCTCGCCCATGGCCCGGTGCATGCCCTCCAGGGCGCTGTTGCCCAGCGACGGGTCACTGGAGTGCCCCGAGCGGCCGCGCAGGCGGATCGCCTCCATCATGATGCCCTTGTGCATGCGGATCGGCCGGAGTCCGGTGGGTTCGCCAATCACCGCGTGGCGACCAAGCGGGCGGCCGGCCTCGACCAGGGCCCGGGCGCCGGCCATGCTGCTCTCTTCGTCGGCAGTGGCCAGGATGGTGAGTGGGTTCGTGAAGCTGCCTTTAGGAAGGGTCCGTAAGGCTTCGATAACCATGGGGAAGAATGATTTCATGTCGGCGGTGCCGAGGCCGTACAGGCGGCCGTTCCGTTCGGTGAGGTGGAACGGGTCCTGGCTCCAGCGGCCCTCGTCGTAGGGTACGGTGTCCGTATGCCCGGCCAGCACCAGGCCGCCCTCGCCCTGTCCGTGGGTGGCGATCAGATTGGCCTTTTCCGGGGCGCCGGGAAGGGGCTGAATCTCGATTCGGAACCCCAGGTTCTCCAGCCAGCCGGCCAGAAGATCGATCACCGCCCGATTGCCCTGATCCCATCGGGCATTGACGCTGCTCACCGAGGGCGTGGCGATCAGGGGACGGAGCATATCGAGGAAACTTGGAGGCTGCATGGATTGGATTCTGGATGCGTGAGGAACAGTGCGCAACCGATGGCTGTGACAAGTGCCGTGAGTCAGGAGTTCGTTACATTTCAACGAGGCCAGAAGCGCCCAGCGGCTAGGCAAGCGAGCGCAGGACTGGCGGTCGCCAATTCAAGCGAGCGCAACACCGCCGATGGGCGATTCCGGCCTCGCCCGCAGGGAGCGCCCCAAATCGCCACTGCGGCGTTGCATTCCTTGGCAAAGGCTTGTGCCATTACCGGCGGAATGCGCCTTGCATTCGCGGATTTGGAGCGCCCCTGAAATGCAACGAACTCCTGACTCACGGCACTCGGGCGACGCGAGCCGTGGGCATGTACTAGACTAGCGAACATTTATCGGATGGAAATAACAACGTGCGCTACGGAATCATCATCAATCTGGATTACGAGAATCATTCCTACGACATCTGCCATATCCTGTGGACCGCATTGCGTGACGGCCTGCTGGAGGTGGGATTCCGCCAGGAAGGGAGGATATTCACCATCGATATGCCCGGGGAAAAGGCCTGCGACCTGGCCAAGCACGTGGTGGATCGCGTGGAGGAGAGATTGATTGGCTTGGACGACCACATCCATGATTACTGGAAGGAATTCTACGGCGTGGACCTGGTCCATACAGTGAACCTGCTGCTGCCGACCACCGATGGGATCGAGGTGGACGAGGCCTGACGTCGCTGGGTTGCACCCGGTCCTATCGGTTTCCCCGCGTGGCATCAGGCACCGGCCCTCGGTAGCATAGGCGGTTTAAATCGTTTATCGCGCCGGAGGCCCCATGCCCGCATATCGTTCCCGCACCACCACCCACGGTCGCAATATGGCCGGCGCCCGCTCCCTGTGGCGCGCCACCGGCATGACCGACGCGGACTTCGACAAGCCCATTGTCGCGGTGGCCAACTCGTTTACCCAATTCGTGCCCGGTCACGTGCACCTAAAGGATATGGGCCAGCTTGTCGCCCGCGAGATCGAACAGGCCGGGGGTGTGGCCAAGGAATTCAACACCATCGCCGTGGACGATGGCATCGCCATGGGCCACGGCGGCATGCTGTATTCGCTGCCCTCGCGGGACATCATCGCCGACTCGGTGGAGTACATGGTCAATGCCCATTGCGCCGACGCCTTGGTGTGCATCTCCAATTGCGACAAGATCACCCCCGGCATGTTGATGGCCGCCCTGCGGCTCAACATCCCGGCGGTGTTCGTGTCCGGTGGCCCAATGGAGGCGGGCAAGGTGCAGTGGCACGGTAAGGAGGTCCATCTGGATCTGGTGGATGCCATGGTGGCGGCCGCCGATCCCAAGGAATCCGACGCCGACGTGGCCAACATTGAGCGCTCCGCCTGTCCGACCTGCGGCTCCTGCTCGGGCATGTTTACCGCCAACTCCATGAACTGCCTCACCGAGGCGCTGGGGTTGAGCCTGCCCGGCAACGGCTCCCTGCTCGCCACCCATGCCGGGCGCAAGGAACTGTTCCTGGAGGCGGGAAGGTTGGTCGTGGATCTGACGCGGCGCTGGTACGAGCGCGATGACGCCTCCGTGCTGCCGCGTTCGGTCGCCAGCTTCGAGGCCTTTGAGAACGCCATGAGCCTGGACATCGCCATGGGCGGTTCCACCAACACGGTGCTGCACCTGCTGGCGGCGGCCTACGAGGCCGGGGTGGATTTCGGCATGACCGACATCGACCGCCTGAGCCGCAAGGTGCCCAATTTGTGTAAGGTCGCGCCCGCCACCCAGCAGTACCATATGGAGGACGTGCACCGCGCAGGGGGGGTGATCGGCATCCTTGGCGAACTGGACCGTGCCGGCCTGGTTCACCGCGACGTCCCGACCGTGCATGCCGCCAGCATGGGTGCGGCCCTGGATCGTTGGGACGTGATCCGTAGCGCGGAGCAGGCTGCCCAGACCCGTTATCTGGCGGCCCCCGGCGGCGTGCCGACCCAGGTCGCCTTCAGCCAGGACCGCAGCTGGCCGGATCTGGACCTGGACCGGGCCAACGGTTGTATACGCGACCTGGAGCATGCCTACTCCCGCGATGGCGGTCTGGCCGTGCTGTACGGCAACCTCGCCGAGCAGGGCTGCATCGTCAAGACCGCCGGGGTGGACGCCACCATCCTAAGTTTCAGCGGCCCGGCGCGGATCTTCGAGTCCCAGGATGCAGCCGTGGAGGCGATTCTCGGTGACCGCATTCAGGCTGGCGACGTGGTCATCATCCGCTACGAGGGTCCCAAGGGCGGCCCGGGCATGCAGGAGATGCTGTATCCCACCAGCTACCTCAAGTCCAAGGGCCTGGGCAAGGCCTGTGCTCTGATCACCGACGGCCGGTTCTCCGGCGGCACCTCCGGTCTGTCCATCGGCCACGTCTCCCCGGAGGCGGCCGAGGGCGGGATTATCGGTTTGGTGGAGGAGGGCGACACCATCGAGATCGACATCCCGCACCGCTGCATCCGGCTCGCGGTCAGCGACGAGGAACTGGCGGGCCGCCACGCAACCATGGAGGCCCGAGGCACCGACGCCTGGCGACCCGCGGGCCGCGAGCGTCACGTTAGCTCCGCACTTCAGGCCTATGCTGCGCTGACCACCTCGGCGGCGCGGGGCGCGGTACGCGACGTCGGGCAACTTCGGGCTGGGGGTTGATTGGAGCACCGCGTTCTGTGCGGATTAAGCACCATCCGTTCCGAGTCATTCGCTAACGTGATTTCATCCGTGACTATATCGCGTCTCGACATTCCGCCTCACGCCCCCGCACCACCCGCTGGCCAGTGAGCGGCCCGCGGGTTTCCGTCACCACGGTGCACTGGCCTTCCTGGTGGTGGTCGTCGTAGAAATAGATGATCACCCAGTCGCGGATTCGATCGAGTTCGTGGGCGCGGGCGGTGTTGGAGTATAAGGCCGTGAAATGCCAGTTACCGCGCGTGGCGTGAAGAATGGGCAGCCAGCTCTCGCCGCTGGGATTGAAGCGCTTGGGGGCGATAGTCGGCAGTTCGCCGGCCTCGGCGCCCGCGCGGTACTCCTGGTCTACCGCCAGCAAGATTGCGACGTCGGGGCCATCGCTGGTAGGCCGGGGGCGTAGACGCCGGCCGAGCATGCTGGCCAGCGCCGAGGCGATAGCTTGGACGCGCCGCCGGCCGACGCCGGGGACCTGTTGCAGCCGGCCGTCGTGCGCGGCCACCTCCAGCCCCTCCAGGGTGTCGACGTGCAGTTTTTCGTTGATGCGGCGGGCGAGTTCCGGGCCGATGCCGGGTACGGTACGGAACAGGCGCTCCGGTTCCAGCGCTCCGCGCAGGCGTTCGAGTTGCATCCAGCGCCCGGTGGCGGCCATCTCCCAAATGGCGGCGGCGATCCCCCGGCCCACGTTGGGCAACGCGATCAGGCCTTCGAGACCCTGGTGTTCGCTGATCTCGCGGAGGTCAGTGTCCAACAGTTCCACCGTGTCCGCCGCGCGCCGGTAGGCCGAGACGCGGAACGGGTTGGCGCCTTGCTGTTCGAGCACGTCCGCCATCTCGCGCAGCCGGTTGGCGATGTCCTGATTCAGCGGTTCGGCCATGATGGGGCTAGTATTCCCATTGCCGGTACCGTTGTTCAAGTCCAAGCCATCTGACGAAATGACCCTATTCACTCACCGACAGCAACTTGAACGCCTGATTCGGGAGATCGAATCCGAGGTGTTGTATACCAAGGGCTACACAGGTCGGGATCACCTCGATCCGCGCGTCTACCAAGCCTTGCGTCGGGTCGCCCGCCACCGATTCGTGCCTGAGGAGCTGGAGAGCGAGGCCTACGCCAACCGGCCTCTGCCGATCGGCCACGGCCAGACCATCTCCCAACCCTACATCGTCGCCCTGATGACCGATCTGCTGGACTTGGGCGAGCGCGCCGTGGTGCTTGAGGTGGGTACGGGTTCAGCCTATCAGGCCGCCGTATTGGCGGAACTGGCGGAGCGGGTGTACAGCATCGAGCTGGTGCCCGAACTGGCGGAGCGCGCCCGGCGGCGTCTGGGTGAGGCCGGATACACCAACGTGACGGTGGGCGAGGGCAACGGCGCGGCGGGTTGGCCCGAGCACGCACCGTACGATGGAATCATCGTGACCGCGGCGGCTCCGGCGATTCCGCGGGCGTTGGTGGAGCAGTTGAAGACCGGTGGACGGTTGGTGATTCCGATGGGTACGCCCTGGGGGCCGCAGCAGCTGATGCGAGGCACAAAGGACCAGACCGGCGGTCTCGCGATTCGTGACGTCCTGCCGGTGGCCTTCGTGCCGTTGGTGGGCGACTTGGATCCTAGTACTCCACCAAGGTGATAATTGCGTATCCAGCCGGGCGAGAAGCGGTCAGCCGGTAGGCGCGCTCGCGCAGGACTGGCCATCGCCAATCCAAGCGAGCGCAACACCCCGGATGGCCGCTTCTCGTCCGGCCCTCCGGGAACCACCCCAATGGGCCAATGCGGCGTTGCAGCCCTTGGTAAGGGCTTGCCATTGCCTGCGGGCTGCGCCTTGCCTTGGCCCATTGGGGTAGTTCTGGATCCGTAATTATCACCTCGGTGGAGTACTAACGCACCAGAATGACCGGGCAGGGCAGCCGGCTGAGAAAGCTCTGGAACGATTTTTCGTCGTGCACTACCGGGCTGTCTACGGCCAGCACTACCGCCTCCGCCCACACCGAGGCCAGCACTTCGGCGAGCAGGCAGGCGTCGTCGCTGCGGCAGCGCCGAAAACGCACCGGCACGGAGGTTCCCGACAGTGTCTCCGAGGCCGCATGTGCGAGTCGGCTTGACTCCTCCGGCGATGCGGTTTCAGGCAGTACCACGGTAAGATCGGCGCCATCCCGTTCGGCCAGTTCCCGGGCCACGGAAAGGGCCCGTTGGGCTGAATCGCTGCCCTCGTATGCGGCGTAGACCGCGTGTCGGGGGCGCGTTGCCTGTTGCAGGCGAGTGTCGGGGGTGCCGCGGCGGGTATGACCGATCAGCAGCAGGTCACTGGCCGAGGCCTCGGCGAATACCGTTTGCATGCGCCGACCGCGCACGGTGCGGAACGACCATCGGATTCGCGTTTGGGCGGCAGCGTTCTGCAGGCGGGATCGCGCATCGGCGGCCCGCGCCTCCAGGGCGCGCCCGATGGCCTGGCTGCTGGTCTTGCGCTCCTCCGCCGAGGACAGGGTGACCTCGAAACTCCAGGGCAGGTCGGCGATGCGCAGCAGATCCACGTCTTCCAGGAACAGGGCTTCCAGGTCGGCGTCCAACTGTCCTGCGAGGGCCACGGCGGTTTCCAGCAGGTTCAGACTGTCGCCGGAGGGGTCCAGGGCCACCAGCAGCGCCCGCGAGCGGCGGCTTTGCTCAGGCTTCGCCATCGTCATCGTTCCGCTTGCGGCCCTCGGCGGCGAATTTCCGGCGCAGGGTCGCGAATCGATCCAGGCCCTCCTGTACCTTCCGGTTGACGCTGTCCGCGGGGTAGTTGCCGTCAGCGTCCAGCTCGCCCGCCGGCAGGCCCGACAGGAGTTCCATGACCTGGTCCACGTGCTCGACCGGGTAGACATGGAAACGCCCGGCCTCGACTGCCTCGACCACGTCACCGCGTAGCATGAGGTGCTGCACGTTGGAGGCGGGGATGATCGTTCCCTGATCGCCTGACAGCCCGCGCTGTTGGCAGATGTCGAAAAAACCCTCGACCTTGGCGTTGACCCCGCCGATGGGCTGGATCTGTCCCAGCTGGTTCACCGAGCCGGTGACCGCCAGCGATTGCTTCATGGGGATCTCGGCCAGCGCCGAGAGCAGGGTGCAGAGTTCCGCGGCCGAGGCGCTGTCGCCCTCGACCATGCCGTAGGACTGCTCGAATACCAGGCTGGCGTTGAGCGACAGGGGACGGCTTCGGGAATAGCGGTGGGCCAGGTAGGAAGACAGGATCAGCACCCCCTTGGAGTGGATCGGGCCGCCGAATTCCACCTCGCGCTCGATATCCACCACCTCGCCCTCGCCAAGCCGTGCGGTGGCGGTGATCCGGGATGGCCGGCCGAACATGAAGTCGCCGATCTGCAATACCGATAGGCCGTTCACCTGCGCGGTCACCTGGCCCTCGGTCTGGATCATCAGGATGTCGCGCTGGATGTTTTCCTGGACCCGCTCGCGGATCTGATCTACGCGGTGGATCTGCGCATCGATGGCCTGCTGTACGTCCTCGCCGCGTACCATGGCGCTGCCGTTTTGTCCGGCCCAGTAGTCCGCCTCGCGCACCAGGTCCGACAGGTCGCCCATGTGCAGCGAGAGTTTGGCCGAGTCATCCACCAAACGGGCGCTGTGCTCAATCATGCGTGCCACGCCACCGCGGTCGATGGGGCGGACCTTTTCGCGGCGTTGCAGCGCGGCGATCAGGCGCGCGTATAGCGCGCTGTTATCGTCGCCCCGATCCAGGTCTTCGGCGAAGTCCGCCGACACCTTGAACAGCAGGCCGAACTCCGGATCGTAGGCCTTGAGCAGGTAATACAACAGCCGTTCACCGGTCAGCGCCACCTTGATGTTCAGTGGGATCGGCTTGGGTTCGAGGCTGGTGGTGCTGGCCAGACTGAGGATCTGTTCCACCGACTGGATGCGCAACTCGCCGGAACGCAGTACCCGTTTCAGGCCCTCCCATGCGAACGGGCTGGTAAGCAGTTTACGTGCCTCCAGAATCAGGTAGCCACCGTTGGCCTTGTGCAAAGCACCGGGCTTTATCAGGGTGAAGTTGGTGGACAGGGTGCCCAGTCGCGCCATGTGCTCGATGCGCCCAATCACGTTCTGGAAGTTGGGGTTGTCCTCGTAGATCACTGGCGCGCCTTCGGTCTCCCGGTTGTTGACCAGCAGGTTGACCTCGTAGCGGGTGTAGTCGCGGTCCTGGTTCTGCAAGGGGATGAGGAACGCGGGGCGGGATTCCTCGTCGCTCTCGTCGCGACGGAAGTCGTCCAGGTGTTCGGTCACATCCTTTGCGACGGCATCGAAATAGGCCGATACCTCGGGCAGGTCCTGGTACTTGTCACGGATTTCACGCATCAGCAGGTCCACCGTGACCCGCGTGACGTCGCGGTTGAGTTGCCTCACGGTCTCCCGATTGTTTTTCTTCCAGATGGGGACTTGGCGAATGGTCTCCTTCAGATCTTCCTTGAGCGTCTCGATGATCTTCTCCAGGCGCTGTTGTTCCTCTTCGGGCAGTTTCTCGTATTCCTCCGGCCCGATGATGTGTTCGTCTTTGATCGGGGCCAGGGTATAACCCGAGGGTGTGCGCAGCAGGCCGACACCTTGGGCGGTGGCCTTTTCCGCAACTTTTTCGAAGGCCTCCTCCTCCCGCTGCTTGTATTCGGCGCTGATCTCCTGGGAGCGGGTGCGGTATTCCTCGCTTTGAAACGCCGCCTGGATACCGCTGCGCAGGTCCTCGATCAAGGTTTCCATGTCCTGGCGCAGTTCCGCCCCGCGTCCAGCGGGCAGACTCAGGCTGACCGGTTTCTGCGGTTCCTCGAAATTGTGTACGTAGCACCAGTCGGGGGGGATCGGGCCTGCCGCGGACTTATCCCGCAGCACCTGCTCGACCACCGTGTGCTTGCCGATGCCGGGCGCGCCGAGCACGAAGATGTTGTAGCCCTCGTGCCCGATACCGATGCCGAACTCGATCGCCTTGAGGGCCCGGGCCTGGCCGAGCACCTCCTGCAGTGGATCGAGATCCGCGGTGGTCTCAAAGGGCAGGGACGAGAGATCGCAGTGACGGTAGAGCTGGGTTGCGTCGAGCGCCCTGGGCGTGTTCATGCCTCCGCATCCTTCGTTTCAACCAATAACTAGACATAATGTTAGGCAAGCCCTTGGATTGCGCCAATGGCGAAGGTCAATCAGCCGGAACAAACCGGCGTGGTGCGGTTTCGAAGGCGACGTGGGCCCGAAAGACGTTTAACAGGCTGTTGAAAAAGTCTCAGGCGAGTGCGAGACAAGGCAAAAATCGGCGAGAAAGCGCAGTTTACATGCAGTAAATGAGCATTTTGAGCTGGTTTTTAACGCAGTATCGTGCCGCGTGAGGGTTTTTCAACGGCCTGTTATAGCGAGTCCCAGCTGCTGCGTCGGCGTAAACGGATGCGCGGCAGGATGAGCCCCAGGATGATGCCCAGCACGATCACGCCCGCGCCCTTGATGAACCACTCCTGAGCGGTGTTGGACTTGAGATCGTGGTTTTCCTGGCGCATGTCGTTGAGCTGGAATTCCAGTTCCGAGACCTTTTGGGTGAGGGCCTTGCGCTCGTTGGCGATGCGCACGGCGTTGGAGGCGGTACGACGGATGGATTCCAGTTCCTGGTCGGTATCCGCCTTGGAGGCCTGGAGTGTCTGGTGTTGTTTGGCCAGATCGGCGCGCGCCTCACGCAGTTCAGCGAGCTGGGATTTGAGCGCCTGATTTTCCTCGCTGAGGCCATCCAGCTTTTTCTGGATGGCGGCGATGCGGTCGCGGGCGCTGGGGATGTTGTCCAGGTGCCGGGTGAGCACCCAGCCCGTGGTCCCGTCTTTGGTTTTGACCTTGGCGTAACCCGCGGCGGCATCCCCTTCGAGCACCTGCACCGGCGTTCCGCTGGGCAGCATGCGCAGGATCTTGTGGGTGGAGGTCTGTCCCGAACGCAGGGTGATCTTGAACTGGTCGGTCACGTAGCGGGTTTCGGCGCCGACGGTGGCGGTGACCAAAAGCAGGAGCAAGAACAGGCCGTTGCGTTTCAGGATACCCATGCCAGACGATTTTCCTTCGATCGTTTCAAATGCCCCGGCATTCTTCCAGATAGCCCAGGGATTGTCCAAGTGACGACCTCAGCGGGGGAAGACCACCAAGTGGTCCGCCGCGACCCGGACCCTGACCTGATCGCCAATCGCATGGTCACGGTGACTGGGAAACAGGGATAGCACCGTACCTCCGGTGGTCAGGCGCAGGGTGTACAGGGTCTCGGCGCCCTTGAATGCCTTGGTGGTGACCTCGGCCGTGAGCTTGCCTGCCGCGTCGGGGACGATGTCGTCCGGGCGCAGCAGGACTTCCACCTTGCGGCCCTTGCTCCATGGGTAGGCCCGATTGCCTCGCAGTACGCCCAACTCGGTCTCCAGGGCCTCGTGGGACAGCATGGTGCCCCTGAGAAAGCGGCCCTGACCGATAAAATCGGCGACGAAGCGATCGGTCGGTTCGTGGTACAGATTGTAGGGCGTGTCCCACTGAACGATGCGTCCGTCGCGCATCACGCCGACCTGTTCGGAGATCGCGAAGGCTTCGTGTTGATCGTGGGTCACCAGCATGCCGGTGATGCCCTCGCGCTTGAGGATGTCGCGCACCTCGAGGCTGAGGCGTTCGCGCAGTTCCACGTCGAGATTGGAGAACGGCTCGTCGAGCAGCAGCATGCGCGGGCGCGGCGCCAGCGCCCGGGCCAGTGCCACTCGTTGTTGTTGTCCACCAGAGAGCTCGTGGGGATAGCGTTTGCCCAGCCCTTGCAGGCCCACCGCATCGAGCAGGTGATTCACCGTCTCGCGCCGCTCGCGGGCGGCCCGGTCGCGCAGGCCGAAGCCGATGTTGCCGCGCACGTTCAGGTGGGGAAACAGGGCATAGTCCTGAAACACCATGCCGATGCGGCGCTGTTCCGGCGGCACGGTGAAACCGGGTCGCGACACGCTTTGGTTGTCGAGCGCGATCTCCCCGGCGAGCACCGGTTCGAAGCCCGCCACCGCACGCAGCGCCGTGGTCTTGCCGCAGCCGCTGGGTCCCAGCAGGCTGACCACCGAGCCCCGGTTGACGTGGAAGGACAGCTTCGCGAATACCGGCGGTCCGTCGTAGCGGCACTCGATCTGGTCGACTTTGAGCAGCGGCATGGGGTGGTCGATCAGGCTCCGACCAACAGGAACTCCAGCAGGGCCTTCTGGGCGTGCAGCCGGTTCTCGGCCTCGTCCCAGACCACGCTCTGCGGTCCGTCGATCACCGCGGCGCTGACCTCCTCGCCACGGTGTGCGGGCAGGCAATGCATGAACAGGGCGTCGCCGGCGGCGACCTCCATCAGCCGTTCGTCCACCTGGTAGGTGGCGAAGGCCTGCTCGCGGGACTTCTGCTCCTCCTCCTGGCCCATGCTGGCCCACACGTCGGTGACCACCAGGTCGACGCCCTTGGCCGCCTCCAGGGGATCGCGCACAATGCGGCAGCGCTCCGCGGCCGGGTCGAGGACCTCCGGTAAGGGATCGTAGCCCTGCGGGCAGCTGATGCGCAGTTCGAAGTCGAAACGTCGCGCCGCGTTGATATAGGAATGGCACATGTTGTTGCCGTCGCCAATCCAGGCCACGCTGCGGCCGGCGATGTCGCCGCGCTGTTCGAACCAGGTCTGCATGTCCGCCAGCAACTGGCAGGGATGGTACATGTCGGTCAGGGCATTGATCACCGGCACCCGCGAGTGTTCGGCGAAGGTCACCAACTTGTCGTGGGCGTAGGTGCGGATCATGATGCAGTCCACCATGCGCGAAAGTACCCGCGCCGTATCCTGCACCGGTTCGCCACGTCCCAACTGGGTGTCGCGCGGCGACAGGAAGATGGCGCCACCGCCGAACTGGGTCATGGCGGCTTCGAAGGACACCCGGGTGCGGGTGGAGGACTTCTCGAACACCATGCCCAGCACCTGACCGCGCAGCGGCTGATAGCGCTCACCGGCTTGGCGCATGGCCTTGAGTTCGATGGCGCGCACCATGAGCGCGCGCAGTTCCGCGGCATCCAAGTCCAGCAGGGTTAGGAAGTGTCTCGGGGGCTGCGGCATCAGGCCGTCTCCTTGGTGGCAGTCGATGTTCCCAGGAAATCGCGGACCAGGCCGCTCACCCCATCGACGATCTGGTCCGCTTCGCGGTCGCTGATCACCAGTGGCGGCAGCAGACGCAGCACGTTGCCGGCGGTGACGTTGATCAGCAGCCCGGCCGCCAAGCCGCGGCCCACCAGTTCCGCGCAGCCTCGGTCGATTTCGATGCCGAGCAGCAGGCCCTGGCCGCGGACCTCGCGCACACCCGGCAAGCCGTCCAGGTTCGTGCGCAGGCCGTTGAGCATGCGTTTGCCCAGTGTCGCGGCCCGCTCCACCAAGCCTTCCGTCTCGATGACCCCGATCACCGCCAACGCGGCGCGGCAGGCCAGGGGATTGCCGCCGAAGGTGGAACCGTGGGCGCCGGGGCCGAGCGTGTCCGCCGCCGCGCCTCGGGCCAGGCAGGCGCCGATGGGCACGCCGTTGCCCAGGGCCTTGGCCAGGGTCATCACGTCGGGTAGCAGGTCCGCCTGCTGGAAGGCGAACATCCACCCGCTGCGGCCCATGCCGGTTTGGATCTCGTCGAGCATCATCAGCCAGCCGTGTCGGTCGCACAGCGCACGTACGCCGGTCAGATAGTCCGCCTGCGGGATCTGGATGCCGCCCTCACCCTGCACCGGTTCCACCAGTACCGCCACCACGTGGGGGCTGTTGTCGGCCACCGCCGCCAAGCCGTCAAGGTCATTGAAGGGGACGCGCACGAAACCCTGTACCAACGGCTCGAAGCCGGCCTGCACCTTGCGGTTGCCGGTGGCCGACAGGGTGGCCAGGGTGCGACCATGAAAGCTGCCTTCCATAACCACGATGCCTGGGGTTGCGATGTTCCGCTGGTGGCCGTGGGCGCGCGCGATCTTGATCGCCGCCTCGTTGGCCTCGGCGCCCGAGTTGCAGAAGAATGCGCGCTCCAGACCGGACAACCGGATCAGCGTATCGCCCAATGCCTGCTGCAGGTCGATGTTGTAGAGGTTCGAGGTGTGCAGCAATTCCCCGGCCTGGGCGCATAGGGCGTCCC
>CAJICF010000162.1_pt1 | contig 13706 bp, 13 predicted proteins | sample 9199541 | NCBI WGS metagenome assembly CAJICF01 (sample SAMEA7708324, study PRJEB35096) | sediment metagenome | biome: marine neritic benthic zone biome [ENVO:01000025]; feature: sediment [ENVO:00002007]; material: shallow marine sediment [ENVO:03000034] sea grass bed [ENVO_01000059] ... | reverse complement strand
CGAATACGTCCATATCCGGAGACACGCACAGCGGGAAACGCTGCATTATCGCCTCTACGCCGACGTCCGGGTTGCCGTAGTAGATCTCATTGGAGAAGTACTCGAGGCAGTCCTTCTCGGTGATGAAGCCGACCAGTTCCTGCTTGTCGTCCTTCTCGTCTACCACCGGGGCGTCCGGTACATTGCGCCGGATGAGCAGCTTGATCACGTCGTCCAGGCTGGCGTCGGGACTGACCGTGGCTACGTCGGTGACCATCAGGTCCTTCACTGTGGGCGGCTCAAGCTTCTGGGTCATGTTACGTTTCCTTGCTTTGGGCGGTATCGGCTATCCCCATCGCCAAGTCTAGATCGTCAAGGGGAGTGGCACGCGTCGGGCGCGAATCGAAAGCGGATCGTGCAGGTCCGCTGGCCCCCCGAAGAGTTGCGGCGGATTGACCGCCAGGCTCATGTCCCCGGTGAGCAGGTAGTCGGCAATGGCGGCCGCAAGGTGTTTGACGTTCTTCTTGTGCGCTTCGCCGGCGGGCTTTCCCTGACTCGGCGCGATGAGCACGTTGCCGTGATCGAGGAAGGGCTTGACACTGTCCGGGATCCCGCCGTTCTTCAGCTCCGCCTGGGGCAGGGTGAATGCCGTTCCTCGAATGCGATCCTCCTCCAGCGCCAACAGCAAGGCGTCTTCATGGATGACCGCGCCGCGGGCCGTGTTGATGATAAACGGCTTCCTGTGGGACTGGAACACCTCCTCGATGAGAAACACCTGCTCTTCACCGCTGGTATGAATGCTGATGACGTCGGAGTGCTCTATGATCTCCTCGATCTGGCAATAGTCGATGGCGGGCCGCAGCAGGGGAGCGGGGAGGTGGAACTCCTCGTAGACCGCGCGAGGGTGATTGTCGAAACCCAGCACCCGCTCGCAATGCGGCCCGATCATCAACGCCAGGGCCTGGGCCACGCGGCCGCAGCCGATCAGCCCGACTGTTTTGTCCGCCAGCTCGAACCCGTTGCACCCCTTCGGCAGTGGAGCGGCTACATCCGAGAGCACCGTCGCCTTCTTGCCCTGGCGTCGCTGAAAGGACTCGCTCAGGAGATGGACCATCAGGCGCTTGGTCAAGTTGGCGGCCTCATAGGTGTTTCCGTACTCGGTGATCTTGATGACGACGCCGCAGGCCGTGGCCTCGATGATATTGACGTTGCGCGGCGAGTCGCCGAGCACGCCGACGACCTTGAGCGATGGTCCCGCCGCTTCCATCACTTCCATAGGTATGCCCACCCCCTCCCGGACCATCAGCGCGTCGTAGGCGTTGGCTAGCAGGAGGAAGGCCAGATTGGCCGTGTTCAGCCGTACCACGTCAGCCTTGATTTCGGCGTCGTGGAAGATCGATCGGGCATGCTGCTCCAGCTTATCGTCCAAGAGTACGCGAAACTTGCTCATGCGGGTGGTTCTCGTTGGGGGGACCGTCCTACAGGTCGGGTGATGGCGCTACCAGAGCGCCTCAAGGGCCTTGAGGACATCCCGACGGCTGATCTGTCCCACCAGCCGGTTGTCCTGTACCACGGGATAGCGCCGGTACTCGTCCCGGAGGAACATCGCGGCCACATCCGGGATGCTGGCGCCGGCATCCACTGTCTTGACCTCGGGATGCATGTACTCCGCCACGTTACCCGCCGCCTCGCCGTGGTAGCTCGCCTGCAGGGCCACCCGCAGGCAGTCCTTCTCTGAAAGTATTCCAACCAGGTTGCCCTGCTTGTCGACCACCGGGGCGCCCGAGATGCGCTGCTCGATGAGCAGATTGATGGCCGCGAGGATATCCGTATCGGGAGTGAAGGAGATCAGGTTGGCGGACATGTAGTCCTTGGCGGTCACCGGCTTTGGCATGGGGTCTAGTCCTCAGTCTTTTGTACAGCATCGTCGTTGTGGCGGCGGCAAGCCTTTGAGCAGGCGCCGCACTGGCGCCCCACGCCGCCGCAGCTCCCCTGGATCGGCCGCCTGCCGAGGAGTACTCCCAGGGACATCCCCAGTACCGCCAACAGCATGCCGGCGAAGCTGAGCAGCAGCAGTTTCATGTCCGCCACCGGGTATCCGGATCCCGAGTGCTTCGCATCTCAGCGGCCCCCCACGCCGAAGTCGTCGAGCAGGATATTCTCCTGTTCCACGCCCAGCTCATCGAGCAGGTGGATGACCGCCGCATTCATCATCGGTGGGCCGCACAGGTAGTATTCGCAATCCTCGGGGGCGGGGTGGTCTTTCAGGTGGTGCTCGTAGAGCGACTGGTGGATGAACCCCACATGGCCCTCCCATTGGTCCTCGGGCAGTGGGTCGGACAGGGTCACCGACCAGCGGAAGTTGTCGTATTCGGCCTGCAGGCGGTCGAATTCCTCCGCGTAAAAAATCTCGCGCCGACTGCGCGCCCCGTACCAGAAGCTCATGCGCCGCTTGCTATGCAGCCGTTTGAGCTGGTCGAAGATGTGGGAACGCATCGGGGCCATGCCGGCACCGCCGCCGACGAACACCATCTCCGCGTCGGTGTCCTTGGCGAAGAACTCGCCATACGGCCCGGAGACGGTGAGCTTGTCGCCCGGTTTGAGATTGAAGATGTACGACGACATGATGCCCGGTGGTACCGATGGCGGGGCCCCGGGCGGCGGCGTTGCGATGCGCACGTCGAGCATGACGATGTCATTTTCCTCGGGATAACTGGCCATGGAATAGGCGCGCGACACGGATTCGGTAACCGTCGATTCGTAGCGCCACAGCCGGTATCGATCCCAGTCGGGGCGAAACTCGGGCTCGATATCGAAGTCGGTGTACTTCAGGTGGTGCGGCGGGCACTCGAGCTCGACGTAGCCGCCGGCGCGGAAGTCGATGGTCTCCCCGTCCGGAAGTTCCAGCACCAGTTCCTTGATGAACGTGGCCACGTTGCGGTTGGAGCGCACGCGGCACTCCCAGCGGCGCACGCCGAACACCTCGCGGGGTACCTGGACCTTGATGTCGTGCCTGACCGTCACCTGGCAGGCCAGCCGCTCGCCGTCGGCCGCCTCGCGCTTGCTGATGTGGGCGCCTTCGGTGGGCAGTATGCTGCCGCCGCCCTTCAGGACCTTGACCCGACATTGGCCGCAGGTCCCGCCGCCGCCACAGGCCGTTGAGATGTACAGGCTGGCCCTGTCCAGGGCCTCGTGGAGCTTGGTGCCCACCGGTACGGAAACGTTCTTCTCGTCGTTGACCACCAGCGTCACGTCGCCCTCGGCCACCAGCCACCTCCGGGCCACCAGGATGATTGCCACCAGCACCAGCACGATCCCGGTGAACATGCCCACGCCGACCGCGACCTCAAGCATGGCCCTTACCTCGCTCCTCGCATCTGCACGCCCGCGGGGCCGTTCACAGCTGCATCCCCGAGAAGGCCATGAAGCCCAGGGACATCAGTCCGGTGATGATGAAGGTGATGCCGAGACCCTGCAGTCCATCCGGCACGTCGCTGTACTTGAGCTTCTCGCGGATGCCGGCCAGCGCGATGATGGCCAGCGCCCAACCCAGGCCGCTGCCGAAGCCGAACACCAGGCTCTGGCCGAAGTCGTAGTCGCGTTCGACCATGAACAGGGAGCCGCCGAGGATGGCGCAGTTGACGGTGATGAGCGGCAGGAAGATGCCGAGCGCGTTGTACAGGGCGGGAAAGTGACGGTCCAGGGTCATCTCCAGGATCTGCACCATGGCCGCGATCACCCCGATGTAGCTGATCAGCCCGAGGAAGCTGAGATCCAGCGCGCCGAGCCCGGCCCAATCCAGAGCGCCCGGCCCGAGCAGGTGTTTGAAGATCAGATTGTTGGCCGGTACCGTGATGGTCTGCACCACCACCACGGCCAGCCCCAGGCCGATGGCCGTCTCGATCTTCTTGGAAATGGCGAGGAAGGTGCACATCCCGAGGAAGAAGGTCAGGGCGAGGTTCTCGACGAAGGTCGCCCGGATGAACAGTCCCAGGTAGGTCTCCATCACAAGGCCTCGGTGCGGTGGACCTGGCGGATCTGGTACTCGTGCCGTTCCACCTGCTCGGTCTTCCAGGAACGGATCGCCCAGATGAGCAGGCCGATGATGAAGAACGCGCTGGGGGCCAGCAGCATCAGGCCGTTGGGCAGGTACCAGCCACCCTCCGAGACCTGCGGCAGGATGGTGTGGCCCAGCAGCTTGCCGGTGCCGAACAGCTCGCGCACGGTGCCGACCAGGACCAGGATCAGACTGAAACCGAGGCCGTTGCCGAGTCCGTCCACGAAGCTCAGGCCCACACTGTTCTTGGACGCAAAGGCCTCGGCGCGGCCCAGCACGATGCAGTTGGTGATGATCAGGCCCACGAACACCGACAGCTGCTTGCTCATCTGGTAGGCGAAGGCCTTGAGCGTCTGGTCCACCACGATCACCAACGACGCGATGATCGTCATGTAGACGATGATGCGGATGTTGTTCGGGATGTGATGACGCACCAGGCTGATGAGCGCACCGGAACTGGCGATCACGACCGTCAGCGCGATCGACATGGTGATGGCGGTGGCCAGGGAGGTGGTGACCGCCAGCGCGGAGCAGATGCCGAGGATCTGCAGCGTGATGGGGTTATTGTCCACCAGCGGGTCGATCAGGGCTCTTCTGGTTTCGGCGCGCATGCTCTATTGCTCGTGTGAACGGATCTCGGAAAGGTAGGGCCCGAAGCCGTGGTCGCCGAGCCAGTAACGCATCAGATTCGAGACCCCGCGGCTGGTCAGGGTGGCCCCGGAGATGGCATCCACCTGATGGCGGGACTCGGGGCTGTCGGGGGCGACGCCGCCCTTGACCACGGCAATGCGTAGCTGCCGCTCCCGGTCGTACAGCTGTTTGCCCGACCACTGGGCCAGCCAGCGCGGATTGTCGATCTCGCCGCCCAGGCCGGGCGTCTCGCCGTGTTCGTAGAAACGCACGCCCTGTACCGTTTTGCCGTTGCCGGCCAGGGCGATGAAGCCGTAGAGCGTCGAGTACAGGCCCGCCCCGTACACCGGCAGGATGACCGAGCGCAGCCGTTCGCCGTCAGGCACCAGGTACACGGTCGCGTGCCGGGCGCGGCGGCGGATCTTGGCCAGGTCCTCGTCGGGGGGGATAGCCACTTCCAGCCCCGGTTCCGCGTGTTTCAGGTACGCCCCAGTCGACAGTTCCACGGTGCGGGGCTGCACTTGCGTGAAGGTCTGCTCGACATCGGCGCCTTGCGCCAGCAAGCCGGCGGCCAGCAGGATGTTGCGCTTCTTGTCCAGACTCTTGTTGGCCTCTTGCAGGGGCCTCAGGGCGACCGCCGCGGTGGACACGATCACCGAGCAGACCAGGCACAGGGTAATGGCCACCAGCAGGGTCTTGCCGACGCTGTCGTTGTTACGCGGCCGTGTATTGTCGTCAGACACCGCTGCGAACCCTCCTGCGCACGTGCACTCGGAGCACGACGTAATCGATGACCGGCGCGAACACGTTGGCAAACAGGATGGCTAGCATCATGCCCTCCGGAAAGGCCGGATTGGCGACCCGGATCAGGACCACCAGAAAACCGATCAGCAGGCCGAAGACCCAGCGCCCCGCGTCGGTCATGGCGGCGCTGACCGGATCGGTGGCCATGAACACGAGACCGAAGGCATAGCCCCCCAACACCAGGTGCCAGTACCAGGGCATATCGGCCATGGGCTGGGCGCCGAACTGGTTGAATAGCAGCACCGTGCCCACCATGCCCAGCAGTACGCCGGTCATGATGCGCCACGAGGCGATGCCGGTGTAGACCAGGAACACGGCGCCAAGCAGGCAGGCCAGCGCGGAGGTCTCGCCCATGGAGCCCTGCATCTGCCCCAGGAAGGCCTGGGCCCAGGTGATGTCGGTCTGGGTGAGCGCGCTCATGCCGCCGCTGGCGGCGGTGGCCAGGGGTGTCGCGCCGCTGAAGCCGTCCACCGCCGTCCACACCGCGTCGCCGGACATGTCGCCGGGGTAGGCGAAGAACAGGAAGGCCCGGCCGGTGAGGGCGGGGTTGAGGAAGTTCTTGCCGGTGCCGCCGAACACCTCCTTGCCGATCACCACGCCGAAGGAGATCCCGAGTGCCACCTGCCACAGCGGTATGGTGGGGGGCAGGGTCAGGCTGAACAGCATGGACGTGACCAGGAAACCCTCGTTGATCTCGTGGTTGCGCACGCCGGCGAACAGCACCTCCCAGAAGCCGCCGGCGGCCAGAGTGACCAGGTAAACGGGTAGCCAGTACAGCAGGCCGTGGAACAGGCAGCCCACGACGCTGCCCGGGTCATAGCCGATGCCGAACAGGTCCAGCGTTACGCCCCGCCACCCTTCGGCGCCGGCCAGACCCATGGCCTGTATCGCCGTGTTGGCCTGATAACCGGTGTTGTACAGGCCCACCAGCAGGCAGGGGGTCACGGCAATAACCACGAAGATCATGAGCCGCTTCAGGTCCATGGCGTCGCGCACGTGGGGCGACGAGCGGGTAACGTCGGCCGGCGTGTACAGCAGGGTGTCGACGATCTCGTACAGGGCGTTGTATTTCTCGAAACGCCCGCCGCGTGCGAACAGGGGTTCCAAACGGTCCAGGTAGCGTCGCAGGGCGCGCATCAGCCGTCCTTCTCGATCAGGTTCAGGGTCTCGCGCAGCGCCAGACCAAACTCGTACTTGCTCGGGCACACGAAGCTGCACAGCGCCAGGTCCTCTTCGTCCAGTTCCAGGCAGCCGAGCTCCCGGGCCCGCTCGGTGTCCCCGACCAGCAAGGCGCGCAGCAACTGGGTCGGCAGCAGTCTCAGCGGCACCACGTTCTCGTAGGCCCCGAACGGTATCATCGCCCGGGGACTGCCGTGCTGGGAGGTGGTCAGCGGCAGCCGCCGCGGGGACAGAAGACTGGAGAGAAACGCGCGGCTGGCGGAAAACTGCCGGCTGCCCGGCGCCAGCCAGCCCAGGAACCTGCGTTGCCGGCCTTCGGCGAGCACCGAGACCTGGAGATGGTAGCGCCCGAGGTAGGCCAAGCTATCGGCGGCCCGGTGCCCGGACAGGATGGAGCCGGACACCACCCGGCACTCCACGTCTTCGAGTTCGTCGGCGGTCAGGTCGCGGAGACTGGCGCCGAGCCGGGTGCGCAGCAGACGTGGTTGCTTGACCACCGGCCCGCCCAGAGCCACCATCCGCTCCACCGGCAACCGTCCACTCGTGAACAGCCGCCCGACCGCCATGGCGTCCTGATAATTGATGTGCCAGGCGGTGCGCCCGGTATGCACCGGTGCCAGGTAGTGAATATGGGTCCCCACCAGACCGGCGGGATGGGGGCCCGCGATCTCGGCAACCCGCACCTGCGTGAGACGCGCGCCGGGAACATCGGCGCCGGCCGCCTTGCACAGGAACAGGCCGTCGTCGCACAGCCTGGCCAGAACACGCAATCCGTTGACGAAGTCGTTTGGCGCCTCGGCGATGACGACCGCCGGGTCCGCCGCCAGCGGGTTGGTGTCGATGGCGGTGACGAACAGGGCATCCGGCCGTGAATCAGGGGTCGGCACCTTGCTGTATGGTCGCGTGCGCAGGGCCGTCCACAGGCCGCTGGCCAGCAGGTTGGCCTTCACCTGCTCTGGATCGAGGGAGTCGATCTGGTCGCTGTTATAGACGTTGAATTCAAGCTCGGTGTCACCTTCAAGGTCGATGACGATGGACTGCAGGCTACGGCGCGCGCCCCGGTTGATGGCCACGACCGTACCGCTGCCGGGGGAGACGTATTGGATGCGGGGGTCGCTTTTGTCCGCGAACAGCGGCTGTCCGAGCGCCACCCGATCGCCCTCCTGGACCCTCACAGTGGGCCTGAGGCCCACGTAGTCCGTACCGAGCACGGCCACGGACCCGACCGCGGCCGCGTCGTGGATGGCCTGCTCGGGAGAGCCCCCAATGGGGATGTCCAGACCCTTTTTCAGACTAATCGTCAAGATCGGGAGGCCACACCTGGGATGCTAGGGGGCGTTTAGCTTGTCATATTTTCGTAACAAATTCGAGAAGGCCATAGTTTCATTGTTACGGCCCGGTGGGGGGAGGGGGCGATGAGAGGATTTGGCTCGGCGGGCCTGCATTGCCGCTCGCTATACGAGTCCTTCGAACGGTTCGACCTCGACCAAGTCGCCGGGCTCGATACCCTCGCAGTCCTCGGGTATGAGGATGAAACAGTTTGCGCGACTCATGGAACTCAGGATGCCTGAGCCCTGCCGACCGGTCGTTGCCACCACCAGCCGGCCGCTCTCATCCCGGCTCAGGACCCCCCGCTGCACTTCGAAACGCCCTGGTCTGATTCTGGGGTGCGACAGGCAGGGCACCATGAACCGCAGGGGTTGCACATCGATCTGGCCCATCATGCGGCGCAGGGCCGGGCGCACGAATTGGTAGAAGGTCACCATGACCGCGACCGGGTTGCCCGGCAGCCCGAAGAACGTGGCATCGCCCACTTTGCCGAATGCCAGTGGTCGTCCGGGCCGCATCGCGATCTTCCAGAAGTCGACCGCCCCCAACTCGCCGAGTATCTCCTTGACGAAGTCGGCCTCTCCCACGGAGACACCACCGCTGGTGACGATGGCATCCGCGCATCCGGCGGCCTCCAGGAATCCTGCGCGGATGGTCTCGCGTCGGTCCGGCAACACGCCCAAGTCAATCAGTTCCACGTCCAAGCGACGCAACATGCCGTGCAGGGTATAACGGTTGCTGTCGTACAGATCCCCCTCGCCCAGGGGTTGGCCCACGGAGCGCAGTTCGTCGCCAGTCGAAAAGAAGGCGACTCGCAGCCGGCGTCTGACTCGGACCTCGGCAATCCCGAGCGAAGCCAGCAGGCCCAGTTCCGCCGGATCGATTCGTTTGCCGGCCATGACCGCGACCTGGTCCACGCCAAGGTCCTCCCCGGCCTGGCGCACATGCTGGCCGGGTTCGTGATTCGCGCCGACGCGGATCTGATCGCCGAGTCGCTCGACCCGTTCCTGCATGACTACCGTGTCGGTGCCGTCGGGCATCTTGGCACCGGTCATGATGCGTACGCACTGGCCGGCCTGCGCCGCCCCGGCGAAGGGCCTGCCGGCCCAGGCGGTGCCGATCACCGCCAATTCCCGGCTGCCTTCCGGCGGCAGGTCGGCGCCGGCCAAGGCATAGCCGTCCATGGCGGCGTTGGTATGTGACGGGACGTCGATGGGGGAACACAGGTCATCGGCCAGGGTCCGCCCCAGGGCGTCGCGCAGCGGCACCAGCTCGCAGGCGCTCACCGCGCGGACCGCGGACAGGATACGCTGCCGGGCGTCATCGAAGCGCAGGGCTTGCGTATCGCGCTGATCGGCGCAGCTCGCCGGGGTGGTTACCGCGGGGTCACTCACGGAGGTTTTCCGATTCCTGGAACCGGGATACGCGCTCGACCAGCAGTTCGGCAATCTGCTCTGGCTGATTGAGGTCGAGCAGCGGGATGGTCGGCGTGATCGGCAGGGGCGCATCGCTGGCGATCGCGATCACGGACTCATCTTCGGGAAACAGCAGCGGTTGGCCCAGGCTGGGCCGGTGCAGCTCAATTTTAGGGAATGCCTCGTGCTTGAATCCCTCCACCAGGATGAGATCCAGCTCGTCCTGGTCCATGTGCTGGAGCAGATCGTCCAGCACCGGCTCGTCCTGGCCTTCGGTTTCGGTCATCAACACCCAGCGTTGCCGCGAGGCGATCAGCACCGGGGAGGCGCCGGCCCGGCGCAGTCGGTAGCTGTCCTTGCCGGGCGTATCGATATCGAAGCTATGATGCGCGTGCTTGATCAGGCCGACCCGTAGCTTGTGCCGGGTCAGACACGGGAGGAGTTTTTCCAGCAGCGTGGTCTTGCCGGTGCCGCTGAAGGCAGCAAAGCCGATGATCGGTACCGAGGCGTTGGTCAAATCGGTCATTGATTGGCCAACTTCTGCTCCAGCGTCCTGCGTTCCTGGTCGGTGTTGACGTTGAAGAAGTTGTCGGCGCGGTCGGAGAAATCGGCTATGACCAGACGATGCTGGGCATACCAGGTGTCTATCTTGCGGCCGCCGGCCTCCAGATAGGCCAGCATGTCCGGCAGCAGGTCCCGCCGCAACAAGGCGAACACCGGCTGCATGCGGACACCGTCATGCGCGACGCTGATCTCGGCCTGATGGGAGTGCAGGGCGCTATACAGGATCTCGGCGAGATTATCCGGGACCAACGGAGAATCGCAGGGCAGGGTCAGCAGGTATTCGGTGTCGGTGGCCTGCAAGGCGCTCGCCATGCCCACCAGTGGACCATAGAACTCGCCCATGATGTCCGGAATTACCGGATGGCCGAACCGCCGGTACTCATCCAGATTGCGGTTCGCGTTGATCAGCAGCCTGCCTACCTGACCCTCCAGGGAGGCGATGACATGCTCGATCATGGGCCTGCCGTCGATCTCCAGCAGGCCCTTGTCTTCACCCCCCATGCGCCGCGAACGCCCGCCGGCGAGGATGACGCCGGTAATCGCCTGCCTGGGAACCACGGTCTCGGAGATCGGGGCCGCGCCGCCGGTGCGGGAGCCAGCATCGGAATCGGCGCCCCGGGCAGGGGTAGTCGGAAGATCGTGTTCGACCCTGTCATCGCTCATGGCTATATCGAGGCCCTGTTGGGCGTCCGGTCGGTACAGGAAAGGCTGGACGATTGTATACTTGCATGGTCCCGTTTTGCATAAATGCCGGTGTTGGTCGCCCAGTGCGGCGCCGGCCTGTGGCTCGTGACTGGTGACGACGGTGCTGATCCCCTCGGATCTTAGGCGCCGGATCAGGACAAAGGTCTGTTCCCGGGATTCGTGATCCAGGTTGGCCAGGGGCTCGTCCAGCAACAGCAATTCCGGCGACAGCACCCGGGCTCGGGTGAGCCCGACCCGCTGTTTTTCTCCTCCGGACAACTGCTGCGCATTGCGCTCGGCCAGATGGCTGAGCCCCGCCCAATCCAATGCCTGCTGCACCCTGGCGCGGATCTGTGGCTTCGGGACGCCGACGTGCCGCAGGCCGTAGGCGATGTTCTCGGCAACGCTGCGGTCGAACATGTACGGGTGCTGGTGCAGGTACATCACGTGTTTCCGCAAAAGCGGCACGGCCGCGGGCCAGGAAAGCGTGCGGCCCCGATAGGTGATGTCGGCATGATCGGGGGCTTCGAGACCGGCCAGGATCTTGAGCAGCATGGTCTTGCCGGCGCCGTTGCGTCCAGTCAGCACGATGCCCGCACCGGCCGGGATGTCGAACTCCGGGATATCGAGCAGGCGACGGCCCGACACGGCCTTACGCAGGTGCGAGAAGCGCAGCAAAGAACTCACGGCGCGATCGATCCCTTGCCCTGCAAGAACGTCAGGGCAAAGTTCAGAAACAGGGCCAACAACAGCAGGACGAGACCCAGCGCGATGCCCTGCGCGAACTCGCCCTTGCTGGTCTCCAGGGCGATGGCGGTGGGTATGTTACGGGTATAGTTGAGGATATTGCCGCCGACCATCATCGAGCTTCCGACCTCGGCGATAATGCGCCCGAAGGCGGCGATGATGGCCGCGATCAGCCCGAAACGCACCTCGTGCATGAGGGTCAGCATGGCCTGCCAGGGTTTGGCACCGAGTGTGATTGCGGTCTCCCAGGCCCGCCGGTCCGCGGCCTGAATGGCGGAATGGCTCATGGCGATCAGTAGTGGCAGGCATAGGATGATCTGGCCGATGATCATGGCGGTCTGGGTGAACAGCAGCTTCAGGTCGCCCATCGGCCCGCTGCGCGACAGCAGCATGTAGACCGTCAACCCGACCACCACGGCGGGCAGTGCCATCAGGGTGTTGAAGGCGGAGACCAACAGTCGGCGGCCGCGAAAGCGCATGTGGGCGAGCAGGAAGGCCACCACCAGGGCAACGGGTGCGGCAATCAGGATCGCCCGTAACGAAACGCTGAAGGAAATGCCAACGATGGTCCACAGTTCCGGATTGCCGGTAAACAACAGGGCCAGGGCCTGGCGGTTGGCCTCCGCTAATTCCTGCATGCGCTACCTCGCGGGAACGGCCATGGGAATAAACAGCGGCTGACCACCAATTCGGAAATCGCGGATGATGGCTTGGCCCTCGACCGAGGTGATCCAGTCGATCAAGCGCATCGCGCCATCATGGTTGACCTCGGGGTATTTGCCCGGATTGGTGGCGATGACCCCGTAGGGATTGAACAGGCGTTCATCGCCCTCCGCCAGGACCTCCAGCGGGCTCCGCTCACGATAGGCGAGCCAGGTGCCGCGGTCGGTCAGGGTGTAGGCGTCGAGTTCCCCGGCCATCAGAAGGACCCTGCCCATCCCCTGACCGGCCTCGCGATACCAGCGGCCGGCGGGGACGATCTCGGCCTGTTGCCAGAGCGCCTTCTCTTTCTTGTGGGTGCCCGATTCGTCACCGCGGGAGATGAACGGGCTCGCCGCGGTGGCGATCCGGGTCAGGGCCGCGACTGCGTCCCGCAGGCCGCGAATGCGGGCCGGGTCGCTGTTCGGACCGATGATGACGAAATCGTTATACATGACATCCCGGCGGTTCACGCCGTAGCCATCGGCGACCAGCTTGTCTTCCGCTGCTCGCGCATGCACCAGGACCAAATCCACGTCGCCCTCCCGTGCCAGACGCAGGGCCTTGCCCGTGCCAACCGCGATTACGTGGACCTGGTGACCCGAACGCTTTTCAAACGGGGGGAGCAGGGTCTCCAGCAGACCCGAATTTTCCGTGCTGGTGGTGGTGGCGAGACGAACGATCGACGTTGCGCCGTGGGCGGAAATGCCAAGGAGCAATCCGATGGCCATGACAACTGGCCTTTTCAGGTTCATGAATGCCTCTTTGGGTTATGTTGAACTGCGGGCTATCCCTCGGCGCTCGGTGGCTGCCGCGGTCGGCTATCGAAAACGATGTTTCCGGCGCCATTGTAGACGAGGAAATGTTTGCCCTTGGCTCGGGCGATCATGGTCACCCCGAGCTCCTGGGCGAGTTCCAGACCCATGTGGGTGACACCGGAGCGGGACAGCAGCACGGGGATGCCCATCTGGGCGACCTTCATGACGATCTCCGAGGTCAGGCGGCCCGTGGTGTAGAAAAGCTTGTCCGAACCTGCCAGGTGGTCCAGCCACATGTAGCCGGCAATGGCATCCGCCGCGTTGTGGCGGCCCACATCCTCGACGAACATCAGGGCTTCGGTACCCTGGCACAGGGCACAGCCGTGAACGGCGCCGGCGCGTCGATAGATCTCGTTGTGCTGGCGAATGTTTTCCAGCAATCCGTAGATCAGGGACTGGCGGACGCTGACGTCGGGCAGGTGGATCGTGTAGAGGTTGTCGAGGGTGCAACTGAACACCGTGCCTTGACCGCAGCCGGTGGTCACCGTGCGCTTTTTCAGTTTGTCGTCCCAGCCCTCCACGCCGTGCCACGTACTCACTTTGACCGATTCGGTATCCCAGTTGACCTGCACCGAGCGGACCTCCTCGACGGTCTCGATGAACCGTTGGGTGCGCAGATAGCCGAGCGTCAGCGCTTCGGGATGGGTGCCCAGAGTCATGAGGGTAACGATTTCCCGACCGTCCACGTAGAGCGTCAGGGGCGATTCGCCGGCGACGAACACCTCCCGGGGGTCACCCCGTTCGTCGACGGCGGTGACCGGATGCGTCGGCGCCAGTCCCGCGCGCGTCATGACGGGACGG
>CAJICF010000202.1_pt1 | contig 13961 bp, 12 predicted proteins | sample 9199541 | NCBI WGS metagenome assembly CAJICF01 (sample SAMEA7708324, study PRJEB35096) | sediment metagenome | biome: marine neritic benthic zone biome [ENVO:01000025]; feature: sediment [ENVO:00002007]; material: shallow marine sediment [ENVO:03000034] sea grass bed [ENVO_01000059] ... | reverse complement strand
CTACGTGGTGATCACCTCGGTGGACCGCGACGACCTGCGCGACGGCGGCGCCGGTCACTTCGCCGCCTGCGTACAGGCGGTGCGCGAGCTGAGCCCCGAGATCCGCATCGAGACCCTGGTGCCGGATTTTCGTGGTCGTGGCGACCTGGCCATCGAATGCCTCGGCGAGGCGCCGCCGGACGTGCTGAACCACAACCTGGAGACCGTGCCGCGCCTGTACCGCAAGGCCCGGCCGGGTGCGGACTACGCCTGGTCGCTGGATCTGCTCGAGCGTTTCAAGGCCGCCCACCCATCGGTTCCCACCAAGTCTGGCCTGATGCTGGGTCTGGGCGAGGAGCTTGACGAGGTTGAGGCGGTCATGTCCGACCTGCGCACCCACGGCTGCGAGATGCTGACCCTGGGCCAATACCTGCAACCCACTCGCGACCACCTGCCCGTGGAGCGCTTTGTGACCCCCGCTGAGTTTGAGCGCGTGGGCGCGCTGGGAGAGCAAATGGGCTTCACCAACGTGGCCAGCGGACCCATGGTGCGCTCCTCCTACCACGCCGACGCGCAAGCATCGCAGGTGGTCGGGCCGTAGCAGTCGAGCACTCCACCAAGCTACAGAGGGACGCCGCGGTCGCACTTGGGTTCGGCCGAAAATATGGCGCTACGTTTTCGGTCGGGCTGACACGTCAGTTCGATCTCTCAAGTGCTTTAGACGACCGATTCTGCTGAAAAACTTGCTCACCGGAGGTGACATGCCCGGCCTGTCCAATAACTGACCAAATTGCCTTCCTGAGCGTGAAACTCAGCGGAGATTTCCGCTGGACTTGCACCGAATATAGCGTACACACCCGTTCCGCACGTCAAAAAACCTCTCAATAAGTTCTACCGATACCTCTTCGACAGGAAGATTCTCTTCCTGCCCCAACCACTGATCTCCGTGAAGCAATACACGGTCGGACTCGAACCATCAGCTCGCTGCTCCGAGAATGCCACACCGTGTTGTACGGAATCCCGGCACCGGAAAGGAGCGCATAGATGGCGGCGTTCCCTCGTTTGGTGCGCGATTGTCATAGCCGGCTGCTCAAACAACGCGCAACTCTTACCAAACCAGGCTCGTTTTGTTGGCCTTCCAAGGCACGTTCCTTGCTAACGATATGGTTGATCTTGCTTCAGCTTGGTCGTTCCTCGGCGGGCCGCACAAACCAGCATGGCCATAAAGATTGCGCTCAACCACAAGACCGAATACCGCTTCGACCGGCCGGTGAGCCTGTCGCCGCACGTCGTCCGCTTGCGTCCAGCGCCGCATGCCCGCACGCCCATCGAGGCCTACTCGCTGAAGGTCCATCCAGCCAAACATTTCATCAACTGGCAGCAGGATCCGTTCGGCAACTACCTGGCCCGGCTGGTGTTCCTGGAAAAGGCCCGCCGCCTGACCCTGGAAGTAGACGCCGTGGCGGACATGACCGTCATCAATCCCTTCGACTTCTTCCCGGAGGAGTATGCCGAACGATACCCGTTCGGCTACGAATCCCGGCTGGCCAAGGAATTGGAGCCTTACCGGGAGATCGGCGAGGATGGGCCGAGGCTCAAGGCCTGGCTGGCGGGGGTAAGCCGGAAAGAGAAACGAACCGTGGACTTCCTGGTGGAACTCAACTCGCGCCTGCAAAGGGACATCGGCTACCTGATCCGCATGGAACCGGGTATTCAGTCCTGCGAGGAGACCCTGGGCAAGGCCACCGGATCCTGCCGCGACTCGGCCTGGCTGCTGGTGCAGATCCTGCGTCACCTGGGATTGGCGGCGCGCTTCGTGTCCGGTTACCTTGTACAGCTCACCGCGGACGTCAAATCCCTGGACGGCCCCTCCGGTCCGGAAGCCGATTTCACCGACCTGCACGCCTGGGCCGAGGTCTACGTGCCCGGCGCCGGCTGGCTGGGACTGGACCCCACCTCCGGCCTGTTCGCCGGCGAGGGCCACATCCCGCTGGCCTGCACCCCGAACCCGGCGGACGCCGCGCCGGTAACCGGCGCCACCGACGAGTGCGAGACGGAGTTCTATTTCCATAACCAGGTCACCCGCATCCACGAGGACCCCCGGGTCACCAAGCCCTACACGGAGGAACAATGGCAAGCGATCGAGACGTTAGGGCACCAGATCGACGTGGACCTGGATCAGCGCGACGTACGCCTCACCATGGGCGGCGAACCCACCTTCGTGTCCATCGACGACATGGACGGCGCGGAGTGGAACATCGCCGCCCTGGGCGATGACAAAAGTCGCCTGTCCGCGGATCTGATCCGCCGCCTGAAGGCCCGCTTCGCCACCGGCGGCATGCTGCACTACGGGCAGGGCAAGTGGTATCCCGGCGAGCCCCTGCCGCGCTGGTCCATGAGCTGCTACTGGCGGGACGACGACATCCCGGTGTGGCGCGACCCGACTCTGCTCGCGGAATCCAGCCGCGACTACGGCCACCGCGCCGAGCAGGTGCGCGAATTCATCCATACCCTGGCGCGCTATCTGGGCCTGGCCTCCAACATGGCCCAGCCCGCGTATGAGGATGCGCTCTACTACCTGTGGAAGGAGGCCAAGCTGCCGGAGGGCATGGACCCCCTGGAGGCCGACCTCAAGGATCCGCTGGCGCGCAAGCGCCTGGCTCGGCTGCTGGATCGCGGATTGGGCGAGGTGACGGGCTACGCCCTGCCACTGAAGTGGGATGGCGACGAACACGAAGGCTGTTGGCGCAGTGCCCAGTGGAGTTTCCGCCGCGGGCGGCTCTACCTGCTCCCGGGGGATTCCCCCATGGGCTATCGGCTGCCGCTGGATTCGCTGTTGCACGGCACCGAGAAGGATGAACCGCCCGAGCGCAGTCCCTTCGAACCACGTGGCGAGTTGGACGACTACGGCGAGGTAGCCAGGCGCTACAGCCAACGCGTCGTGGAAGAACCCGCCACCGAGGGCATCCGCGAGCAGGTCGCCGAATCCTCGGAGGACGGCGATTCCCCGGTGCGTACCACCCTGTGCGTGGAGTCCCGTGAGGGCCGGCTGCACGTCTTTCTGCCGCCGTTGACCCACCTGGAGCATTTCCTCAACTTGGTCGCGCGCATCGAGGCCTGTGCCACCGAGTGCGAACTGCCGGTGGTGATCGAGGGCTACCCTCCGCCACCGGACCATCGCCTGCTGCGCCTGTCGGTGACCCCGGACCCGGGCGTGATCGAGGTCAACATCCACCCGGCCCACGACTGGGGGCAGCTGGCGCATGTCACCGAAACGCTTTACGAGGAGGCCCGCCAAGCAAGGCTTGGCACCGAGAAATTCATGCTCGACGGCCGCCACACCGGCACCGGTGGCGGCAACCACGTGACCTTGGGAGGTCCCACGCCTGACGACAGCCCCATGCTGCGTCGCCCCGATCTGCTGCAGAGCCTGATCACCTATTGGCAGCACCACCCCAGCCTGTCCTACCTCTTCTCCGGGCTATTCATCGGCCCCACCAGCCAGGCACCGCGTGTTGATGAGGCCCGCGACGAGAGCCTGCACGAGCTGGAGATCGCCTTCCAGCAGATACCCGAGGGTGAGGTCCCCGCGCCCTGGCTGGTGGATCGGCTGCTGCGCAACCTGCTGGTGGACACCACCGGCAACACCCACCGCACCGAGTTTTGCATCGACAAGCTGTACTCGCCGGACACGGCCAGCGGCCGCCTGGGCCTGGTGGAGTTTCGGGCCTTCGAGATGCCACCCCATCCGCGCATGAGCCTGGTGCAGATGCTACTGCTGCGCAGCCTGATCGCGCGTTTCTGGGACCAGCCCTACGACCACAAACCGGTGCGCTGGGGCACCGAACTGCACGATCGCTTCTTGCTGCCACATTTCGTTTGGCAGGACTTCCGGGATGTGATCTGCGACCAGCGGCGCGCCGGTTATCCCCTGCAACTGGAATGGTTCGCGCCGTTCCTGGAGTTCCGCTTCCCTCACTTCGGCACCATTCGTTCCGAGACCGGCATCAGCCTGGAGCTGCGCACCGCCATCGAACCCTGGCACGTGTTGGGCGAGGAGGTCACCTCCCATGGCACCGCGCGCTTTGTCGACTCGTCGGTGGAACGCCTGCAAGTGAAGGTCAACGGTATGACCAACGAACGGCACCTAGTGACCTGCAACGGTCGCCGCCTGCCGCTGCGCAACACCGGCCGGCGCGGCGAGTGCGTGGCCGGGGTACGGTTCAAAGCCTGGCAGCCGCCCTCAGGCCTGCATCCCGCTATTTCCGCTCAGGCGCCACTGGTGTTCGACCTAGTGGATACCTGGAACCGGCGCAGCATTGGCGGCTGCACCTACCACGTCGAGCATCCCGGTGGACGCAACCCGGATACCTTCCCGGTCAATGCCAATGAGGCCGAGGCCAGACGCATGGCTCGCTTCTTCGCCCACGGCCACACCCCCGGCCCCATGAACCCGCCCGCGGAGGAGCCCAGCCGGGATTTTCCCTACACCCTGGATCTGCGCTATCGACCGAGGTGTTGAGCATCCACGGGGGAAGTGTTTGAATTGATCGCCCGAACCGGGAACCAACCCCGCATGTCCGACCCGACACCCGACCTGCCCCTGCCCTCGGCGATCTGCGAGGAGTATCAATTCCCTCCGGGGACCTTCGACGAGATGTGCAGCGAAGCGGGGCGGCTGCGCCCGCACTGGGAGTACCCCATGCAGGCGCTGGGCGCCCTGGGGCCGGCGGGGCTCCAAACAAGGCGCTGCGAGGCGGACCGACTGATCCGCGAGAACGGCGTCACCTACAATGTCTATGGCGACCCGCGCGGCGCGGAACGCGGCTGGGAGCTGGACCTGATCCCGCTGCTAATGCAGAGCGAAGAGTGGGCGCCCATCGAACGCGGGTTGATGCAGCGCGCCGAACTGCTGAACCTGCTGCTCAAGGACGTCTACGGCCCGCAGACCGCATTGCGAAAGGGCATCGTGCCGCCGCAGATCATCTTCGGCCATCCGGGCTTTCTGCGTGCTTGCGCCGGGATCGGGTATCGGCGGGACCGGTTCCTGCCGCTGTATGCCGCCGATCTGGCACGCACCCCGGATGGTGGCATGTGCGTGATCGGCGACCGTGCGCAGGCACCCTCTGGCGCCGGCTATGCCCTGGAAAACCGCATCGTGGCCTCGCGGGTGCTGCCCAGCCTGTTCCGCGACGCCAACGTCCACCGCCTGGCCGGATTCTTTCGCGCCATGCGCTCCACCTTGGCGTGCCTGGCCCCCAACGACGGCGACGAGGCGCGGGTGGTACTGCTCACCCCTGGCCCTCGCAACGAAGCCTATTTCGAGCACGCTTACCTGGCCAACTACCTGGGCTACACGCTAGTTCAGGGCGAGGACCTGATGGTCAGCAACGGCTCCGTGTGGCTGCGCACATTGGAGGATATGCAGCCTGTGGACGTGATCCTGCGCAGGGTCGACGACGAGTATTGCGACCCCCTGGAATTGCGGGAGGATTCCTATCTGGGCGTACCCGGACTGGTGCAAGCCACTCGCATGGGCCGGGTCAGCGTGGTCAACCCACTGGGTAGCGGGGTATTGGACAACCCGGCGTTGCACGCCTGCATGCCCGCCCTGGCCAAGCATTTCCTGGGAGAGGAACTTCGTCTGCCATCCATCGCCACTTGGTGGTGCGGCGAATCCGATGCCCGAGAACACGTGCTCGCCAACTTGGAACGCCTGGTAATCAAGCCGCTCAGTCCCGGTCTGGGCATGCGTACCCGCTTCGGCGCCTCGCTCAGCCAAATCGAGAGGGACGAGTTGCGACAGCGCATCCTGGCCAGCCCCCATCGTTTCGTGGGCCAGGAGCCGTTGGCCCTATCCACCAGCCCCATCCTAGCGGCGGATGGCCTGCAGGCCCGGCACGTGGTGCTGCGTAGCTTCCTGGCGGCGGGCGAGGAATCCTACGTGGTCATGCCGGGAGGTTTGACTCGGGCCTCGGCAAGCATCGACGATCCGGTGGTCTCCAACCAGCGCGGCGGCATCAGCAAGGACACCTGGGTGCTGGCCTCCGAACCGCCCCGACAGGAAAGCCTGCTGGTGCAGACCCGCCAGGTCGAGCCGATGGTGTCGACTGGGGGCATTCCCAGCCGCGTGGCGGACAACCTATTCTGGGTCGGCCGTTATGTGGAACGGGCGGAGACCACGGCGCGGTTTCTGCGCGTGGTCTTGCTGCAGGTGATCGATCAATCGAGCGTATCCTCGGTCACCGAGTCACCCTGTCTGCACAAACTGCTGCGCGCTACCACCCACCTGACCACCACCTATCCCGGCTTCATGGATACCGGCAGCGTCGCCGACCTCGCAAATCCCGAGGGCGAACTGCTTTGCATCATCGCCGACCCGGATCGGCCAAGCAGCCTGGCTCAGACCTTGAATGCCCTGCTACAGGCGGCCCGCTCGGTGCGCGATCGCTTGTCCGCCGACACTTGGCGGGTAATCAATGATATCGACCAAGAACTGCGCGCCTTGCGTGCCGCCGATGAACACGAACTGGGCGAGACCTTGGACGAACTGGACCGCTTGGTCTCCGCGCTAGTGGGACTTGCCGGACTGTTCTCCGAGAACATGGTTCACGGTCCCGGTTGGGTGTTCCTCGAGATTGGCCGGCGCATGGAGCGGGCCTCTCTGAACTGCCGAATGCTGCGCTCGACCCTGGTGCCCGCAGCCCCTCCCAGCGAGGAGGCACAACTGGTGGACGCGGTGCTCGGAGCCAGCGACAACATCATCGCGTATCGCCGCCGCTACCGGCTGGGGTCGGCGGTCCAGAACGCCCTGGAACTGGTGCTCTGCGACGAGACCAACCCCCGCGCCGTGGCCTACCAGATGGTCGCCTGAACCGGCATGTGGGACGTCTCCCCGACAAGAGCCGGGAGATCTACAAGCGCGAGGAGCCCCGACTGGTGCTGGAGGCCCTGACCCAGCTAAGGCTGGCCGACAGCGATGCGTTGTGCCAAGTGGAAGAGGGTGCCAGTCACCGCGCCACCCTGGATCAGCTGCTGACGCGCCTTGAGCAGCTCTTGCGACGTCTTTCGGACGATATGACCGCGCGGTACTTTCAGCATGCTGAGGCCATCCACCAGCTGGTGCCTACCCATCCGGAGCAGCAAGAAGAATGAAGTACCGTGTCAGCCACAAGACCCATTATGAATACTCGGCGCCGGTGGGGCGCGGCTACAACATCGCCCACCTGACGCCGCGTGACACCGATCGACAGACCTGCGGTTTCAGCCAGATCATCGTCGACCCCCAGCCAGCCTTGGCGAACGAGTGGAGGGATTACTTCGGCAACCCGGCGTTGCACTTTGCGCTGCAGCGGGACCACCACAGCCTAACGGTGACCGCGGTTAGCGAGGTCGAGGTACGCCCCACCCTGTCCTTACTGCAGCAGGGGTCCATCGCAAGCTGGGAAGAAGTATGTTCCCATCTGTTGCTCCCGGCCATCGATGACGAAGATCTGGAGGCCCAGCAATACTTGGTGGCCTCGCCCTTCGTCGAATTGGACTCGGAACTGGCCGAATACGCGGCGCCTTCCTTCACCCCCGGCTGCCCGCTACTCGACGCAGTGGGAGACCTGATGGGCCGGATCCACACTGAATTCACCTACGATCCGGAATTCACCACCATCGCAACACCACTGCGCCATGTGCTCGGCCACCGGCGCGGCGTATGCCAGGACTTCGCCCACTTGGCAATCGGCTGTCTGCGTTCCCGGGGACTGGCGGCGCGTTACGTGAGCGGCTATCTGGAAACCATGCCGCCACCTGGCCAGGAACGCCTACAGGGCGCGGACGCCTCGCACGCCTGGTTCGCCGCATATCTGCCCGACCACGGCTGGGTGGATTTCGACCCAACCAACAACCAGGTCCCCATCGACCGCCATATCACAACCGCCTGGGGACGCGACTACGGCGACGTGGCGCCACTGCGCGGGGTCATCTTCGGCGGCGGCAAGAAGCACGCCTTGAGCGTCGAAGTGGACGTGGAACCGCTTGCGGATGAACCAGCGCCTCACTTTGTGTAGTGGCCTTCACGTCTCGCTCGGGTTCCAGCTTCAGGATTTACGGCAGCACCAGGACACCACCACGAACGCGCCGATGACCGCCACGATCAGGGAGGCGGAGATTGTCAGAAAATCAAAGACCATAATTCCTCTACTCATTCGGGGAAACCCCGAGCCATTGACTGTTTCCTCAGCAGATAGCAGGGATCAGGCCAAACCGAAGTTCGTTGGAAGACAACTTGAGTTCACGTTTCCGGACAGGGAGTTAAACAAGGACGCGCGATTGAGCGCGATTCCCCCGCCGCGGTCCATGAACCGAACCAGTGCGACGCGCACCAAGGCCGCACAATCAGTGCCCACCGACAGGCACAGAGGCACGTCATGTGGGACGCTAGTAATCCACCAAGTTGATAATTACGGATCCAGAGCCACACCCCAAGGGGCCAAGGCAAGGCGCAGCCCGCAGGCAATGGCAGGCCCTTTCCAAGGGCGGCAACGCCGCATTGGCCCCTTGGGGTGGCTCCCGCAGGGCCGGACGATAAGCGATCAGCCGGCAGTCGATGAGCTCACGATGCTCGGCGTTAAAGGGATCTGCTTCGACCAGATTCAGGTTACTCTGCGCGATTCGCGCACCCTCCGTCCGGTCGAACCAAAACTGAGCGGCGCCCATCTGCGGCACCGACTCAAAATGTTCAAGTTCAGCAAGCATCTTGCCGTGCGTTCGCCCAGCGGACGGGCCGCGTTTGGCGCATTCGTGGTGCACGACTCCAGTTTTCCGCACAAGTTCGCACCGTTATTGGCCACCCGGCACTTTCGTTCGGGGGTCCTGCGGCTCGCAAAATCCGGATAAACGGCGCATCGATCGCCACCCTCGCTCCCGATCGGTGCCAAATCGCGACCATAGCCGATCAAAAGCGTTTAATGGCATGTTCATTGCTGATTGATGACGCACGGCACAACTATCCGTGGGACGTCGCGGCTTGAAGCCATGCCCATCGACTGGAACAAGTACCCTGTAAACGGCCTCTACGATGAATTGATCACGCCGGCCGCCAATCCGCGCACGGCGGCGCAGCGATTGGGGCGTTACCTAGCGTCACTCAGCGACGAGGAGTTGCAAGAACGCCAGGACGCCGCGGAACTGGCCATCACCGCCATGGGTATCACCTTCGCGGTGTACAGCGGCCAGGCCACAATCGACCGCTCCTGGCCCTTCGACATCATCCCGCGCGTCATCTCGGCCAAGGCCTGGGAGCGCACCGAGGAAGGCCTCAAACAGCGGGTGCGGGCCCTGAATCAGTTCGTGAACGACATCTACGGCAAGCAGCGCATTGTCAAGGACGGCGTGTTCCCCGCCGAACTGTTGGAAGATTCGGCAAACTTCCGTAAACAGTGTGTCGGCATACGGCCCAAACACGGCGTGTGGGCGCACATCTGCGGCAGCGATCTGGTGCGCGACAAGGACGGCACCCTGTACGTGCTGGAGGACAACCTGCGGGTGCCCTCGGGCGTGTCCTACATGCTGGAGAACCGGCTGGTCACCAAGCGGGTGTTCCCGGAATTGTTCGAGGAGTCGGTGATCCAGTCGGTGGACGACTATCCGACCCAGTTGTTCGATGCGCTGGCCTCCATCTCGCCCCGCCCCGGCGACAAGCCCGCCATCGTGGTGCTCACGCCGGGGGTCTACAACTCCGCCTACTTCGAGCACTCCTTCCTCGCCCAGCAGATGGGCGCGGAACTGGTGGAGGGTGGCGACCTGCTGGTCGACGACGACGATTGCGTCTACATGCGCACCGTCGGCGGCCTGGAAAGAGTGGATGTAATCTATCGCCGAGTCGACGACCTGTTTCTCGACCCCGAGGCCTTCCTGCCCGATTCTACCTTGGGCGTACCCGGCCTGATTCGCGCCTGGCGGGCCGGCAACGTGGCACTGGCCAACGCACCGGGCGCCGGGGTGGCGGACGACAAGGTGGTCTACGCCTTCGTGCCGAAGATGATCGACTATTACCTGGACGAGGAGCCGATCCTGCCCAACGTGCCCACCTACGTGTGCATGGACCCAAAGCAGTGCGAGCATGTGCTGGCCAACCTGGACAGGCTGGTGGTCAAACCGGCCAACGAGTCGGGGGGCTACGGCATGCTCATGGGTCCGCACTCGACCAAAAAGCAGCGTGAGGAATTCGCCCAGCTCATCAAAAAGAATCCGCGCAACTACATCGCGCAGCCGACCCTGACCTTGTCCACCGCGCCCACCCTCTGCAATGGCAGGGTGGCGCCGCGACACCTGGACCTGCGGCCCTTCATCCTCTCGGCCAGACGGCAGCACGTGACGCGTGGCGGACTCACCCGGGTCGCCCTTGAGGAAGGTTCGCTGGTGGTCAACTCCTCCCAGGGCGGCGGCAGCAAGGACACCTGGATCGTGGATACGGGAGGAAATTGAGCATGTTGCTGTCCCGTGTCGCCGAAACCGCCTACTGGATGGCGCGCTACGTGGAGCGGGCGGAGAACACCGCGCGCATCGTCATGGTCAACGCCAACCTGACCCTGGACGTACCCCGTTCCATCAGTCTCGGCTGGGAACCGGTGTTGACCATCACCGGCAGCGCGCCGGAATTCTTCGAGCGCCACAAGGAGGCCAACGAACGCGCGGTGGTGAAGTTTCTGGTCGGCGACCGCAAGCACCGGAGTTCGCTGATCTCCAGCATCGAGCAGGCCCGAGACAACCTGCGCAGTACCCGCGCGTATTTTCCGCGCGAGGCCTGGGAGACCCTCAACGACCTGTATCTCTATGCCCGCGACCAGATCAACGTCGGCCTGACCCGGCGCGGCCGGCATGCCTACCTGAATACCATCGTGGAACATTGTCAGCAACTCACCGGCCTGCTCTCGGGCACCATGAGCCATGACGAGCTGTATCAGTTCGTGCGTCTGGGCCGCAACCTGGAGCGGGCCGACATGACCACCCGCGTGCTGGACGTCCGCGCCGGTAATCTGCTACCCGAACAGATCGAGGATCTGCAACCCTTCGAGGACATCCAGTGGATGAGCGTGCTGAAATCCATCGCCGGTTACCAGATGTACCGGCGCCACGTGCACGTGCGGGTACGAGGTTCGGATGTACTGCACTACCTGTTACACGACATGGGCTTCCCCCGCTCGATCTGCCACTGCCTGGGGGAAGTGGAAAACTGCCTGCGACCGTTCCCACGCAACCGGGCCCCGCTGCTGGCGGTCAGAAAATGCCACAAGGTAGTCAATGAAACCGAACCAAGCACTCTAATCAATGGGGTACTGCATGAGTTCCTGGACCAACTCCAGGTGCAGTTCGGCGCCATCCACAACAAACTGGCTTGCACCTATTTCGAATGCGAGCGACATCGGTAGAAACACATCCAAGTCGCGTTTGCGCCTAAGAGCCCGTTTTTCAGGTAGCGTTTGGTAGGTTCGCCTATTATCTAGCACCTTTGAATACCGTACAAAAAGTTGTGTGAGATGGTGTTGCAATGTCCAATCCTGGCCGGTTTCATCCTGTCAGGCGGAGTCGACGGATCGAGAGGCATCGACGGGCCACAGACGACTCAAGACCGGGTTCATCCCTTTCCGTTGAAAGTCCGACAATCGGCACGGAGTTGCCTGCATGTGCTGATCAGTTGAGTCTCGTTTAGAAAGGGGGCGAGGCAGACGACCGAGTGGCCTTCAGCTGCTCGCGCACCCAGGTACACATGGCATCCTTGTGATAGCGCTCGTGCCAATACAACAATATATTAAGGTGCTCGATCTCCATATCGGGCAAGGCATCTCGCACCACCAGGTTCCGTCCCTGCGCCAGTTCCTCGGTAAATCGCTTGGGCAGGAGGAACACTACGTCACTGCGTTCGCAGAAACTCGCCACCGAGGTAAAGCTGCTCAGGCACGACGGCACGTGCAGACGGGCTCCCTGCTCCAGATGCCCTTGAGCGATCAGGTCCTGTTCCAGCAGGCCCGCCCCCCCGGCCGGTCAAGGAGATGGATCCGTGGCTCGCGGCGATGTACCTTTCCATGGTCAGGTTGCCTTGGCCAACGGATTGTCGGCGCTCATCATGAGCGCAAACTCCAGACTTGCTAGTCTCAAACTATGTTGACCGGTACCGTGCTCATGCCCATCTCCGGCTTCATGATGCCCGCCATGACCGGTCACGGCGTCGACTTTTTCGGCCTGGAACTCGTCGCCCGCAACCCCGACCCTGCGAATCCGCAGGAAGTCGTTGCACTCAACGGCAGCCTGGCGCAGATCCGGCATACAGTACACTTCCTGGCGGGCTACGCCCTCATCGCCGTTGTCGTATTGCATGTGATCGGCGCCTTCAAACACCACGTCATGGACCAAGACCGCACGCTGCGGCGCATGCTTGGCGCCGAAGTCTGAGCCGGCTAGACGTTCTACATGAGCAACCGTACCCTCAACCTGGACGAGGCGCTCTACCAGTACCTGCTCGATCATTCGTTGCGGGAAGGCGATTTGATGCGGAAACTGCGCGAGATTACCGCGCAACACGAGATGAGCCGGATGCAGATATCCCCCGAGCAGGGGCAGTTCATGGCCCTGTTGGTGGAGTTGCTCGGCGCTGACCGCATCATCGAGATCGGCACCTTTACCGGGTACAGCGCTCTTTGCATGGCTCAGGCTATGCCGGAACACGGCGAGTTGGTGTGTTGCGATATCAGCGAGGAATGGACCGATATCGCCCGCCCCTTCTGGCGTGAAGCAGGCGTTGAGGAGCGCATTCGATTGCATCTCGCCCCCGCCCTGGACACGCTCGACGACCTGATCGAACAAGGCGGGTCAGGTCGTTTCGACATGGCCTTCATCGATGCCGATAAGGCCAACTACCTGAATTACTACGAGCGCTGCCTGACCCTGCTGCGCCCCGGCGGTCTGCTGCTGTTCGACAACACCTTGTGGGGCGGCGCGGTCGCCGACCCCGACAAACAGGATGCCGACACGCAAGCGCTGCGGAAATTGAACGACCGGCTCCACAAGGATCAGCGGGTCAGCATCAGTCTGATGCCGATCGGCGATGGGCTCACCTTGGCGAGAAAACGCCAGGATGCCGTTGCCGACGAACCCTCTAACTGACAACGCACAACAGATTGTCCGGCTGACAGATCAGCCCGGACGGAGTGACCCATCGCCGGCATCTGCAATCGCTATTCCGGGTCCATTCCTGGAGGCGCGAGGCTGCAATACGTTTGTCACATTAGGGTTCTATCCTTCGTAGTCAAGGGCCATCGGTGCAGCCACTGGGTAGAACCTCATGCGAAACCACGTTCTTTTCTGCGTCCTCACAATTTGCGTTTCCGCGGTTCCGGTAACCGCCGCTGCCGAGCACACTATAAAGGTGGTCGGCTCGTCCACGGTCTATCCGTTTGCAGAAAGGGTGGCCGCGCAGTTTTCCAAGATGACAGGTCACGACGCGCCTTTGGAGGAGAGCACCGGCACCGGCGAGGGATTCCGACGATTCTGCGCGGGGACAGGCGACGCACATCCCGATGTGGCTAACGCCTCACGGCGCATCCGCAGAACGGAAATGGCGTCGTGCGCGGCAAACGGCGTGGGAGACATCGTCGAGATCAAGATCGGTTATGACGGAATCGCCGTGGCAAACGCCAAGGACGCGCCGTTTTTCAGCTTGGACCATCGACAGCTTTTCCTGGCGCTGGCGGAAACGGTGCCTTTTGACGGTGCCTTGGTGCCCAATCCGTACAAGAAATGGATGGAAATCAGCCTGACGCTGCCGAGTTTTGACATACGCGTGTTCGGTCCTCCTTCAACGTCCGGCACGCGAGATTCGTTCATCCGGCTGGTGCTGGAGAAAGGATGCAGAAGCTTCCCGGAGATCCAGGCACTGAAGGAGCAATCCCCGGAGCGATACCACGAAGTGTGCCGGACCCTGCGCAGCGATG
>CAJICF010000236.1_pt1 | contig 13993 bp, 9 predicted proteins | sample 9199541 | NCBI WGS metagenome assembly CAJICF01 (sample SAMEA7708324, study PRJEB35096) | sediment metagenome | biome: marine neritic benthic zone biome [ENVO:01000025]; feature: sediment [ENVO:00002007]; material: shallow marine sediment [ENVO:03000034] sea grass bed [ENVO_01000059] ... | reverse complement strand
GCCAGCGGGTGTTGTGGTTCGGGCGTTTTTGGCGATCGTCACTACCCGGCTTCGCCGCTAGTGACGATCGCCGCTTCGCCCTGAGCGAGCCGCGCGCCAGGCCTTAGAAGGCCTGTCATGCCGCTCGCGAAATCACTGTCGCTGTGACAATCAGTGCTTGCAGACGAAGGAAAACGCGGTTGGCAGCAAGGAAGGTGCGAAATTATTCCAGTGGAATAATGACGCCAGACATCAGTGATCGAGCGGGCGATGCCATGCGTTGAGCCTAATGCGTACGCACGCGCCGGACTCACTGTTTACCCTGTGGCGCGACCAAGTCCGAGCGAATCGGCCACAGCTCGCAACCGCTTGTCCCGCGTCCATAGCCTCGCTGTCCCGTGCAACGCGACCGATGCCAGCAAATGCACGTCGACATAGCCAAGACCTCGACCCATGAGGGTGTGCCGTTCGATGAAAAACAGCACCTCGTCGTCCGTCGCGACAGCGGCGCGCGGCAGGTCTTTTAGCAACACCAAGATTTGGTCACGCTTGCGCAGGTTTCCGCAGGCCAGTTCGCCAATCACGAAAGGGTGCATCAGTACGCTGCTCGCCGTGAGCAGCTCCGCTAGACCTCGGTCGCCCTTGCGCAAATGGTCCACCCACACCGACGTGTCGACCAGAATCATTGGGGTTTGGTCTTACGACGTGGTACGGGCTCAAGTTGCGGCTCGCTGCCGCCCAGCTGCGCCAATCGACGAGCGCTCTCGCGCTCGATCAAGGCACGCAGACCCTCGCGCACCAGCGCCGCCTTTTCCGCCACGCCGGTGATTCGCTGAGCCTCGCCCAGCAATTCGTCATCGATATTCAGAGTTGTTCGCATAGTGCCACCTCAGAGCAGAAATGCATCTATATCATACATCATTTGATGCATATCTTGATGCGCATTCGGGAGAGGCCCGGTTCGGCATTATTACAGTGCAATAATCGCTGTAGCCACGAGCCGCTAACTCCCGGCAACTACCGCACACGCGCTTTTCATCAACCGTCCTTGTCGCGTCCAAGACTCCGCATACGGATTTCGGCAAGCCGCATGGCCAGCGGGTTGTCTTCGACTTCAGTCCTTTCTGCGATCGGTACATCGTTCAGTCTTCGAAGCCTCTGCAAATAAGCCTCGTTCCGATGTCGCCGCTCACGTTCATCGGCAACACGCAATGCCGCCTCGGGAACGAACCTGCCCGCATTGGCGTGCCTGATTAGGCCTGCCAGATAGACGAGTGGCGATACCCGAATGGTGCTAGCCTTCAGGCGCGCCGCCAGCTCGTCGAGGAGCTGCTGGGCGAGTTCGGGCGGCAGCAGCGCAAGCCGGCTTTGCGCATCAGCGCGTTCCGAAGGCGAAAGGCCTTTCGGGTACTCGAGTCTCAAGGAATCCCCACTACTACTATCGGAAGTCACCGAATCGATCTGTTGGTCGTCACTGGCACCAGGTTGTAGTGGATCTCTGACGATTCTGTTGGTGGTTCCTGGGGTGACGGGCACGTCAGGGCCATCCTGACAACCCTGACTGGGTAGGGTGTAACCTGCTTCACGGGGCGGTGACAGATTGTCGCCCCCTGTAATCAGTAGGCGATAACGGTTCGAGGTCGACGAACCATCGCGGCGGCGACGTGCTTCGGCGGTCAGCAGTCCGCTGTCGATCAACACCCGCAACGAACGCTGCACGGTACGCGTCGACACCGTGCACTTCTTGGCGAGCGTCGAGACGCTCGGCCAGCAGAGCCCGTGATCATCGGCGGCATCGGCAAGTGCCATAAGGACCAACTTGAGGGTCGGTGTAAGCTCTTGCCCCCACGCCCAGTTCATGGCCGCGATGCTCAACGTCGTCGGGACCGTTCCTCTTGCTTTGTCGGTCGGCCGCGGCGTCTGCGTTCGTGACTATCCCACGGCCGATCCGCAACCGTGATCGTGAACTGCTCAAGCCAGTCGTGCACGGCTTGGCACGGCCACAGCCGGTGTCGGCAACCTGGCGGTTGAATGCGTGGCGGGAGCGGATTGCCGGCACACAGCTTGTTGCGCAACCGCCCAAGCGAGATACCCAGCAATCGCGCAACGTCGCCATCGGTGTAATAGGTCCCGTTTTTGATCGGGTCTTTCTCGTTCACATTCGGCACTCGGTGGGCCCCTTTCAATGTCACACCGGGCACCATGGAGCCCGAAATGTCCTTTCAGGGCCACACGAAAGTCTGCTGGTGTCTGTAGGCGTTTTCTGAGTATCGACGGCGCGTCATCAGGCCCGAATCTTTGCCACAATTTTGTCACACTGCCAACGAAATTCGAGGTGATTCGACGTGATCGGCATAAACGCTATGTGATTGTTATTTCTTGTGATATCGTCTAACCCATTGACCCAGAACGGGTGCGATAACGCGTTCACACGGCAGGGGTCGCTGGTTCGAACCCAGCATCGCCCACCAATAATTTCAATAAGTTACGGGTTTTTCCCAGATTTCGTTGTAGGTCGGCGCTCGCGACTTGGCTTGCCGACTCCGCGGCCGCAGGGAATGTCGCGCCCCATTTCCCGGAGTTGAACCCTGCCGTTTGTTGGGCCACGGATGCGTGTCGCGCCCACGACTGGTGAAGTTGCCGAAGGCTTCAGGGAGTTGCTGCTCGCCTTGCCGGGATGCCGGGGTCCGAGCCATAGCGCCGTTTCCAACCACCGCCCATTGCACCGGACCGACGGATGTTCCGTAACCGACGACTGGACGAGATGTCATGCCTTAGCGCACGCGACGGGCGTGCGAAGGCTTTCGGTAATGCGGCGGGGCGGTAACGTTAAGCATGTAACGCATTCGCTGACGGGTTGTCTGCATTGCCGGGATGTTCGCATTTTTCGTCCGTATCCCCTACCGTTAGCCTTTGTGTAGGCTTGACGAGCATGCAGGTCGCGCGAGGGAAGCAGGCCCCTTGAAGCATAGGTCCTTCCATGAAAACCAAGACAAAAGACCTAACGCGCCGAATTGCGGCGCACCTGGAAGGCCAGTGTCCTGAACTTGACTTTGCCTACCTGTTTGGCAGCCGCGCCACGGCTACCAACAAGCCGGGAAGCGATATTGACCTGGCAATCCACTACCGGGAGCCCCCACCACGCACACTGGAGGGTACCGGTGTTGCAATCGCCGGTGAACTTGAAACGCAGTTAGGGCGCCCTGTCGATATCGTGGTGCTCAATCGGGCACCCGCAGATCTTGTTCATCGCATTCTGCGTGATGGCATTTTGCTGTTGGAACGGGATCGCAACGCGCGCATTGCATTCGAAGTGCAGCGACGCAACGAGTATTTCGATTTACTGCCAATCCTAAAGCGGTATCGTCGTACGGGTTGACCGCTATGACCGATCAAGAGCTGCTTGCGAAGAAACTAGCCTTCATCGAAACCTGTGTCCGCGAGTTGCGCGATGTCGCGGCACCGGAGCGGATCGAGACCGACATTCGTGAGGAACGTTTTATCGCGCATACCCTGCAGAAATTGCCATTCAGGCAGCGCTCGACGTTGCCTCGCACATTGTGTCCGATCAACGTCTCGGCGAGCCGGCGACGAACCGCGACTTGTTTGCGCTCCTTGTAAAGGCCAAGTGCTTGCCCACCGAGTTATCGCAAGATCTCGGGAATATGGCCGGGTTTAGAAATATCCTCGTGCACGGGTACCAGGATGTTGATCCAGCGATCATGGCCGACGTGGTGGTCAACCACGTGAACGACCTGCTTGCCTTTGTTGCCGCGATTCGAGAATGCCTGAAACAACTTCCAGGCGGGGACTGAGGCCACTGGTTAGAGCCCAGCATCGCCCAGCAATAAATTCAAAGGCTTAAAGCTGGTCCCTTGGATTCCGGTAGAGCCCAGGCTCACGTGAGGGCCCATTCGAGCCCGCGTTTTCGGTTCTTGATTCAAAGGCCTTCGCGAATTCCGTACGCCTTCAACCGCCGATTGACGGCTGCGGCCTATTTGGTTGCAGGTCCCATTGCGACCTGAGCGACCGAGATCAAGCGTTCCCGATTGGCCAGCATTTCCCCGCGCAAATTGCGCTTCATCCAGCCGGTGCGCAACCGCGAGGGCTGAACGCAACCGAACGCGATCTGGCCGTGACAGACAGCACGGCTGTGCTCGCGCGTGGCGGCCATCGGCGACTTCACCTGAAACCGCTCATTGCCGGCACGATGCAGTCGCGCACGCTGCCCGAGGCGATCCGCTATACATCCCCCACGCCCCGCCCAATTTTCCACCCCCGACCCGCCCGGGTGCCAACCCGACAGCACATTGATGATCAGGTTGGTGGACGCCGGCCTAGGCGACACCACTACCTGAGTCAACCATACCCTGACATGGGGTAGTCAACTGGCCGTTATTAAGGCCGTCGAGTGTGCGCATATCCACACCGTCGCCGACGGCCTCAGCCTTGACTTCAGGCCTTGACCTCGGATCTGCGCTATATTTCTCGCAGCGCTCTGCTCAACGCTGGCGGTCCGTAGGTCAAAGGGGCCTTGGCGGAGCGTTAGGTCGATATCTCCTACACCAAGCCGGTGTATGATCAGATCCGCTACCTGGACCGGAATGGCAGGGAGGTTGTGCGCGTGAATTACAACGACGGCTCGCTGGCGGCGATCCCGAAACAGCACCTGCGTGGCAAATCCGGCCGCTACTATTTCCGTGACCCGTTTGTATTGAACCGTAGTGAGGTGTTCGTCTCGCCGCTGGACCTCAGTATCGAGCGCGGCGAGATCGAACGTCCTCTCAAACCCAGATGGCCATGTGCGGATCGACGGCCAACCGGGCCAAGGCGCCGCCGCGCACCCGTACTTGCCCACAACGGACGCGTGAGCCGCTGACCGTTCCCGAGGACAAAGAGCCGCGATGAAGGATTCGTCAACGTCCCCCACCCATGGCACACGGACATTGGTCGCGGTATTTGCTGTTGGGATGCTGATGGTTCTCTTGGTGGTGGTTTCCATTTATCACGGCAATCTCATCAGCAGCCGCCACGCGCCGCTGATCGACGCGGCCATGGAGATCAAGCTGGAAGCCACCACGGCGCACCTTTGGTTCGAGGAGATACTTAGTGGTGACCGTCATGAGAGCATAGATGCGGTCTGGGCACACTTGGATCAAGCCGATTGGTACGCCGGCGCGATGTTGGACGGCGGGCACAATCAGAAAGGCAGGTTCCGGCCACTCGAAGAGCCGGAGTTGCGACGCCAGCTCACGGAGGTGCGTGGCAAGCTCGCTCAGTTCCAGCGGATAACACGGGAGCGGTTGGCCGCTCGCCTGGAGGCCGGCGCGGGGACCGACATCGATCAGCGCTATGACACCGTCTTCAAGGATGTCATGACCCAGGCCGACCGGGTCGCGACCCGCTTACAGGCAGATATGGCCGAGGAACTCGGCCAGTTTCACAAGCTCCAGGCCTTTCTGATGGTGATGATTATCGCCGCGACGCTTACTGCCACCGCTCTGCTGTACCGCGGCCAAGGTAAGTGGCAGCGCCACGTGGCGGAGCTTGAGGCTGCACGGGCGAGCATGCGTAGTAGCGAGGGGCGTCTGCGCAGTCTGATCGACAGCATCCCGGATCTGATCTGGCTCAAGGATCCAAACGGCGTCTACCTGGCCTGCAATGCGACCTTCGAGCGCTTTTTCGGAGCCAAGGAAGCGCAGATCGTGGGCAAGACGGACCACGATTTCGTCGATAAGGAACTGGCCGATTCCTTTCGTGCCAACGACCGCGCGGCCATCCAAGCCGGCGGTCCGCGCCACAACGAGGAATGGGTCACCTTCGCCGATGACGGCCACCGCGCGCTTCTGGAAACGACCAAGACCCCAATTCGAACCAGCATCGGTGCGCTCGTCGGGGTCCTGGGTGTGGGTCACGACATCACAGCGCTCAGGCAAAAGGAACGTACCCTCAACAGCATCTTCCGGGCCGCGCCGATCGGCATCGGACTGGTAATCGACCGGGTGTTTCGGGAGGTCAACGACACCTTCTGCACCATGACCGGATACTCCCGCGAAGAGCTGCTGGGTGAGCGCAGCCGCCTCATCTATCCCAGCGACGAAGAATTTGAGCGCGTGGGGCAGGTGAAATACGCCCAGATCCGTGCCAGTGGCAGCGGCAACGTAGAGACGCGCTTTCGGCGCAAAGACGGCGAGCTGATCGACGTGTTGCTGAGCTCGACCCTGCTGGACATGCAAGACTCGGTTGCCGGCGCGACCTTCACGGCCATGGACATCACCTCGCAAAAGAAGGCCGAGCGGGCCCTGCGCGACAGCGAACAGCGCTACCGCGGCGTCGTTGAGGACTCCCCGCTGCTGATCTGCGGTTTTTTGCCGGGCGGCGAGATCACGTTTGTGAACGGGGCCTACAGCGACTACTTTGCCACCGGTCCGGAGCAGTTGGTCGGCACCCACTTCACCTCGCTGATCCCCGACGCGGACCGTGAAGCCGTGCTCGCCAACATCGCGGCCTTGAGCCGCGAGCAGCCCACGCAGACCCACGAACATCGTGTGGGGGTGCCGGACGGTGCGGTCCGTTGGCAGCGCTGGACCAACCGCGCCTTGTTCGACTGGCAGGGCCGCGTCGTCTCCTACCAGGCCATCGGCGAAGACGTGACCGAGCGTAAGCTCGCCGAGGAGGCCCTGAGGTACAGCGAGACCCGCTACCGCGAACTGGTCGAAAGCATGAGCGGCGGGGTCGCCGTTTACGACGCCGTGGACGGTGGCCGCGACTTCGTGTTCCGTGAACTCAATCGGGCCGGTGAAACGATCAGCCGGCTGCCGCGTGATCAAGTCATTGGCCGGCGAGTCACCGAGGTATTTCCCGGAATTAGCGAGCTGGGTCTACTGGACGTGTTTCGGCGGGTCTGGCGCACTGGCGAGGCCGAAGACTACCCGACCCACTTCTATCGGGATGAACGCGTGCAGCAATGGGTAGAGAACCACGTCTTCAAGCTCCCCACCGGAGAGATTGTCGCCATCTACGACGACGTCTCCAGGGAGTGGCAGGCCGAGACCGAACTCAAGCGGCAACTCGATGAATTGCGCCGCTGGCAGGAGGTCACCCTCGGCCGTGAGGGGCGCGTGTTGGAGCTCAAACAAGAGATCAATGCCCTGCTCGCCGAATTGGGTAGACCGGAGCGCTATCTGAGTGCTGAAGCGCACGCCGAAACGGCGCCACTCAGTCCCCACACACAGCCCCGAGACGGCTGAGATGATCCGGACGCCGCAGCGACCAGATGCGACGTATAGCCACGGCGTTGGATGCGCTAAGCCGCTTGCTGCGCCCCCCGGGCCCCGAGAGTCGCGCCACCCAAGTTGTTACGCCCGGCGCGCATCCTATGGGCTGGCCCTGCTCTTGAGTCTGAACCCGTGCGCCACGCAAGCCGAAGAATTCCGCATCGGCGTGCTGAGCCACCGCGGCCCACAGCACACTCTGGCGGCTTGGCAGCCGACCGCCGAATACCTGGGCGAACGCATCCCCGAGCACCGTTTCGCTATCGTGCCCCTGGACTTGGAAGGGATGCGCGATGCGGCGCGCGACGCGAGCCTCGATTTCGTGGTCACCAACGGCGCCATCTATGTGGAGCTGGAGGAACGTCATGGGGCGGTTCGTACCGCCACGTTGATTAACCGCGCGGGCGGCGATGCCGGGTCGCGCTTCGGCGCGGTGATCTTCACGCGCGCCGACCGATCCGATATCCAGGAGCTGGCGGACCTCAAGGGCAAGAGCTTCGTAGCCGTCGCTCCCCACGCCTGGGGCGGCTGGCTCATGCCCCGCCATGAGTTGCAGCGCCACGGGGTACGGCCCGAGGACTTCAAGCAACTGCGCTACAGCGGTTATCCCTTTGACCGTCTGGTGGAGGCGGTGATGAACGGCGAGGCCGACGCCGGTGCGGTGCGTACCGATCTGCTCGAAGCTCTGGTGGCCGAAGGCAAGCTGCGCCTGGACGAGCTGCGGGTGCTCAACCCCCGCCAGGAACCGGGATTCCCTTACCTGCTGAGCACCCCACTGTATCCCGAGCACGCCTTCGCTCGCCTGCCCCACGTAGACAACGAGTTGGCGCGCCGGGTCACGGCGCATCTGCTGCTGGTGCCGGCCGACAGCCGGGCCGCGCAGACCGCGCGCGTCGCCGGCTGGACCACGCCGCTCAGCTACCAGTCCATCCACCGCGTGCTCCAGGACCTCAAGGCGACCCCCTACGAATACTATGGCGAAGTCGGACTGATCGATGCCATCCGACAGCACGCCTGGGTCAGCGCGATCATCGCCCTGTTGTTGCTGACCGTGGCGGGCGCCGCGCTGAACAATGCGCGCCTGGCCGCGAGGTTGCGTCGCCAGGCCGGGAGCCTCAAACAGACGGTGGAGAGACGCACCCGGGCGCTCGCGGCCAGCGAGGAACGCCTTCGCCTGGCGCTTGCGGCCTCGGAACAAGGCCTCTACGACCTCGACCTGCCGAGCGGGGAGGCGCAGGTCAATGAACACTATGCGCGCATGCTCGGCTACGACCCGGCCAATTTCCACGAAACCAACGCCGCCTGGCTCGAGCGCCTGCATCCCGACGATCGGGAACGGGTCGGGCGCAGCTATCGGGATTACGTGGCCGGCAAGCTGTTGGACTACCGGGTGGAATTCCGCCAGCGCACCGCGGCTGGCGGCTGGAAGTGGATCCTGTCCGTGGGCACAGTAGTGGAGCGATTCCCGGATGGCAGGCCGTTGCGCATGCTGGGTACTCACCTGGACATCAACGACCGCAAGCAGGCCGAGCTCGAACTCGCCGAGAACCATCGTCGCTTGCAGACCCTGACCGCCAATCTGCCCGGCATGGCCTATCGCTGCCGCAACGATTCAGACTGGACCATGGAATTCGTCAGCGACGGTTGCCTGGACTTGGTGGGCCTTTCCGCCGAGTCGCTGATCGACAACCAACGCACCAGCTATGCGCAGCTGATCCATACGGACGACCGGGAACGGGTCAGGGATACAGTGCAGGCCGCACTCGCCGCGCATGCCCAGTTCGAGCTGGAATATCGCCTGATTACCGAGACCGGCATCGAGAAATGGGTCTGGGAGCGTGGCGCCGGGGTCTATGCAGAGGCCGGGCAGCTGTTGTTTCTGGAAGGCCTGATCCTCGACAACGACGCCCGCAAGCGCGCCGAACTTGCGGCTCAGGACGCCCAGCTGGAAACCCGGCGTTCGCTCGCCAGGGCCGAGCAGGCGCGGCGCAGCCTGCTGAGCGTTCTCGAGGACGAGCGCGTGGCCCAGGCATCCCTGCGCGAGAGCGAGCAGCGTCTCCGAACCATTTTCGAGCAGGCCGCCGTCGGCGTCGCGCTGATTGATTCGCACAGCGGACAGTTCATCCGCATCAACCGACGCTACTGTGACATGTTGGGTTACAGCATCGAGGAGATGTCCAGCGGCAGGACCTTCCAGGAGATCACCCACCCGGACGACCTGCAGGCGGACCTTGACAACATGGCACGGCTCCTGGCCGGTGAGATTCGCGAGTTCAGCTTGGAGAAGCGCTACGCCCACAAAGACGGTTCCATCGTCTGGGTGAATCTCACGGTCTCCCCAACCTGGAGCCCTGGCGAGGAACCCCGATATCACGTCGCCGTGGTGGAGGACATCACCGAGCGTTATCGCCTCAATCTACGGCAACGGCGCATGCAGAGGGCGCTCGCCACCCTGTCCAGTTGTAACGAGGCGATGCTGCGCGCTGCCGAAGAACAGCAAGTGCTCGACGAGGTGTGCCGCCGCGTGGTCCACGGCGGAGGATACCGTTTGGCCTGGATCGGTCTGGCCGAACAGGACGAAGCGCGGACCGTGCGTCCCGTGGCCCAGGCCGGCTACGAGGCGGGTTACCTCGAGACACTCAACATCACCTGGTCGGATGCGCGGCGCGGCCAAGGCCCGACGGGTACCGCGATTCGCAGCGGCAGGCCGGCCACGGCCCGGGACATCCATACCAACCCCAAGTTTGCACCTTGGCGGGAGGAGGCTGTGAAGCGCGGGTATGGGTCTTCCGTGGCCTTGCCGCTGCGCGAAAAGGATCGGGTGTTTGGCGCCTTGAACCTCTATGCGGCCGAGCCGGACGCTTTCGACCAGGCCGAACTGGGTCTGCTGGAAGAACTGGCAAACGACCTCAGCTACGGACTGCGCACTGTGCGGGCGCGCAAAGAACAGGAACATGCCGAAGCGGCGCTTCACGAGAGTGAACAAAGACTAAGACTGTTTATCGAACACGCGCCTGCCGCTCTCGCCATGTTTGACCGCCAGATGCGCTACCTCGCCATCAGCAAGCGCTGGGTGACCGACTATCATTTGCAGGCGCGTGACCTCCTTGGCCGATCCCACTATGAGGTATTCTCGGAGATACCGGAGCGCTGGAAAGCAGCGCATCGCCGCGCAATGGAAGGCGAGGTTGTGCAGGCCAATGAAGACCGCTTCGAACGCTTGGATGGCACCGTTCAGTGGCTGCGATGGGTGGTGCGGCCCTGGTACATGGGCGACGACACAGTGGGTGGAATCGTTATCTTCACCGAGGACATCAGCCAGTTAAAACAGGCTGAGGCCGCGATGCACCAACTCAGCCAAGCGGTGGAGCAGAGCCCGGTCTCGGTGGTGATCACCGATAAGGATGGAGCCATCCAATACGTTAATGCCGAGTTCGAGAAGATCAGCGGCTACAGCCGGGCCGAGGCTCTGGGACAAAACCCACGCATCCTCAAGAGCGGTCAGACGCCGCCCGAGGAGTATCTGCGCTTGTGGGATAACCTCCGCGCCGGCAAGGACTGGGAGGGCGAGTTCTGCAACCGACGCAAGGACGGCTCCCTGTACACGGAACGGGCGGTGATTTCCCCGATCCGCGATGAGGGCAGCCAGATCACCGGCTATCTGGCCGTCAAGGAGGACATCACCCAGCGCAAGAACATGGAGGAAATGCTGCGCCGCACCCAGAAACTGGAAGCCGTTGGCCAGCTTGCCGGCGGCATCGCCCACGACTTCAACAACCTGTTGTCGATCATCAACGGCAATCTGGTGTTTCTGGAAAAGGACATGGCGGCAGGCGACGAGCAAAAGGTCTACCAACGCATCGAGACGGCCGCTCACGCCACCCAGAGGGGCACCGCCCTGGTCCGCCAACTGCTCGGCTTCGCGCGCTCGCGGCCGGTCACCCCGGTGATCACAGACCTCAACGAGGTAATTGGCGGCCTGAGCGAGCTCATCTCCCAGTCGGTGACCAAGCAGGTGGAGGTGCGGATGCAGTTGGCCGACGACCTCTGGCCGGTGCGCGTTGATCCCGGGGAATTTCAGGACACCCTGCTCAACCTCGCGATCAATGCCCGCGACGCCATGCCGCAAGGCGGCCGGTTCACCGTCACCACCGCCAACCGCACGGTCTCGGCGGGTGACCTCGAGCATGAAGCCTACTGGGCGTTGGGTGACTACGTTCGGGTGTCGGTCGCTGACACCGGCAGCGGCATGACCGACGCGGTTCTGAGTCACGTTTTCGAGCCCTTTTTCACCACCAAGCCGGAGGGCAAGGGCACCGGTCTCGGGCTCAGCCGCGTCTATGGCTTCGTGAATCAGGAGGGGGGACACGTGGATCTGCATAGCGAAGTGGGCGTTGGAACCGAGATCGGCATGAGTTTTCCGCGGGTGGTGGAGGACGAATCCCCTTAGGGCGGGGTAGGGAACGAATCGCATCGATTGGGACGAGACCCCCAGCGACATAGTCGGATGATGGATGGCGGAGACTGGCGAGATCGATGCGGTTTGCAGGCTCACCGCATCCTGCTGCACGATGAGGAAGGACCATGATCAAGGCGACCTTGCTTATAGTTGACGACGAGGCGGATATTCGCGACCTCCTGCGCGACACGCTGGAGGAGGTCGACTACCGCTGTCTGCTCGCCGGCAGCGGCGCCGAAGCCTTGGAGATCCTGGAGCGTGAACCGGTAGACCTGGTGCTTTCGGACATGCGCATGCCGGGCATGAGCGGTGCACAGCTGCTGGAGCGGGTGGCCCGGCGCTGGCCGGACACGATACGCATGGTGCTCACCGGCTACGCTGATCTGAGCAGCGCCGTGGATGCCATCAATCAAGGGCGGGTCCACGCCTACCTCGAAAAACCCTGGGATCCGCCTGCACTGTTGGACGCCGTCGGTGAGCAGATCGCCGCCAAACACCACGTCGAGGACCAGGCCCGTGTAGAGAGCGAGCGCCTCGCGCTGATCGAATCCCAGCGTGAGCGTGCAGAGCAGCTGTTCCAGGCGATCACCACCACCACCCGCGACGCGGTGGTAATGATCGACAATGCGGGCGCGGTCAGCTACTGGAACCAAGGGGCGGCGGAGATGTTCGGCTATGCCGCGGACGAGGCTGTCGGGCGGCCGCTCGGTCGCCTCGTGTTCCCGGAGCGGTTCCACGAGGGACTCGGTGACGATTTTGGCCAATCCCACGAAAGGAATAACGGTGATCGACCCGCACGACCCCTGGCATTGGTTGGCCGGCACCGCGACGGCCGCGAGTTTCCGGTCGAAGTGGCGGTTAGCGCGCTGGGCACGGGCGACGGCCAGCAGAGTCTGGGCGTGATCCGCGATATCAGCGGCAGGGTCCGGGCCGAGCGCAACTTCAAAACCTTAATCTCCGCCACTCACACGGGCATGCTGATCCTCGACCGTCAAGACGGCTGCCTGTTTGCCAACCAGGCCGCCGAGCAGTTGCTTGGCCGCACTCAGGAACAACTTGTCGGTGCGCCGTTCGATATACCGCTGGCGAACGAGGGTGTCGCGGAGCTCGATATCATCGGCCCCGGCGGAAGCCAGGGCATTGCGGAGCTGAGCGTAGCGCAACTGGTTTGGGATGGGCGCCCGGCACGGCTGGTCATGCTCCACGACATCACCCAACGCAAGGCGGCCGAGAATAGAATTCGCGAGATGGCATTTCGCGATGCCTTGACCGAACTGCCCAATCGCAGCCTCTTTTACGACCGTCTCAATCAGGCATTGAAACGGGCCCGGCGTGGCCAACACAAGGTGGCCGTGCTGTTTGTGGACCTTGACCGCTTCAAGCCAGTCAACGACAACCTCGGCCACGGCGCCGGCGACCGCCTGCTGCAAGAGGTGGCGCGGCGTTTGAATGACGTTTTACGCGAGGTGGACAGCATCGCCCGCTTCGGCGGCGACGAGTTTCTGGTTCTGATGTCGAACCCGGATACCGACAACCACGTGCTGCTGGTGGCAGACAAGATCCGTACGGCCATAGCAGCGCCGTATTACATCCACGAGGAAGAGGTTCGTGTCACCGCGAGCGTTGGCTTGAGTCTGTTCCCCGAACACGGCGCCGACCCGGACAGCCTTATCCGGCATGCGGACGCGGCCCTGCGCGCGGCGAAACAGGCCGGCCGCAATGTGCTCAGGCGTTACGAGAGCCGCTTCGAATCTCGGGTCCCCGGCATGCTACGCTTGGAGGCCAGCCTGCACAGGGCCCTGGAGAGAGGCGAATTCGTGCTGTACTTCCAGCCCCAGGTCGACGTGGCTACCGGCAGGATGGTGGGCACGGAGGCATTGCTGCGCTGGGACAGCCCCGAGCGGGGCCTGGTCGCGCCGGGCGAGTTCATCCCCCTGTTGGAAGAGAGCGGCCTGATCCACGATGTGGGCGAATGGGTGCTGCGCTCCGCCTGCCGCCAGAACCGGGCATGGCAGGCCGCCGGTTGGGAGCCCCTACGGGTGGCGGTCAACCTCTCCTCACACCAGTTGGTCGGCGGCGACATCGTTGGGCAACTCGAGCAGGTGTTGCGGGATACCGGCCTGCAAGCGCAGTGGCTTGAACTGGAGGTCACCGAAACCAACCTGATGCGGGATCTCGGTGCGGCCAGGGAGAAGCTGCATGCGATCGATGCCATGGGGGTGTCGGTGGCGCTGGATGATTTCGGCACGGGGTATTCGTCACTCAGTTATCTCAACGAACT
>CAJICF010000039.1_pt1 | contig 14038 bp, 10 predicted proteins | sample 9199541 | NCBI WGS metagenome assembly CAJICF01 (sample SAMEA7708324, study PRJEB35096) | sediment metagenome | biome: marine neritic benthic zone biome [ENVO:01000025]; feature: sediment [ENVO:00002007]; material: shallow marine sediment [ENVO:03000034] sea grass bed [ENVO_01000059] ... | reverse complement strand
GTTTCCCGATAAACCCCGCACATTGTGTGGCCGAACGCCGCGCGGAGATTTGCCATGACCGATTCCAATGACGATATCGATATGACCCTCGGCAGCGGTATCGCCGCCTTCGAGGCCAAGCACTTCGCGCGCGCCACCGAACTGCTGTCGGCGCTGGCGGAGGACGGCGAACCGGAGGCCCAATACCGCATGGCGATCATGGCCCAGAACGGGCTCGGCATGGTCGCCAATGAGGTGCTGGCCTTCAAGTACATGCGCGCCGCCGCGCAGCAGGGCCATGCCCTCGCGCAGCACGGCTTCGGCTTCATGTACCTGGAGGGCGAATGCGTGGAGGCGAACCCCGCCGAGGCGGCAAACTGGTTCCGCAAGGCGGCCGAGCAGGGCCTGGCGGGCTCGCAGACCACCTTGGCCATGCTCTACGAGGAGGGGCGCGGGGTGGAGAAGGACCCGGAGCAGGCGCGGAGCTGGTACGCCAAGGCCGGGTTTTCCATGGAGGAATCGGGATAGTGGTCTACGCTTAGCCGAGAGGCCCTGATCCAACCCATCCCGGCCCCCGCAGGGCACAGCCGCCGAGGAATGCAGACCATGCCCCGAATCCGACACGACAACAACGACCCCATGTACGAACTCCTCATCAGCGGTGAGGTGAGGGCCTTCAACGAGCGGCGCGCGGCCGGTGAGGACTGCGATCTGCGCTCCGCGGATTTTCGCAGCATGGACCTGCGCGCGCTGGACGCCAAGGGGCTCGACCTGAGCGGGGCCTACTTCCGCGCCGCCGACCTGCGTGGGGTCAATTTCTCCGAGACCAACCTGCAACAAGCGAGCATCAAGGGTGCCAAGATATCCGGTGCGCTGTTCCCCGCCGCGCTCAGCGCGGAGGAACTAAAGCTGTCCCTGGAACACGGCACCCGCATGCGTTATCGGCCCTAGTACTCCAGCAAGGTGATAATTGCGTATCCAGCCGGACGAGAAGCGGTCAGCCGGTAGGCGCGCTCGCGCAGGACTGGCCGTCGCCAATGCAAGCGAGCGCAACACCCCGGATGGCCGCTTATCGTCCGGCCCTCCGGGAGCCACCCCAAGGGGCCAATGCGGCGTTGCAGCCCTTGGCAAGGGCCTGCCATTGCCTGCGGGCTGCGCCTTGCCTTGGCCCCTTGGGGTGGCTCTGGACCCGTAATTATCACCTTGCTGGAGTACTAGTATGGCTGTTCGGCCATGCCGCGTGCGAGGCGGCGCGCCCGCTCCAACCCGTCCCACAGATCCTGGTCGGGTTCCTCGAAGCGTTTGGTTGCGTGATAGGCGGCCAGCACGGCCTTGGCCTCGGGGTCGTTCTCGGCCGCCAGCAGCAGCTGTTTGATGCGTTGCTTGATCCTCGGGTCGAGATCGCTCCGGGCCAATTCCACGGCCCGTGGCAGGGGGGTGTCTTCGTGGAAGATGATCAGGTCTTCGCGGACCCGCTGCGGCACGTCGTCCCTCCAGTCGAGGTTGTTGAAGGCCGCGGCATCGACCAGGCCCTTGTGGACCCAGATTGCCTGATTGATCTCCTCCCCGGCAAACAGATAGCTGACCCCCTCCTCAGCCGGCGCGTCGCGGGGTGAGTCGAGCCTCACCAGCTTCAGGCCGGCATCCAGCAGGATCGAGGCGGGGATGAGATAGGCGCTGGTCGAATCCGGGTCCTCGAAGGCGATGCGCTTGCCCTTGAGGTCCTGGAGGGTGCGTATGCCGGTGTCTTTGCGTGTGAAAAACACCGTGTGGTATTTGCGCACGCCTTTCTTCCACTTGCGCAGCATCACCTCGGCACCGCCTTGGTCCTGACAGATCACGGCGGAAAACGGCGTCTCCGTGATCCAGTCGACCTCGCCGTTTTTGACCAGGCGCGCGAGCGCCTTGGCATCCCGGGCCATGAGTACCTTGCCCTCGCGGATGCCCAGATCCCGAAGCCGCGCGGCCAGATAATCGGCCATGGGCTTCAGGTAGCCATAATGCTTCTTGGGGTCGTCGCTGGCGGTGCCGAGGACCAGTACTTCCTGGCCTGAGCTGCTCGGCGGCGGACTTGAATCGGCGTTCTCCGCAAAGGTCGTGGTGACGACCAGGCACGGCACCAGGGCGATGAGCCAAACGGAAAGCCTCAGGCGTGGGTTCATGGGTGTGTTCTCCCTTCGCTGGCAGATGCCTCAGAAGTCAAGTTGCATGCGTACCTGCACCAGATCCGGATCGTCATTGCCCGCCACGTCGCCGTCGTCATCCGCGTGGCGGTCGTTGTCGACGTGCACGTAGTTGGCCATGAAGCGCACGTGGGGGTTCACATACCAGTTCATACCCAGGGTCCAGTTGTCCGCCTCGCCGCCGGCCACCGACCCGTCGTTGAGGTCGAGCGTGCTGAAGCGCGCGGCGAGTTCCAGTGCGCCCCAGGGCGAACGCGGCTTGACCCGGCCGAACGCCCCCTTATTCAGTTTGTAGGGGCGCGATTCGCCGGTCAGAAACCAGCTGCCGAACAGGTACCAGCCCGCAAGATCCAGGTCCGGGGCGCCCCGATCCCGTTCCAGCTCCGCCGCGATGTACTCGCCCTGCAGGGACCATGGCCCCCATACCGTGGCCGCCTCCAGCCCGTAGCGGTTGAGTGTGTCCAGGTCCGCGAGATCGCCGGTATTGAGGTACTTGACGTCGGTGATGTGCGATTCGGGACGGGCGGCGAAATCCAGCACACCGTCGGAGTTCACCCGGCGATGGGAGGCCGCCCCGCCCAGATGCAGCACCCGTCGGTCCTCGGCCCAGGGTGCATAGGTTACGCGTCCGGTCAGCGCCCAGCCCTCGTTACCTTCGTTGTCCACATCATCGCCAAGATCCTCGCCGAATAGCCCCGCCGCAAGCGTCCAGTCCTCGCCAATCGTGTGCACCCCAACGCCCAGGTTACGGCCCGGCGCGAGTTCGTTGGGCAGGGCGCGTTCCATGAAGGTGATGTACTTGGAGCTGGTGAGTTCCTCGAGGCTGAAGGGTTCCTTGAACTGGCCCACCTTGAAGGCGGCCGGCCATAGGCCTTGGTAGCTAATGTAGGCGTCCTTGACGTCCACGTCTTGGTCTTCGTCCGCGAAGTCCACGCCGAGTTCGTAGCCCCAGTCGCCGAACATGGTGCCTTCGGCCTCCAGGCGGGCGCGTCTGACCTCGGTGCCATCGCCGAGGTCGTTCTTGTCCTCGTTGTAGAACGCCCCGTCCAGCATCAGGCGGCCGCCGAGTTGAAACGAAAACTCGCCGTCGTAGGTGGCGATCTCCAGCCCCCCCTCGGTGTCCACCTTCACCGTCGAGGTCTGTGCCGCTTCGAGGACTTGCTCTTGGGCCTCGCTGTCCGCCTTGGCGGCCGCGATCAGCATCGCGTACTGCTCCTCGGAGATCGTGCCGTTGTCGCGCAATACCCGCAGCAGTTCCATCAGGCCCTGGCCGGCGGCCAGCGCGGGCGTCGGCAAGAGCGGGACGAGCAGGGCCAGAGCCAGGACCAGGGTGGGCGCGCGTTGCATTGCATTACTCCTTGGTCAGCGATGCGTACCGAACATCATGGGAAAGATGAATCGGAGTGGCACCGGAATCCTTCGCCGCCGCCTGACCCGACGTGTTATCGGAACCAGCGGGCCAAGACCGCGCGGGCCTCGCTTGTTTTTATTATGAGCGCCGAGGCGAAACGGTCGCCATGGTGCCCGGGCCTGCCCCAAGTCTAGCCCGCATTAAATCAGAGCTACAGGGTTCGATCAATCGCCCTTGCCGTTCGAGAAAGCCGCTGGTCCGCTGCCGATATTGGTCGGCGCGCAGTACCGCGGGCGCGGCCCGCGTGGTCAGGAACGCCAGCCCGGCGATCGCCTACAATCCCCACATGCGCATCCATCTCATCTCCGTCGGGGAGCGTATGCCGCGCTGGGTCCAGGAGGGCTACCGGGAGTACGCCAAGCGTCTGCCCTCCGAATGTCAGTTGATCCTTGTTGAGGTTGCCGCAGGCCGCCGCGGCAAGGGGGCGGATATTGCGCGAGCGATACGCGAGGAGGGTGAACGCATCCTGGCGGCGCTACCGAAGGGTTGCCGGGTGTTGGCGCTGGACGTGCGCGGTCGGGCCTGGAGCACCGAGAAGTTGGCCGACAGTCTCGGTGCCTGGATGGCGGACGGCCGGGATCTGGCGCTGCTGGTCGGCGGGCCGGATGGCCTGTCGGATGACTGCATCGCCCGCGCGGACGGTCGCTGGTCGTTGTCGCCGCTGACCCTGCCGCATCCGCTGGTGCGCGTGCTGCTGGCCGAGCAGTTGTATCGTGCCTGGAGTTTCCTGCGCGGCCATCCCTATCACCGGGGGTGAGGCGCCGACGGTCTAAACTGGCGGATCCGCTCTTGCTCCCCCTGTGTTACAGGGGATATGGCCTGACTTGCGCCCTCGGTTCCGTTGCCGGTAAGTTCCGCGCATGCCGCCGTCCATCTACCTCGCCTCCTGCTCACCGCGCCGCCGCGAATTGCTAACGCAAATCGGTGTGCCGCACACGGTGCTGGCGGTGGAGGTGGAGGAGTGCCCGCGTCCAGGAGAGCCGGCGGCGGATTACGTGCTGCGCGTGGCGCGGGACAAGGCGTTGGCGGGCTGGAATGCGCCGGCCCGCCTCGACGACCGGCCGGTGCTGTCGGCGGACACGGCGGTGGTCATTGACGGCGATATCCTCGGCAAGCCGCATGTCCGGGATGAGGCCCTGCGTATGCTGGCACGACTGTCCGGCCGGGAGCATGCCGTGTACAGTGGCGTGGCCGTGGTGCGGGGCGAGGCCGTCGCGCAGCGTCTCAACCTCAGCCGCGTCGTGTTTCGCGCCATTGACGAAGCCGAGCGCGCGGCCTATTGGGCGAGCGGCGAGCCGGCGGACAAGGCCGGCGGCTATGCCATTCAGGGCCTGGGCGCGGCCTTCGTGGCCAGTCTGCAAGGCAGTTATTCGGGGGTGATGGGCTTGCCGCTGTTCGAGACGGTGGAACTCCTGCGGGAGTTCGGCGTCGACGTTTTGGGTGATTACAAACAAAATCAATGAGTGAAGAGATCCTGATCAACGTGACCCCGCCTGAGACCCGGGTGGCGGTACTGGAAAACGGTGTGTTGCAGGAGGTGCACATCGAACGCCGCCGCAACCGGGTGCTGGTGGGCAATATCTATAAGGGCAAGGTCAGCCGGGTGCTGCCGGGGATGCAGGCGGCATTCGTGGACATAGGCCTGGAGCGGGCGGCGTTTCTGCATGTCTCGGACGTGGTGGTGAGCTGTGGCGGTGAGACCGAGGAGACCATCGACCAGGCCACCGACAAGACCCGCGAAATCACCGAATTGTTGCACGAAGGCGGGGACGTGATCGTGCAGGTGGTTAAGGATCCGCTGGGTTCCAAGGGTGCGCGGCTCACCACCCAGATCTCCATTCCGTCCCGATACCTGGTGCTGATGCCGGGGCTGACCAACGCCGGCATCTCACAGAAGATCGACGACGAGGCGGAACGCCAGCGGCTCAAGGATATTCTGGGCCGGTTCATGCAGGAGCAGGGCGATAACAACAGCGGTTACATCGCCCGCACCGCCGCCGAGGGCGCGACTGAGGACGCGCTGCGCGTGGATGTCGAGTTTCTGTCGCGGCTGTGGACCTCGATCAAGGAACGCTGCGCGCGCAGCGGCAGCCGGGACGCGATCTACGAGGACATGCCGCTGTCCCTGCGTGCCCTGCGCGACCTGGTGCGGCCCGAGGTGGAAAAGGTGCGGATCGATTCCCGCGAGACCCATCGGCGGGCGCTGGAATTCGTCGACAAATTCATCCCCGAGGTGAAGCCGCCGGTGGAGTACTACACGGGTGAGCGGCCGCTGTTCGACCTGTTCGGTGTGGAGGACGAGGTCCAAAAGGCCCTGGAACGCAAGGTGCAGCTCAAGTCCGGTGGACATCTGGTGATCGACCAGACCGAGGCGATGACCACCATCGACGTCAACACCGGCGCGTTCGTCGGTCATCGCAATCTGGAAGAGACCATATTCAAGACCAACCTTGAGGCCGCCCAGGCCATCGCGCGCCAACTCAGGCTGCGCAACCTGGGCGGAATCATCATCCTCGATTTCATCGACATGGCGGAGGAGGAACACAAGCGTCAGGTCATGCGCGCCCTGGAGAAGGCCCTGGCACGGGATCACGCCCGCACCCACATCACCCAGGTCTCGGAACTCGGTCTGGTGGAGATGACCCGCAAGCGCACCCGCGAGAGCCTGGAGCACGTGCTCTGTGAGCCCTGTCCCACCTGCGGCGCGCGCGGCTCGGTCAAGACCGCCGAGACCACCTGCTACGAGATCTTCCGCGAGATTCTGCGCGAGGCGCGCCAGTTCGATGCCCGCCAACTGCTGGTGATGGCCTCCCAGGAGGTGGTCGACCGGCTGCTGGACGAGGAGTCTACCTATGTGGCGCAACTGGAGGAGTTTGTCGGGGTCTCCATCTCCCTGCAGCCCGAGGACCTGTATACTCAGGAGCAATTCGACGTGGTGCTCATCTAGCTGGCACCCACCCCTTCCTACTACGTCTCGATGCGGTCCACTCTGATTTTTGTTCGGCGCCTCCTGTGGCGCGCCTTCGCGTTCAGCGTGATCCTGGCCGCCGTGGGGCTCAGCGTGGCGCGGTTGCTGCTCGCCAATGCCGCTGAATATCGCCTTGATGTGCAAGGTTGGGCGGAGCAGAGGGTTGGGCGGCCGGTGCGTATCGGCAGCCTGGAGGCCCGCTGGTTTGGCGCGGCACCCGAGCTCATTTTGAAGGACGTGCGCCTTCTGCATGCCGAAAGCGAGTCCGAAACGCTGCGGTTTTCCGAGGCGCGGGTCGCTGTCGAACCTCTGCCCCTGTTGGCCAGCGGCCGCATCGTCCCGCGCGAAGTCACCCTGGTCGGCGCGCGCCTGGCGCTGACCCGCCAGCCGGACGGGGCTTTCGAAGTCGCCGGGATGGCCGCTATGCCCGGAGCCGGCGGCGGAGGGGATGACATCACCAAGTTGCTGCTCTCCAGTGGCCGGCTGGGTCTGCGTGACGGCGAGATCCTGTGGGAGGATCGTCTCGCCGGCACGCCGCCGATCCGCTTCACGGGGATCCGGGTGGACATCGCCAATCACGGTGCCCGGCACCGGGCGCGCGCCGAGATGGAGATCGCGGGAAACCCGGCCAGCAGCCTGGTGGTGGCCGCCGATCTGCGCGGCGATCCCTCGCGCGCCGCGGCCTGGTACGGCGATATCTATGTCAGGGCGCGAGCCTTCTATCTTCAACGCATGCTTGGCTACCGCCTGCCGGAAGGTTATGCGGTGCGAGGCGGTCTGGCCGACTGGGATCTGTGGAGCCGTTGGGAGCGGGGCCGGCTCGATCGATTGCAAGGCGAGATCTCGGCCGAGGGGGTGAGGCTCGCCGCGCGCGCGGAAGTGGCGCTGGATGCGCTGTCCGGCGTCTTGGACTGGCGCCGCCAAGGGCAGGGCTGGCGCTTGGACGTGGCGCGATTTCGCTTGAGCCGCGCGGGCAGGGCATGGCCCGAATCGGCCTTCAGCGTGGCCCTCGATTCGGTGGATGATCGGCAGCTGCGGGCGGGCTTCGGTTACCTGGACGTGACGGACCTGGTCGCCTTGTTGCGCGCCACGCCGCTGGCTGACCCGCATCAACTCGAGACCCTCGATGCCATCGATCCCGGTGGCGAAGTGCGTGCCGTGCGCCTGCGCGTGGCCCTCGATGGCGAGGTCCCCGACTGGTCCGCCAAGGCGGTGTTCCGCGATCTTTCCCTGCAGGCCTCGGGGCGATGGCCTGGTGTGGATGGTCTGAGCGGTGTTGTGCGGGCAAGCCAGGACCAAGGCACGGTGGAGCTGGACAGTAGCGGTTTGGTGGTGGACCTGCCGCGTCTGTTTCCCGAGGCCCTTCCGGCGGCGCGCGCGGCTGGCCAGGTGGATTGGTGGCGGACGCGGGCGGGATGGGTGTTCGCGGCAGGCGATCTCCGGGCCGGAAACGAGGATATCGTGACCCGCAGCCGGCTGCGGGTCGAGGTCCCGAGCGGTTCGGCGCCGTTTGTCGATATGCAGGTGGATTTCGCCGATGCCCCTGTTCCGCGGGCGCGTCATTACCTCCCCCGCGGGATCATGTCGTCCCGTCTGACCGCCTGGCTGGACCAGGGACTGGCGGGTGGCCGCGTGACCCAGGGCGCGATGCTATTGCGCGGGCCTGTGGACCGTTTCCCCTACCGAGATTATTCCGGCGCCTTCGAGGTCCTGTTCGGTGTCGAGGATGCCGTGATCGACTACCGTGATGGCTGGCCACGTGCCGAGGAGGTGACCGCGGAAGTCCGATTCGAACGCGACCGTATGCAGATCCGGGCCTACGAGGGTGCCATGCTGGAGTCCGAACTGGGTCCGGTGGAGATCACCAGCGCGCCGCTGGGCAAGTCGCCGGTGCGGATTCGTGGGCCGGTCAACGGCCCCTATCGGGACCTGCTACGCATGCTGCGCGAGACCCCGTTGGCGGATCGGCTGGGTGAGCCTATCGCCGGATTCCATGCCTCGGGCCGCGGTCGTTCGGAGGTGGACCTTTCGATTCCCGTGCGCCATGGCGGGCGCATGGAGGTCGAGGGCACGGTGTTTCTGCGCGACGCGGCGCTGGCAATGGAACGCCAGAAGCTCACGCTGAGCCGGCTCAACGGCGACCTGCATTTCACGCGCACCGGACTGTATGCCAAGGATGCGCGTGCCGAGGTGCTGGGAAGCGATGTGCGACTGGACCTTGCGCGGGTCGGGGGCGACGGGCAGCCCAAAGGCATGCGGGTCACGGCCCGCGGCGAGGTGCCGGTGGCGACCATCGCCAAGCGCTATCCGCTTGATGTGCTGAGTTACGCTGAGGGTAGCACTGACTGGAAACTGCAACTCACTTTCCCCCCCGGGGCCGGCGGCGCCAAGACCGGGCGCGGGATCAACCTTAGGCTGGAATCCGACCTGCAAGGAGTCTCCATCAACCTGCCCTCGCCAATGGCCAAGCCGGCAGACCGGCCCCGGCAGTTCGTCTTGACCTCGATGCTGGGCAAGGCCGAGCAGCAATTCAACTTCGGCCTGGGCGAAAACCTGCGGGGGGCATTTCTGGTCGTTGGGGCCGGCGAGGCCCGGCGGCTGCGTGGTGACATCCGATTGGGCGGCCAGTCGGCCGAGTTGCCGCCGGTTGACGGTGCGAGACTGAGCGGCAATCTGGACGAGCTGGACGTGGCACCCTGGTTGGCCCTGTTCGGGGAGGTGGATGAGGCGCGTGCTGAAGACGCGCTTCCGCTCAACAGGATCGACTTGCGTGTCGGCCGGTTGCTCGGTCTGGGTAAGCCCATGACGCAGGTCAAGCTCGACGTGACCAGCACCGCCGAGGCCTGGCAGGGCGAGATCGACAGCGATCTGCTGAGCGGCAACTTGCGGTTGCCGCACCGTTGGCGGAGCGACGGCAGCCCATTGGAATTGGATCTGGAATACTTGCGACTGGTATTCGGCGGTGTAGACGATGCCGGCGAAACAGAGATGGCGGAGGGGCATGATCCCAAGGAGCTGCCGGGCATCGATCTCAAGGCCAAACGGTTGTTGTGGGGTGACCACGACCTGGGCCAGTTAAGCGCGCGCACGCGTCGCATTGAGGATGGCCTGCTGCTGGAGCGTATCGAAATCGCCTCACCGCGGGTGACCCTCGACGGCGATGGGGCGTGGCGGGTGGATGCCTCGGGTCAGAGGTCCGAGCTGCGTCTTCGGGCGGATTTCGAGGATTTGGGCAAGACCCTGAAACGGTTGGGGTTCGCCAGTGGCATGAAGGACGCCGGGGCGCATATCGACGCCGTATGGAACTGGGATGGAGGCCTGCCGGAGGTCTCGTTGGACAAGCTGCAGGGCCGCTTGCGGGGCAAGCTCGGCAAGGGTCGCATCCTCGGGGTCGAGCCCGGAGTGGGCCGGGCCTTGGGGCTGGTCAGTCTGAGCACGCTGCAACGCCGCCTCACCCTGGATTTTTCGGACCTGTTCAAGAAGGGCTTGGCGTTCGACCGCATCGAGGGCAGTTTCAACTTCGAGCAGGGGGATGCCTACACCAACGACCTGTTGCTGGACGGGCCTTCGGGGCGGATCGAGATCGCCGGGCGTACCGGCTTGGTTGCACGGGACTATGACCAAACCGTCACGGTAACCCCCCGCAGCAGCACCACGCTGCCGGTGGCGGGCGCCCTGGCGGGTGGGCCGCTGGTGGGGGCGGCGGTGCTGGTGGCGCAGCAACTGCTGGGCGGCGAGGTCGATAAGATCACCCGCTACGAATATGCGGTAACCGGCTCCTGGGATGATCCCCAGATCGAGCGCACCGATCAGGGGGTCATGCGGCCCCTCTCCGGTCTGATCGAGGGTGGTAAGAAAGTGTTACAGAGCGGCGCCGATCTCATCTCCGGCAAGGGTAACGGCAGGCCTGACGCGGCCGAACACGACCAGCACTACTCGGACATTCTGGGCGAGTAGTGCTATTCTCCGCTGCCCCATGATTTTTCTGCACGCAGCTGGTTGAAACCCATGAGTGAGCTTCGCGGCCGGGTAGCGGCCATTCAGATGGCGTCGAGCCCCAAGGTCAGTGCCAACCTGCTTGAGGCGGAGCGCCTGGTGGGTCAGGCGGTCGAGGCCGGCGCGGAGATGGCGGTGCTGCCCGAGAACTTCGCCTTTATCGGCAAGGCGGAAGAGGACAAACTCAGGCTCCGCGAGGAGGATGGCAGCGGCCCGTTGCAGGACTTTCTGGTCCAGACCGCCAAGCGCTTCGGGGTGTGGCTGGTCGGCGGGACCATTCCGCTGGCCGCGAAGCATGCCGACAAGGTGCGTGCCGCCTGCCTGATTCTAGACGACAAGGGCGAGCGGGTAGGCCGCTACGATAAGATGCACCTGTTCGATGTGGAGCTCCCGGAGCAGGAGGAGCGCTACGCCGAATCCCAGGCCATCGAACCGGGCGATGGAGCACTGGTTCTGGACACCCCTTTCGGAAGACTGGGCGTGGCGGTCTGCTATGATCTGCGTTTCCCCGAGCTTTTCCGCTTCATGCTGGACCAGGGTATGGAGGTCGTGGCCTTACCGTCAGCCTTCACGCGTGTTACCGGTCAGGCTCACTGGGAGGTGCTGGTGCGGGCTCGCGCGGTTGAGAATCTGGTCTACGTGGTGGCCGCCGCCCAGGGCGGTTATCACCGCAGCGGCCGCGAGACCTACGGCCATAGTATGATCGTCGGGCCTTGGGGTACGCTGCTCGCAGAGGCCCAGAGCGGTACCGGCTTCATCCATGCCGACCTGGATCGCAAGTGCCAGGCGAATCTGCGCCAGCGTTTCCCCGCTCTAAGCCACCGTCGCTTGAAATGTGAGTGATAGAAGCGAGGGGCCGAGAGGCGAGATTCGAGCAGAAGGCGCTTGAATCGTTCGTCAACGACCCCAAACTAAACTCGCTCCCGCCCTTCATGCTCGGCTCCCGTATCTTGACTCTCGTATATTAACTATGACCGACCCCGTAGCCATCGCCCGTGACACCATCCTCGCGCCCGCCGGTTTGGGCGACGCCGATCTCGACCAGGTGCTGGGCCAGCTGGTGTCGTCCAGCGTGGATGCCGCCGACGCCTATTTCCAATACAGCCGGCTGGAATCCTGGTCGCTGGAGGACGGCATCGTGCGCGAGGGTTCGCACAACATCGAGCAGGGCGTCGGCCTGCGCGCGGTGAGCGGCGAGAAGTCGGGCTTCGCCTATTCGGACGACGTCAAATTGCCTGCCCTGCTGGAGGCGGCACGCACCGCCCGCGCGATCGCCCGTGGTGGCGATTCGGCGCGCATCCAGGTGCAGGGTCTGCCGGTCGAGGGGCGCCTGTATCCACCTATCGACCCGCTGCAGACCCTCGCCGAGGAGACCAAGGTGGATCTGCTGCGGCGGGTGGATGCGGAGGCCCGGCGTCAGGACCCACGGGTCAAGGAGGTCATGGTCAGTCTGGTGGCGGCCCAGGACGTGGTGCTGATCGCCGCCAGCGACGGCAACCTGAGCGGTGACGTGCGGCCTCTGGTGCGCCTGAACGTGAGCGTCATCGCCGAGCAGGACGGGCGTCGCGAACAGGGTTCCAGCGGCGGCGGCGCGCGCTCCTCGCTGCAATTCCTGCTCGACGAGGACCGTGCCCTGGGCTTTGCCCGCGAGGCGGTGCGCCAGGCTCTGGTCAACCTGGAGGCGGTCGAGGCGCCGGCCGGCAACATGGATGTAGTATTGGGTCCCGGCTGGCCCGGCGTGCTGCTGCACGAGGCCATCGGCCACGGTCTGGAGGGCGACTTTAATCGCAAGGGAACCTCGGCGTTTTCAGGCCGCATCGGCGAGCGGGTGGCCTCGGATTTGTGCACGGTGGTGGACGACGGCACCCTGCCGGGTCGGCGCGGGTCGCTCAATATCGACGATGAAGGCGTCGCTACCGAGTCGACCGTGCTGATCGAGAACGGTAGGCTCAAGGGTTACATGCAGGACCGCCTCAACGCCCGCCTGATGAAGGTCGCGCCTACCGGCAACGGGCGCCGCGAGTCGTACGCCCACCTGCCCATGCCGCGCATGACCAACACTTACATGCTGGCCGGTCCGCACCAGCCCGAGGAGATCATCGCCTCGGTGGACAAGGGTCTGTACGCGGTGAACTTCGGTGGTGGCCAAGTGGATATCACTTCCGGCAAGTTCGTGTTCTCCGCCAGCGAGGCCTACCTGATCGAGGGCGGCAAGGTCACCCGGCCGGTCAAGGGTGCGACCCTGATCGGTAACGGCCCGGACGTGCTGACCCGGGTCAGCATGGTGGGCGACGACCTGGAGTTGGACGCCGGGGTGGGTACCTGCGGCAAGGAAGGGCAGAGCGTGCCGGTGGGTGTGGGCCAGCCCACCCTGCGGGTGGACGGCCTGACCGTCGGCGGCACCAGCGCCTAGCAGGCTATTGAAAAACCCTCATGCGGCACGATACGGCGTTAAAAACCGGCTCAAAATGCTCATTTACTGCATGTAAACTGCGCTTTCTCGCCGATTTCTGCCTTGTCTCGCACTCACCTGAGACTTTTTCAACAGCCTGCTAATTCTAAGGAAGGGTATGACGAAAGACGTATCAACCGAGTCCCCTCCGGATATCGCCGCCGAGCAGAGCGGCCTGGAGAAATTGGTGGCCAATCTCCTCGACGAGGCTCGCGCCCAGGGCGCCAGCGCCGCCGAGGCGGCGGCCAGCCGCGATGCCGGCCTGTCGGTGACCGCGCGCATGGGCGAGGTGGAGACCATCGAGCACCACCGCGACAACGGCCTGGGCGTGACCGTGTATCTCGGCCGGCGTAAGGGTTCGGCCAGCACCTCGGATCTCAGTCCGGAGGCGGTGCGTGAGACCGTGCGCGCGGCCTGCCATATCGCCCGCTACACGGCCGAGGACCCCCACGCCGGTTTGGCCGATGCGGACCTGATGGCGCCCACACCACCCCCGGACCTGGACCTCTACCACCCCTGGGATATCGATGTGCAGGGTGCAATCGAGCTGGCCCTGAACTGCGAGGACGCCGCCCGCGCGCTGGATGCGCGGATCACCAATTCCGAGGGCGCCAGCCTTTCCAGTCACGGCGGGGTGCGGGTGTATGGCAACAGCCACGGTTTCATCGCCGGCTATCCGAGCACGCGTCACAGCTTGAGCTGCGCCACCATTGGCCAGGATGAATCGGGGATGCAGCGCGACTACTGGTACACGGTGGGTCGCGCAGCCAGCGAGTTGGAGCCCGCCGAGGCGGTGGGTCGCGAGGCGGCCCGGCGAACGCTGGCGCGGCTTGGTGCGCGAGGGCTGTCCACCCGCCAGGCGCCGGTGTTGTTCCGCGCCGATGTCGCGGGTGGCTTGCTACGCAGTTTCGTGGGCGCGATCCGCGGTGCCAGCCTGTATCGCAAGGCCTCGTTTCTGCTCGATCACTTGGGTAAGCCGGTGTTTCCCGAGTTCGTGCGCATCCACGAAAATCCCCTGTTGCCTGGCGGGCCGGCGAGTGCGGCCTTCG
>CAJICF010000045.1_pt1 | contig 14402 bp, 9 predicted proteins | sample 9199541 | NCBI WGS metagenome assembly CAJICF01 (sample SAMEA7708324, study PRJEB35096) | sediment metagenome | biome: marine neritic benthic zone biome [ENVO:01000025]; feature: sediment [ENVO:00002007]; material: shallow marine sediment [ENVO:03000034] sea grass bed [ENVO_01000059] ... | reverse complement strand
TGAGCGCTGAAATAAACCGAGCCTGGCCCGTTTCACCGCCCAATTATCCGCGACCGGTCTTGGATAGGGAACGCGACATTGCGGTGTCCAGGTCCTCTAGCTTCAACGGCTTGCTCAGGTAATCGTCCATCCCGGCCGCCAGGCATTGTTCGCGATCACTATCCTGCGCATGCCCGGTCAGGGCGATGATGGGCGTATGGCCCTTGCCGGCTTCCATGCGCCGAAGTTCGGCGGTCGCTTCGTAACCACCCATCTCCGGCATCTGCAAGTCCATCAGCACGAGGTCGTAGTCGCGCTCGGTCAATGCTGCGATCGCTTCACGTCCATTGACGGCCACCGTACCCTGGTATCCAAGACGCTGGACCATGCTAAGGGCCAGAAATTGATTGACCTCGTTGTCTTCCACAATCAACACACGAAGGCCATGGGTCGCGTCACCGCTGGGCGGAGGCGCTCTCTCCGACGTTACTTCTGGGGTTTGGATTGCCTGCCCGCCCTCCACTACGCTACTCACCAGCACGCTGAAGGAGAAACGGCTGCCTTTGCCGGGTTCGGAGGTTACCTCGATAGTTCCACCCATGGCTTCCACGAGGCGCCTGGCGATTGCGAGTCCCAAACCGGTGCCCCCATAGTGGCGTGTCGTGCTGCCATCGGCCTGGGTAAAGCTGTCAAAAATGCGTTCCTGATTATTAACCGATATACCGATACCCGTATCCGCAATTTCAAACTGCAGCATTTGCGACATGGCATCGTTGCCTCCCGCCTCCAGGCCCGTTGCGGCACCAACCATTGCCTTGATGTGCACTTCACCATGATCGGTAAACTTGATAGCGTTGCTGAGTAGATTCGTCAAAACTTGCCGGATCCGATTTGGGTCACTAATCAAGCGTGCGGGTAGGGCCTCGCACTCGGTGGTGAGCGTGATCTGTTTGCGCCCTGCCGCGCTCTGTTGCAGTGTGGCTGTTTCTGTGACCAGCTCGCCCGGGTCAAACTCCAACCGTTCCAACTGTAGCTGCCCGGATTCGATCTTGGAGAAGTCCAGCAGATCGGTTAAAAGCGTTAGCAAGGACTCAGCCGAGCCGTAAGCCGTTTCGATATACTGGCGTTGTTCGGAGTTAAGGTCCGAGCTACGCAATAGTTGCAAGGTCCCCAAAACGCCGTGCATGGGTGTACGGATCTCGTGGCTCATGTTGGCGAGGAATTCGCTTTTCGCCTCATTTGCCTGCTCCGCAGACTTTTTGGCTCTCACCAGTTCTGCGTTGGATTGCTCAAGACACGCTGTCATGGCGTTAAACGCCTTGGCGAGTCGGTTAAGCTCGCGTGTGTAAGGAGGCGTTACGCGGGCGGATAGATCGCCTTCCTTGGCGATCGAGTCAATGACGCGTGTGAGGCGCGTGATCGGCAATGTAAGGCGGGAACCCATGTATGAAGATAAGAAGATCCCTACCAACAGCAGGATTACGGCGACCACAAGGATGTAGTTCCGCAGGATAGCCAACGGCGCCTGGAACGCCTCGACAGACACGCCAACCAGCACCTTCCACTTGAGCTTGGCGATCTCATGGGCTGAGATGAGGAATTCCTCTCCCAGCAGGGGATAGAAACCCAGCCGCCTGATATCCGCCGGCCCCAATGCCGCCAGACCCGGCTCTGCAATCCGATCGATATGCGCACCTAACAGCTCATCATCGGGCCCCAGGATGATCTTGCCGTCGGCGTCAACAATGATAACCAACTGGCGTTCATCCAATGGCACATCGCGGATTGCCTGTTGGAGTTTCTTGAGCGGCGCACTCGCTCTGATAAATCCTACCCTTTCGTCAAAGTAGTTAACATATTGATACCCGACATCCACTACCAAAGTGTCCAGCGCAACGGATCGATAGGGACCACTTACGTGGGGTTGATTCGGGTTCGCGATCGCGGCGCGATAGTAGTCCGTGTGCGCGATATTCTCGTATCTGCCATCGTCGCCCTCATTGAGCATTCTCACTTCTTCCATCCCGTCTTCGTTGACGTACGAGATGAGCTGGAACGACCCGGTATGCTGAGAAAAGTGTCCGAGTAGCGCAAGCTCGTTATAGGCGTCTCGATACTTTTGCACGGCGCCATCCGTGGCGATACGCTCGACAGCGGCCGCCAGCCTGTCGATATAACTCTGCGACAGGTTGGCGATGGCAAGTGCTTGCGAACTCAATGCCGAGCGTTGCCCATTTTCGATGCGGCCTGCCATTATGGTATAGGTGATGGTGCCACCCACAACCGCCAGGAATACCAACAGGCTAGTTTGCAGCAGGGCGAGCTGCAGCCTGAAAGGCCAGGATCTGATTCGCGCCGGCAGGTTTGGTCTTGGTTCACTCATGCGGGTCGGGTGTCCTATGGTTCCGGTCTTAATCCGTTGCTGGAACCGCCGCCCATGAGCGTATCAGCCGATGTGCTTTTTCGGTGCTCAGAAACTCAATCATGCGGCGTGCTGATGCGCTGGCCGGGCCCTGGGTGACCAGGTAGAAGGGGAGCACATAGGGGTAGCTGCCGTTGGTTACGCTTTGCTCGTCGGGAAAAACCCCATCGATGGCGATGGCCGGTAGCTGATGCTGCCTGGCTGCGGCAGCGGGTAAATAACCAATGGTGAATCGGTGGTTGGCGATCGCTGCTGCTGCTTCGGGCGTGGTATAGAAAATTTTCGCGTCCGAGGTGACCGTGGTGAAACCGGGCATGTGCTTTTCCAGATTACTGCGTCCGGAGTCACCGGGTTCACGTTGCACGGGATAGATCTTGGCGTCTGGACCGCCAAGCTCGCTCCAGCTTGTATGCTTTCCTGAATAGATGCCGAGGATCTGCTCGGTGGTGAGATTGTTTATTCCCTGCACGGAAGGATGCACGACAAATACGTTAGGTGAATAGGCGAATAGATACTGCCGGAGGCCAGCCGCTTGTTCATCGGCCTTAAGGGGTCGCGCGGTGCGGGCTACCTCGGCCTTGCCGGCTAACACGGCCTTGATGCCGCCGCCTGAGCCTACGCTATCTGGTATCTGAATCGTCAGGTCCGCGTTGCCAGCGGAGCGCTGAAATTCATGGGCGGCGGCGCGCAGTAGGAACTGGCTATCGCCGGTGCCTGGAATGACCAATGTCTGTGTTGCGGACGCGCTCGATAGCGCAAGCAGAATCACGCCGATCGATGATGAAGGTAGCCTACGCATTATCATTATCTTGCTCTCCTGCTGAATCGAGAATCCGTTACGCAATCGCGACAGTGGCACGGCGATGTCGTACGGTTATATTCCCTTGAAGACGCTCAATCGTTACCACGCTAATTCTAGTTCCTAAAGTGGCGAGCTGGTGGGGTGACTAGCGGGACAGACCCATGACGATCGGCTGAGGCTGCTCCACGGCCTTGAAGTAGGAGTTGCGATCGGCTAAACGGCCAGGGTCGAATTGATTTCCAGATAAATAGCAATTCGGCACGATGCCCCAACAGGTGGGTACCTCAGCTCTCCGCCACCCCTTTGGCCACAGCCACATCGCGGCTCGCTGCCGCGCTGTGATCTCGCGCCAGAAGCAGGTACACCGCCGGCACCACGAACAGGGTGAACAGGGTGCCGATCCCCAGGCCGGTGGCGATCACCAGGCCGATGTGGAAGCGGCTCACGGCGCCGGGGCCGCTGGCGGTGAGCAGAGGCACCATGGCGACGATCATGGACACCGTGGTCATGAGAATCGGGCGCAGGCGGATCTGGGCGGCCTTCTCCACCGCCGCGCGTTTGGTGAGCCGCTCCTTGATCTGGAGCTGGTTGGCGAACTCCACGATCAGGATGCCGTTCTTGGCGATCAGGCCGATCAGGGTGATCAGACCCACCTTGGTGTAGATATTGAGCGTGGCCAGCCCCAGGGTCATGAAGATCAGCGCGCCGGCGATGGACATGGGCACCGACACCAGGATGATCGCCGGGTCCCGCCAGCTCTCGAACTGGGCCGCCAGCACCAGATAGATCACCAGGATGGACATGAAGAAGGTCACGATCAGAGCGCTGCCCTGCTGGGTGTACTGGCGCGACTCGCCGCTGTAGTCCCAACTGAATCCGCGTGGAAAGGCCTGCCGGGCCTGGGTCTCCAGATAGCCTAGCGCCTCGCCGAGGGTCACCCCATCCGCGGCCACGCCCTGCACCGTCACGGAATTGAGCTGTTGGAACTGGCTGCGCTGACTCGGTTCGACCGAGCGCTGGTAGCTGACCAGCGCCGACAGGGGCACCGACCCGCCGTCGCCGGTGTTGATGTAGTAGTCGTCCAACATGCCCGCTTCGAGGCGGAATTCGCGCGCCACCTGCGGGATGACCTTGTAGCTGCGGCCCTCCAGGCTGAAGCGGTTGACGTAGTTGCCACCCAGCAGGGTTGCCAGGTTGCGGCCGACGTCCTCCATGGAGACACCCAGATCGCCGGCCCGGTCGCGGTCTATCACCAGGGTGGTGCGTGGCCGGGAGAACTCCACGGACTTCTGCAGGAACGCGAACTTGCCACTCTGCATGGCCTCGCCGATCAACGCATCGGCGACCTCGTCCAGACGTGTGTAGTCGGCGTCCGAGGTGATCACGAACTCCACCGGAAGGCCGCCTCCGCCCGGTAGACTGTGGCGCGGAAAGACCACCGTCTGGAAGCCGGCCACGCCACTCAGTTTGCCCTGGACCTCGGGCTGCACCTCCATCTGCGAGCGTTCGCGCTGCCCCGGCGGCGGCATCTTGAAACCGCCGAACACGGTGCTCACGTCCCGCCCGAAGCCGAGCAGGAAGAAGCTCTCGTGGTACTCGGGGACCTCCTCGAAGATGTCCACGATCTGGCGGGTATAGGCCTCGTTGTACTCCAATGTCGCGGTCTGCGGCGCGCGGGCCTGGAAGAACAGGATGCTCTGGTCCTCGGTGGGCGCCAGCTCTTCCGGGGTGGTCACGAACATGAAATAGATGCTGGCCAACACCACCACGGCGAAAGTCACCGTCACCGGTACGTAGTCCAGCACGCCGTGCAGGAAGTGCTGGTAACGTTCCGCCAGCCAGGTGAAGAACCGTTCGGTGCCACGCTCGAACCGCCCCGGCTCGCCGTAAGGCTTGAGCGCCTTGGCCGACAGCATCGGCGACAGGGTCAGCGCCACCACCCCGGAGACCAGCACCGCCCCCGCCAGGGCGAAGGCGAACTCGGTGAACAGGGTGCCCACCAGCCCGCCCATGAAGCCGATCGGCGCGTACACCGCCACCAGGGTAGTGGTCATGGCGATGATCGGCAGGCCCAGCTCGCGGGCACCCTTGAGCGCGGCCTCGGTGCGTGTTTCACCGTTTTCGATGTGGCGGTGGACGTTCTCTACCACCACGATGGCGTCGTCCACCACCAGGCCGATGGCCAGCACCATCGCCAGCAGGGTCAGCAGGTTGATGGAAAAGCCCATCAACAGCATCAGGAACGCCCCGCCGATCAGCGACAGGGGCACGATCACCGCCGGCACCAGCGCCGCGCGCAGCGAACCGAGCGAGAGGAAGATTACCACCAGCACGATCAGCACCGCCTCGGCCAGGGTGGTAAACACCTCGTCGATGGAGTCCTCGATGTACACGCTGGCGTCATAGGGGATGTGCGCCTTGAGACCGGCGGGCAACTGGCCGCGGATCTCGGGCATCAGGGCCCGCACCCGCTGGGCCACGGTGAGCGGATTGGCCCCCGGGGCCGGGTGCATGCCGATGTAGATCGCCAACTCGCCCTTGTACCAACTGGTGGAGTCGTAGTCCTCGGCGCCGAGCGAGGCCTCGGCGATGTCCTCCATACGCACCAGGGTATCGCCGTCGCCGCGCACCACCAGCTTGCGGAAATCGCGCTGGTTGCTCACATCGGTGGTCGCGCGCAGATCGATGCTGACATAGGGCCCCTTGGTCTGACCGACTCCGGCCAGATAATTGTTGTCGGCCAGGACGTCCTGCACGTCGGCGGCCGACACACCCAGCGCCGCCATGCGCGCCGGATCGAGCCAGATGCGCATGGCGAAGGTCTTGTTGCCGATCAGTTCCGCCTCGGCCACGCCGGGCACGGCCTGCAGCTTGGGTTGCACCACCCGCAGCAGATAATCGGTGATCTGCGAGGCACTCATGTCGTCGCTGTAAAACGCCAGATACATGAGCGCCGTGGGGTCGCCGGTGGCGGAGTCGATCACCGGGTCCTCGGCCTCGGCCGGCAATACGTTGCGCTGGCTGGCGACCTTGGCCTGGATCTCGGCGACCGCCGCGTTGGGGTCGTAATTGAGTTCCATGTGGGCCTCGATGACCGAGGCCCCCTGGGTGCTGCGCGCGAACAGATAATCGATGCCGTCGGCCTCGGCGATGGCCTGCTGCAGCGGCGTGGTGATGAAACCCTTGACCAGCTCGCCGCTGGCGCCGGGGTAGAGGGTGGTGACGCTGACCACCGTGTCGCGGGTCTCGGGGTATTGGCGCAGCTCCAGCGCGAAGATGGCGCGCAGCCCGACCAACAGGATCAGCAGGCTGAGCACGCTGGACAAAACCGGCCGGCGGATGAACAGATCGGTGAAATGCATAGGGACTATTACTCCGACAGCTAAACAGCGAACACCCGTTGGAAGCTGGCCGATCTTCCCGCTTGCCCATCAGGAGGATGTCGCAAAAGCTTGTCGAAGGGCTCCCTCTCCCGCCGGGAGAGGGTTGGGGTGAGGGGACTGAAAAACGCTAACCTCATGATTTTGATAAGACCCCCTCATCCTAGCCTTCTCCCGGAGGGAGAAGGAACAAGACCGTTTCGCTCTTTTACAATACCCTCCTGAGGGAGAGGGCACTGGAAGCGAGATATCCTGTTAGCGGTTTACTAACTGTCGAGCTCGATCGAGTTGTCGATCACCACGGATTGGTCGTTGCGCAACTTGTTCTGTCCCGCGCTCACCACCCGGTCACCCGCCTCCAATCCGCGCCGGACCTCGATACGTCCGCCGCGCACCTCGCCGGTCTCCACCTGGCGACGCTGTACGACCAAGGCACCCTCTTCGCCCTCGACCACGAACACCGAGTCGCCGTAGGGGTTGTAGGTGATCGCCCGCTCGGGCAGGGTCAGCACGTCCTGGCGCTCGGGAAGTAAGGTCTGGACGCGGGCGAACATCCCCGGCCGCAGCAGTTGCTCGGGGTTGGCGAGGGTGGCACGAATCCGAATGGCGCGGGTGCCCTCCTCGATGCGTGCGCTGACGGCGCTGATCGTTCCTTCGAACTCGCGGTCCGGGTAGGCCTGTACGCTCACCCGCACCGGCTGGTCCACCGCCAGGCGGGTCAGGTGGCGCTCCGGCAGACTGTAATCCGCGTAGATCGGGTCCAGGGCCTGTAGCGAGACGATCTCCGCGCCCGGCGCGAGATACTGACCCAGATCGACCTGGCGGATGCCGAGCAGACCGGCGAACGGCGCTCGGATGGCCTTCTTGCCCATACGCGCGCGCTGCGAGGCGACTTTGGCGGTGGCGCTGTCCAGGGTGGCCCGCGCCTTGTCGTAATCCGACTGGGATACCACCTTCTTTTTGACCAGGCGCGAGACCCGTTCGAACTCGATCTCCGCCAGCCTGCGGTCGGCCTTCAGGCTGTCCAGTTCGGCGCGATCCACTTGGTCATCCAGTTGCAGCAGCAGCTCGCCCTTGGCGACCCGCCGCCCCGACTCGAAGCCGATCTCCCGCACTTGGCCGGCAATCTCGGTGGACACGAACACGCTCTGGGTCGCCACCACGCTGCCCACTGCGTCCAGCCGCGGTCGCCAGGTCTCAAGCCGCGCCTCGGCCGCGGCCACGGTGGCCGCCGGCGGCGGCATCGCCGCCTTTTCGGCCGCCTTGCGCGCCTGCAGATGTTTCCAGCCGAACACCCCGCCGAATACCAGCGCAAGCGCCGTCAGAACCCCGATAAATCGTTTGATCATATATTTTCCGGTTAACTTGGCGCCGGCCCCACGTTACAGCCTAGCCCATACGCGACTCAAAGCGATGCCGGTCCGTTCAGTGCTCGAAAAGCTGCCGCCCGATGTCCTTGAAGGCCTTGAACTCCAGGGCATTGCCCGAGGGATCCAGCAGGAACATGGTCGCCTGCTCGCCCTTCTGACCCTTGAAGCGCAGGTAGGGTTCGATCACGAACTCGATCCGCGCGGCCCTGAGCCTGTCCGCCAGCTGCTGCCAACGATCCATCTCCAGCACCACACCGCAGTGCGGCGCGGGCACACCGACCGCATCGACCGGGTTGTAATGCGAGCTCACGCTGCCGGTCTTTCCCAAAACGGGATTGAGGTGACAGACCAACTGATGACCATACAGATTGAAGTCGAGCCAGGTCTCTGCACTGCGGCCCTCGGGGCATTCCAGCACGCCGGCGTAGAACGCCCGTGCCTCGGCGATATCGCGCACCTGTAAGGCGACATGGAAGGGGGCGAGTTTCATAAGCCCTTATCCCGTCCATGCATGTTCAGTACCCGGTCAGCTCCACATAGCCGTGCCCGGTAACCGGGGCGCCGGTGCGGCTACCGGCGATCTCCACCGCACCCTCCCAATAGCGGACCGACAGATCGAGTTCCTGATTGCTCACTTTGGGCATTAGATCGAGCTCCAGTCCTATCGGCTCGACCGTGATGCGCCAACGCGCCGGGTAGCGGCCACCGTGGGGACTGTCCCAGTAGGTGGGCACCACTATTTTCACGTCGTCGCGGCCCAACCGCAGGACCTCGCCGTGCGCGTCGACGAAGCTGCCGGCGCTGTGCGAATCGCTGCCGCCATCCTCGCGCCGCAGTTGGTAGAACATCAACTCCGTGCCATCCGACAACTGTAACCCGAACCAATCCCAGCCCGCCTGTCCCGGCTCCAGGGCACTGGTGCTCCACTCGCGATCCAGCCAGGAGCTGCCGTGCACCGTAAAGCTTTCGCCATTGAGCCGAACCTCACCCTCGGTTTGCAGACGCGGTATCGAGTAGTAGTAAGAGGCGTTTCCAGGGTCGACACCCTTCTGACTCAGGCCTCGGTCGCCTTGCATCACCACCGGTTTTCCCGGCACCAATTGAAGGTCGATCGCCACATCCTGGCTCGCTGCGCGCAGCCGCCAGGCCTGCGCCGGACCGTCGCGGCTGACCTCCCAGTCCTCGATCCATGCCCGAAACGGCTCGGCCCGGGCGCCGGCCAAGCCCAGGGCGCCGCGGGCCAGACGCTCATCGGCATGGAAGCGTCCGGCGGCGACGTCGGTGACGGTGAAATGCCCCATATAGGCGTGGCGGGTTGCCCAGCTTGATCGACGAGTGTTCGATTCAGGGCTCAGGGCAAACCGAAACAGGGTCCACTGATAACCGAACTGCCTACCGCCCTCGCTCTCCAGGTTGCCGGTGAAGTACCACCACTCGCTGCGAAACTCCGGATGCGGCCCATGGTCATCCGGGAAACGAAACGCTCGTACCTCGGTGGCTCGGGCAAAGCCATCGCTGTCATCACCGCCGAGCAGCGTGCCCAGATCGAGGCCCGCATCCTCGCTATCAGATACGGGCGGCTCCCTGTCGGGAAGCCAGAGGGTCAACGCCATACCGATAGCACACACCGCCAGCGCCCCGTAACCCATTGCCACCCGAGCGGTCACGCTCATTCTTCCCGCAGGGCCTCGGCCGGCGAGGTGTGGGCCATCCGCCAGCCCGGGTACAAGCCCGCCAGCAGGGCAGCCAGCACCGCCAACAGTACTGCCTGGACCAATACCGCCGGTTCGACCAGGGTCTGCATGCTCCAGCCGAAGGAACGGCGGTTGATGACGTGAATCAGCACCTGCGACAGCACCAGCCCGGTGGGGATTGCCAGCAGCCCGGCGACCAGGCCCATGAAGGCGGTCTGCAGACTGACCAGCCCGCCCACTTGACCAGGGGTTAGACCGATGGCTCGCAGCACGCCCAGTTCCTTGGCGCGTTCGAGTTGAAGCGCCATGAAGGCGTTGAGGATGCCGATAAAGGCCACCAACACCGCCAGCAGACGCAGCACCTGGGTGATGGTGAAGGTGCGGTCGAAGATGTCCATCGACAGTTGGCGAATCTCCTGGTTGCTGCGCAGCAGCACCTCCTGCCCGGCGCCATGGCCGGCGACCGCCTCGCGCAGCTTGGCCAACACATCCTCTTGCCTCGTTTCGGCCGCGAGATAAATGCCCAGAGCAGAAACACCCGGATCGTCGAAATGCCGGTCATACATCGCGCGCGGCATCAGCACCTGGCCCTGTTCGCTGCCGTAGTCGTAGTAGACCCCGACGATGGGAAACGGCTGCTCGCCGGCATTGGTACGCAGACGGATGCTGTCGCCCACGCCGAGTGCCTTGTGCCAGGCCAGGGGTTCGGAAATAAGCACCGCCTCGCCGTCACTGAAGGCGCGCCAGGCGGTCACTGGATCGCCGGCCTTGAGCGGGTAACGCGGCGACAGTCCGGCTGAGAGTCCGAGCGCGAAGACCTCGATAGCCTGCCCACCGGTACGCAGCTTGGCGCCGCGACCGGTCGAGACATCGGCGATACCGGGCAGCGCGCGGATTCGCGCGATCAACGACGGATCGAGCGCCGCGCGCGCCCCGCCGGAGCGCACGTCCGGCAGCGACACGTAGATATCCGCGCGCAGGGTGTTTTGCAGCCAGACCTCAACCGTGGCCCGAAAACTGTCCACCATCACGCCCACGCCGACGATGGTAGCCACCGCCAGCATCAAGGCCGCGATCGCGGTACCGGTGCGACTGAGACCGGCGGCGATACCGCTCAGGGCCAGGTGCAACGGTGTACCGAATACCCGGCCGAGCAGAGAGCCCGTCCAGCGGCTCAGCCATAACAGCACCCAGGGACTCACCCCCGCCAGCCCCACGATGAGCAGAAACAGGGCCAGGAAACCAACCGCGATGGATCGGCTCGGCAGCAGCAGGATTAACGCCGCCAGCCCGGCCAGGCCCAGTCCACCCAACGCCAGCCGTGGCGCCAGACCATGGGCCTCGCGTTCGAGCTGCGAACGCTGGATCGCGGCCTGGGGCGTGGTCGCGGCCGCCTCGAAGACCGGCACCAGGGTTGCCAGGAGCGTGGCCCCGATTCCCAACAGCGCGCCCTTGATCAGCGGCGGCGCCGTGACCAAAAAGGTGCTGACCGTGAGCACGTAGTAGTGATCGTTGATGGTCCGCGTGACCAGCTGCACCAGGCCCTGGCCGAGCAGCAACCCGACCAGCACGCCCAACACGGTACCCGTCACACCGAGAATCACCGCCTCACCGAGCACCACGCGAAAAATGCCCGCGCGGGTCACCCCCAACAGGCGCAGGGTCCCCAGCAGCCGGCGGCGCTGCAGGATCGCAAAGCTCATGGTGTTGTAGATCAGGAACATGCCGACCACCAGCGCCAACAGGCTCATGGCGGTCAGGTTGGTGCGGAAGGCCCGTGTCAATTGCTCCATGGCGGCGGTGCGACCGCCGGCGCGGCTAAGCTCCGCGGCCGGCGGCAACCATGCGCGCAACGCGGTCTCCGCCTGCTGGCCGTCGGCACCGTTTGGCAACTGCAGTTCGATGCGGCTCAAGCGGCCAAGTTGATCTGAGAGTTCCTGCGCGGTGGCGATATCGGTTACCAGGAGTCCGTCGATGGCCGCCGCGCCGCTGGCCGACTCGATCAGGCCTACCAGCCGCAGCGCGTGCTGGAAGCCGCCCAGACCGAAGCTGAAGGTGTCGCCCACTTGCAAACCCATCCGCGTGGCGGTCTTTGCCGCCAGCAGCACAGCCCCGGGATCGCTGACCAGTTGCGGCACCGCGTCGTCGCCCACGCCCTCCAGATGATCGCGAAAGCGCGCCTCGCTCAGCGGGTCGACACCCAGCAGGTGTACGGTCTCACCGGCTACCGTACCGTAGGCCTCGACCACGGGGGCACTCGGATAGATACCGAACCGGTAACGCAGGTCGGCGTACAGCCGCTCATCCAGACCGCCCGGCCCGCCCAGGATCTGATGTGTGGTCCGCCCGGTGACATCCGACATCGACAGTTCGAGGCCGCGCCGCGCGCTTTCATTGGCCACGTCCACCGCGACCACCACGGACACACCCAGGGCCACACCGAGCACGGCCAGGATCAGCTGCCAGGGGTGATGCCACAGGTGGCGCCACCCCGCCCGTCGCACCAGATTCACCACACGGACTCCTGACCATCGCCCCGCAGGCGGCCGTCGACCAGGGTCAGCACCCGATCGGCCTCATCGGCCACCGCGCTGGCGTGGGTCACCAGCAGCAGTGTGGTGCCGGTGTCGCGCGCCAGGTGGGTCAGCAAATCCAACACTTGGCGTCCGCTATCGGCGTCGAGGTTGCCGGTGGGCTCGTCGGCCAGTACCAGCGAGGGCTCATGTACCAGGGCCCGGGCCAGCGCCACCCGCTGTTGTTCGCCGCCGGAAAGTCGGTCGGGGTAGCTATCCCGGCGATCGGCCAGACCCACCGCGTCCAGCCAGTGCTCAACAAGCTGCGGTGCATCGGTGCCGTATCCGTTGAGTTCCAGCGGCAACAGCAGGTTCTCACCGACCGTGAGGGTCGCAATCAGATTGAAGAACTGATACACGAAACCGATGTGCCGGCGGCGAAACAGGGTCCGGTCGCGTTCGCTCAAGGCGGTCAGATTGAGCCCCGCCACCACCACCTCGCCGGCGGTGGGCAGGTCGATGCCGCTGATCAGATTGAGCAGGGTCGACTTGCCCGAACCGCTGCGCCCGAGCAGCGCCACGCATTCCCCCGCCCCGACCCGCATATCCACGCCATCCAGGACGGTGCGCCGCTGCTCTCCCTCGTGAAACACACGGGACAGGCCGCGCACCTCAACCGCGCGGCCGTCGGCAAGCCTGTGAGAGTCGGTCCTCATGCGGTCAATCCGAGCCAACAGATGCAAGCACCCGAAGCTTTGATAGCATCAACCAGGCAATTGGCCTCAGCCAGCCAAGGATGGCCAACGGATGCCTACTGTCAAGTCATCGTCCTGTTGGGCGGGCCTAGCTTGAGTCTCATATCACCCGTATATCCCGCGACGAAACCGGGTTGGAGAAATAAAAGATCGACGGGCTCTGAATGAACACGGACGAGATACGGAACATCTCGTTATAGATGGCCGCCAGCGTCTGCAGCTTGCCGTAGTCCCATCCGTCAGCCGGCTCCAGCCACTCGCAGTCCTTGTCGGGTTGCTTGATCTTGAAGGAGAACTCCGTTTCGTCCCAATCGCCGGTGACCGTGTCACGCCGCGTCACCAGCGCGCCCTTGAACTCCCAGTCGCCGATGTAGAACAGCAGGTCGTCGTAAACCGTCTCCTGCCAGTCCTTAACCTTGACCAGCGGCATATCGTGCTTGATCCCCGGCACCCTGGTCAGCCTCTGATAATAGGGAAGGAAGTCAGAGACCTTCTTGAACTTGTGATCGCGACCCGGAATGATCAGGTAGCCAGTGGCGGCATACTTGCAGTTGTCGAAATGGATGTCCTGCTCCAGCTTGAACTTGAGCTCGACATCCGGGTCGTCACCGTACGGACCGACGGAGGGTACGCAATAGGACTTGTCCACCTTCTTGTAGAGCAGTTCGGGCACGAAGTTGTGCAACTTGCATTTCAGCTTGGTCTTGGCGCTCTTACCATCAACCCCCTTTTCCGTGGCCAGGGAGATGTTGCTGGACTTGAACAGCCCGACGCTGGGCAGGGTGTCATAGCGCTCACCGTGGCGCGGCCAGCGCTTGGCCTTCTTGTCCTTGACCCGGAAGTCATATCGGCCGCTGGCTGCAATTCCTCGCAGCACCCCCATCAACGCATCGATGGCCGCGTCGTCCGAGGTGACCACCTCCCGCCGCAGCTTGACCTGGAATTCCTTGCTGTATTTCGTCTTGAGTTTTTCAGCCATTGTTTATTTCTCCTCCGATAAACGAATTACGTGCCCTGCCCGCCTCGCCCCGGTCTCAGGGAGGTGTTAAAGAGCGAGGCGGTCTTGTTCCTTCTCCCCCCGGGAGAAGGCTAGGATGAGGGGATCTGAAAAAGATCGCGTGGTTGGACTATTTCACTCCCCTCACCCCAACCCTCTCCCGGCGGGAGAGGGAGCCCTTCGACAGGCTCCTGAACGACGCCCCCCCTTACTGCGGGAAGAGGCGTCTCGCCCGGTTTTTTATCTCCCCGTGTCTATTCCAAAACAGGTTCCATGCCCTGCACTTCACGAACACCCGGGAGAGTATAGGCCAGGTGTTCGCGACCCGGATATCAGGAACTAGGCTGTACGTCGATCCACCTCCATGGCCAGCGCGCGCAGAGCCTCACCCACGCGCACCTCGTAGGCGGGTGGCGTTGGGTCCAGTTCGCGCAGATGCTCGGGCAGCCGTCGCAACTCGCGCGCCGCATGCGCCCGGATCTCGTCCAGG
>CAJICF010000672.1_pt1 | contig 15956 bp, 10 predicted proteins | sample 9199541 | NCBI WGS metagenome assembly CAJICF01 (sample SAMEA7708324, study PRJEB35096) | sediment metagenome | biome: marine neritic benthic zone biome [ENVO:01000025]; feature: sediment [ENVO:00002007]; material: shallow marine sediment [ENVO:03000034] sea grass bed [ENVO_01000059] ... | reverse complement strand
GCTTCGCAGACTCGCCCTCGCTGGCGGGGGCCTTGGCCTCGCTCGGAGTAGGAACCAGGGGCGGAGTCCCCGAGTCACCACCCGCCGGTGCCGCGGAAGACTCGGACGGACCACTGCCACCACCGCCTCCAGAGGTCGCCGGGGCCGGGGAAGTCGGTTTGGCCCGGGCGCCGGCCGTGGCCTTGCGGCGTCCCACCCCAAATAACCTGAGGAAGGACTTCAGCATCTGGCCTAGCACCAGCAGCAGGCCACGCACGATATAGAACGGGAACAAAATGATATTCCACAGCGTCTTTCCGATACCGCCGAGCCGTCCCGGCTTACCGGCAGTGGGCCGGGACACCCGCTCGGAATCCTCCTCCGCGGCTACCCGGCCGATCATTTCAGCCTCGACCGTCCCCACGCCGGCCATCGCGACCTCGCGCAGCGAATCCGCGGCGGTGATGCAGCCCAGCGGAATCACCACCAGGGTGAGAATCGTCGAGACCATGACGCCGGAGGCCAGCGAGATGGCCATGCCCTGGAAGATCGGGTCGGTGAAAATTACGCTCGAGCCGCATACCAGGGCCAGCGCGGTAATCATGATCGGCCGGGTCCGGGTGGTGCAGGAGCGGATCACGGCCTCCTTTACGGGCGTACCCTGCTGGACCTCGTGGATGGAGAAGTCCACCAGCAGGATCGAGTTGCGCACGATGATGCCGGCCAACGCGATCCAGCCAATCATGGAGGTGGCGGTGAATTCACCGCCCAACCCCAACTCGAACGCCAGCCAGTGCGCCGGAATGATGCCGAGCAGGGTCAGCGGGATTGGCGCCATGATCAGGCCCGGAATCCGGAAATTTCCGAACTCCCACACCACCAGCACGTAGATCAGCACCAGGGCCGCCATGAAGGCCGCGCCCATGTCGCGGAAGGTCTCGTAGGTGACCGTCCATTCGCCGGTCCACTCAAAGGCCGATTTGGCGTCGTTCTTGGGCGGTCCGATCCAGGTCGTCTCCACCGCCACGCCGTCCGGCGCGGTGTAGTCCTTGAGCATGTCCTGGACCTGCATCATGCCGTACACCGGGGCGGCCAGCTTGCCGTGCACATCGGCCACCACGTACTCCACCGGGCGCAGGTCCTTGTGGTAGATGATGTCCTCCTCCACCACTTTCTCGAAGCGCCCCAACTCACCCAAGGGCACCACGTGCCCGGCGCCGGAGGGGATGGGCAATTCCTTCAGGGAGGTGACCTCGGAACGCGAGGCCAGGGGCACCTGGATCACGATGTTGGTGGGTTCCAACACCGCGCGTTGCTTCACGTCACCCAACACCTGGCCGCCCAAGGCCATGGCCAGGTTGCGATTGATGGTGTCCACCGATACTCCGCGCCGCACGGCCTTCTCGGTATCCACCTGGAAGCGCCAGTAGTGGTAGCGGTCGCGCAGGTAGTTGTCCACGTCGGTGAGGCTCTCGGCCTGACCAAACATTTCGGTGACATCCCGGGCGACCTCGCGGCGGATCTCCGGGGTGGGCCCATGGATCTCGGCCACCACGGATTGCAACACCGGCGGCCCCGGTGGCATTTCCACCACCGCGAATTTCCCCTCGGTCTCCTCCGCGATAGGCGCGAGCAGAGCCCGCGCGGCCACCGCGATCTCGTGACTGCTGCGCTTGCGATCCGACTTGTGTTGCAGCTGTAGCTGTACCTCAGCGTGCCACGGCTCTTTGCGCAAGTAGTAGTGGCGCACCATGCCGTTGAAGTCGAACGGCCGGGCGGTGCCCGCGTACACCTGCAATGCGGTCACCTCTGGCATCTCGCGCAGCAGGCTGGCGACGCGATGGGCCACATTGGCGGTCACCGGCAGGGCGGTGCCCTCCGGCATATCGATGACCACGCTGAACTCCGGCTTGTTGTCCAGGGGTAGCATCTTCACGGGCACCCACTTGGTGTAGAACATGGCGCAGGCCAGAATCAGCGAACCCCATAGGACCAGCTTGAAGATCAGCCGCTTCCAGGGGGTCTCCATTAACGGCGTGAGCACGGCCCGGAACAGCCCTTCCAGCCGTTGTGCACCCTTGTGTTCGCGGTCCTCCGACTTCTGTAGATAGGAAAGCGAGGGACGTAGCCAGCGGGTCATCGCCAGCCAGGGCGTGAACACGAAGGCCGCGAACAGCGAGACCAGCATGGCCACCGAGCCCAGCGCCGGAATCGGCTCCATGTAGGGCCCCATCATGCCGGACACGAAGCCCATGGGCAGCAGCGCGCCGATGACCGTGAAGGTGGCGAGTATGGTGGGATTACCCACCTCGCGCACGGCGTCCACCGCCGTGGCGGTATCCGTCTCGCCCTTCTCCAGCCAGCGGCGATAGATGTTTTCCACCACCACAATGGCGTCATCCACCAGGATGCCGATGGAGAAGATCAGCGCGAACAGGCTCACCCGGTCGATGGTGTATCCGGTCAGCCAGGCGCTGAACACGGTAAACAGCAACACCACCGGCACCACCAGCACCACCACGATCGCCGGGCGGAAGGCGCGGAACGCGAATAACACCAGGAAGAACACGAAACCGGTGGCCACAAACAGCTTGAAGATCAGCTCGTTGACCTTGTCGTTGGCGGTCTGGCCATAATCGCGGGAAACGCCCACTTCGACGTTGGTCGGGATCAGGGTGCCCTTGAGTTCCTCGACCCTTTCCAGGATGGCGTTGGCCACGGACACGCCGTTGGTGCCTTCCTTCTTGGCGATCGCCACGGTCACGGCGGGGAATCCGTCGGCGGTCACGCCACCCTCATAGTCTGCATCCTGATAGCGATACGACGGACCGGTGTAATAGGCCACCAACTGGTTGGCGTCCTCGGGACGCTGCTCCACCCTGGCCACGTCGTGCACGTAGATGGGGACCCCCTGGAAGGTACCGACCACCAGCCGGCTGACCTCTTCGGCGGTGCGCAGAAACGATCCGGTCACCACTGTGAAGTGGCTGTCACCGGACTCCACGCCGCCTGCCTGCTGCTCGGCGTTCGCGGTGCGGATGGTGTTGGCCACCTGATCCAGACTGATGCCATAACCGGAAAGGCGTTCGGGGTAGACCTCCACCAGTACCTGCTCGCGGCGGCCGCCGACCACGAAGGATTCACCCGTGTCCGGCACCTCTTTGAGGCGCTGCATGACATGCTGAGCCAACATTCGCAGTTGGCCGTCGTCCACGTCCGGTTCCCCGTTGCCGTCCAGGTCCTTGGACCACAGGGTCAGATTGACCACCGACACGTCGTCGATGCCCTTCGAGGTGATCAGCGGCGGCGAGACCCCAGGCGGGATCTTGTCCATGTTGGCGTTGATCTGCGCCAGCACCTTCTCGCGCGAGGGCCCCATGGGCTCGCCCACGTCGAACTCGACGGTGACGATGCCCCGGCCGCGCTCCGCCGCGGAGTACACGTGCTTGACCCCGGGGATCTCACTCATGATCCGTTCCAGTGGCTCCACCGCCAGGCTGGAGACCTGGTCGGCGGCGGCGCCCGGATACTGGACGAAAACGTCCACCATGGGCACCGAGATTTGGGGATCCTCCTGGCGGGGCGTAAAGATCAAGCCCATCAAGCCCAGGAGCATCATGGCCAGATAGAACAGTGGGGAGAGGGGCGAGTGGATGAAAAAGCGGGCGGTACGCCCCGCCAACCCCAATTGTTCGTCGGACAATTCCACTTCCGACTTATCGCCGCCGGGACGCCCGATATGAAGATCGTCGTGGTCAGTCATAAGTATTGTTTAGCAACGCGCAAGCTGTGGCGTCGAAACCGTGGCGACGCTGAGTGTGAGTATAGTCCGTGTCCTGGATGAGGCCGATCAACACGTTATCAGCTGTTGTTCAGCCCCACACGACTTTGCGGCATAACCCCGTCAGAGACTTTCCACGGTTAAATCCGGGACACGCCTCGTCAATCGCTGGGTGCATCCCGGACCTTGGCCCAAGCCAAGACCGAGAAACCGAACAGCCAAGGCAAGGGCGAGACTAGCGCTGAGGCGGCACGCCGGGCGTCCAGCCGGAGGGCCCACTCCTCGAGGTCGGTTTAACCAGGATACGGGCACCGGCGCGCAGTCCCGACAGGACCGTGACATGTGTAGCGTCCAAGGGTTCGCCGAGGCGAATCAGCCGCAACTCCGGTTGATTCTGCTCATTCATCACAAAAACGCCCGGCAGGCTGCCCCGGTACTGAATGGCCGCCCGCGGAATATAGGGAAGGTTACGGCTGGGCGCGCTAAAGTCCGGCACCCGCACCTTGGCATACATCCCCGGTGCCGCGGGCGCGCCTTCCTCCAGGTCGAACTTGACCTTTACCGTGTGACGCTGCGGATCCGCCTTGGGGAAGATGCGTTCCACCTGGGCCGGCACCTGGGCACCGCCCACATCCAACTCGGCCTGCATCACCATACCCAGCTTGACGCCCGGCATCAGGCGGGCGGGGACGTCCACTTCGATCTGCAGATCTTGTATGTCCGCGAACTTGATCAGCGGCTGACCCGGTTGAACGACGTCACCCACCTCAATGAATTTGTCGGTGATCACGCCATCGAACGGCGCCACACTCTTGGCGTCGCGCCGCTTGGCGTCGACGGCCTGGATCTGGGACTGGGCCTGAATCATGGCATCGCGGGCCTGGTCTACCCTTGTGCCGGCACTGTACCAGTCCGAGTAACGCTCATACCCTGTGCTGCGTTGACCCATCATGTTCTGCATGGGCCGCGTGAACATCTGATCGAACATGGATGGCATACCCATACCGCCCATGTCACTGCGCGACTGGGGTGAGAACATCTCGCGGTTGTACATCACCCCGGCGGAGCGCAACTGGGAATCGGCACTGCGCCACGCGGCGACCGCCGCCTGCCGCTGGGCAAGCAGCTCGGCTTCGTCGAGCGCCACCAGCAGGGTGCCCTTTTCGAAGGCATCACCCTCCTTGCCCGCGAGCAGCTTCACTCGCCCGGGCAGCTGCGCCGCCAGGGTCACCTCCTGATAGGGAACGACGGTGCCGCCCAGAGACACCGTTGAGGCCCCCTGGGTTTCGGCCACGGTAAACACGTTTGAACCCGATCCGGGGCCTGGCGCCTGCGCATGCACCGACAGCACGGCGGTACACAGCAGCCCGACCACGATCGTAAGAGAGCGGAATTTGGTTCCCATCGTTTATCTCACCTAAGCGGTTTCAGATCGACCCCGGATCGAGTTTAGTCAACTGTCAAACGCGTCCCATCACCGTGAAGGTCTTGATGAACGGTCCCGCCATGCGCGGATCCTTGATCATGGCGCCGTAATCACCCACGTTGAACTTGAGCTTGCGCGACGCATAGGCTGCGCCCAGGCCCATCATGCCCGGCGGCTTATTCATCCATTTTTCCCAGCTGCCCTCGGTGGCGCGCAAATCCCAGTTGAGCTCCTCGCCGTTGAAGGCACCAGCCGAGGTCGCCTTGCCGTTTTCGACCGTAATGACTCCGCGCGGCTGATCCTCGCCATCAATGCCGTAGCCGATAATCGAATTGAAACCAATTGCCGCCAGCGCATCGGCCAGCTCAGCCTCTCCATTCCACTGTTCCATGTAGCCCTTCATCCAGTCATCTGAGAACAAATCCGCCATTAAGATACTCCTGAAAAACTGTGTTAAGTTGGTTGAAGACCGGGTCTTCTTTGCGCTTCTTGCTTGGCGCCGCGACACGCCGAAACACGCTGATTGCTCGGCGTTTTCTTGGCGGCAGTATCACTCAGGAGTTGGCGCATTGCAAGGGACCTGCACGGCTCCACGGCCATTCGAAATCAGGCCGGAAGAGCATCACGGAGCGGCCTGTCGTCGCCACCGGCTTGCGGTATCGCAATTGCGGACCAGCGGGTACCATAAGTGGGCCACGCCGGTAAATTTACGAATCGCACCGAGGAGAAATTGATGAATCCCGCAGGCCGACTACTGGAAGAACGCCTTCGCCAACTCGAGACGCATCTCGAACAGGAAAATCCGGTCCTGCTCAAGACCGTGCAGAGCTTCCGGCAACTGGACCGGGTGGCACGGCGCATGGGACTGCTGGACCGTGGCGAATCGTTTGCCACCCAGATCCCTTGGTGGCCGATGATCTCGGTGCTGGGCACCTTCTCTTCGGGCAAGTCCACCTTCATCAACCACTTCCTGGATTTCGACCTGCAGCGCACCGGCAATCAGGCGGTGGACGACCGCTTCACGGTGATTTGCTACAGCCACGCGGAAACCGCCCACGCCCTGCCCGGCGTGGCGCTGGATTCGGACCCGCGCTTCCCCTTCTACCAGATCAGCACGGATCTCGAAGAGGTCGCCGAAGGCGAGGGCCGGCGCATCGACGCCTACCTTCAACTCAAGACCTGCCCCAGCGAAAAGCTGCGCGGCAAGATCCTGATCGACTCGCCGGGATTCGACGCGGACGCCCAGCGCACCTCGACCCTGCGCATCACCGATCACATGATCGACCTGTCCGATCTGGTGCTGGTGTTCTTCGACGCCCGGCATCCCGAACCCGGCGCCATGCGCGATACCCTGGTGCACCTGGTGAGCGACACCATTCACCGCGCCGATTCGGGCAAATTCCTGTACATCCTCAATCAGATCGACACCACCGCGCGCGAGGACAACCCCGAGGACGTGGTTGCCGCCTGGCAACGCGCGCTCGGCGAGAAGGGTCTCACCGCAGGCCGCTTCTACACCATATATAACCCGGACGCGGCCTTCCCCATCGAGGACCCCGACCTGCGCGCCCGCTACGAGCGCAAGCGGGATGCGGACCTGAGCGAGATCCACGGCCGCATGCAACAGGTGGAAGTCGAACGCGCCTATCGCATCGTTGGCGCCCTGGAAAAGACCGCCCGCGATATCGAGGAGCGCACCGCCCCGCTGCTCAGCGAGCAAATCGCCCGCTGGCGCCGACGGGTAGTGTGGGGCGATCTGCTGTTCTTCCCGCCCGTGGTCGTCGCGCTGGTGGTGCTGAGCCTGCGCGCCGGCTATTGGGACGGCCTGCGCTTCAACCCGCCGTGGCTGGGCACCTTGATCGACAACCCGATCCTGGGAGGCGTGGTGCTGTTTCTGGTTTTGTTCGCCATCGGCGCGGCGCACGTTGGTATACGCAGGCTGGCCGCCCGCGGCATCATCAAACAGCTAGGCAAGGAGAAAGCCCTGCTGCGCGGCGACCTGGCCAAGGCATTCATCAAGACCACCGGCCCCTGGCGCAGCATCTTCAGCAAGTCGCCAGCCGGCTGGGGCGGCGGCGCACGCAAACGCATCCGCCAAGTGCTGGAGGATACGGACCGCTACGTTCAGACCCTCAATGACAGCTTCACCAATCCGTCGGGGGAAGACCTGGCAGCCGTACAGGTGGAACCGCCAGGCGAACACCGGCCCGCCTTTCAGGCGCCTGCAGAACAGCGCCACACTCAGTCGGAAAGAGTGTCGTCGTAGACAATCTGCTGATCGCGGCCGTGGCGCTTACAAGCGTACATGGCCTTGTCGGCGTTGTTGTAGAGCAGCTCGAGGAGTTCCCTGGGTTCAGGGCGACGATCACAGTCCGTCTCAAGCGCAGCGATGCCGACACTGGCGGTCAGAGGCGTCCCGCCGATCTCTTCGGGCAGGGGGATATCGGGGACCTGCTCACGGAGGCGGGTGGCCAGAATTTCCCCGCCATCCAGGTTGCCATCCGGCATCGCGATCACAAACTCCTCGCCCCCGGTACGCGCCAGGATGTCCCCGCTGCGGACGTTTTTCCTCAGGACCTCGGCAAATTTCACCAGCACCCGATCGCCCACCATGTGGCCGCAACTATCGTTGATGTTCTTGAAATGATCGATATCCACCAGCAACACGGTAAACGCACAGCTCGCGCGCAAGCTGCGGTTCAGCGCTCTCTCCGCCTCGGCAAAAAAGAATCGGCGATTGTTTAGCCCGGTCAAGTCGTCGACCACCGACAGTTTCTCAAACTGACGCTGCATCGCGCGGGTCTCTTCCAAGGCCATCTCAAGATCCTCGGTGCGTTGCACCACGGCGTTTTCGAGGGTCGCCAGCAGCCGTTCCTTGCGTAGCATCTGGCCCAGGACGCTACTGAACAGGCTCAGACTCTGGCGCTGCCAATTCTGAAAAAAGTTGGGTTCCGGGTGGGAGACATTAAGCACCCCCAGCACCTCACCGTCCGCCTTGATGGGCACTGACATCAGTGAACGCACCGCCATACTCTGACGCGGGCTGTCGAACGGCACGAACCGAGGATCGAGCTGGCAGTCGCGCACGTCCTGGACCTCGCCAGTCACCGCCGCTATCCCCATCACCCCCTCACCCACGGTGAAGTGCATGCGGGGCGGGTCTCCACCGGCTTGGTCCGCCCGCCGGTTGCCCTTCAGTCGCTGTCCGATTGCTCCCCCTCCCGCGGCACACGTCAGTTCAGACCCCTGACGCAGGAAGATGGAGCAGTTCTCCAGGTCCTGGTACTGCACCAGCGACTCGAGGGCCGACTGCAGGAGCGCGGATTCCGATTCCATGTCCAGCCGCGCACCGGAGAGTTCGCGCAGCGCGGACAGCGTATCCAGGAGAAAGACGAACCGCTGACTGAGCGCTTGGGCAGACTTCGCGTAATTGGGATCTTCCATGGCTACACGTCCCATAAGTTTAAGACCATCCTTACGCTGATGGCGGCAGTTGGAGACCCGATCTCTCAGTCGCGCGGAAAACCGTAATCGCCGATTCGTGCGCAGGATTGCCGCAACTGACCCATGCGACCGCGCGGCGGACTCCTGCTAGCCGCGGGACAAGACCTCCGCCAAGGCCTTGATATCCGCCCAGCGGTTATAGTATTCGGCGGCAACCCGCTCCAGCTGCACGGCTGGGATACCCAATGACTCCAGCGACGCGACATCGCCCTCCTCCGGCTCGCCGCCCTTGGCATACAGCTTGACCCGGGCGGCCGACCAACCCACGAGCGCCGCCAGGCCGGCATGCATGCCGGTGTACTCCGGGTCGGCGTAGTGAACCATGACCTGGGGAACCGGCGGCGGCAGGTGCCAGCGCTGTGCGATCCAGCCCCCGGCCTCATGATGGTCCGCGCCCAACACGCTGCGGCACACGGCGGCAAGTTCGGTGTTCAACGCCTGACGAGACACCACGCTGAAGGCTTCGCACATCTCGTCCGGAAACAGGTGCACCAAGGCGAGCACGCCGAGATTGTGCAGCAACCCGGCGAGATAGGCCGCGTCGGTCGATACCCGGTGCTCGGAAGGCAGACTTGGGGCCAGCAATTTGGTCAACATCGCCGTGCCCAGCGCGCTGGTCCAATAGCGTTCCTGGTCGAAGCCCGTGCAACGGGAATCGTCGAACACGCCGTTCATCGCGATGCTGATCGCCAGACTCTTCACGAGAGTCAACCCCAACACGCCGACGATGGCCTCTTTGACCCTGGAGATCGGCTGCGGAGGCGAGAAATACGCCGAATTTGCCAGCCCGATGATGCGCGCCGCCAGGCCCGGGTCTTGTTCGATAACGGCAGCCAGGCGAGCCAGGTCGACGTCCTCGTCCGAGGCCATCTCGACCAGCTTGCTTCCCGTCGGGGACAGCGGCGGCAACTCCTTGAGTTGCAATACTTCGAACCGAGTCATATTCCTCAACTCCTTCACTCCACGCCCCTTCCCGATCGCGCCCATGGCCCGCGCGCGGGGCCCGTTAAGACTCCTGCAAGACGAGTCTTCGCGCCCTCCCTCGCAGCAACTATAGTCCGACTTGGCAGCCAATAACAGCCGCAACACGGCGGCTGGGTCTTTCGCTTCCCGGTTCCACTCTCTACACTGTTGAAGCTGTCAGGTCCGCGCCATCACCGCCCGTGCACCCCTCCCCCGTCCACCGAATTTTGCGCTGGAGCCTGTTGGTAGGCGGCGCCGCCCTGTTCGCCTACTTTCTGCTGCTGCCGGGGATGGGTCGCTTCCTGGTTCAAGACTCCCCACCCGGTGCGGCGGATGTGGTGGTGGTGCTCAACACCGGGGTCGAATACTACCCGCGCCTGATCCAGGCGGCGGAACTGGTGCGAACTGGGCGTGCGCACCGAGTGGTGATCAACGGCAACCGCAAAACGCCCGTGCTGCGGAGACTGGAGGCGATGGGCTTTCAGCCCGCCGCGCCCTGGGACGAGGACCGCAAGCGCATACTGGAGCTACTGGGTGTTGGACGCGAGCAGGTGGTGGCCGTTGAGGCCCAAGATGCCTACGACACCATCAGCGAGGCCCGCGCGGTGGCCGCCTCCCTGCGTAGCCAGCCGATCGACAGCGTGCTGCTGGTCACCAGCAAGTATCACACCCGGCGCGCCCACTTTATCTGGCGGCGGGAACTGGGTGATTCGATCCGCGTGACACCCGTGGCCGCGGCACAAGACCCCTACGATCCCAACGGCTGGTGGCGGCACGGGCGCCAGATCCGCTGGGTGCTGGCTGAATACGGTGGCTGGCTATTCCTGGCCTGGCAGGGCCTGTTCGGCATCGAAGACGCGGGTCCCTGACCTCCTATCCCAAATGGGCAGTTGCCTTAGTGTATCCATCACACTATCATTGGTGTATCAGTTACACGAAGCGCGCGCCAAATGCATAGCTACGAATATCCGCACCCGGCCCTGACCACCGACGTGGTGCTGTTCACCCTGCGGGAGGAACAGCTCAAGCTGCTGCTGATCCAGCGCGCCGCCCCCCCCTGTCAGGGCATGTGGGCGCTGCCCGGTGGTTTCGTGGACATCGACGAGGACCTGGAAGATTGCGCCAAACGTGAGTTGGAAGAGGAAACCGGAATCACCGACGTCTACCTGGAACAGCTCTACACCTTCGGCCGGCCGGGACGCGATCCGCGTGAGCGGGTGGTGAGCGTGGCCTACTACGCGCTGGCCCCTTCGGAGCGCATGCGGCCGCGCGCCGCCAGCGACGCCGCCGACGTGGGCTGGTTCCCCATCGACGATCTGCCATCGTTGGCCTTCGACCACGACCAGATCATCGCTTTGGCTCATTCCCGGCTGGTGGCCAAGCTCAAGTATTCGACCCTGGGTTTCCAGTTCATGCCCGAACAGTTCAGCCTGGGCGAAATGCAACGGGTCTACGAGACCCTGTTCAACGAGCCCCTGGATAAGCGCAACTTCCGTAAATGGGTCCTAAACCTCGACCGCATCGAGGCCACCGACCAAACCCGCCGCGACGGTGGCCACCGCCCCGCCCGCCTGTACCGGGTCAAACACCCGGATCAGGTCGACATCATCAAGTGAGAACCGCCATGACCGACATACCTCTCGCCGCCCCCGTCACCGTCCCCGAGATGCCGGCACCGCCGCAACTCAGCCCCGAACAGCACGACGAGTTGATTGCCCGCATCAAGCAACTACTCAAGCGCGAGGACGCCCTCCTGGTTGCCCACTACTACACAGATGGGGACCTGCAACGCCTAGCGGACGAGACCGGCGGCTGCGTGGCCGACTCGCTGGAGATGGCCCGTTTCGGCAGTCAGTCCAAGGCCCGGACTCTGGTAGTCGCGGGCGTCAAGTTCATGGGCGAGACCGCCAAAATCCTCAATCCGGAAAAGCGGGTACTGGTGCCCACCATGGAGGCCACCTGTTCGCTGGACGAGGGCTGCCCGGTGGGGCCGTTCGCCGAGTTCTGCGACGCGAATCCGGATCGCACGGTGGTCGTGTACGCCAATACCAGCGCCGAGGTGAAGGCACGCGCGGACTGGGTAGTCACCTCCGGCATCGCCCTGCCGATCGTCGAGCACCTGGCCGAGCGTGGCAAGAAGATCCTGTGGGCGCCGGACAAACACCTGGGCGCCTATGTGCAGAAGGCCACCCAGGCCGATATGCTGCTGTGGCCGGGCTCCTGCGTGGTCCACGAACGCTTCAAGTCAGTGGCGCTGGAGCGTGTGCGCCGCCTGCATCCGGATGCGGCGGTGCTGGTACACCCCGAATCCCCGGAGAAGGTGATCGAACAGGCCGACGTAGTGGGCTCCACCACCGCCCTGATCAAGGCCGTGGGCAGCCTGCCCAACCGGGAGTTCATTGTCGCTACCGATAACGGCATCTTCTATAAGATGCACCAGGCCGCGCCGGACAAGACCTTGATCGAGGCCCCCACCGAGGGGGTCGGCGCCACCTGCCAGAGCTGCGCGCATTGTCCGTGGATGGCCATGAACAGTCTGGAGAACCTGGCCGACACCTTGGAACGAGGGCTCAACGAGATCCACATCGACGAGATCGTCCGCGCCCGCGCGGTGTTGCCGATCCAACGCATGCTGGACTTCGCCGCCACACACGGAGTGGCGATGAAGGGTAAGGGGAATGCTTGACAATCTGCAGAAAGGTGGGGCCGTGCCCCAGCATTGGCCGGCATCTGGTGGGGCGCGGCCCCGCCCTACATCGCTTCTCGTTCAACCGCCGAGACGCAGAGGGCGCGGAGGAATCCCATGTTAAACCCCCCGCATCCGCCACGCCCCCGCGGTGAAGGCTTCAGGTCGAGGCATTTCCCGGTCATTCCTCAACCTTTCCGACGACAGCCGCAAGCTTGGGCGTCCGCTCTTCCCCCAACTCGACCCGCTCGATCCGCCCGAAGCGGCTGGAGATCTTACGCGCCGAGGTATTGACCTCCTCCACGTCTCGATTCGCCTGCTGGATGTGGGTGGCGAGCCGGTCCATGCGTGACTGGAAGCGTTGGAAGTCCTCGGACAGGTGATGCAGGTGCTTCTGGATGATATGTACCTGCTTGCGCGTGGCCTCGTCCTTGAGCACCGCCCGGGCGGTGGTGAGGATGGCCATCAGGGTGGTGGGCGAGACCAACCACACCCGGCGGCGTTGGGCCTCCTCCACCAGCTCGGGAAACCGGCCGTGGATCTCGGCAAACACCGCCTCGGCCGGAATGAACATCACCGCGCCGGGGGCGGTCTCCCCCGGTAATATGTATCTCTCGGCGATGTCGCCCATGTGCCGACGCACGTCGTCGCGGAAACGCCGCTCGGCCGCCGCCCGCTCCAGCTCGCCGAGATCCGGATCGGCCATGCGCCGGTAGTTCTCCAACGGAAACTTGGCATCCACCGCCACGTTGCCGGTCGGCTCGGGCAGGAACAACATGCAGTCCACCCGCCGGCCGTTGGACAGGCCATGCTGCAGCGAGTAGCCGGTCTCTGGCAGCATGTTGGCCACCAGACCGGCCAACTGCACCTCGCCGAAGGCCCCCCGTGAACGCTTGTCCGCCAACACCTCCTGCAGGCTCACCACGTTGGTCGACAGCTCGGTGATCCGCTTCTGCGCCTCATCGATGCGGGTGAGATGGCTGAGTACCCGGCTGAAGGTCTCGGTGGTCTTCTCGAAGCCCTCGCTGAGACGCTTATCCACCTGACCCGAGATCTCCCGCAGACGCTCGTCGGTATTACCGGTGAGCCGGTCCACCCGCTTGCCCAGATCCTCGGCATTGCGCGCTAGAGCCTCCGAGAGTTGTTGGCGCATGTCGGTCAAGCCGGTGATCAGCGCCTCCTGCTGGGTCTTGAGGGCCTCGGTCTGGCGTTGCGCGAAGCCGGTTGCCAGATCGGCGCGCATCCGGCCGAGGTCCTCGGCCTGCCTCGTGCGCCAAGTGCCCAGCCGTTCCAGGAGACCGTGCTCGAATCGGTGGATCGCCGCCTGCTGCGCCCGCTGTCCGCGGGCAAGCTCGACCGGCAGGCGCTTGTCCAGATCGCGCACCACCTCCTCGGCCACCCGCAACCGGGATTCGCTGAGGGCTAAGACCTGGCCCAACCGCCGAGTCTCGGCGCCCAGCGCGAGCAAGGCGCGGGTCACCCGATCCTGGCGCAACCACATCAAGGCCACCAAGGCGATCAGGGCCAGCGCCAGACCCAGCGCGTAATGGTAGGTCAACACAAAGGCCATCCCCTCCCCCCTTCAAACAATTCTAGGTTCTTATCACAACATATTGATTCGTATGCTGTGAATAGTAGCCCATATTGTGCTACTTGAAGTTGATGCGCGACCTCAAGACTTGGAAAAGGCATTTTCTCGCGCCAAGACGCCAAGGCGCCAAGCAGAGAAAAAGCTAGAAAGAAGTCTTGCGAGTATTCAGGCCCCGTCACGCCCGCCGGGGATGATGGGCATGACCATTCCGCGGAGCAGGCACGACACCTTTGTTCGATTTCTTCGTGAACTCCGTGCCTCTGTGGTGAATCTTCTTACTTTGCGTCTTTGCGCCTTTGCGCGAGATCTTCTTCCGGTACAATTCGCCGTTTCCTCTGCGGTTCACCTCTATCTATGCGCGTTCATCTGAAAAGTCTTGGTTGCCGGCTCAACGAGGCGGAATTGGAAACCTGGGGACGCGAATTCCAGGCCGCGGGCCATCAGATCACCGGCCAGGCGGATGACGCGGACCTGCTGGTGGTGAACACCTGCGCGGTGACCGGCGAGGCGGTGCGCAAGTCACGCCAGATTATCCGTCGCGTGCATCGCCATAACCCGACCGCCAAGTTGGCGGTGAGCGGTTGTTACGCGAGCCTCGAGCCCGGCCAGACGGCCGACATACCGGGCGTGGACCTCGTGGTCGACAATCAGGACAAGCAGCGACTGGTGGAGATCTCGCTGCGTGATCTCGACCTTAGCGCCATGCCGTCACTGGCCTCGGAGCCCAGCGAGAACCCCCTGTTCGCCCGCGGCCGCCATCGCGCCTTCGTCAAGGTCCAGGATGGCTGCCGCTACCGTTGTAGCTTCTGCATCGTCACCGTGGCACGCGGCGAGGAGCGCAGCCGCTGCATCGACGAGGTGGTGGACGAGGTCAACGCCCTGGTCAACCAGGGGGTGCGGGAGGCGGTGCTCACTGGCGTGCATCTGGGCGGCTACGGCAGCGACCGAGGCACCGATCTGCGCAGCCTGATCGAGGCCGTCCTCGAAAGAACCGGGATTGCGCGCCTGCGCCTGGGTTCGCTGGAACCCTGGGACCTGCCGGAGCGCTTGTTCGGACTGTTCGACGATCCACGCCTCATGCCCCACTTGCACCTGCCCCTGCAGAGCGGCGCCGACAGCGTACTGCGGCGCATGGCCCGGCGCTGCCGCACGGGTGACTTCGAACGCCTGGTCGCCACCGCGCGCGAGCGCATCCCCGACCTGAATGTCACCACGGACATCATCGTCGGCTTCCCCGGAGAGTCCGAGGAGGAGTGGCGCCAGACGCTGAGTTTCGTGGAGCGAACCGGTTTCAGCCACCTGCACATCTTCGCCTACTCGCCGCGTGCCGGCACCAAGGCGGCCCGACTACCGGATCAGGTACCGGCGGCGGTCAAGAGGGCGCGCAGCCAGGAACTGCATACCGTTGGCAGGCGGCTGAAGCGCGCCGTGCTGGACGACCGGATCGGCAACCAGTTCCAGGTGCTGATCGAAGGCCACGGCAAGCCCGGTGATGACGGCCGGGTCCGCTATTGGGGTTACACACCCGACTTCCTGCGAGTCGAGGTCGCCGTCGGCGCCGAGACCGCCCCCTCCAACACCCTACTCAGGGTACGCGCCGTGGACGTCCTGGATAGCGGCGACGGCCTGCTCGGCGAACCGCTCAACTGATCTCGGACGCCTTGCGCGTCGCACTGCAAACCCGAAGCGCCGCATCGGCCTGTAACGTTTCGTTACAGGTCAACAGTTCGTTCTAACGATTCGTTAGCCAACCGCATTGGGGACAATATTTTATTATTTATTAATCAATAAGTTACATGTTGGCACGACGATTGCTAAATGTGCTGTAAATGACCCTCGAATATCACGCACATCCAGGAGCATCATCGTCATGAGCACACTTTGCACGGCCGCCGACTACCCCGTCGCCCTCAACCCCCCAAGGATCGACCCGAGGGCGCAGCGCTACGAAAATCTGGTGCGTGATTATTCCAAGGACCTGTTTCGCTACGCCTATTGGTTGACCAGCGATCGTCACACCGCCGAG
>CAJICF010000706.1_pt1 | contig 16150 bp, 18 predicted proteins | sample 9199541 | NCBI WGS metagenome assembly CAJICF01 (sample SAMEA7708324, study PRJEB35096) | sediment metagenome | biome: marine neritic benthic zone biome [ENVO:01000025]; feature: sediment [ENVO:00002007]; material: shallow marine sediment [ENVO:03000034] sea grass bed [ENVO_01000059] ... | reverse complement strand
CCCGGGTCCAGGCCGTGTCGGCGGAGCAGGTACGCGATGCATTTCGGCGCCGTTTGTCACTGGATCGTCTGGTAACCGTGATCGTGGGTGGCGGATCGCCCGGCACGGACGCCTTGGCGATGAACTAGTACTCCAGCAAGGTGATAATTACGGATCCAGAGTCACCCCAAGGGGCTAAGGCAAGGCGCAGCCCGCAGGGAATGGCACGCCCTTTCCAAGGGCTGCAACGCCGCATTGGCCCCTTGGGGTGGCTCCCGCAGGGCCGGACGATAAGCGGCCATCCGGGGTGTTGCGCTCGCTGGCATTGGCGACGGCCAGTGCTGCGCTCACGCGCCTACCGGCTGACCGCTTCTCGTTCGGCTGGATACGCAATTATCACCTTGCTGGAGTACTAGCGGCGCATGAACGCTTGAATGGGCCGAAGACCCGCCGCCAACACGGTTCGGATCATCGGCGGCGAACTGCGTGGCCGCAAGTTGGCGTTCCCGGATGTGCCCGGCCTGCGCCCTACCGGTGACCGACTGCGCGAGACCCTGTTCAACTGGCTGCAGCCGGTCATCGCCGGCGCCCGTTGTCTGGACCTGTTCGCGGGCAGCGGCGCCCTGGGGTTCGAGGCCGCCTCGCGCGGTGCCGCGCGGGTGGTGATGCTGGATGCCGATCAGACGGTCGTTTCCACCCTCCAGGCCAACGTGGCCCGGCTGGGTCTCGTCCAGGTCGAGGTCTCGCGCGCCGACGCCCTGACTTGGTTGGCTGGCGCGGCCCAAGCCTTCGACGTCGTGTTTCTCGACCCGCCTTTCGGCAAGGACCTGCTGGGGTCCTGCTGCGAACGCCTGCAATCCGGTGGATGGCTGGCCGCCGGCGCGCGCGTCTATCTGGAGGCCCACGCCGGCGACCGCTGGCCGGAGTTCCCCCGCGGCTGGGAACTGGCGCGCGAAAAACGCGCGGGCCAGGTGCGCTACGGACTGGCCAGGGTGGGCGGCTGAATCCGCCGCTGGCCAGTCGGTCTGTTACTATTTGTGAAAGCCTGTCAGCAGGATCTCCCATGATCACCGCCGTCTATCCCGGTACCTTCGACCCCATCACCAACGGCCACCGAGATCTGGTGGAGCGGGCGACCGCCCTGTTCGACCGGGTGATTCTGGCGGTGGCGGCCAGTCCCAGCAAGGCCCCCCTGTTTGGCGTGGAGGAGCGGGTCAGTCTGGCGGCCGTGGCGTTGGCGGACATGTCGGCGGTGGAGATATGCAGTTTCGACAATCTACTGGTGGACTTCGCCCATTCCCGCGGCGCGAGCGTTATTCTGCGCGGCTTGCGGGCGGTATCCGACTTCGAGTATGAGATCCAACTGGCGGGTATGAACCGGCGGCTGGCCCCGGATCTGGAGACCGTCTTTCTCACCCCGGCCGAGCACCTGTCGTTCGTCTCCGCGAGCCTGGTGCGTGAGGTGGCGTCGTTGGGCGGGGATATCGCCGACTTCGTGCATCCCGAGGTACGGGCTGCGCTGAATCGGCGGCTGGGCTAGCATAAGCATCCTCTCCTGATCGAGAGGCCCCCCATCAGCGCCAAGCAACGATTTGCCCTTCAGGAGCTTCGACCATGGCCTTGACGATTACCGACGAATGCATCAACTGCGACGTGTGCGAGCCGGAATGCCCCAACAGCGCCATCTACCAGGGTGAAGAGATTTACGAGATCGACCCGGATCTGTGTACCGAATGCGTCGGGCATCACGATACCCCGCAGTGTATCGAAGTCTGTCCGGTGGACTGCATTATCCCCAATCCCGATCGCGAAGAGGATCATGATGCCCTGATGGCCAAATACGAGAAGTTGACCGCCGAGGGTTAGGCCGTGTCTCTGCGTCTGCGGTGGGGGCGAGCGCTGCTCCTCGCGTTCCTCGCCTCATTCATCCTGCCATCGGCGTTAGCCGCCGAAACACCTACCCAGGCCGCCATTGCCAGCGCCCATCCGCTTGCCACTCGGGCGGGACACGAGATCCTTGCGGCCGGCGGCAACGCCTTCGATGCGGCGGTCGCCGTGGCGGCGGCGTTGGCCGTGGTGGAACCCTACAGTTCGGGTCTCGGCGGTGGCGGATTCTGGTTGCTGCATCGCGCGGCCGATGGCCGGCAAATCATGCTCGACGGTCGCGAGCGCGCCCCGCTGGCGGCGCGGCGCGATATGTATCTGGACGATCAGGGTGCGGTGGTGCCCGGACTGTCCATGAATGGCCCTCTGGCGGCTGGAGTGCCTGGCGAGCCCGCGGCGCTAGCCCACCTGGCCGAACATTATGGGCGGCTGCCCCTGAAGCGGAGCTTGGCCGCGGCCATCCGCTTGGCGCGCCAGGGGTTCCCGGTGGATCAGCACTACCGGCGAATGGCTGGTTTTCGCCTGGCGGCGTTACGGGAATCGCCGAGCGCCGCTGGCGTGTTGCTCTACCAGGGCGAGATCCCCGAGGTCGGCCACGTGCTGCGCCAGCCAGCGCTGGCCACCACCCTGGAGGCGCTTGCGTCGCAGGGCGCGGAAGGCTTCTACGCCGGCCCCGTCGCCGAGCGGCTGGTGGGGGGGGTGCGCGCCGCCGGGGGCATCTGGGCCCTTGCGGACCTGGCCGCCTACCGGGTGGTGGAACGCGAGCCGGTCAGGGCCGAATACGCTGGATGGCGGATCACCGCCGCGGCACCTCCATCCTCCGGCGGGGTGGTGTTGGCGACCATGCTCAATATTCTGTCGGTGCTGAATCTGGAGGCCGCGGATGCGACCACCCGCAAGCATCTGATCGTCGAGGCCATGCGCCGCGCCTACCGGGATCGGGCCGTGTACCTGGGAGACCCGGATTTCGTGGCCATGCCCGTCGAGCGTTTGCTTCATCCCCATTACGCCGCCGGTCTGGCACGGGATATCCAGCTCGATCGCGCCACGCCTTCGGTTGCTCCGACCGAAATTTCCAGGCAACAGGGCCGCGACACCACCCACTATTCGATCCTCGACCGCGAAGGCAACCGGGTTGCCGCCACCTTGAGCATCAACTATCCGTTCGGTTCCGGGTTCATGCCGCCGGGCACCGGCGTGCTGCTCAACGACGAAATGGACGACTTCTCCGCCAGCCCCGGTGTGCCCAACGCCTATGGGCTGATCGGCGGTGACGCCAATGCCATCGCCCCCGGCAAGCGCATGCTGTCGAGCATGACCCCTACTTTTGTCGAGAATAAAGACGGAGTGGCTATTCTCGGCACCCCCGGCGGCAGCCGCATCATCAGCATGGTGCTGCTGGCGATCCTCGACCTCGCCGAGGGCCGGGGTCCGGATTCCTGGGTGAGTCTGCCGCGATTTCATCACCAATACCTGCCGGACGAGATTCAGTACGAGGATGGCGCCTTGTCCGGCACGGATATTGAATGGCTTCGAGGCATGGGACATCACCTCAAGCCGCTGGCGCAGCCTTACGGCAACATGCAGGCGGTCTACTGGGACAAGCGCAAGAATGAGGTTCTGGCGGCCAGCGATCCTCGCGGGATCGGCTCGGCCGAGTTGAGGTAACATTCCGGCATGCCCGTTTCGACTAAGATCTTAGCGATGCGGGTCAATGTCTGACGTCGGTTATGGAGTGATCTGGATAAGCGGTCAATGAACGGTCATCCGGATATCAAGCGGGCCGTGCTGCGAGGGGTCTACGAGGACAACGTCGGTATTCCGCGTTCGTCCGTCGGCAATGGCCGTTCGCGGTCTGTTCCGGCGTTCGTGGTGGATGATCGCCAGCCCGGGAGTAGGTTCAAGGCGGTGGTGATCACGCTGATCGGCGTGGTGGTGATCCTCGGCATCAATCTTCAACTGTCCTTCGTGGGTGGTGGCGTCGGCGCTACCGGGCCGGTCGCCATGCAGGTCAATTCGGACCGCGCTGCAAGATTGACTGTTCCCCATCCGGATATTTGGGCCAGCTTGAAGGGGGAGATCGTGCGCGACATCGGTCTGCCCGAGACCTTCGAGCCGCTCAAGAGCATCGAGACCGCCGCCGGCGCCACTTCACCATACGACGCGCTGTTGAGTCAGCTCGGTGTGCCCATGGCCGACCTGTTCGGCCTCAAGGTGCAAACCATCGTCATCGATCCGGGGCATGGCGGGATCGATCCCGGCGCCACCGGCCATCAGGGGCTCAGGGAGAAGGACGTCGCCCTGGATATCGCCAAGCGTTTGCACGACAAGCTCACCAAGTCAGGGGGTTACCGCGTGCTGCTCACTCGCGAGGGCGACGAAAAGGTCTATTTGAAGGAACGAGTGGCCTTCGCCAAGCAGCACCACGCGGACCTGTTCATCTCGATCCACGCCAATTCCTTGCCGGTCGAATCGGTCAATTACGTGGAGACCTATTACTTTGGGCCCCACTCCGATAAGAGCTCGCTGGAACTGGCGGAGAAGGAAAATCAGGGTTCCGATTATGCCATGGGCGACTTCCGCGAGATCATCGCCAAGATCGGTGACACCCTCAAGACGGAAGAGTCGAAGGGGCTTGCCACCGCGATACACAAGCACCTCTACAGCAACATGAAGCGCCGCAACGGCGAACTGGTGGACGCCGGAACCAAGACCGGGCCGTTCATGGTACTGTTAGGCGTGGAAGTGCCGAGCGTGCTGGTGGAGGTCTCCTGCATCAGCAATAAGGCGGAGGAGACGCGGCTGAGTACTCCGGGTTACCGGGACAGCATCGCGGGTTTTCTGAAACAGGGGATCGTCGAATATCTCGATCGGCGGACAGACAAAAGCACAATAGCGGGGAGAGAAAGACAATATGTCGCCAAACACCAAAGATAAAATGCTCTACGTGGGGATCGATCTGGGTACCTCCCGGTCGGTGGTGTCCGCCAGCAATGGCAGCCGCAAATGGGTGGAAAGCTACGTCGGCTGGCCCAAGGATTTCGTTGCCAAGAAGATGCTCGGCAAGCGTGTGCTGTTCGGTGACGAGGCCCTGGAGCATCGACTGTCCCTGAACCTCTGCCGGCCGCTGGAGAACGGCGTGCTCAAGGAAGGCACCGAACAGGACGAAGCCGCGGTTCACGAGTTGATCGGCCATTTGATCGGCATGGTGGGCGCCGAACCGGACGAAGAGATCTGCGTGGCGGTCGGTGTCCCGGCCGAGGCACTCAAGGTCAACAAGTTGGCCATCAGAAACGCCGTCTCCGAACACGCCAAGAAGCTTATGGTAGTGTCGGAACCCTTCGCGGTGGCCTATGGCCTGGGCACCCTGGACAACGCGATGGTGATCGATATCGGTGCGGGCACTATCGACTTCTGCATCATGCACGGCACCGTGCCCAGTGAAGAGGATCAGCGCAGCCTGCTCACGGCTGGCGACTATGTCGACCAGCAGCTCTTGAAGCTGCTCACCGAGCGGCATCCGGAAGCCGATTTCACCCTGAATATGGTACGCCGCCACAAGGAGAAGCACGGCTTCGTGGGAGACTCCAAACGGCGGATCAAGGTCGAGGCGCCGGTGGACGGCAGGTTCACCGAATTCGACATTACCGAGGAGATGCGCAAGGCCTGCGAAAGCCTCATGCCGGCCATCATTGAGACCGTGATCGACCTGATTGCCGATTTCGATCCCGAATACCAGGAGAAGGTGCGCCAGAACATCATCGTGGCCGGCGGTGGCAGCCAGATCAGCGGCCTAGACACCTACCTGACCGCGGCCATGAAAAAATTCGAGCCCTGCAAGTTCACCTGCATCGACGATGCCTTGCATGCCGGCGCGGATGGTGCGCTGGAACTGGCCACCGACATGCCCGAAGAGTTCCTGGAGAAACTGTAAGGACGGCAGGCAGAATAAGGTCCTTGCGCGAGGAGGACAAACGGTGGCGTACCACGCCGCCGTTTTATGTAGAGTTTCCGATCGGGGATGCGTATACCCCTCGCATTGAGGCGATCGACAATTCTTGTTCCTTCTCCCTCTGGGAGAAGGCTAGGATGAGGGGGTGTAAATCCAGAGGCTTAAGCCGTTGATCCCCTCACCCCGGCCCTCTCCCTCGGGGAGAGGGGGAAGAATCGGCCGAATGGCCGATGAATCCAGCTTCTAGCCGTAACCCGAAGCCGCCGGTTTTGGCCGGTGGAGTATTAACACCGGCAGGCGCAATTCTTGGTCTCGGAACGGCACTAATGAAACGGGTGAAATTTAACGCACTGTTGCTCTTGACCCTATGCGGTCTGTTGCCGGCAGGTCCGCTCGGGGCCCAATCCGTCGGTGCCGAAGACATGTTCAACATGATGCGTGGCATGTCCTCGATGATGAAGCTCTGGAACGAATTCAGTTCGGGGAGCGAGTGGGATTCTCTCGGTGGCTACGACGATCCGCTGTCGTCCTATGATGACTTGTCCGGCTGGGATGCTCCGTATTCGAGCCGCCGCTACGGGCGGCGTGGACGCGGACTCGACGGCACTTGGATCGGCAGCGGCGGCGACCGCCTACGGATCCGAGGCAGGCGTTTCTCGCTCTGCCCGGGCCGCGTGTCGCGCGCCTGCAGCGGCACGTTGAGGATCTACGGCGACCGTTTCATCGCCTACAGTCCGTTGTCTCGCGCCACCACCCAGTATCAATTCCGCAAGCGCGGCGACATCCTGCTTCTGCGCGACGTGTACGGGAATTATCTGCTGTTCCGTCGACTGAGGCGGTAGCTGTTGGCTGGAGCGCTGGGCGCGCACGCGACAGGATTGCGATGCCTAACGAGATCATTCCGTACCTCGATCTACGCGGGCGTGAAACCGTTGGCATGCTACGCGCCATCCATACAGCCACATGGGAGTAAAATCAGATGTTGAGGGTCGCTACGTTCAATATCGAGAATCTCGACGACAAGCCGGACGACAGGAACCCACCGCTGGAGGTCAGGGCGCCGGTTTTGAGGACCGCGCTTAACCGGCTGAATGCGGACATCCTTTGTCTGCAGGAGGTGCACGGGCAGGAGCTTCCCGACCATACCTCGGGCTCCCCCAAGCGAGACCTTGCCGCGCTGGATTTCGTGCTGGAGGGGACGCGGTACGCGGAATTCGAGCGCGCGGTTACCTTAACCTCGGACAACGTGCCGTACAACGAGCGCAATCTGGTGATCCTGTCGGCACATCCGATCACCGATTCCGGTCAATCCAGAAACGATCACATCGACCCGTTGCAGTACCGCAAGGTCACGGCCACGGATCCCCCCGAGACCGAGGCCAAGGATCTGCGCTGGGAACGACCGATTCTGCAGGCCGAAATCGAGGTGCCATCGTTCGGGACCTTGCATGTCATTAACCTGCATCTCAAATCGCGTCTGGCATCCAATGTGTCCGGCCAGAAAGAGGGTTTTGCCTGGAACAGCGCGGCGGGATGGGCCGAGGGTTATTTCCTGTCGTCCATGAAGCGCGTGGGCCAGGCGCTGGAAACCCGTATCCTGGTCGACAAGCTCTTCGATCTCGATCCAGCCGCCAAGATCATGGTGTGTGGTGATTTCAACGCCGAACCGGGTGAGGTTCCGGTCGAGGCGATCTGCGGCCGGGTGGAGAACACCAACAATCCGGATCTGCGCTCACGAGTCTTGATCGCGTGCAGCAGGGGCATAGCCGAGTCGGTGCGCTTCAGCCACCTCCATCACGGTCATGGCAACCTTTTGGATCACATGTTGATCTCGCAGTCATTGCTACGAGACTTTCAAGGTGCGGATATCCACAACGAGAACCTGCACGACGAGAGCCTTCCGTTCACCTTCGACTCCAAGTACCCCGAGTCGGACCATGCGGCGTTCGTCGCGCAGTTCAACGAACCTGAGTGAGGGCGCGTGTTATGTGGCGGCACCGGGTCGAGCGCTGATGCGCATCTGGGTCGATGCCGACGCCTGTCCGGTGGCGATCAAGGAGGTCCTGTATCGCGCGGCCGAGCGGGTCGGCGTGGAACTCACGCTGGTGGCGAATCAGTCCCTGAGCGTACCCCCGTCCCGTTATATCAAGGCGCTGCGTGTGCCCGGTGGATTCGACGTGGCCGATCGGCATATCTCCGAAAGGGTGGAGGCGGGGGACCTGGTGGTGACCGCCGACATTCCCCTGGCGGCCGACGTGGTGGCCAAGGGAGCCTTGGCACTGAACCCGCGAGGCCAGCTCTATACCGAGGACAACATCCGCGAACGCCTCGCCATGCGGGATATGATGGAGGAACTGCGATCCGCCGGGACGGTTACGGGCGGTCCCCCGGCGTTGGGTAAGAAAGACCGCCAGGCATTCGCCAACCAACTGGATCGGTTGTTGGCCGGTTTGTCCGGCGCGGCGAGGCATTCACGGTAACTTCCGGATAAGTCGAGGCGCGTTGGAGCCTCCCCCTTTGACAAAGGGGGAGGTGAGGAGGATTTTCGGCGGAAGCTTCCGTATGAGTAATCCGGCAATGAGACAGTAAGCATGGAGCCTGCGGCTTGCGGGTTTTGCCCCTTCTCCCTCAGGGAGAAGGCTGGGATGAGGGATTATAAATCAGATGATTATGAGCCTTTGATGCCCCCATCCGGTGGGAGAGGGGGCTAGACGCAGGGTATTTTGTTGCCAGTTTAATAGCGCTGAAGCAATGGGCATTATGAGCATTTTCATCTTTCTTCTGATCGGCGCCTTGGCCGGCTGGCTGGCGGGCAAGCTCATGAAAGGGCGCGGATTCGGCCTGATCGGCAACGTGGTGGTGGGCGTAATCGGCGCCGTGGTCGGCGGGTTAATATTCGACTTTGTGGGGATCTTCGCCACCGGATTCATCGGCTCGTTGGTGACCGCCACGGTCGGCGCGGTGGTGCTGTTGTACGTGGTGGGTCTGCTGACCAAATAGGCACCACTGGTCCGCCATGAAAGCCATGGTCTTGACTGAACTCGGTAGCCTTGAGACGAATCCGGCGCCGCTGACCCTGGTCGATCTGCCCCAACCCACGCCCGGCAAGGGCGAACTGCTGATTCGAGTCCTGACCTGCGGCGTGTGCCACACGGAATTGGACGAGATCGAGGGTCGTACCCCGCCGCCGCGCCTGCCGGTCGTGCTCGGCCATCAGGTCGTGGGCCGGGTCGAACAACTGGACGCAGGAGCCGACAGCTTTGCCATCGGTGATCGGGTCGGGATCGGCTGGATACACGGGGCCTGCGGCGGCTGCGACTATTGCCAGGCCGGTGAAGAGAACCTGTGCGCCGATTTCAGCGCCACCGGCCGAGACGTCAACGGCGGCTATGCCGAATACATGACCGTCCGCCAGGACTACGCCTATCCCATACCCGACTTCTTTACCGACACCGAGGCCGCACCGCTGCTGTGCGCCGGGGCGATCGGTTACCGCTCCCTGCGGCTGACCGGCCTTCGTGACGGCCAGCGCCTGGGTATGACCGGCTTCGGCGCCTCCGGCCATCTGGTCTTGAAGATGGCGCGGCACCGCTTTCCAAACTCCGAGATCTACGTGTTCGCCCGCAGCCAGGCGGAGCAGGCCTTCGCGCGTGAACTGGGAGCCGTGTGGGCGGGCGACACCACCGACGCCTCACCCGAGAAGCTGGACGCCATCATCGACACCACCCCGGTGTGGACACCCATCGTCGAGGCACTGGCCAATCTCGACCCCGGCGGGCGGCTGGTGATCAACGCCATTCGCAAGGAGGACGCCGACAAGGACGCCCTGCTGGCCCTCGATTACCCCGCACACCTGTGGCTGGAGAAGGAGATCAAGAGCGTCGCCAACGTGGCCCGCCGCGACGTGAGCGAGTTCCTGCAACTGGCGGCCGAAATCGGTATCAAGCCCGAGGTCCAGGAGTTCAAGTTGGAGGACGCTAACCAGGCGTTGCTTGAACTCAAATCCCGCCGCATTCACGGCGCGAAGGTATTGAAGATCATCTGACCCCCAGATGTGCTCAGGGTGTGTACGGCAGAGATTGCGGCCAATACCGGCCATTCATGGTGGGGCGCGTGGTAGAGCAGTTATCGACGCTCAGCCCCGGCCTTTTCTGTATAGCGCCTGCGAGGTGCGGGGCCGAATCTGACGCTCACGCCCCCCTAGTCGCACGCGCTTGACCACGATATCGCCGTGATCTACCGTCCACTGAGGTAGTATCGATGGACACAAGAGCGACTTCGGACGGGACGCGTTGCTGGCAGGACTGTACAGATTCCGCCTAGCGCTCTAATTAGTGCGATCTATTTAATAACACTCTTAGCTGACAAAAAGTATGGATGCAATACGTAATTTGTGGGACAAGATACAGTCCGAGCCATCCGGAAAGCACTATTTTGAGCAAGAGATTGAGGGAATAGACCTTATAGAAATAGATATGTACCTGGTACGGGCGATAAAAACATTCCTTTCAAATAATGGGAGTCTTGAGCCAAAAAGAATCGAAGAAGTCCGGATTTGTAAGGCTGCTCTAGAAGAAATAGCCGCAGACGTAAATGAAGAGAGCAAGACTTATTTCAATTTAATGTGGGAAATCAGCGGCTTGATTATCAATGAGGTGGAAGATGTCAGCTAAAGCACACCCAGTTAGCCGCTACGCGGCTAGGACGTCGCAAACAGTGCGGTGCCTCTGGTGTGCGGCGTTAGCGGTAAACACAAATGGATAATGAGTTAGCACTACTACAAGATATTAGATCTGCGCTATGGATACTTATCTACATAGTAGGGGTTGGCGTCGGCGCTTATATAATAAAATCAGCTATCGTTTCATATAAAGCTATAAAGGACGTTATAGAAAATAGGTTCTATCATGTTGCATCTGCAATGTACGAAAATGAAGATTATGATGAGGTTATTGAATATTGCCAGGAGCATTTAAGCAAAAAACCCAAAGCAGCATATGGCTACTGGTTCTTGGGTAAGGCTTTTCTCCAGAAACAGGAATACGACAAAGCTACTAGTAATTTTGAGAAAGCGGTGCAAATATACCCATCATGGGATGATGAGTGGATTAAACCGTATTTAAAGAAAATCGAGGCAGCAAAGCAATTAACCGCTAACCAGGCTAATTCAGCCGATGCAAAAACCGGCGCGGCTGATTAGCAACGTTATGTCCACTCCGGGTCGAAAGCGCCCGTTCGGCATTCCGGCTGGGCCGAGATAGCGTTGGAGGGCGAAGACCGGCCGGGATCGGCCAGGAGCGGTCACTCAGACGGTCTCACTCGATAATTCTGGGTACGGATGATCCGGTCGTGCTATCTTCAACTCTAGAGAGTAACAGACTGACGCGGAGCTGTATTTTGACGTGCCGCATAGAACCCCCTCGCTGGATATGCGGACTTGTTTAACATCTGTTAGGGCGGCCCGCAGAGATGGCGATCTACATCCAGATCAGGAAGCTCGAAGAGAATGAGTCGGGCGTGACATACGCCTTTGGGCCCTCAGAAGGACTTATCGGCAAGGTCATGCTGACCAAGGCTACCGGCCAAGTCGAACTAATAGAGATCGACGATCCGAGAAAGGCTGGCCTATTCGTCCCGCGCGTAGCGCGAGCGCTTGCGAAGCACCATGCACAGGGTGACTACCCAGTAAAGACATGCTACGCGGCATAGACTGCGCTCTAACAAGCCACCGCATCTGTGCGCCCCGCTCGACGGCAGGTGAGCGCTCAGCCGTTATCTTGTTTAAGAATGATGGGAATGTTTGATATCTATAAGCTAGGACAAACCCAGATATGTCCAGTTTGTGGGAGCGTACTGCGAGGATGGCAAGGTAAAGATGGCCCTTGTGCGCTGTTTGTTTGGGAGCAAGGTATTGCCTGGCCAACTGATCAACAAGCAAATGATATGAATGTGTCCGATGAAGAAAGGAAGAATGTGAGACTTCCTGTAGTATTCTCGATTCGCTCGTACGATTGCGGTTGCCCATATCCCGTTGAAGCGCTTTGTGAAACTGTAGAGGGCGTATGGTCAAGCACCAAATTGGTTGATGCTTCGCTTGCAAAGCAGAGGAAAGATGAGCGTAAGGAGGATTTCAAGAAACGTTTGAGATGGCTGGAAGGAAAGACCACATAAAGATCCGCCCAGACGCGCTACCGCGCATCGTCTAATGCCAACACGAGTGGCCGCTCCGGGTCGTTTTTGCTCGTTTAGCGGCTGCTTACATTAGCCATGCCTAACAGGGCGCGATCGGCTAGCAGTAGACATTGTGGCAAGCTCAATCGTGTCGCGAATTCTGTCTTTTGTATTGAGATGGCCATCCACATGATGGTCGTATGGAGCGTAAGTTAGTCCTCCTCATGAACATCAAGAAACCGAATCGGAAGAAGCATGGCTATTCGCAGCATCTCAATGCGCCACCGGAGACTGTTTTCCCCCTGCTATGTCCTGTGCTGGAGGTGGAGTGGGTTCCTGATTGGATGCCCGAGATGGTGATTTCCCAATCAGGCGTCTGTGAGCAGAATTGTATCTTCGTTACGCCACCAGAGATGCCGTCTGAGCCAGAGAACTCGATCTGGGTTGTCACGAAATACGACCCTGACAATTGGACGCTCGAAATGTACAAGGTCACTCCGGAACATGCGATATCAAAACTGGAATTATCGCTCGTAGGCGATTCCGGCAACTCTACGACAGCGCACATCTCATACGAAATTACCGCCATCGGGGCGGACGGAGACAAGTTCATGGAGGAATTCACTGAAGAGTGGTACGAGGGTTTCATGCAGGAATGGGAAAAACAGATGAATTATTACTTGGATACGGGTAACAAGATTGCGTGACAAGCCATGAAGCTAGTCTAGGCGTTGAACGACAGTTTTGGGTCATCAGGCGGCTGAAGGCCAACGCGAGGAGTCTCCGCTATAGCGAAACCCCAACGGTCGCGGGCGCCAGGGAGTACCCATTGGAGTCAGCTCCTGTCTGAAGGCTGCTATCATTCGATACAGAGGCAAGGAGAGTCTGATGACCATTACCAACGAGCAGTCCGGGACGAACGTGCATGAGGTGGCGGCTGGGATCTATCGGATCAACACGCCGTTAGTGACCGAAGGTACGGGCGGCTTTTCGTTCAACCAGTACCTCATCGTCGATGACGAATCATTGTTGTTCCACACCGGACCGCGAAAGATGTTTCCGCTGGTGCGTGAAGCGGTGGCGAGCGTGTTGCCGGTCGAGAGGCTTCGCTACATCGGGTTTTCGCATGTGGAGGCCGACGAGTGCGGCTCGCTCAACGAGTGGCTTGCCGCCGCTCCGCAGTCAGTACCGCTGTGCGGCACGGTGGCCGCTATGGTATCGATCAATGACATGGCCGATCGTGCGCCCCGCGCACTCGGAGATGGAGAACGACTCGCGTTGGGCGCGCACTCCGTGCGTTGGTTAGACACCCCCCATCTGCCGCATGCGTGGGAATGCGGTTTTCTGTTCGAAGAAACCACATCTACTTTACTCTGTGGTGACCTGTTCACGCAGGGAGGCGCCGATCTTCCGCCGGTCACGGAGTTGGATATCCTTGAGTCGAGCGAGGCCTTCCGCCACCAGATGGATTACTTTTCACACACGAAGAACACACGTGCACTGATTGAGAAGCTGGCCGCGATGAACCCGACCACGCTCGCGTGCATGCATGGCAGCGCATGGCGTGGCGATGGTGCGAGACTGCTGCGTGCGCTTGCCGATGCGTTGACTGCATAATTCCCATCTTAAACGGGCATGGACATGATGTCCGGCCATGCGTTCAAGTTGCCGACCCGGCTTGGCGGATTTGCCGTGGACCGTTCTCGTGGTTAGACCGTGGCTAACCGTTTTCTCTGGCCGCTGCATTCGAGTAATCGACTATGACTGCTCGCATCACCTCGCTGTTTCCCTTCTGGGCGCTGCTGTTCTCGCTTGCGGCCTACCTGGTTCCGGATGTGTTCGCACCGCTGAAGCCAGGCATCGTGCCCTTATTGGGGGTAGTGATGTTCGGCATGGGCATGACCCTGACCTGGACCAACTTCGCCGAGGTTTTCCGCCGCCCCGGCGTGATCGCCTTGGGTGTGGCGCTGCAATATCTGGTGATGCCACTGGCAGCTTGGCTGGTGGGTTTGGCGCTGGGCTTGCGGCTGCCGGTGTTGGCGGGCCTGGTGCTGGTCGGTGCGTGCCCCGGTGGCACCGCCTCCAACGTGGTCTGCTATCTGGCGCGCGGTGATGTGGCACTTTCGATCACCCTCACGGCGGTGTCGACCGTGTTGGCGATCGTCGCAACGCCGTTACTGACCTTGTTGTACGTGGGCCAGAAGGTACCCGTGCCGGTTGCCAGCATGTTGTGGTCGATCTTCAAGATCGTGCTGCTGCCGGTGGTGTTGGGGGTGGTGGTCAACAGCCTGTTCGGCCAGCGACTGCGGCCGGTCAAGTCGCTGTTTCCGCTGATCTCGGTGATGGCCATTGTGACGATCATCGCCATCATCGTGGCACTGAATCGCGACAATCTGGCCGGCATGGGCTTGGCGGTGGCAGTCGCGGTGGTGCTGCACAACCTGATCGGCTTGTCCGCCGGCTATGGTCTTCCGCGGCTGCTGGGGCAGGAGGAGCGCGTGTGTCGGACTCTGGCGATCGAGGTGGGGATGCAGAATTCCGGCTTGGGTGTGGCCCTGGCGGTGAAGTACTTCAGCGCCGCCGCGGCCCTGCCGGGGGCGGTGTTCTCCATCTGGCACAATCTGTCCGGCTCGCTGCTCGCGGCCTGGTGGTCGCGCCGGATTGCAGGTGACCCGGTGAACCGCACCGGTCGCGTTCTCGATTGATGCGGTTCGTGCCTCACCGCATCCTACGCAGGGTGTGCGGCTTGGAGGTTGCTTGGGGCCGCGCTCAGGCCTGACAAGCCGGACAGTAATAGCTCGCTCTTTGGGCGATGACCCGTGAGCGGATGGGGCCGCCGCAGCTTGGGCAGGGTTCGCCTTTGCGGCCGTAGACCTTGAGTTCCTGCTGGAAATAACCCGGCTGGCCATCCTCGCGCTGAAAGTCGCGTAGTGTGGTGCCGCCCTGTTCGATCGCAGCTACCAGCACTTCTTTCACGGCCTTGGCGAGCCGCTGACAGCGCGGGTTTGATAGACGGCCGGCGGCAATGCCTGGCCGGATACCGGCCAGAAACAAGGCCTCGTTGGCGTAGATGTTACCGATCCCGGCCACCACCCGGCTGTCCATCAGAAACGCCTTGACCGCGACGCGCCGGCCACGCGAACGACGGTACAGATAATCGCCATCGAAGTCGCCGCTCAACGGCTCGGGGCCCAGCGCGGCGAGCCTGGGGTGTTGGCACGGGTCTTTTTCCGTCCAGAGCAGGGCGCCGAAGCGGCGCGGGTCGCGCAGGCGCAGGCAATGCCCGTCCTCAAACGCCAGGTCCAGGTGGTCATGGGTCCCGGCCGGTGTGTCGGCCTCGACGAGGCGTAGGCTCCCGGACATGCCCAGGTGGAGAATCAGGGTGCCGTTATCGAGGGTGAGACACAGATATTTGCCCCGCCGCCCCACCACGTACACGGTCTGGCCGGGCAGCACGGCTTCGAGTTGTTCCGCCACTGGCCAGCGCAGGCGGCGCTCGCGCACCCGCAGGGCCTTGATGACCCGGCCTTCGATGTAGGGCTCGATTCCGCGGCGGGTGGTCTCGACCTCCGGCAGTTCAGGCATCAGGAAGGCGGTGTCGGGTCGATGCTGGTGCTGGCCGGCTCGGGTGCCGGCGCTGCGGGCGCTTGCAGCAGTCGTTCGCGCGCCGAGGCCGGCAGGCGATATTCAAGGCCGAGATCGGGGCGGGCGAGCAGCAGTTCGTCCGGGGACTCCAGCAGCAGGAATACCAGAGGCTGGGGATCGCCCTCGCGCCCGATTTCGATGCGGCTGTCGGACGTGTCGCCCTCGTCGAGTTTCAACACCTGGATCGCCTGCGCGTGACGCCAGGCGTCTGCCTTGTCCATGAGCCTGTCCGCGGTCATGTCCGGCTGTTCCGGTGTGAGTGCCCACTTTCCATCCTCGGCCTTTTCCAGCGCCCATTCTGGGGTGAGAATGCCGTTGATCGGGGCATCTCCCGGCAGCAGCTTCAGGTCCACGAAGCCCTCGGGCGTAGAGCGCAGGTGATGGTAGTAGCGGTCGTCGGTGAGATGGATGTGTTCCCCGGTACGCACGTAGCGGCGGCGGCTGAGGGACTCGGTATCCCCGAAAAGAAACTCGGTGTCGTCCAAGCGCAGGCTGGCCTTGGGTGGCTCCAGGCCGAAT
>CAJICF010000550.1_pt1 | contig 16959 bp, 16 predicted proteins | sample 9199541 | NCBI WGS metagenome assembly CAJICF01 (sample SAMEA7708324, study PRJEB35096) | sediment metagenome | biome: marine neritic benthic zone biome [ENVO:01000025]; feature: sediment [ENVO:00002007]; material: shallow marine sediment [ENVO:03000034] sea grass bed [ENVO_01000059] ... | reverse complement strand
GCATCCGCTGCAGGGTGCGCCGACCGCCCGTTTGGAGCTAGACAACATAAGGTTTCTCGGCAAGTCCGGCGTGCCGACCCTGGACGTGGCGCTGTATGCGGAAAGGCGCCAGCACGGTCGGTTTCAGACCATGCTGGCCACGGCGGAATTGGCGGGATACCAGTCGTTGGACCGATTGATCGAGCAATGGAGGCAAGACGGTATGCCGCCGGTTCACGTGCGCCGCAGCCTGGCGCGGGTCCTGGGCATAGTTGTGGGCCGCATGCATCAGCTGCGATTTCAACACCGTTGCCTGTACCCCAAGCACTTGTTCGTTCGCCTGCCTGACAGCCCGGCGGACGGCGAGGATCCGATCGACATCCGGGTGATCGATCTGGAAAAGGGGCGACGCTGGTTGCTCGGGCACTCGGCGGCGACGCGTGATCTTGAGTCCCTGCACCGCCGTACCTCGACGGTAAGCTACACCGATCGGCTGGCGTTTTTGCATGCGTATTTCGAGACGTCGCGGTTGCGTCCCTGGCATCGGCGACTGGTTAGGCGAATCATCGGGCGCACCGAGAAGCGTCGCGATCAAGTTATCTGACCGTGACCACGCTTCATCCGACACCCGCGAATAGGCTTTTCGACCAACCGTTGCCGATGACGCTCGAGGTCGGCGGGCGCCCATTGGTCTGTGAGGTGGCGATTCGCAACGTGCCCGGTCAGCGGACGGTGTTTCTGGGACGCTGGGGCGAGGAGGCGGTGGTTATCAAGCTGTATCAGGATCCAGGGCGTGCTGCTGTCCACCATGCGCGCGAGTTGAGGGGGATCCAGGCCCTGTTAAGGGCAGGTATACCCACCCCGGCGCTGCTGCATTCCGGTAAATGGCCGGCAAGCGGCTGGTGGGTGATTGTTCTGCGCCGGATCGAGGGCGCCGACACGTTTGCGAGCAAGCTCGCGAAGCTGGAAACACCTGCGGCGCGGGAGACATTGTTGCGCGAACTCGTGAGCCTGTTGGCTGATCATCACCGCGCCGGCCTGCGCCAGACGGATCTGCATCTGGATAATTTTCTGGTGGCGGGGGACGTGATTTATAGTCTCGACGGTGCCGGCTTCGCGGTCGGTGATCGACCCGTTGGTCGCCACGCATCGATATCCAACCTTGCCCTGCTGCTTGCTCAGTTTCCTCCAGCCGGCGGGAGCGATGCCGACCCGCTGTTGGAACATTACGGCCGATGTCGCGGTTGGTTAGTCGCGGCCGAGGATCGACGCCTGCTGTTTCGGTCCATTCGTTCGCATCGGCGTTACCGTGAGCGGAAGTTCCTTTCCAAGATCTTTCGTGAATGCAGTGCCTTCGCCGTGCACCGACAGGGCCGTTTAAGGGGCGTGTTCGACCGTGGGTTCGGTGATGAGTCGGATCGGCTTCGCCTGATGCGAGACGGCCTCGACTTCAACCCCAAGCGTGACCGGATGCTCAAGGACGGCAATACCTGCACGGTGTGGCTCACCGAGAGGGCAGGCCGCAAGCTGGTGGTAAAACGGTATAATCTCAAATCGCTCGGCCATCGCCTGAACAGAGCTTTGCGACGCACCCGGGCGGCATATTCGTGGGAGAATGCGCATCGCCTTGAGTTTTGCGGCGTCGGTACGCCGAAGCCCTTGGGGCTGGTGGAAGAGCGCATCGGCCCGTTTCGTGGTCGAGCGTGGTTTTTGAGTGAATTCGCGGAAGGCCCGGATATTGACGCCTTCCTTGCCGAGCCGGGCACCACCGTCGAGGCCGGAACGGCGATGCTCAATAAAATAGGACTGGTATTCCGTGGGTTGCGGGATCTGCGTATCAGCCATGGCGACATGAAGGCAAAAAATATCCTGGTGCACGCGGGTGAACCCATGCTGATCGACCTGGATGCGATGCGTCAGCACCGTTTTGGCCGTGCGTACCTGCGACAGGCCCGGCGGGATCGTGCGCGTTTTCTACGCAACTGGGTCGATTCCCCGGAGTGGCTGAGCCGCGCCGAGGCTGCGCTGACCAAGCTGGGGCAGGAAGAATGATTGTCTTGGCAAGCGCTGAAGCGTATGCGAGATACGAGGGGCCTGCTCTGCTCTTGTGTCTCGTATATCGACACTTTTCCGTGTGACGACGGAGTTGGATTCCTCAGGATAGATATAATGCCAACGGCCAGTAAATTAAAAACGCTGGATGATTTGTTGAATTACCCGGAAGAATCACGGCTGGAATTGATAGCAGGCCGGATTGTTGAACGGGGAATGCCGAGGCCACAACACGCGCAGCCTCAACGTAAAATAGGCGCGGTATTAGACCCTTTTGGTAACAAACATGGATATGGGGGGGGCGGCGGATGGTGGATTTTGTCGGAAATTGGCGTCTACTATGATTTGCACAATAGCTGCGTTCATGATTTGGCGGGTTGGCGGAGGAGTCGTTTACCCATCTTGCCGGATGAGAGTTTCATCAAAACCATGCCGGATTGGGTCTGCGAGATTTTATCCCCTGGCGGGCATCGAAGAGATACTGTTGACAAGCTAAAGTTGTTGCAAAGATTTGAGGTGCCTTTTTATTGGGTCGTTGATCCAGATGAGCAAACCCTCACTGCTTATAAACTTTCAGATCAAGGCTATGTTGTGTCAGGTGTTGCGCAATCCGGGGAACGCGCGCGGCTGGCTCCTTTTGGCAAAATCGAGTTGGTTGTAGAAGCGCTTTTTGGTATCGATTCTGATGAAGCGGAATGAGAAACTTGGCGCCAAGTTGGCTCGGGGCGTCTGCCGTTACAGTAGCACCGTAGGGTGGGCAAAGCCGCCGGGATCGGCGTGCCCACTATCCCACGCCACACGGGCCGCCGGTCCGCGCCGGTATCGAAGGGCACGCTACGCTTTGCCCACCCTTCATTTTGGTTCCGGCTATGCCGGGTTAGCGGCATGATAGTCCTAGGCATATCCGGCGCCGTATCGCACGACCCCTCCGCGGCGCTGTTCGTCGACGGCGAACTGGTGGCGGCCGCCGAAGAGGAACGCTTCATCCGCGAGAAGCACGCCAAGGGGCGGTTCCCGTACGAGGCGACCCGCTTCTGTCTGGAGTTCGCGGATGTGCGTCCCGAAGACGTGAATGTGGTTGCCTTCCCCTACGCGGAGATCGGGCTGACCAGTCCCGCCCGCTGGCACTACGCCATGCGCCACTGGTATGCCCCGGATCGTGCGCTCACCGCCATCTTCAATGGCAACCGGCGCTATCGGCGCAATATGGCGCAGTTGCACAAGCTCATCGACGATCTCGGGATTGGTGGTGGCAACGCCCGGGTCATGCCGGTCGAGCACCATCTGGCTCATGCCAGCAGTGCCTATCACCTGAGTGGTTTTGAGGAGAAGACCGCCATTCTCGGCATCGACGGCAAAGGCGAGTATGCGACCACCTTTTTCGGCTACGGCGAAAATGGTCGTATCCACAAACTCAAGGAGTTCTACGACCCGGATTCCCTGGGTGGGCTGTATGCCGCCATGACCGAGTACCTGGGCTTCGAGATGTTTGACGGCGAGTTCAAGGTGATGGGCATGGCGCCCTACGGTGACCCGGACAAACACGACCTGTCGCGCCTGCTGGAATTCGACGGACGCGGTTTCAGGGTGAACACCCGGCTTGCCAACGTCATCGGTCTGCGCCGCTATAAGGAAGACGGCAAGGGCTACTACTTCAGTCCTGAACTCGTGCGGTGGCTCGGGCCGAGGCGCGAGGGCGATGAGATCGACGACCCTTACGTGGATTATGCGGCCAGCCTGCAGCGCATGCTGGAAGAGTCCTCGCTGGCGCTAATCGATCACTATCTGGGCGGCATGCTTCAAGAGACAGGAAAGATGTGTTTCGCTGGTGGCGTGGCCCTCAACGTCAAGCTCAACCAGCGGATCGTCGCAAGGCCCGACGTCAAGGAACTGTTCGTTCAGCCGGCCGCCTCGGATGCCGGTACCGCCATCGGCGCCGCATCGTACGCGGCCAATGAATTGGGCGAAGACATCCAGCCCATGCGGCATGCCTATCTGGGACCGAGCTACACCACCGAGCAGTGCATCGAGGCCTGCAAGGCCCACGAGCGGCCACCGCAATGGGAGGTGCTGGATGACGCCGTTTCCAAGGCCGCGGATATCCTTGCTGCCGGCAATCCCTTGGCCTGGTTCCAGGGCCGCATGGAGTTCGGTCCTCGCGCGTTGGGCAACCGCAGTATCCTCGGCGTGCCTAACATTCCCGGTATCGCCGATCGTATCAACGAGCAGATCAAGTACCGCGAGCGCTGGCGGCCGTTCTGTCCCAGCATGCTGGACACCGTGGCGCCCGAGATCTTGCAGACCGACCACCCGGCCCCCTACATGACCATCACCTTCGATGTCGCAGAACCCTGGAAGGATCGAATTCCTGAGGTGGTGCACGAGGACGGTACCGCTCGGGCCCAAGTGGTCAGCCGGGACACCAGTCCCCGCTACTACCGCCTCATCGAAGAGATCGAGAGGCGCACCGGCAATGCCGTGTTATTAAACACGTCGCTGAATCGCCGCGGCGAACCGATGATCTGCTCACCGACCAATGCGTTGAATATGTTCTATGGGTCGGATCTTGAGTATTTGATCATGGAGGACATTCTGGTTAGAAAGACAGAAGTTTAAATTGGAACGTTTGCTCTTTTCGCATGCCTCCACCACCGATCTCGAATCCTGGCTGTACGCAAGGGCAAGGGGCGGGAGGCCAATCTCTGCTATCAGAGTCACGCCCTGATGGAGAACCGCCACGGCCTGGTGGCGGATTCCCGCGTCACCCAAGCGACTGGCACCGCCGAACGGGAGGCCGCCGTTGCCATGGTCTCGGCGCTCGCCGGCACGCATCGCGTGACGGGGACGCGGACAAAGGCTACGACACCGCCGGCTTCGTGGACGAACTGCGTTGCGCCAACGCCACGCCGCACGTTGCCCAGAACACCACCAACCGTTCATCAGCGAGCGACGGGCGCACCCGGCATGCCGGCTATGCCGTCAGCCAGCGGATCCGCAAACACATCGAAGAATGCTTCGGCTGAGCCAAGACCATCGGCGGGCTACGCCAGAGCAGCTTCATCGGCCAAGCCAAGCTGGACTATCACGCCCAACTGGTGAGAACCCAGGTGCGCTCTCGTAGACCGACGGGTTTTTCGATGACGATTTCTTCGTCAGGGCTTCACTCGCAATATTGCACGGAGCCGGCTAATGGGTGGCCACTTATCGTTTAGAAGGCGAACAGAATTTTCACTCTGGTGGATGAGGGCTATTTCTTGGCTTCGGGAACGCGGTAGAGGCCAACCCATGAGTCTTTTACGTGCAGTATCTTGCCGCGGATCAGACGCTTTCTGAACAGTCTTTCCACACCCGTGCACACCTCGCTGATCCATCCGAACGACCTCGCATGCCGCAGGGAAAAATCGTGCCACATAATGATGGTTCCCGGCCTGCTTTTTGCGAGCACTTTGCGCGTGTCGTTGAAGACAAAGTCTGCGTCGTGGCACCCGTCAATGAACGCTATATCTATTGGGCCAAAATCAGGTTCCCAGCTGGCAGTATTCGCGAAGATCTGCTTGATGTTGCTGCAGCCCTGCTCACGATAGTAACGACCTATTGCATCACGGTTCAGCGCTATCGTTGTCCGTTTGCCGCCTTTGTCAATTTCTTCTGGTGGTATATTCACAGTGTAAATGGCGGAATCAGGAGCGTTACGGGCCAAAATGTAAGTCATATGCCCGTATGCGGTACCTATCTCCAATATGATACCTGGCCTGTTCGCGTGACAGGCGACGCCGACTACTTCTGCATCCCGCAGTCGTCTATTATTCAGGTCGACATAATCTTCATAGTCATGGAGGTATTCACCTTCGAGCACTGGGTCACCCTCACAGCCCAATGCGGTTTTCAGACAGCCGATGTCGTTGACTTCAAGGACATTCTTATAGAGTGAAGGCCATTCCTGCAGAAGGCGCCGTCTGATTTTTCTTAACATAGCAAAGTCCGACCAGGGAATTATCTGTTTTGGTCACACGGTTGATTATTACCGATCGCGGCTAGATGGCCCACTAGTCAGTCCGTGATCCGTGCGACACGGTTAGGCCGAGGCTGCCGAGGATCAGCAAATTCCTAGGCCCGGCGCCCGTAATCAGCGGCTTGCGATTCATGGTTTCAGATACAGCATAAAACGCACCTCTTTCTGGCTAATAGTGGCGAACATCGTATTGCGTATCCCGATCCCCGGGCTATTGCCCCAAGGGCATAGCCGCGCCGATGCCGGGTGCGCATCTTGGCGCCAGTGTCGACATCTCGGCGGATCTCATGCACCTCAGTCTCGGGCCAGCGGGGGATGGGGGAATTCCTCATCCAACCATATCATCACATAGACAGACTGCCGCTCATAGGTTTTCATCACCGGCTTCTGCGGGGTGAGGCCCCAGCGCTTGAAGCATTCAGCCATTGCGTAGATGGTCCTCCCGACGTCCAATCGCGACTCCATCAGTTATCACGCCGCGTGACCGGCCCTTAACACCAAGTCGCTATTGCGCTGATCTGGGTCCTTGTCCTGTTCGCCCGAAACCAAGGTGCGTTGCTCGGCTTTCAAAGCGACCGCTATTGCAGACCCCAAGTACGAGTCCGCCTTCTGATCCATACCGCCCCCATGACTACAACACTGCAATTTGAGTCGCACTAACGATGGCTGCGATCTGCCTGAGTGTTTTGCCAAACAATCGAGGACAATTCCGAATGGCACTAAGTTAAGCCGGTTCAGCGCGGATTCCCCAGGCTGCTTAACGACCAAGATGAGACAATTGGGCATGAAAAACCAGACCTTGTTCCTGCCCGGATTCCACCTTCCCACACTGCGCCGCAAACCACGCTCGGCGGGCCAGATACTGGCTGAGGAAAGAGCGCGCATTCGCCGTCATTCTCTGAGTCAACTGGGCGATCTGTTCTCGAGGATCTTACCCGCCAAGGCGCTGGAACTGAATGCAAACGGCGCATTCAGTCGAAGTCGGCCGTTCAACAAGACCAACACCTTCTGGGCCTTTTTCTCGCAAGTGCTGGATGCGGACGGCGGCTGCCAGGAAGTTGTGCGTAAGGTCCAGGCCTTCGCCGCGGCGCGCGCCATGCCGGCCCCCTCGGCGTGCGCGTCTGCCTACTGTCAAGCACGCCGCGAGGTTGAAGGAACTGATCTGGAAGAGATCCTCGCCCACACAGCGGATAAGCTACAGCAACGTGGCCGTGGCCAAGGGTGGAAAAGACGTCAGTGGTGTTGAATAGAGACAGAGTTTCGTCCTTAATGCTGTCTACGTATTCAACAATCTCGCCCTGCGAACTGTGCCACAACGTATCAGAGAAGTCTCGGCCTTCATAGGCCCACTCGAATTGTTGCCTGATGGCGAATGTATTTACCATACCTTCGCCAAATTTAATTACATAGGAGTCCTTGTGCCTAACTTCGCTGCCACCAACATGGTAGCCGTTGGCCGCCAAATACTTAGTAATGTGTTCGGCGAAGCAACTCCCGAAAGCCGTAATAATGTGGCTCTTACTGATGAAGGGTTGGGCAGGTAGCCACCCGTAGAGAACATAGTCTCGAATGGCATTCGGCTTTTTTAGGTTTTCTTGTGAGGCCATGAATACGGTGTGTTTGCCCCGGTACCACGTTATGTGTGCCGAGCTGGTCTCGTGCCCTTGCCGCTACTAGAAAACCGGGAGTTTCTCCCGTTTTTCTGCTCGATCCGCGCAGCGCTTCCAGTGACGCATTCTTCGAGTGAGCTTTCTCAAGGACATTAGTAGGGCCAGTATTCGGTATATGGGTGCGCTGTAGTTATATATTAGTGGCGGCGGTTAGAATGACATGAATATGATGAAGTTTTTGTGTCTGAGGTGCTTGGGTTTTGGTGCCAACCGGAGTGGGTGTTTATGAAAATCTTGTTCGCATACTATGCGAAGTCGCGAGCGCTCGATGCTGATTATAGGGAAATCGCGCGGTGTGCGCCAGCGGGGGTCGATGTTACCTGCTTTAATGTGGTGCTCCCGTTCGAGCACGCCAAGCTCCAGTTTTCCGAAATGGATCATCGTTGGCGGCTCCGAGATCCGGTTTTGATGGATATGTATGAGCGTCTGCATCAGGCAGCCGACAGCTGCGATGTGTTGCTAAACTATGGAGGAAGAAATATACACCCGGAGTTTCTTAAATATTTAAACACATTTAATGTATACAGTTGTTTTGACGATCCGGACAGCAGTGCGCATATAAGCCATGATGTCGCTGGTGCCTTCGATGCGGTGTTCGTGGGAAATATCGCATCCGGCTTTCAGTATCATAGTTGGGGTTGTGAACGGACAGCATTCGCGCCCATTTTTACTTCCCCACGCGCGGTACCTACCGAGGATGAGCAGGATTCCGTGCTCGGTCGCGTTAGGGATAACGACATCATTCTCTGCTGCGGAAATAACGGGCGCCGTCGGCGCCGGCTAGAAATGCTTGCAGATGCGTTTCCTCAGGCCAAGTGTTTTGGAAGGAACTGGGAAAACGGATCGATATCGACGGATAAGTTGCGGCATCTGTATCGGACCACGAAAGTGGGTTGGAACGTACATAATTCGACGGGCCCAATTAATACACGATTATTTGAGCTGGCCGCGCACGGCGTAGTGCAAGTTTGCGACAACAAGACAGGACTTGGCCAGATTTTCGAGCTTGGTAGAGAAGTGGCTGGCGGTGACACGATCCCCGAAATGATCGAGCTCACGCGACATTACCTCGCTCGTGAAGACGAACGTCTTTCGATGGCGACTGCCGCGCTCCAGCGCTACTGGCGTGATTATCACGCGGCAGCGATATGGCAAAGGGTTGTTGGGCATATCGAGGGTTGGTTGCCTGTTGATAAGAGGGGCGCGGAGAAGCAGATTGCGCCCCGCAGGCTGGCCGCGCCAGCCGCGCTCGGGCGTGTTCGTAGGCAATTCAGCTATCTGTTTAACAAGGGCGTCAAGCACATAGGTCGCCAAGTGGAAAAGGCGTTGCGGACTGCAGAAGAGGGCGACATCCCTTACGACGAGCGATTTTATCTAGGTGAGCCGGTGTCATACCAGGATCCGAGGTGGTTGAGGCGAATGCGTCGCCCGCCACGTCTCGGCGATCAATCCGCCGTCGATAGCATAGATCACAGGGGGGCTTTGTGCTGGGCCTTAACCGCACTGATTGGCAATCAGGCGAAGAGGATCTTGGCGATTGGAAGTGAAGCGTCGTGGTTCGCACGATTGGCGGCTGTGGATCCCTGTAGAAGGGTGATTTATGTCGGCGAGCGCCGGGACAGCACGCGAGTTCTAACGCCGATTCCGGAATTCAATAATGTTTCGTTTCGAGCAGAAGGCGTATCGAAGCACGAAGGCTGGTATGATCTTTTGGTGTGCCTAAATCCGGCGCACGACGTAGATGAGATAAGAGGATTGATTCGGCATTATGGAGGGATGGCGGCCCGCGTAATATTTCTCGCATGCAACACGGAACTGGGGAAAGATATGACGCACCGTGAAAGTAGTGTCGAAATGCGAGCGAGGCGCACGGCCGTTCCCGACGATATCTATGCCGCGCTTTCTGAACACTTCGAAAAAGTCCAGTTTTTCTATATGCCGGACATTTACGTGCCTTGGCTGGAGCCCATGACCAAGTTTGTTCAGGGGGTTCCACTCATCATCGAATGTGTTCCAAGGATTGAGGCGAGCAATGGGTGATGTCAATCAATTCGAGTTGATCGAGGAGTTAACGGAACGGTTTGAGGGGCCGTTCTTGGAAGTGGGCGCCCGAAATTATGGCAGCACCTATGATCTGAGATCCTTGTTCCCACGCGAAGATTATATAGGTATCGATCAGGAGGGCGGGGAAGGTGTCGACGTCGCCTTGGATTGCACTAGGCCCTTTGCTGATATTGACAGGTTACTGGGTAACAAACGCTTTGGAACGATTTTTTGCCTAAGTGTACTTGAGCACTGTGCCCAGCCGTTCCTGATGGCAGATAATATGGTGCGCCTCTTGAGGCCGGGTGGGAAAATCTTTGTCTCTGTTCCATTCGCGTGGAAATTTCACGGGTACCCCTCAGATTACTGGAGGTTTACTCATGAGGGGGTAAAGCAACTATTTCCTCTCTTGGATTGGGATCTTGTCGATGGCTGCATGACAACATCGAGGAAAGGGGAAAGGAGAATGTTGGATAAGGATATCGGGCTCGTGTCTCTAAGTGGCGCCCGGTACCGCAGTCGCGGTAATCTGCTGCGGGCGTTGAGTGCGGACCTGCTCAAGATCCTTGGTAGAGTAGGATTGCTGCGTTGGTTAGTTGGCTACCGCTACCTTCTTGCGCCAACGATGGTTAATATGATTGGGACTAAAGCAAAGTAATATCCACATGAGGCCCAACTCGTGGGTAGTAGTAGGACTCTAAGGTTGGCCGACTCGGCAAGAAAGGCAGCCTGCGTTCACTGAACAACTGGTTTTTTGAAGATGCCGAATATCTCGTCGCCGTGCCCGGTAGCGGCTGCGGCCATCACGTAAATACGCGCTAACAAACGGCGCAGCTTGCGCTTTTTCGAGGGCTTCCCTGTGTTGGTGATCAGGTAGTCCCAGCTATTGAGAATTATCTTGGGTGAGGAAAAGGTTTCGATCTTTTGTGTCTGAAAGCCGTAGCGCTGTGCGAGAAGTTTGAGGCTTGAGGGTGAGAACAGCACGAGATGCCTGGGGACGTCATTGGCGTACCAGTTGGTGCCGAACCAGCGTCGTGCAAGGGCTTGGTTGTTCGGTGTCTTAAGGATCATCAGCCCCCCGGGTTTCAATATGCGAAATATCTCGCCAACAAACGGTTTAGGGTCGGGAATGTGTTCGATGACGTGACGGGCTGTGACTACGTCAAAGGTCTCGTCTCCAAGCTGTGCGTCCGAAAGCTCGCCTTGGAAGACCTTCAGTCCGGTTTCCCTGCATGCCTGGACCGCGCTGGGGTTGAATTCCACGCCCTCCACTTCCCAGCCTAGTATCTGCATGGAACGAATGTATTTCCCTCCACCGCAGCCGACATCAAGTAAGTTTCCATCCGTCCTGAAAGGGATCGAATCCGCATAAAGACTCAAGCCGGCCAAACGGCCCAACCAGCGTGGCGCGCGCGAGTGCAGGTGGGAGTAGCCGAACGTATCCCTCAGCACGGCTTTCTTTAGAACGCCGGGCTTCTTTCCTCTCTCCGGACGGTAGGGTTCGTATTCAGCCGGATAGAACGAGGAGATTTCCTCTGGGGTCGGGGCAGGGTCCTGATAAACGCTGCCGCAGGTTACGCACTGGTTGTACCTATACTTTCCGGGGCGATCCAGCAGAAGGTCGGTGCCGGTAAACGCGTACCGGCCGTCATCGCCACAAATCGGGCAGGCCGTCGGGTGTGTCGAATGGGCTTGGATCATGGCGGTTTAACGGGGCAGGGTGACAAGCATCCGCTGAAAAGTAGAGTCCCGTGAGAAGTGTTGGGCGCAGCGCGCGCGTCCGAGGTGACCCATCGCAATACGCTGTTCTGCGTTGTCGGCGAGGGCTCTAATGGCCGAGATCCACTCCTCAGCGTTATCCGCCAGGAAGCCCGTGCTGCCATGCTCGACAAGTTCGGCATTAACTCCTGTCGACGAGGAAATCACCGGCAAACCGGCGGCCATGTATTGGAGCACTTTCAGCCCGCACTTGCCGCGTGTCCAGGGATTGTCTGGCAAGGGGGCAATCCCTATATGGGCGGAGGCTAGTTCCGATGTCTCCGATTCGGCCGACCAGGGGATGGATCTGATGTTCAGGGTCTCCGAGTGCAGGGCGAAATCCGCAATGATCTTGAGGCTTAGATTTGGGATCTTCAGGGCCGCCGCATCAAGATAGGGTAGGGCGGTCAGCAGGTGTTTGCGCGTCGACTGGCTGCCGATCCATACCAGCACGATATGGTCAGACGGTTTCGTCGTCATGGCAGTGTATTTTTCTGGGTTGATCGAAGTAGGTATCACGTTGACGCGCGTGTTGTAGTTCAATGCGTGGCTGGCAAGATGGCGGTTGCCGGCCCAGACCGCGTCACACGTGCGGACCATACGGCGGAATCTTGCCTCCCGCCTCGATGACGGCTCGCCGCTGCTTTTTAGAAATATCGCGTCGTCGAAATCGAATACCAGAAACTTCGCCGCATTACGCAGCGCCAGCAGAAGCGGCCACGCCATGGTCCTACGGAGCACAACCACCACATCGGCTCGCCGGGCAGTCTGCAAGTAGTCTGTTGCACCCTTAACTGCGCCGCGATAAGTCAGGTGGTTTGGGCGCCAGCCAGCGCCTTCAAAATAGGGGAAGTAGTCCAAGGCCCTGTAGCGGGTGGACGCTGAATCTTCCCCTTTGGAGATAAACACGATACGTCGGTCTGTCATCAATGGTAGTCGAACTTCCTCATCTGGCCGGAGCCGATTCTACGCGTTTTACGCTTCAGAAACGCGTGCGATATTGTCATGAGTAGGCGCCCACTGTCATGATCAGGCGTCGCTGCCATTGATTTCGTTGGCCCATTCGAGAAACCGCTCAGCGGCTAAGGGGGTAGATTCGGACTCCACAAGATACCGCTCAAGGAATCTGGGGGTCCAGGGCCGCCGGTTAGCGGTGGCGGGCATTTCTCTCAGCGAGATTCCCCGGGCAGCGCCGGATAGGGCACAATATGCTGCCTCGGAGAACTGCGTTTAGATATGTACTTGATATCAACGGCGTTGAACCTCCTGCGAGTTAGCGTCCGGCATTGCGCACGAAGCGGCCGGCAACCGGAAAAATGCTAGTGAGAGGAGGAGTCCCGAGCCCCTGAGTTCTAACCGTTTACCAGAGGCTGTGTTGAGCAGGATCCTGATTTGCGCGGGATGGGAAAAACTACAGTGCGCGATTACTCAGTTCCCGTGCGCTCCGAGCGCGATTTTCTGAAGATTTGCGTCTGGACGGCGGTGGCAAGTCTGCTGATCTCCGTCTGGTGCGTCTTGACGGATGACGTCATCAATGATGACGGGATACTGTATATCCACACGGCGCGTCTCTTTGCGGAGGGGAACGTCAGCGCGGCTCTGAACGTGATGGGTGCTTCCCGCTGGCCCTTCTATCCCTGGTTGATTGCTTTCGTTGGCCAGATCTTCGGGATTGATCTGGAATGGGCGGCGCACGGGATCGACACTTTCGCCCTGGTGCTAGCGGCAGTCTTTTTTCTGGCAATCGTTCGCGAATTGAACTCGGAGAGGGTGATCCTTGTCGCCGCGGCGGTGACCTTCCTGATCTTTCCTACCCTCAACGATTACCGCGACCAGATCATCCGGGACCACGGCTATATGGCGTGCTACCTCGCGAGTGTGTGGACGTTCCTGCGCTATTACCTCCGACCATCTCTTGTGAGCGGCCTGGCTTGGTTGGTGGCGGGGATCATGGCGGCATTGTTTCGAATTGAGGGGGTGGTATTCCTGTTGCTGCTGCCGCTGCTGTTCCTGATCCGCAAGCCGTTCAGGCGGTCCGCTAGTTATGCGCTGTACCCCTACCTGATCCTGGTTGCCAGCGTCTCTTTGGTGGCGATGATGGTCTTGGGGCAAATGCCTGTGTCGCCAGAACAAGTGCGGCTATCGGAGCCTTTGACGATATTGCAGCGTCTCACAGAGTCTTCCGGGTCAAGTGGCGCGGGGCGGATCCTGGCCGCAAGCGAAGACTTTCTCCTGCGCGTTGCCCCCTCTCCACGCTGGGCCCCAACGGAATTTGCGCCGGCAGTGGCCGTGGCGACTTTCCTGATAGTCTTGCTGGGTGAGATCGGGCATGCCACCACGCCCGTTTTTCTAGGTCTGGCGGCATATGGCTTGTGGAAGGGCGAGGCCTTTCCATCGCGCGAAGTTCGTGCCGTGTGGCTTGGTTTCGTCGTGGTCAACCTGGTTGTCCTAGGCGGGCGTCTGGGAGATGTATTCTTCATTACCGAAAGGCATTCGTTAGCGCTTGCCCTGACGCTGATGCTGGCGGTGCCGTTCGGATTGCGCCGGTTGGTTTGCGTGGAGATGCGTAAAGATAGCCGCCAATCGGAGCAAGCTTCCACGGTCGTTTCGGGACACGGCACATGCCATTTTCCGTCAACTGATCGCGTCAGCCGTGCGCGCCGATATGTCATCGCCGGCGTGGCCTTGTTGCTGACCTATGGGGCTGCGGACGGAGTGACCTCCTTCGGCCCGGGCAAGGGTTATCTAAGGGAGGCTGGCGTGTGGATAAAAGAGCATGCGGGGGAGAGTGAACGGCTGTTCTCCAACAACTCGGCGGTGGCTTATTATGCGGGCCGAGGCGGGCTCGGCTTCAAAGAGGGCATTGTCCGGGATGACCTGGGCGCAGAAAAGCTGAAGGCTATGTTCGCCGCCCCTGCCTGGGTCGCGTTACACCAATCCCAATACCACGGAAAGCTGGTTGAACGTCTCCAGGCATTGGGTTTGCCGCCCCCCGCGAAGGTGTTTTCCAATAGCAAAGGTAAACGGGTGTTGGTCTTCAGTCCTGGGTCCAAATCGGGCGATAACCCCAGCCCATAGCAAGTAATTTGGCCGGCGTTCGTCCGAGGTGATGCGTATTTCCTTCCTGTTGGGTGGCCAGCGCAGAGACAAACTTTTGGAACGCCATCAGCAGCTGGACGCAGAGCGCCACGAAGATCCGCGTGGCGACTGCATTGAGGCTGTGGTCGACGACACTTCGGATTTTTAGGTTCTGTTTGATCCATTTGCAGAACAGTTGCACCTCCCAGCGGGACTTATAGATATCGGCCACCGTCTGCGCCGACGAGCGCTGCTGATTGGTGAGGAACACGTAGCGGCTGTTGGTCTCGGCATCCAAGTGTTTGGGCCATCGGATCGGGCTGAGGGCCGTCTTGACTGGCATGGCTCCGTTGAGCCGGATCACCTGATCACGCAGCATGCCACATCCGGACGTCAAGGGGCGTTCGGACACAACCTCGTAGTGCATGTTGGGGCGGGCCCGCGTGACCCAATATGAGCCTTTGTCGGTCAATCGGTTGTGCCAGGTATAGTGGCTGTAGCCCGATCGAAGACCAGCACGCTGCCCGGCGGAGAATCGAAGCGGTCCGCAGTCTCCATCTCCGATTCCCAGCCCGTTTTTTTGGTTACGAGCATGGCTGCCTAAGCAACACCCACGCATGCAAAGATCCGATGTCGTGCTGTGTGATAGTAGAACCGACCAGATTGACCGCGGAGGCAGTATATCTGCCTGCTTCGGTTGCGACTCCGCCCAAGGAACAGTTCGAGTGAACTTGGTTCCAACGGCGACGTCGCGGACGAATTGGGAATTGTCGCGACGGAGGCTATGGGCTGATGCACAGGCTCTTCGGCGGTCTGCGCCCCAGATGCCTTCCGACCTTTTGAAGCAGCCGCTTGAGGTCTCCGGGTTTTCGCTCCGGCCCTAGATAATCGCGAACAAAGCGCGCGCGGTCATAGATGCCCAGAAAGCGGAATGCGGCCCGCGCCAGGCTCGATAGGTCTACTACGATTCCTCTTGCTCTTCGCACTCGGTTGACCGTCGCCTTGGGGCAGTCGATCCAGATGCACTGATAGTCTCCGGCATGTTCTTGGATGAGAATATTTCTCCATTTCAGGTCGCGATGGAAGAAATGGGCTTGGTGGGCCGTTCGGAGTTGCCCGATGATCTGGGTGGAGATCTGGCGATAAACCTCACGCTGCTGAGGCCGGGGCATATCGTTCCAGGTCGACCCGGCAAATGTTGCCAGATCCATGCTGTCGGGAATCTCGCGTGTTGCCACGAAGGCGGATCTTAGAACGCCGAAGGTGCGGACCTCGCCAAAGGCGATGACTTCCGGCGTGGGGATTCCCAGCTGCCGCAGTCGTCCCAAGCCGAACACCTCCACGGCCGCCTTGCTGGGGCGCAACCAGAATCGGATTCCACGTAGCCAAGGATAGACGTAGCGCTTGAAATAGACGCCTTCCTGGTCGTCGATACCGATCCGGTAGCATTTCAAGACGGTGGCGCTGGAGGAGGCCAGTTCAGCGCTGGATAATGATTGCCAGTCGCTGTCGGACGAGATCCCAATGTCGCTCAGTCTGTCCCGCCAGCCATCGGTAACCACGAACCGTCGACCGTGGATTATTTGTGGGCGTCTGCGGAGGTCGATCAAGACAGAATCCTTGGTGATGTCTTTAGCGCGAGCCGATATCCGTTATGCGCCACCGGCTGCGATCGCTCCCAGTCTCTTGCCCAGTCGGGCCTCGGCGGAGGGGGACAGTTCGGCCGCATGGCGATAGATATCGAGGAAGCGCTGGAGCCCAAACGCGCGCACCGATTCGGCATCGATTTCGTAACGAAGCAGGTGCTGGAAGTTACGGGCCCTTAGCACGACGCCAAGTGGCCGACGCCTGAATCGGAGGTCGGCCACATCGATCAACCCCAGTCCGCCGCTGGGCAGCAACAATACGTTGCCCAGATGAAGCGATCGAAAATAGACTCCTTGCCCATGCAGCCTGGCCATGTATTCCGCGAAGGCTCCAAGAAGGTCAAGCCGTTCAGGGTCCCGCGCCAGAATGTCGCGCAGGGTTTGCCCTTGCAGCAGCGGATAGACGACAATGTGCCGGTCCGGCTCGCGGCACTTGTATATACCTTCGACCTCGACGGTGTCGAACCCCAGCTTCTTCAAGTGCGTGGCATTGCGCACAAAGCGCTTTGCATAAGGGTAAATGATGGCGGACGACAGCCATCGCTTGCGGCGGAACAGCTTGATGATCCTGCCGTCATCGGTGAGCAGGACCTTGTCTCCATAGCCGTCACGCTCAAGCACCTTGGTGCCTTGCGTGAGACGTTTGAAGGCCGCGGGGGAGATGGACTGCATGTGGGACGTTCGTTATGCCACGCGGGTCAGGCCGGCTATTCTAACGTAT
>CAJICF010000027.1_pt1 | contig 17192 bp, 18 predicted proteins | sample 9199541 | NCBI WGS metagenome assembly CAJICF01 (sample SAMEA7708324, study PRJEB35096) | sediment metagenome | biome: marine neritic benthic zone biome [ENVO:01000025]; feature: sediment [ENVO:00002007]; material: shallow marine sediment [ENVO:03000034] sea grass bed [ENVO_01000059] ... | reverse complement strand
GCCGCCCATCATGTGGATCAGTTGCCGGGAGATGGTCAGTCCCAGACCGGTGCCTCCGTAGCGGCGGGTGGTCGAGCTGTCGGCCTGGGCGAAGGCCTCGAAAATCCGTGCGCGTGCCTCGGCAGAGAGTCCGATTCCGGTATCCTTGACCTCGAAGCGCACCCTGGCCGAGTCGGGCAACTCGTCCAACGCTGTAACCTGTATGGCTACTTCGCCGGTCGCGGTGAATTTCACCGAGTTGGAGAGCAGGTTGACCAGCACTTGCCGAAGACGGGCCGGATCGCCCTTCAGACGGGTGGGCACCCGGGGGGCGACGCGGCAGGTCAATTCCAGGCCTTGCGCATGCGCGAGTCCCGCGACCAGTTCGGTGGTCTCTTCGACCGTGTCGCGCAGATTGAAATCGACCGATTCGAGGGTGAGCTTGCCGGCCTCTATCCGCGAGAAATCCAGGATGTCGTTGATCACCGCCAACAGGGATTCCGCCGAGCTGCGGATGATGCTGGTGAAATCCCGTTGCCGAGGGTTGAGTTCCGTCATCTGCAGCAGTTCGGTCATGCCCATCACGCCGTTCATCGGCGTACGGATCTCATGACTCATCTTGGCCAGGAACTCGGATTTCGCCTGGCTGGCCGCCTCCGCCTGGTCTCTGGCGATCTCGAGTTCAGCGGTGCGCTCCGCGACCTGTGTCTCCAGGTTCTGTTGATGGTCATGCAGCGCGGTGCGGGATTCGTGGAGGTTGCGGCTCATGCCCCGGAACGAGTCGGCCAACTCGCCGATTTCGTCTCTGGCATCGACCGCAACGTCGGCCTCGAGATTACCGCCGCCAATCTCCTTCGCCGCGCGCCCGAGCTGTTGAATGGGGGCGACCAGCACGACACGCAGCGCCCAGAGCAGCAGCAGGATGGTAGATAGGGTGGCGATGACGGTAATCGTCAGGATCAGTTCGCGCAGTGCCCGGCTGGCGGAAAGTTGCTCTCCCTCCGGCAGATGTCCTATCAGCATCAGGTCGCCAACCAGTTGGCGCGCGAAGACCAGATCCATGCTGTTACCCGGCGACAGCTCGATGGGCATGTCCACTGCCGGGGTGGGGCCCAGGCGTTTGATCAGGGATTCCGGAAGGCGATCCCCGAGTTGCTGATCGTCCGGGTGGATCACGATCTCGCCCTCACGGTTGGTCACCAACAGGAAGCCCCTTTCTCCCACCGATGTGCTACGTATGCTTTCTCCGAGTCGCTCTAGGCTGACGGTGATGGCGAGATAGCCGCGCAGGGTGGGTTTGGCCAACACCGGACCGCTGCTGTCGCTCTTGATGCGCAGCTTCTTGGCCACCAGCAGCGAGAGCTGGTCGTTGTCGGGGTTGCGAAATACGGTTGTGAACCGATCGCCCGGATGATTCTCCAGCGACTTGAACCAGGGGCTGTGCTTCTCCTCTTCGCTGCGGTTGCGCCGGTTGTCGGCGGTGAGGCGCGTGTCCTCATAGCCATCCGGCAACACGATCCGGATCTCCTCATACTGCGGATAGGCCTGTTGATAACCGGCGAACAGCCGCAGCAGCGAGGGCTGGATCAGCCGGTACCTTTCCCACTGGTCCGAGATCAACAGGTATTTTTGCAGCAGGTAGGCGTTGGAAAACAGCTCTACGTTCGCTTCGGCGGTGCTGCGCAGATCGGCCAATCGATGATCCACATGATCGAGCACCGTGGTCATTTGCCGAATCATTCGTTCGGTGAAGGTTTCCCGCAGCTGGATGTGCGCCAGATAGGACAGTGTCATCAATGGCGCCACGATCAGCGGTACCACCAGCAGTGAAAGCTTGGCCTGAAGCTTCATGCGTCGGCGGCGAGTCTATTTTGCGTACACCACCCGCGCAAATATGTTGTTGCGCCGCTTTTCCACGCGCGGCGGAAGCAGTTTGTAGAACTCGGATTTACGTAACACTTCTTGCGAGGGATAGATGATGGGGTCGTTGAGAAACTCCTCCGGTAGCAGCTTTTCGGCGGCGAGGTTGGGTGTCGCGTAGTGGACGAACCGCGCCAGACGGGCGGCGTTTTCGGGCTCATTGAGAAAGTTGATGAAGGCGTTGGCCAGTGGCTTCTTTTCGCAGGAAGCCGTGACCGCGATGTAATCGACCCAAAGATTGCCCCCCTCTTGAGGCACCGCGAATGCGATTTTCGGATGGTGCTCCGCGACCACGGCCGCGTCTCCGTTGTAGAGCATGGCCGCCACGATCTCGCCGCTGACCAGGCCGGAGTCCTCGCTCAAGTCCACTAGCTCGTAGGCGCGAACATACGGTTTCTGATTCATCAGCAGTTGCTCTGCCGCCTCCAGGGCGGCGCTGTCCTGGCTATTTACGGAATGGCCGAGGGACTTGAGTGCCATGCCGACCAGATCGGGCGGGTCCGCAATCATGCCGATCTTGCCGTGCAGGGTCGGGTGGGGTTCGAACAGCTGTTTCCAGCTGGTCATCGGCTCAGGCACCAGGTCGGTCCGATAGACGATCCCCACCGTTCCCCAGAAATACGGCACGCCATAGCCGTCGGCCGTCTCGACCGCATCGATCCACCGGCGGTCGATGTGTGCCAGGTTCGGGATTGCCGCTTGGGAAACCGGGGCCAGCCAGCCGCGCCGGCGGTACGCTCGCATGGCGTTGTCATTCAGCACCACCAGGTCGTAGCCCTTGCCGTCGGACTCGATCATCATGTTGTCGCGGGTGGTGTCCGAGCCGTAATACACCTGTTTGATTCGGGCGTCATGTTGCTGCTCGAATTCCTGTACCAGTTCCGGGTCCAGGTACTCGTCCCAGTTGAGCAGTACCAGCTCGGTTGGGGCCGCCCGGGCAAAACCCGCGAACGCTAGGCACAGCGAGCACGACAGGCCCGCCAGCATTGATGTCCGTGATCGGTGTCGATTCGTCATGATTAACTGAAGTTTCCTAGAAATTATTCGCCGCGTTCCAGCGCGCGGCGCGAGCAATAGAATCAAGTTATGCGGCCATCAAAAAGCCGCATTTTGCATGCCAACTTCTTGCTGAAACCCGGAAATATCCTTAGCAATCAATAAGATATTCAATGGGCAGAGGGTTGTCCCTGCGGTATAATTCCAGGTGTAACCCCTTGAAATTCCTACCAAAGGAACCCTCTGCCCGATGTTCATCCTACGCGATCTGCTGACCCCTCTCCAGCAACAGTTTTCCGATACGGCGCAAGGCAAGAAGCGCTCGGTGTGGTTTGTCTACACCTTGCTGGCGGTGGTGATCCCGTTTACCTCGTCGATCACGTCCAATCTGCTGCGCGCCTTGCACACGTTGTTTGGCCTGGAGATCAAGAAGCAGCGGTTCTATACCTTCATGGCCAGCACGACGCTGCCCTGGACGTGTCTGTGGCGAACGCTGTGGGATTCGATTCCCGATCCGGTGACGGCGGGACGGGTGCTGGTGGCGCTGGACGATTCGATCAATCCCAAGAGTGGCGCCACGGTCTTTGGCTGCGGCCATTTCCATGATCATGCCGCCAAGGGCAATCAGACCCTCTATCCCTGGTCGCAGTGCATTCTCGCGATCGGCTTGTTGAAGCCGGTGAAGTCCCGTTGGGCCTGTCTACCGTTGGATTTCCGTTTCTACCTGATGCAAAAGGACATTGAGGCCAACAAGATCACGGCCGAACGGCGAGGACGGACGGTGCCTTTCGCAAGCAAGATGGAGCAGGCCGCATTGATGCTCAGACAGGTCCAGGCCCATTTCAAACGACCGGTGGTGGCGGTGACCGACAGTTGGTTCGGCAACCATGGGCTCTGGTCCCGTTTGGATCATGGCGGGGAGGGGGCTTTCCAACTGCTCTCGCGCCTACGCACCAATATCACGCTGTACGCTCCGGCGCCAGCCGTGGCGCGGGGCGAGAAGGGCCGGCGGGGCCGGCCGAGGAAATACGCGGACCGCCTCGGCAGCGTGGATCGGTGCGCTGCCCTCTACCGGGAACAGGCGCAAGCCTATACGGTCTTGCTGTATGGCAAGCAACGTGAAGTGCGGGCCTATTCACGGGTGGTCATGCTCAAGACCTTGAAGCGCCCGGTGCGGGTGGTCTGGGTGTTTCGCCAGTCGCGCTATGTGGCGCTGTTTACCACCGATCTTGCCCTCACCGTTGAGCAGAGTATTGAATACTACGGGGCGCGCTGGAAGATCGAGGCGGGCTTCAAGGAGATCAAGCAGGAGGTCGGTAGCGCCAAATCACAGACGCGCAATGCCGAGGCGGTGATCAATCACCTCCATTTTTGTATGATGGCGACTACCTTGACTTGGATCTATGCGGATCGCTTGGCGCAAGCGCCGGACCGCAGGCACAAGATCAAAGGCCGCCCCGGTTTCGCCTTCTCAGATGTCCGAAGGATCATCGCGGAGGCGGCCCTGGATCCGGGTTTTCAATCGGTTTGCCCGCGACCGGCGCAAAGCGCGCAAAATCCTTTTGTCAAAACGCTTCTGCGCATGGTGGCTTGAGGGGACGGTAGTTGGCTAAGGGAAAATTTCTAGGAAACTTCAGTAGGCGGATGAACCAGGGATATTCCCTGATGGGCTTGGTGGGAACGTGCATGGTGTCCTCGTTACAGTTGGTCGCAGGGAGAGAAAGGCGGCAGAACTCGGCCGCCCTCTCCAGCCCCTTTCTGATCAAAACAGGTTGATGCGGCAAATCCAATTGACGGACGAAAGCATAACCCAAGCATTCCCCATCGGACGGCAGCCAGTTCCGGTTTACCATCGAGTGTCTTCCTGGCGATCAGCGCCATATCTCGACTCTACCGATCGCGCCCTGTTAGGGATAGCTAATATAAGCAGGTGCTAAATGGTCGCAAGCGTCCATTCGGTATCCGGGGGAGCCGAGTAGGGGAGAGGGCGAGATCGGCCAGAACGGGTCATTCAAGGTAGCTCATGCGACGCAGTCTAAGCCCCTGGATATGCGGACAGGGCACGAGCTCCGGAATTGGGCTAACCTACTGCCCAGTGAGCTGTTTTGTCGCGCTTTGGCAGCAGAACGAGCTTGGATATATCGATCCACGCAATACCAGTTCACCCGAGCAATCACGGGGAGATATCAATGTGGCCACAACAAGCGCTAGTAGAGAAGATTAAGATCGAACTCCAAACGAATGCGGTGATTCTTGGCGAGAATCACGGCCATAGCGGCGCGCGCGACATAGCGATTGCCTTAATGGAACAAGGTGTTGTTCGCACGCTTTTCATCGAGCAAGATTGGCGCAATCTTGAAGAGGTCTTGCATACTGCAGCTGGAAACCGCGACTTTGCCGCGGTCGAAGCAGAACCGTATTATAAAATGGTCTGCAATCTCTATGACAGAGCCAACCCTACGCCGTATTCACGTCTCCTACGAGCAGCCGTCGAAGCCGGCGTGATCGTTCATTTCTACGACACTCATCCAGATGCAAGTAACTACAGCAGGGCAAGGACGGCCGCGGGCGTCGCGAACCGTAACAAGACTATGGCGGCTAACTTTGCCCATGTCTCTGGCCATGAGCGCAATGGGTGCTTGCTCTTAGCCGGTTCTGACCACGCGACGATTCGTCCGGATGATCCGGAAAAACTCAAAAACTTTGGCAAGACGCTTGGCGCCCGTACCGGAATTCCCTTTGTCCACATAATCAGATGTTGAAATGATCAATCGCATGTACACCGATCACATTTCTTCCTTGACGAGATTAATCCGGACTCGGATATCCCCCAGGCGGATCGATTGAATGAAAAAACCTTGCGTTGGCTCCACGCAACTGAACAATCGCGTGCATCGGAGCGGCCGTTTCGGACGACTTACAATCGACCTTCGTTGGCGGCCGCCCGGTGATGCGGGTCGTTAATGTCCGCTCCGGGTGTGCGGCGTTGGCGGTCTGCGCCGAAAGCCCAGTACCCACCCAGGCGAGGTGCCAGATACCTGTACTGTTACGGGTAAGAGTAGAGTAGGGCAAAGCCTGTTCCCACCACCTGTTAGAACACATGCTCCGAATCCGAGGGATGGGTGATGATATGCCCCCGCCTGGCCATGACGTTGACCATGGCATATAGCAAAGCCAGGTAGCCGACGGCGATGCCGATCACTACGGCGAGGCCGTGGTGCGGATCGGCCAGCACAGTGCTTTTAACGCCGTCGACTAGCTGTACAAGCTTGCCGCTGAAGGCAGTGTAGAGTCTCCCTCCCGCCTGTTCCACGCCGAGCATCTGGCCTAGGTTGTACATCCCCATCAGCAAGGCAAATATGGACGCCTGGTTGTATGCGGGGGTCCGTTTCGCAGCGTAGCCCAGCATGGCAAGCGTTGCCGTCATGAAGACAAGGCCCTGCAGGGCCATGATGCTCATCAGCCACAACGGGCTGGTGATGCCCCATAGCGGATAAGGCAGGAAGCACAGCATCACCACGCCCTGTCCGACGATCGTCCAGCGGAACAGATGGAGGAACGGGATTGTCTGCCAAAACCTTCGGTACGCGAAGGCCCCGAGGATGGCGAACAAGGCGCCGATGGCGCCGAGGATCGAGCCCCAGAACAGTTCCTGAAATCCCTGGTTATCGATGTTGGCCGGATCGGCCATGCCCAGCGCGAGCGCGAGGCGCTTGAGAGGCGGAATCACCAGGTCATCCGCGGCCAAGGCCTGCACAAAGGCCGTGTTGTACTGGGTGAAGTACTGATAGGCGTACTGGGCATCGGTGTTGAAGGGCGCGGCCTGCCAGCAGAAGACCAGCACGGTGGGGGCGATCAAGTCGCGGGGGATGCGTACCATCAGCAGCAGGCAGCCGATGATGATCAGGGCGGAGATGGCGGGCTCGAAGGGCCGCACCGGGTTGTCGGGCGACAGGCCCTTGAGTTGCAGGATCACGAATGCCACGGCGACGATCATGGCGATCGAGATCAGCCCCTTCCTTGCCATGGCGCGGTCCCAGGCGACTTTTTCTTCCTTGACGATGAATGCCACGGCCACGGCTAGCCCCAGGGGTATGAACCCGGAGATTACCGCCGCGGTCTTGAGCCCAAAGAACTGGGCGATGATGCCGCCGGTGATGGTCGAGAGAAAGATGGCGGTCATGGCGCCAGTCCACTGTGCCGCCTGAAACGGGCGGTTGGCGGTCCCGACCGGTAGTTCGAAACGGCGCTCGAAGCGTTGCGCGGTCTCGACCATCAGCCCGTCGCAGACCACGTCGCTGAAGGCCACGAAGATATTGACGATCATCAGCCCCACCAGCAGCAGTTCGAGGGTGGTCCCGTTCACGGCCACCACGAACCACGCCGCGGCGGCGAGGATGGAGCTGATGATCAGCCAGGATTTGCGCCGGTAGCCGAACAGCGGCAGGTTGTCGGTGATGAGGCCGAACAGGGCCTTGATGTACCAGCCGAGGGCGGAATCGGTGAGGAAGGAGCCGGCCCGGTCCGGTGTTAGCCCGAAGCCGCCTTCTTCCTCCGGCGCCTTGAGTACCTTGCGCACCGGCAGTTTCGAAAGACCCTCGAAGTGGTTGATGGTCTTCTGGACCACATAGATGAGAAAGAACAGGAAGTTCCAGGGGCGCATCTCGCGCGTCGCCGCGGGATGTTTGTGCAGAGGGTGCATGCTGGTGGTGGACCGCTGATTCTTGTCTTGAAGGAATGTCGCCGTGCCACCTATCAACCCGGCAAGGGCCACTTATGTCCGGCATTTGGCCGGGACGCTCTTTCTTCCAGAAGTGTGACGCGGTTCACATCAAGGTACATGTGCACCAACCAGACTTCGATTGGGAGCAAGTGCCGATTCGGCCCAGCACACGGACGTTACGGTGAAACAGTGTGCGAAAGCGCGCCCTGCGGGATCCCAGAGCAGTTATAGACAACGAACAAGAGGAGATCCGCTCATGCAAGCCATGTTGAATGAAAGCGTTGCGGTTGGCGAAGCTCGTCGGTGTCGTTTTATCGAAGCGAACCTACGCGAGGTAGTGCCATTTCGCAGAGTCCCCCGCAGGGCCCTCAATGCCCTTGGCAAAGAGGCCACGATCTCGTGTTTTCCCGCGCGCAGCACCATCCTTTCGGACGGTGAACTCGGTGATGCGCTGTATCTGCTCATTCGCGGCGAGGCACGCGCGTTTCGGGTTATTGACGGCGAAGAGGTCGAAATTTCGATCCTGAAACCGGGCGATTTCTTCGGCGAATGGTCGATGCTCACGGGCGCGCCTCTGAGCGCCTCGATCCAGGCCTGCACCGATGTGGAGGTGATTCGCGTCGAATGCTTGGCGTTCCTGAACTTTATCCAACAACATCCACGCGTGCGCGACACGATCGATTTGATCGCCCACAATCGCCAGCAGGCAAATCTTCACGCCAACTAGCACTCCGCCTTGGTGCGGATATCCCCCGTCAACACCGGCTTCGTGCCGGTGTTGGCGCTTTTCGGAGTACCGCCGGACGCAGAGTTCCGTTGCTTGGGGTTAGCGGTCCAGCAGAAGCAGCACTCCGGCGGCGATGGCGAGGATCGCCATGATCTCGGTGCTGCCGGAGAAATTCAGCTTGATCAGCGGCATGATGCCGGAGAGGATGAGCCAGGCGGCGAGTACCCGTGCTCCCCAGGTCTTCGAGAACCTAAAGGCCATATTTTTCTCCCATTGGGTTTTATGTTTGACAGGCAGGGCGATCGTGCGCCCGGGCTTTCCGGCGTCCCCCAACGTGTCGGCCAAGCGCAGATTGGCGTGCAGTCTACCTGAAGGGGGGCGAGGAGTTCACGCCGGAGTGGGTTACCTCCGGTAGTCACTGGTGCGTTGGAGCCGGAACACGGTCGGCACAATCCCTTTACGTCACATACGCAAGATTGTGGCGATCTCCAGGCGGTTCATGGCCCGCGCCAGGTCGAGGGCCGTCCTGCCATGGAAGCCGGGTGCACCGCTGCCACGTAAGTCGGTGCGGGCGCCCGCCTCCAGCAGCAACCGCACGATCGCCGCGTGGTCGTTCACCACGGCCAACATCAGGGCGCTGAGTTTGTATTTGGCCGTGTGGTCGAGTTCGGCGCCATTGTCGACCAGCAGTCGGACCAGCTCCGTGAAGCCCTGGCGGGCGGCGATCATCACCGCGGTTTGGCCGTAGCGATCCCGGGCATTGATGTCCGCGCCGGCCTCGATCAATTGCTGACATAGCGACGCGTCGCCGTTCCCGACGGCCTGTTGCCAGTCGGTCTTCATTGGGTGCTGGAGTTGACCGTGGGGGACGGAGTCCGGCCGCCGGTCATCGGCCATTGACAATCGCCCTCAGTCTGTTTGCAATGCCTGCCCATTTTTACCGTGAGGCCGAAATGTCGTTGCTTGGTCATTTGAGAACAGTGTTTACCCTCGGGCGGGGGCTGGTACAGGGCCTGCCTGAGGCCAGCGCCGAGCGCGATCCCATCGAGATGTTTGGGGAATGGTTCGCGGCGGCGGAGCGCTCGGGGATGCTGTTGCCCGAGGCGCTGACGCTCGCCACCAGCACCCGAGACGGCGTGCCGTCGGCGCGTCAGGTGCTGCTCAAACGCCACGATGCCGACGGCTTCGTGTTTTACACCAATTACGGTAGCCGCAAGGCGCGGGAACTGGAAGAGAATCCGCGTGCGGCCTTGCTGATCCACTGGCCAGTGTTGCAGCGACAGGTACGCATAGACGGCAGTGTAACGCGTGCCAGCGAGGAGGAATCGTCGGCCTATTTCCACTCCCGTCCCCGAGGCAGTCAGATCGGCGCCTGGGCCTCGCGTCAGAGTGAATTCCTGTCCAGCCGTGCGGAACTAGAGCGGCGCGTGAGTGACTATGAGCGCAAGTTCAAGGGCGGTGAGGTCCCGCTGCCCGAGTTTTGGGGTGGCTATCGGTTGGTGCCCGAGCAGATCGAGTTTTGGCAGGGTCGCGCCAATCGGCTGCACGACCGGTTGCTGTTCAGCCGGTCGGAGAACGGCTGGAGTGCCGAGCGTCTGTATCCTTGAGCAGTGGCGAGAGACGAGATGCGAGAGGCGAGAAAATCACTCATCTCTCGTCCCTCGTCTCTCGTCTCTATCACGGCGTGACGCCGTCGATGGTGACGGCGATGGTTTCGGGATGACCCGGGGCCACCGCCTGGCTGGTGCCGTTCAGGTCTCCGCTCTGCGGCATGGCGTTGCCGGATTTGGAGACCCGGGCGCCGACCACGACCTGCGGGAACTTCGACAACGTTGCGGCGGGCGTCATGGCCATGGAATCGTCCAGGGTCACGGTCAGTGGCAGGTCCTTGACCTGCTTGCGCACGATCGCCAGCGGCATCCGCGGACCCTGAGCGGCTCGGGCGAACACGAACAGGGTGTCTTCAGGCGCGGCCTGGTTTTTCAGTGAGGCATCCAGTGAGACCGTCACCGTCAAGGCCTTGGCAGCGGGTTCGGCCGGAGTCACCGGCGTTGAGGGCGTAGCTACGGGCAGCGGCTTGGCGGTTTCGGCCACGGCCACACCCATGCGGCTCTGCGCTTCCTGGATAAGGCCAGCGACGGTCTCGACCTGCTCGCCACCCGGTTGCAACTGAGGCAGCAGCGCGTTCCAGGCTGCGACCGCTTGGGGGTAGTCGGCTTCCTGGAAATGCAGGTTGCCGTTCAGCCACAGGGCCTTGGGATTGGTGGGCTGCAGTTCCAGGGCCTTCGCGAGCAGTTCGGCCGGCCGGCCCGAAAGACGCCCTCCGTCGTTGAGGGCGATGGCCTCGGCCTGGCTGGCGATCAGCGTGGCATCGCCGGGCGCGAGTTGGTCGGCGCGGGCATAGGCCGTTGCGGCCTCGCCATAGCGGCGTAGCGCCATGTAGCTGCGCCCCAGCATGGTCCAGCCCTGGGGGTCATTCGGTTGCTGTTCGAGCCGCGCGGCCAGGGATGTGACCATCTCGTCTATCGAGGGCATCCTTTGGTCGGGAGCTGTAGCGGGGGCGGGAGCAGGAGCAGCGGCGCGCTTGGGCTGTTCGGCGGCGGCTTGCAGGATCGGGATCAGCTTGCTTGCGCCAATCTCCTGGTAGAGACCGAAGGCCAGCGCAGGGACGGCCGCAAGCAGCGCAACCGCAGCCCAGCGACCGCCTGGTTTCGTCGTGGGATTGGCTCCGGGGGTGGTGCCGGAAAGATCGTAGAGCAGTTCCCGCTCCAGGTCTTTCTTGGCTGCTGCAAATTGGGCTTTACTCAGAGCGCCGTCGTCCAGGTCCCATTGGAGTTCCTCCATTTGCTCCTTGAGCACGGCGATGTTGAGGTCGTTTTGGGTCACGCCGCTCTTTTTCCCGCCGCGCAGGATCGGCGGCAGTACGAAGGCCAAGGCGAGCACCACCATGGCGGTGACCAGGCTCCAGAATAGGATCATGACTGCTTGCTGTCTCCGCCGTCGTCTTGTTCCAGAATGCGCTTGAGTTGCTGCTCCTGCTCATCCGTGAACTCCGGTTCGGCGACCTGGGCACGCCGGCGCAGGGCACGAAAAAGGATCGCCGCAGCGATGGCCAACAGCAGGAAGGGGCCGAACCACAGCGGGTAGGTGGAAGGTTTCAGAGGTGGCTTGTAGAGCACGAAATCGCCGTAGCGCGTCACCAGGAAGCTTATGACCTCGCCGTCGTCCTTGCCCTGTCGCATCAGATCGAAGACCTCGCGGCGAAGGTCGTGGGCGAGTTCGGCGTCGGAGTCCAGCAAGGACTGGTTCTGGCATACCAGGCAGCGGATCTCCTCGATCAGGTCCTTGTAACGCTGTTCCTCTGCTGCGTCCCTGAAATCGAACGCCGTCAGGGTGGAGTCGGCCTGCACGGCACCCGCACCGACAACGAAGGCCATAAGCAATGCGCCGAGGAGTCGCTTCATCCGGCCTCGGCCCTCAGTTGAGCCACCAGCGGCAGGATCTCCTCCTGCACGAGTTGGTCAGTGAGCGCACCGGCATGTTTGTACCGGATGACGCCCTGGGCGTCGATCACGAAGGTCTCCGGCGCCCCGTACACCCCCAGGTCGATGGCGGTACGTCCCACTTCGTCGAAGGCATTGGCCACGTAGGGGTCCCCCAGGCGTCTTAGCCATTCCAGGGCCTTGGGCCGTTCGTCCTTCCAGTCCAGACCGTAGATCGGTACGTCTGTGGTGCGGGCGAGATTTACCAGCACCCCGTGCTCGGCACGGCAGCTCGGGCACCAGGTGGCCCAGACGTTAAGCAGCGACACCTGACCGCGCAGGTCGGTCTGGGTGATAGTCTCGGCGGGGGCTTGGAGGCGCGGCAACGAAAACTCCGGCACCGGTTTGCCGATCAGTGGCGAGGGTACGGCACGTGGGTCCATCCCCAACCCCTTGTACAGGAAGCCGGCCAGCACCACGAAGATCACCAGCGGCGTGAGATAGCGCAGTGAACGGGTCATCAGGCTCTTCCCTCGGCCGCCAGAGCAGTCTCGCTGGTTGCGTCCAAGGCGGTGCGGCGGCGCGCGGCCACGCGGTAGCGACGATCAGTGACCGCCAGCAGGCCGCCCAGGCACATGAGCAGGCCGCCCAACCAGATCCAGCGCACGAAGGGCTTGTAGTACAGACGCACCGCCCACGACCCATCGCCCAGGGGCTCCCCCAAAGAGACGTAGATGTCGCGGGTAAGGCCGGCATCGATGGCCGCTTCGGTCATGGGTTTGGTCTGAACTAGGTAGGTGCGTTTCTCCGGCTGCAGGAACACAACCTCTTCGTCACCCTTGAATACCCGAATGCGGCCCTGATCGGCGCGATAGTTCGGGCCTTGGTGATCCGCTACCCCCTCGAACACGAAGCGGTGACCCGCCAGCTCCAGGCTCTCGCCCGGCGCCATGCGCACGTCCTTCTCCACGCCGTGGTTGGAGACAAAAGTGATCCCGATGATGCATACCGCGACACCCAAGTGGGCGAGCACCATGCCATAGTAGCTGCGGCCCTGGACGGCGATGTCACGCCAAACCGCAGCCAGGTTTTTCCTGTGCCTCAGTCGGTCCGTGAGGTTAAGCAGGGTCCCCAGGGTGAGCCAAAGGGCCAGCCCCACGCCCAACCCGACCATCAGGTTCCCGCCGGGCATGAGCGGGGTAACGGCCATCACGCCCAGGCCCAGGCTGGCCGCCAGCACCCAGCGAAACCGCTTGGCCAGTTGGGTTGGGTCCGCTTTCTTCCAGCGGGCCAGGGGACCGACACCCATCAGGACAATCAGAAACGGCATAAAGGCCACGAACATGGTATTGAACCAGGGAAAGCCGACCGAGATTTTGCCCCAGCCCATGGCCTCGTAGATCAGGGGAGCCAGGGTGCCCAACAAGATCAGAGCAGCCACCACCACCAGGATCAGGTTGTTACCCAGCAGAAAGGATTCCCGGGAGATCAAGTTGAAGCCACCGCCCCCGGTGACGCTCGGCGCGCGCCAGGCATACAGCATCAGCGACCCGCCGATCACGATACACAGGAAGATCAAGATGAATACGCCGCGCGCCGGGTCAGTGGCGAAGGCATGCACCGAGGTCAGCACTCCGGAACGAACCAGGAATGTGCCCAGCAGGCTGAGCGAGAAGGCGCACAGGGCCAGCAGTACGGTCCAACTCTTGAACGCGCCGCGTTTCTCGGTCACCGCCAGCGAGTGAACCAGCGCCGTGCCCACCAGCCAAGGCATGAACGAGGCGTTCTCCACCGGGTCCCAGAACCACCAGCCGCCCCAGCCCAGCTCGTAATAGGCCCACCAGCTACCCAGGGTGATGCCGCCGGTGAGAAACACCCACGCGACCAGGGTCCAGGGACGGGACCAGCGCGCCCAGGCGGTGTCCAGTTTGCCCCCGATCAGGGCCGAGAGGGCGAAGCTGAAGGCCACCGACAGGCCCACATAGCCCATGTAAAGCATGGGCGGGTGTATCGCCAACCCCGGGTCCTGCAGCAGCGGGTTGAGATCACGGCCCTCGGCCGGAACCGGGAAGATGCGATCGAAGGGATTGGAGGTGAGCAGCATGAACAGCAGGAAGCCGATGCAGATTATGCCCATCACCGACAGTACCCGCGCCACGACCTCTTCCGGGAGGTTCCGGCTGAACATGGCGACCGCCGCGCCCCAACCGCCGAGCATGAGCCCCCACAACAGCAGCGAGCCCTCGTGCGCGCCCCAGACCGCCGAGACCTTGTAGATGGTCGGCAACTGGCTGTTGCCGTTGTGGGCCACGTAGGCCACCGAGAAGTCATTGGTGAGAAAGGCCTGCACCAGGCAGGCGAAGGCGATGGTTAGAAAGGCGAACTGCCCCCAGGCGGCGGGACGGGCAAGGGCGATCCAACCGGGGGTGCGAGTAAAGGTGCCCCACAGGGGGAACACCGCCTGGACGACCGCCAGGCATAGGGCCAAAATCAGGGCGAAGTGTCCGAGTTCCGGGATCACGGTTGTTTGCCTCCGGTCATCATGGCCTTGACCCCTTCGGCATGGGATTGCTTTAGGCTGTCGGCCACTTCCGGCGGCATGTAGTTCTCGTCGTGTTTGGCCAGCACTTCGTCGGCCACGAATACTCCGTCACCGCGCAGCTTGCCCATGGCTACGATGCCCTGACCCTCGCGGAACAGATCCGGCAGGATACCGGTGTACTCCACGGTCACGGTCTCCTGCATATCGGTGAGGTCAAAGGCCACCGTGAGATCGCCTATTTGTCGCGTAACGCTGCCGGCCGTGACCAGCCCGCCGATGCGGAAGGCGTGATCCGCCGGGGCTTCGCCGGCAACCACCTCGGCGGGCGAAAAGAAGAACATCAGGTTCTCGTTGAAAGCCTTGAGGGCGAAACCGGTGGCCACCGCCACCCCGGCGACCATGATTACGATCAGGGCCAGGCGTTTCTTTCGGGCAGGGGTCATGGATGTTCTCTCCTCGCGCGCCGCTCGCGGCGGGCGAAATCAGCCAACAGTTTGCGCCTTTGCAATATCGGGCCAAGCACGTTTGCCACCAGGACCACCAGGGCGATGCCGTAGGAGGTCCACACGTAGAACGCGTAACCGCCCATGTGGAAGAACTCCGTGAGACTCATGCCGCCTCGCTAAGTTCCTTGACCCAGCGGCTGTTGCGTTCCCGCTCCAGCACCTCGCAGCGGGCGCGCATCAGCACCACGGTTGCGTAATACAGCTTGAACCCCAGGGCCATGATCAGCAGCGGGATCAGCATGCTGGTGTCCATGGAGGGTTTGTCGAATTTAGTGATGGTGGCGCCCTGGTGGAGCGTGTTCCACCACTCCACCGAGTAGTGGATGATCGGGATGTTGACCACGCCGACCATGGCCAGGATGGCGGTGGCACGGGCCGCGACACGTTTGTCGTCCACCGCGTTGTGCAGTGCCATCACCCCGAGATACAGGAACAGCAGCAGCAGTTCCGAGGTCAGCCGCGCGTCCCATACCCACCAGGTGCCCCACATGGGCTTGCCCCACAGAGAGCCGGTGACCAGGGCCAGAAAGGTGAACGAGGCGCCGATGGGTGCCGAACAGATGTGGACCACCTCGGCCAGCTTGATGCGCCAGATCAGGCCGATGGCCCCGGCGGCGGCCATCACCACGTACACGAACATCGACATCCAGGCCGCCGGCACGTGGATGTAAATGATGCGAAAACTGTCGCCCTGCTGGTAGTCGGCGGGGGCCTGTACCAGCCCACCGTAGAGTCCCCAGAGCATACACAGCGCAGTCGCGCCGCCCAGCCATGGGATCATGCGTCCGGCCAGGGTATAGAAATACCGTGGCGAGGCCATTTGGTGATAAAAACGGGTGAGGGCGTTCAACGGACCGATTAACTCAGGCTGACTCTCAGAGATGCAGCAGTGGCTACCGGCGCTAGACTAAGCGCCAGGATAAGGAAGGCGGTCAACAGCGACAGCTGGGCGGTGATCGGAATCCCCGCAGCCGCGGTTTCGACCGCGTTGGCGCCGAAGATTAACACCGGTACATACAAAGGTAAAACCAGCAGGGACAGGATCACGCCGCCACGTCGCAGGCCCACGGTCAGGGCCACGCCCACCGCGCCGATCAGGCTCAACACAGGGGTGCCCAGTGCCAGCGTGATCATCAAGACGATTATCGCGTCGTTCGGCAGGGCCAGCAGCACCCCCAGCAGCGCCGCCACCAGCAGCAACGGCAGACCGGTGATCAGCCAGTGAGCCGTCACCTTGGCCAGCACCAGCACCGATACCGGGTGGGAGCTGAGCATGAACTGCTCCAGGGAGCCGTCCTCGAAGTCGGAGCGGAACATCCCGTCCAGCGACAGCAGCGCGGCGAGCAGCGCGGCGACCCAGATGATGCCGGGCGCCACCGTGGCCAGCAACTTTGAATCCGCGCCGATCCCCAATGGAAACAGGCTGGTGACCAACACGAAGAACAGCAGCGGATTGGCCATCTCCGCGCGATGGCGGAAGGCCAGCAACAGATCGCGCTTGAGCAGCAGGGTAAAGGCGCTGGTGAGGGAATACTGTCTCACGGGTTGGCGCGCTCGGAGAGATTGACTCGCTGGACCCTCTCGGCGGGCAGGTTGACCCGGTGATGGGTGGTCATGGCCGCCATGCCGCCGCGCGCGGTGTGCCGCTCCAGCAGACCTTCCACCACCTCGATGCCATGTCGGTCCAGGGAGGTGAAAGGCTCATCCAAAATCCACAGGCGGGCGTCGGTGATCAGCAGGCGGGCCAAGGCGAGGCGACGCTGCTGTCCTGCGGAAAGATTGCGGGTGGGCACGTCCTCGAAGCCGTAGAGGTCGACCCGGTCCAGGGTCTCCTCCAAGGCGATGTCGTCGTTGGCGCGGCCCAGGGCGCGGGCCATGCGCAGGTTTTCCACGGCGGTGAGGTCCTGTTTGATGCCATCCTTGTGGCCCACGTAGGCGATCTGTTCGTGATACTCGGCGCCCAGGCGCCCGATCTCGCGGCCGCACCAAGTCACCTTGCCCGCGTCCGCCAGGCGGATGCCGGACAGTATGCGCAGCAGGGAGGTCTTGCCGCTGCCGTTGCGCCCCTCCAGCTGCAGCACCTGGCCAGGACCCAGGCGCAGGTTGAGGTCGCTGAACAGGGTGCGATCGTCACGAACACACTCGAGGCCCCGGGTCTCCAGGGAGACGGCCTCGTGCGGGAATGATTCCGTGTCAGAGTTCAAAACATGCGGCCGGATGGGAAAACGCGCCGCATTCTCACAAACCGGCCCGCGATTTTCCACTGGTTTCCATGGGCGCCAGCAGGGCGTTCAATGAATCCCGCGCGGTGATGGTC
>CAJICF010000439.1_pt1 | contig 22005 bp, 17 predicted proteins | sample 9199541 | NCBI WGS metagenome assembly CAJICF01 (sample SAMEA7708324, study PRJEB35096) | sediment metagenome | biome: marine neritic benthic zone biome [ENVO:01000025]; feature: sediment [ENVO:00002007]; material: shallow marine sediment [ENVO:03000034] sea grass bed [ENVO_01000059] ... | reverse complement strand
TGTATGCCACGACGGGCCGGTGTTCCGCTACACCGAAATCGCCGAATTCCTCGGCAAGAAGAGTTTTTGAGCATGAGCGCCAAACCGACCGTTGCCGTGCATAAGTTCAGTTCCTGTGACGGCTGCCAGCTGGCCTTCATCAACCTCGGCGAGCCTCTGCTGGAATTGGCCGAGTTGGTGGACATCGTGCACTTCGCCGAGGCCGGGCCGTTGGACCCGGACGCCGAGGTGGATGTGGCCTTCGTGGAGGGCAGCGTGGCCACGCCCGAGGACCTGGAGCGGATTGAGGCGGTGCGCCGCCAGAGCCGCTTCCTCATCACCATTGGCGCGTGCGCCACCAGCGGCGGCTTGCAGGCCCTGCGCAACATGGCCGACGCCGGGGCCTGGTTCGCCGACATCTACCCCGAGGCCCAGGATCTGGAGAGCCTGGATACGTCCACTCCGATATCAGCCCATGTCAAGGTGGATATGGAACTGTGGGGCTGCCCGGTCAGCGGCCGGCAGGTGTTGGCGGCCACCCGTGACCTGCTGTTTGGGGTGAAACCCAGACAGGAGTTCGAGCCGGTGTGCATGCAGTGCAAGCGCAGCGGCGCGGTGTGTGTGCTGGTGACCTGGGACGTGCCCTGCATGGGGCCCGTGACCCGTACCGGTTGCGGGGCCCTGTGTCCGCGTTTCGGGCGCGATTGTTACGCCTGCTACGGTCCGGCCGAACAGGTCAACGATGCCTCGCTGGCGCGCCGCTTCGCCGGTTTCGGGCTGACCTCCGCCGAGATCGCGCAGCGCTTCTCGTTCATCAACAGTGGCGCACCGGCCTACCAGCAGGCAGCGGCACGCCTGGGGAGCGACGGCGATGACTGAGCGGCGCGAAATTACGATCAAAGTGCCGGTGCTGACCCGGGTCGAGGGCGAGGGTGCCCTGGAGTTGTTGATCCGCGAGGATCGGATCGAGGACCTCAAGCTGCGCATCTACGAGCCACCGCGGTTGTTCGAGAAGTTCCTGGAGGGGCGCAGCTACACGGACGTGCCCGACGCGGTGGCGCGAATCTGCGGCATCTGCCCGGTGGCCTACCAGATGAGCGCGGTGCAGGCCATCGAGGCGGCATTCGGTGTGCAGGTTACGCCCTGGGTGCGCGACATGCGCCGGCTGATGTACTGCGGTGAATGGTTGCAAAGCCACAGCCTGCACATCCATCTGTTGGCGGCGCCGGACTTCGTCGGCTATGACAACGCCATCGCGATGGCCAAGGACCATCCGGAAGCGGTGCGCCGGGGTCTCAAGCTGCAAGCCTTGGGCAACGATTTGATCCGGCTCTTGGGTGCCCGTTCGGTACACCCGGTGGGGGTGTGCGTGGGCGGGTTTCACCGCGCCCCGAGTGAGGCCGAAGTCCGCGCTCTGCGCGACCGGCTGGCCGCGGCCCTGCCCGACGCCGAGGCCCTGGTGGCCTGGTGCGCCGGACTGGAGTTGCCGGACGACGAGCAGACGTTCATCTCCGTCTCCCAGCGTCAACCGGATGCCTATCCGCTATATGAAGGGCGTCTGGTGTCAGACCGGGGGCTGGACATCCCGGTATCCGAGATTGAGGCCCATATCGAGGAGTTCCAGGTCCCTCATTCCACCGCGCTGCACGCCCGGGTCGATGGCCAGCCCTTCCTGGTAGGGCCGTTGGCGCGTCTGAATCTGAATCTGGACCGGCTGCCGGAAGCGGCGCGGCGCAGCCTGGACGCCACCGGGATCGTCTTCCCCAGCCGCAACATGTTCCACAGCATCGTCGCCAGGGCGGTGGAGATCCACGTGGTGATCCTGGAAGCCATTCACCTGCTGGATGCCTGCCAACGGCCGGAGTCTCCTAAGGTCGAGGTGGTGCCGAAGGCCGGCACCGGCTTGGGCTGTTCCGAGGCCCCGCGCGGTATACTGTGGCACCGCTACGACCTGGATGAGCGAGGCCGCGTGCGGCGCGCCCGTATCGTGCCGCCCACCAGCCAGAACCAGCAGCGGATCGAGGAGGACCTGCGCAACACCTTGGAGACTTTCGGCCTGGATCAACCCGAGGACGATCTGCGTCTGCGCGGCGAGATGGTGATCCGCAACTACGACCCCTGCATCTCCTGCGCTACCCATTTCCTCAAGCTGTCCGTCAAGCGAGTTTGAACCGAGTTCGGGTGATTGGTATCGGCTCGCCGTTTGGCGACGACCGCATCGGCTGGGAGCTGATCGAATATTTGGCCGAAACCGGGTTCACGGACCAGTTCCCGTCGGGAAACATTACGCTTGAAAAGGCCGATCGTCCCGGTGGCCTGTTGATCTCTCTGATCCGCGATGCCGACTTGGCAATCCTGGTGGATGCCATGCAGTCTGGGCGACCGGCCGGGACGGTGTGTCGCTTCCTGCCCGGCGATCTTTTGCCGGAGAGCGGATTGCTCTCCGGTCATGCCTTGGGCGTCGCCGACACCCTGGCTTTGGGTCAGGCGTTGGGCGAGTTGCCGCGCCAGGTGGTGATCTATGGCGTGGAGATGGACGCAGCCGCCGGGCTGGGCCTAGCGTCCGCGGAGACTCTGCTCGGCGTACCTGTGCTGGAAAGTCTGGGTCGGCGGATTAGCGACGACATCGCCGGCATTTCTTGACGACTGGCCGGCTTTGATCCGGTATTCGGTCGCAACTGGGGCCTAAATTACCTTGCGTACTTTCGGACTATGACATACGCTTCCGCCAAGCGTCCGCTTGCTGCGATGCCCGTCTGGGAGGTCGGTCCGCAAGGATTGGTTCAGCTGCGGCGCTGAAATAACGAATTCGAGACAATTAAAGGGGAAAATCATGATCAAACGTCTGCTTGTCCTCGCTCTCATCCCCGTGGTGATGAGCGGTTGTGCCTCCATGCCGGATCCGAAGTACTGCGCCGTCGCCGGCGCTGCCCATGGCGGCGTGGCCGGCGCGCTGGTCGATGACGAAGCCACCGCGGCGGTCGGTGCGGTGATCGGTGCGTTGATCGGCTACGCCATCTGCCACGAGGAAGAGGGCGATGACGACCGTGACGGTGTGCTGAACAATAAGGACGAATGCCCCGGAACCCCCGCGGGCGTGGAAGTGGATGCGGTTGGCTGTCCGCTGGACTCCGACGGGGACGGTATCCCGGATTACCGGGACAATTGCCCGAACACCCCCGAGGGTGTGGCCGTCGGCCCCGAGGGCTGCCCGCTGGATTCCGATGGTGACGGCGTGCCGGATTATCTGGACACCTGCCCGGGCACCGCAGCAGGGATCGCCGTAGACGAATCTGGTTGCCCGCTGGACTCCGACGGTGACGGTGTGCCGGACTACCAGGACAAGTGCCCCGGCACCATGGCCGGTTCCGCCGTGGATGCCGACGGTTGTCCACCGGTTGGTGCCGAGCTGGATATCCTGAACATGGAGTTCGACTTCGACAAGTCCAACATCCGCGACGAGTACAAGCCGCGGCTGGACACCGACGTCAAGGTGCTCCAGGACAACCCCAATATGACCATCATGATCGAGGGTCATACCGACAGCACCGGTCCCGAGGCCTATAACCAGGCCCTGTCGGAGCGACGCGCCAACTCGGTGAAGGACTACATGGTCGAGGGCGGCGTGGATGCCGGGCGGATGGAAACGGTGGGTAAGGGTGAATCCGAGCCGGTGGCCGACAACGGCACCCGCGAGGGTCGCGCCCAGAACCGTCGTGTGGAGCTGACCGTTACCGGTAAGTAACCATGGCGCTCCGGTCCCGGGGTATCCCCGGGACCGGATTGATCCAGCAAGACTCCCGCCCTGGGTTTCCGGATGCGGGAGTTTTTTTGTCTGAAAGATTGGTCTAGCGTCAGCGGGTCTTGGTGTCATACCCTTGTTGATGGGGCGCCGCCATGTTGTGGTGGAAACGATGAGGGCCAAGGAAGCCGCGATGCCTAACCCGTCAGTCACAATCAGGGCGACCGGGACGCTTGCCCTTATCCTGAGCCTGGTTCCGCTGCCGGCGTTGGCCATCGGCGATCTCGGCAACGGGGATGCATCAATCCCGGTCATGCAGTCCTGGGTCGAGGCGATGAAACGATCTCCCCGCGGCCCCTTCGCGCGTCTGCGCTGGTTCTGTGCCGATGGGGCGGTCCTGCAACCGAAGCCCCATGCCTGCGCGAAGCACGGCGGCGGCATCCAGCACGGCGAATGGAACCCGGCGACCGTTGCGATTCGCGATGCCGGTTATCTTATCGCTAGTGTCCTGGCCGAAATCGATCCCGACCGGCTTATGCATGGTGAGGGTGCGCCTTTCGAACTCAAACAGATCCTCCTGGAGCAGTTTCTGATTGCCGCGGACGACGGCTGGATCTATCGCCGTGCCCGTAGCTATCGGGGTGCCCTGCAGGCCGAGGATGAGGCCAGGGGCGCCCGCGGCTTGTTGCTCGCCCTGGTGGCCGACCCTGATTGGCGCGAGCGGCGTTACGCGTTGCTGCTGGATGCGGCGCGCCTGCTGCCCCACCGGCGTCCGGGGCCCTCGATGACCGTTATGCGTGAACTCTCGTCGACCATCGCCGAGATGGACGAAGGTTTCAAGGCGTTGCGCAACCAGTTGCATATCCGGCCCACTGCGGAAGACGCCACACGGGTTCGTGTCTACGCGGTGGAGGCGGGCGAGGAACTGCTGTTTGACGATTACGAGCGGCTGGCGGCGGCCATCGACTGCGTTTACACGGCAGATGCCGGTGTTGAACTGAGTGCCTTGGTAAGCCGGGTGAAGGGCGAGGCTCTGCGCAGGGTTCTGCGGGACGCTGCCCGGCGGCTGGCCAGAACGGATGATCCCGTACGGCGGCTGGCGATCAGCGGTCGCCTGATGGCGAGGATTCGCGACGACCTCGATGCGGTGGGATCGCCGGAGGTCATGCTGGATGCCCTGGACGTAAGCCGCGTGCTGGAGATTGAGGCATTTACTGCCGCGAGCCGTCTGCGCGAGAGGTTGGGCGACAGCAGCCGCCGCGAGCGTCTGGCGTGGCTCGAGTACCTGACCGATGCCTTGTACGGCGCCGGGCTGGTGTCGATCCGCGAACGCTGGGAACTGGACCGGAGTCTCGCGGCGTTGGATGTGGCGCGTCTGCTGGTGACGCACTACCGAGCGGGCGTGGCGGCCTTGGCGCGTGTGCCGCGCTGGGTGGATCGGCGTCTGCGGTTTCACTACCAGAGCGTGGTCGACCACCTTGCCGGGATCGAGCCACGGGTGCGTGCCTACCTATACGACCGGCTACGCGGCTCCCCCCTGCTGTTCTACTCGGAGGTGGTGGACGGCCTGGTCGCGGACGCCAATCGCTTGGCCGGCGTGCGCCACCGGGTGTTCGACTTGGAGTTGGATGGTGGTATGCGCGCCCTCAACCCGGGTTTGGCTCGTGGCCCGCTGAGAATGGGCGGACAGGGTCGGTTCGATCCGGCCGGAATCTATATCCTGCCGGAGACCACCGTCGACCTGCCACGGGTTCAGGGCGTCCTGACCGCCGGGGAAGGCAATGCCGTGTCGCATGTGCAGTTGCTGGCGCGCAATCTCGGTATACCCAACGTGGCGGTCGATCGGAAACTGTTGTCCAGGCTGGAAAGCATGCGTGACCGACCAGTGGTGCTGGCCGTCAGTCGCGGTGGGGTGGTGCGCTTGCATGAGGATGGCCCGGCGTGGGATGAGGTATTCAGGGCGAATAGCGCGCGGCCGCCGGCCCTCCTGAAGATTGATGGGCAGAAGCTGGAGCTCGGCGTCCGACAGCCACTGTCCCTGGAGCGTATCTCCGCCACGGACAGTGGCCGTATCGTGGGGCCGAAGGCTGCCCACCTGGGTGAACTCAACCGGCGATTCCCCGGCACTGTGGCGCCGGCGGTGGTGTTGCCCTTCGGCATGTTCCGGGCCTTGCTTGAGCAGCCTATCGAGACCGGCGGGCCGAGCACCTTTCAGTGGATGAAGACCCGCTACGCCGCTTTGCAGAAGATTGCGGCGGGTCCGGCGCGGGAGGCGGCAACCCGCGCCTTCTTGGCACGGCTGCGGGAGTGGATCGTGAACGCGGACCCGGGTGATGAGTTCCGTGACCGGCTGTGGCTAGCCTTGCAAGACGCTTTTGGCGAGGACGGTAGCTACGGGCTGTTTGTGCGTAGCGATACCAACGTGGAGGACCTGCCGGGCTTCACCGGTGCGGGCCTCAATCTGACCGTGCCGCACGTGGTGGGTTTTGATGCGGTGCTGGAGGCGATCTCCCGGGTGTGGGCCTCGCCCTTCACCGAGCGGGCCTATACTTGGCGGCAGGCGGCGATGGCCGATCCGCAGCACGTCTATCCCGCCGTGCTCTTGATGCGCAGCGTTGCGGTGGAGAAATCGGGGGTCATGGTGACGGTGGACGTGGATAGTGGCGCGGAGGGCTGGTTGTCGATCGCGGTCAACGAGGGGATCGGCGGCGCGGTGGCGGGGCAGGCGGCCGAGGAGTTGCGCGTGCACCGCGACAGCGGCCACACTCGTCTGGTCGCGCAGGCCACGGCACCCCTGAAACGGGTGTTGGGCGAGGACGGAGGATTGAGCAAACTTCCGGCCAGTGGCGCCGATCAGGTGTTACGGGAGGACGAGATCGATCGCCTGCGGGAGCTGGCGCATGTCCTGCCCGAGCGCTTTCCGGTGCTGCGCGATGCGGACGGGTCTGGCGTCCCGGCCGACGTGGAGTTCGGCTTCGTCGATGGCGAGCTGGCCTTGTTCCAGATCCGGCCGTTTCTGGAAAGCGCCCAGGCGCGGCACAATGTCTATCTGGCCGAACTCGATCGTGAGTTGAGCATCGATCCGACCCGCGTGGTCGATCTGGCGGAGGTGCCCACCCGACCATGATGCCGCTGCGACGAATTGGAGTGATGGTGTTGGGCGCTTTGCTGGCCGCGCCCTGTGGCGCCTATCCCCTCGATGGCGATCGCTACACGGGCATTGCCAGGCTGGAAGGCTATCGGCTGGCCCAGCAGGGTGAGATCAAGGGCCGGACCCAACCGCCAGGGGCGCTTTTGGCCCTCGATCAGGTCGGCCCCGGTTTCGAGGCCGACGACGAATTTGATCTGCCCACCCCTCATTGGGGCCGAGGCGGAGCGATTCCTTCGCGACACCCCTCGCGCGGAACTCACGGCCCTGCTGGAGCGCGCCCTGCAGCAGCCGGTGAGCGGTAACGGCCTCGATCTCGGCCGCTTGCGTCAGGGGAGCTTTTTCACCCGCAGCGCCAAGCGGCGGGTGCCCGGGACCACCAGCTACGCCGATGCACGGGAACTGCTGCGCTTCGCGTTGCGGATGGAGCAGGGCAGGCTGGTGAACGCGTTTTCCAGCCGCGAGTTCAAGCGCCTGCTGTACATGACCCAACGCCGGATTCGCTATGCCTCGGCACCGGCGCTGAAGCATGCGGCGGTGTACTTCAAGTCGGGATCGCTGTACCGCTGCCAGCCGGAGGAGGGCTTCGTGTGCAAGAAGTACCACGGCAACGTGGAGAACCGCATGAACTCCCTGGCGGTGGTCGAGTCCCCGGCCGGGGAGCCCCGCCTGTATTATGTGGTAGCAGTGATGTCGAACGTGTTACGCCGAAATTCGGCGGTGGAGCATCAGACCCTGGCGACCCGCATACACCGGCTCATTGAGTCGATGCATCCAGCGCCGCAACCTGAATCGGTGTCGGCTGCGCAAAGATCAGATCGTCCAGTGCGACGATGAGCCGGCTCAGCCACCTGCCTCCCTTGGGGTCCTCGGCCAAGGCCACCGCGATGTAGCGGCGGCCGTCGCGCTCGACGATGGCGCTGTCGGCGTGCCAGGTGCGCCAGGAACCGGATTTGCGGAAGATTTCGGAGCCGGGCCGAGACTGCTCCAGCCCCTTGACGAACTTGTGCTGGATGGCCGGCTCGCCGAGGATGGTCTTCATGGCCTTGCTGGCCTCGGGCGAGACCAGGCGGCCGGTTTCCAGCAGGTAGTAGAAGCGCGCGACCTGCAGCGCGGTGGCGCCGTGGGACAGGTTGTGCAGTGGATCGCGTTTCCAGGCAGTGGTCTTGCTGTATTCCTTGCCCACCCACAGGCCACCGTTATGCTCGGCGTCGTATAGCCGATAGCGCGGCGACTGTAGGAGTTCTGCCAGGTAATCCGGTTCGACACGGCGTAGCATGTCGGTGGCTGACTTATTGCAGGAGTTGCGAATCATGCGCACCAGGGTCTGCTCGGTGTCGGCGTCCAGGCGCAGGTCCCCGGACTCGATACGCGCGAAGGCGCCGAGTAGGATGGCGATCTTGGGAAGACTGGCGGCGTACAGCATCGCGTCGCCGTTGACGCTGGCCAGCCGGGGCTGGGCCGGCTCGGTGATGTCGACCAGGGCCACGGACAGCTTGCCGCTTTTTACCGCGGATTGCAGGCCTAGCTCTCCGATGACGCCGTTCAGGCCCTGCTGTAATGAGTCCGAGGTACTGCTACGGAGGCTGGGGACGAGTGGTTCATATGCAGTGGCGGCGCCAGCACAGGCTGCAAGCACAAGGCTCAGAACAAGGCGCAGGGGGATCATCATCGGCCTGCGGGGCCTCCTCCCAAAAACGGTGCATTTTAGCGTTATTCTAATATTCGGTAAAGCTAAATCTGTGAACGAGCGCATGGTTTGCAGGACTCACTGGTGGGCAAGGACCTCATGAAATACGCAAAGTTCGTGCCGTTCCACGCAGGCGCTCCGAGTCAGCGCGCAGTTTTCCTGTTCGTCAACTTCTTCCTGATCATTACCGCCTACTACCACCTCAAACCGGCCAGCCGCTCGCTGTTCATCGAGTATCTGGGGGCCGACCGCCTGCCCTACGTATGGATCGGGACCGCCCTCATCCTGCTACTCGCCATGCCGGTCTATCAGCGGCTGGTGGCGCACCGACCGCGCGAGACCGTGGTGATCGGCACCTGTCTCGGGTTTACCGGCCTGTTGGGCCTGTTCTGGATCCTGTTGTTGCGCCCCGGCGCCGCCGTTGCCGCGTCTTTCTACATCTTTGTCGACATTCTCAGCGTGGTCATGGTAGAGCAGTTTTGGAGTCTCGCCAATAGCCTCTACACAACCGCGGATGGCAGGCGCTGGTATGGCGTGATCGGTACCGGCGGTCTGGTCGGCGGCGTCACCGGGGGCGCCATGGCCGCGGGTCTGATCCGTCTGACGCCGCTGGACACCACGGATCTGTTGCTGGTGGCCGCGACCATTGTGGTGGCGATCAGTCTGCTGACCGTTTGGATGGGGCGCCTCGGCCTGTATCGTTCTGGCGCCAAAAATCCGTCACCCCACGACCCTGCGGGTGGCTGGCGGGTACTGGTTGGCAGCCGTTATCTGTTGTTGATCGCGGCGTTGCTGTTGCTCGCCCAGATGGCACAGCCGGTGGTGGAGTTTCAGTTCCTGAAGGCCGTGGAGGCGGTCTATACGGAGCGCGAGGCGCGCACCGTCTGGCTATCCGGGTTTTTCAGCATCCTCGGTCTGGTCTCTATCGCCGTCAATTTGGGATTGACGCCCCTGATCCATCGTCTGCGCGGGGCGATCGCCGGGTTGCTGGTGCAACCCCTTGCCCTGGGTCTGACCGCCGGCGTATTCCTGGCCCATCCGACCCTGATGGTGGCCGCGGTGATGAAGATCAGCGACCGCGGTCTGTCCTACTCGATCAACCGGGCCTCCAAGGAGTTGCTCTACATCCCCATCGATCCGGTGCTGATCTATCAGGCCAAGGCGTGGATTGACATGTTTGGCTATCGAATGTTCAAGGTCGTGGGATCAGCGGCCATCCTGCTGCTGACCCAGTGGCTGCCATGGCGCCTGGCGGCGCCCGACCTGAGTTGGCTGACCCTAAGTATCTGTGGCGCCTGGATCGCCATCATCGTGGCGGTGCTGCGCCAGGATTACCAGCGGATCGCCGAACGGCTGTACCAGGGCTACCAGGTGTTGCGGTCGCCGAAGATCATCAACGATGCCTAGCTGATGATCCTGCCCGCCCGGTCGCGCGCGAACTGCCAGGCGACGCGGCCTGAACGCGAGCCACGGCGTAGCGCCCAGCGCAACGCCTCGGCGCGTGTTACGTCCCAAGGTTCAAAGGGAGTCTGCATGACCGTGAGCCAGTGGCGCACGATGTCGAGATACTGGTCCTGGTCGAAAGGGTAGAACGACAGCCACAGGCCGAAGCGCTCGGAGAGCGAGATCTTCTCCTCGGTGCCCTCGCCAAGGTGAATCTCTTCGTCCACCATCCGCGCCTCGCGGTTCTCGCTCATGTATTCGGGCATCAAATGGCGACGGTTGGAGGTGGCGTAGACCAAGACATTCTCGGGCGCTGTTGCCAGCGAGCCATCCAGGATCGCCTTCAGCGACTTATAGCTGGGGTCGTCTGCCTCAAACGATAGGTCGTCGCAGTAAAGCAGGAAGCGTTCCGGGCGGGCATGCAGGGGCTCGACGATATCCACGAGGTCCGCCAGGTCATGTTTGCCGACTTCGATCAGGCGCAGGCCTTGTCCGGCGAACTCATTCAGCAGAGCCTTGACCAGAGATGACTTGCCGATACCGCGCGAGCCCCAGAGTAGCGCGTTGTTGGCCGGTCGGCCTGCCACGAACTGGCGGGTGTTGCGCAGGATCTCAGCCTTCTGATCGTCCATGCACAGCAGGTCGTGCAAGCGGATGCGATGCGGGTGGGCGATCGGGTGCAGGGCCCCGTTGTGCCAGCGACAGGCAATCTGAACATCCCATTCGACCGGCGGCGCGGGACCGGGCAGTCTCGCCTCCAGGCGTTCGATCAACGCCTCGGCGCGCCGCGCCAGTCGCTCGAACGCCTTGGTCTCGCTCACTGCTTTAGCTTGCGGTATTTGATGCGGTGCGGCTGGTCCGCATCGGTGCCCAGGCGGCGGTGGCGGTCGGCCTCGTAGTCGGCGTAGTTGCCTTCGAACCAGGTCACCTGCGAGTCGCCCTCGAAGGCCAGTATGTGAGTAGCGATGCGGTCCAGGAACCAGCGGTCGTGGGAGATCACCACCGCGCAACCGGGGAAATCCAGCAACGCCTCTTCCAGGGCGCGCAAGGTTTCCACGTCCAGGTCGTTGGTGGGTTCGTCGAGCAGCAGCAGGTTGGCGCCGGACTTGAGCAGCTTGGCCAGGTGCACCCGGTTGCGCTCGCCGCCGGACAGGTCGCCGATGCGTTTCTGCTGGTCGGCGCCCTTGAAGTTGAAGCGGCTGGCGTAAGCGCGTGACGGCATCTCGTAGCGGCCTACGGTGATGATGTCCTGGCCGTCGGAGACCTCCTCCCAAAGGGTCTTGCTGTTATCCAGGGCATCTCGCGACTGGTCCACGCAGGCCACCTGTACGCTCTCGCCCATGCGTAGCTCGCCGGCGTCCGGTGTTTCCTGACCGGTAATGATGCGGAACAGCGTAGTCTTGCCGGCGCCGTTGGGCCCGATCACGCCGACGATGCCACCCTTGGGCAGGTTGAAGCTCAGGTCATCGTAAAGCAGATTGTCGCCGTAGGCCTTGCGCAGGCCCTGGGCCTCGATCACCAGATCGCCCAGGCGCTCGCCCGGCGGGATGTAGATCTCGTTGGTCTCGGCGCGCTTTTGGAATTCCTGGGATTGCAGTTCCTCGAAGCGCTGCAGGCGGGCCTTGCTCTTGGCATGGCGGCCCTTGGGGTTGGCGCGCACCCACTCCAGTTCGTGCTTCATGCTGCGCATGCGGGCCTGTTCCTGCTTCTGTTCCTGTTCCAGGCGTTTTTCTTTCTGCTCCAGCCACGAGGAGTAGTTGCCTTCCCAGGGGATGCCGTGACCCCGGTCCAGTTCCAGGATCCAGCCGGCAACGTTATCCAGGAAATAGCGGTCGTGGGTCACGGCCACCACCGTGCCGGTATAGTCCTTGAGGAAGTGCTCCAGCCAGGCCACCGATTCGGCGTCCAGGTGGTTGGTAGGCTCGTCCAGCAGCAGCATGTCCGGTTTGGACAGCAGCAGCCGGCACAGCGCCACGCGGCGGCGCTCGCCGCCGGACAGCTTGGTGACATCGGCCTCCCAAGGGGGCAGGCGCAGGGCGTCGGCGGCCACCTCCAGGGTGTGCTCCAGATCGTGGCCGTCGGCGGCCTGGACGATGTTCTCCAACTTGGCCTGCTCCTTGGCCAGGGCGTCGAAGTCGGCATCGGGCTCGGCGTAGGCGGCGTACACTACGTCCAGCCGGTCGAGGGCGACCTTGACCTCTCCCAGCGCCTCTTCCACGTTACCGCGCACATCCTTGGCGGAGTCGAGCTGTGGCTCCTGGGGCAGGTAGCCCACCCGGATTCCCGCCTGGGGCCGGGCCTCGCCCTCGATCTCGGTGTCCACACCGGCCATGATACGCAGCAGACTGGATTTGCCTGCGCCGTTCAGACCCAGTACGCCAATCTTGGCGCCGGGAAAAAACGACAGTGAGATATCGCGCAGAATTTCGCGCTTGGGCGGCACGATCTTGGCCACGCGATTCATGGTGTAGATGTACTGGGCCATGGGGATTTTCGGGTCGGACTGAATGGATGGCGCGGTAACCTAGCCGATGGCCGGGGGAGGGTCAAACGGCGTCGTGTATTACGCCGGAATTACCGCACCCAAAGGACTCGCGGGTTTTGTTGACGGGTGCTGAGCCCATACGTATGGTGTCTCGCAATCAAAACACCCCGAAAGCGCTGGTGCCGGGGTTGCGTCCACGACCCCGTGGGGACGAGTCCGTTTCGATTCACGTTTGATTTGGGAACCGGTCCGGCCGCCGGATTTGCATCGGCGATGCGCGGCTCGTGATTCATGCATAGGCAATATAGGTTTCATAACATCCAGGCGTTGATACTCAGCGCTGTTATTACCCGGAGGAGATTGGGATGAATGCTGTGATGACACCGGCGTCGGAAGGAAGGTACGTTTTCAACTTTCAGCACGGCGACGGCAAGAACAAGATGTTGTTGGGCGGCAAGGGTGCGAATCTGTGCGAGATGACCCAGATCGGGCTCAATGTCCCACCCGGCTTCACCATCACCACCGAGGCCTGCCTCGAATACCTGGAAGACGACCACCGTCGCCTGCCGGATGGTGTCATGGATCAGGTGCGCGAGCAGATGCGTACCCTGGAGGAACAGACCGGCAAGACCTTTGGCGGTAGTGACAACCCCCTGTTGGTCTCGGTGCGTTCCGGCTCGGCCATGTCCATGCCCGGGATGATGGACACCATCCTCAATCTCGGTCTCAACCCCCACACCCTCAAGGGCTTGATCGCTCAGACCGGCAACGAGCGCTTCGGCTACGACGCCTACCGGCGCTTCATCCAGTTGTTCGGCAAGGTCGGGCTGGGCATCGGCGACGAGGTCTTCGACGCCGAGTTCGAGGACGTGAAAAAGGCCGCCGGGGTGAAACAGGACGTGGGCCTGTCCGCCCGCGACCTGCGCGAGATCTCCGACCGCTTTCTGGAATTGGTGGAGCGCGAGACCGGTACGCCCTTCCCCGAGGACCCCATGGAGCAGTTGGAGATCGCGGTCAAGGCGGTGTTCAACTCCTGGATGGGCAAACGCGCGGTCGACTACCGGCGCGAGTTCAACATCACCAAGGACATGGCCAACGGCACCGCGGTCAATGTCTGCACCATGGTGTTTGGCAACCTGGGCGACGACTGCGCCACCGGTGTGGGTTTCACCCGCTATCCGGACACCGGCGAGAACAAGATGTTCGGCGAGTACCTCACCAATGCCCAGGGCGAGGACGTGGTGGCGGGCATCCGCACCCCCAAGCCGATCGATGCCCTGGCCGACGAAATGGCCGAGATGTACAAGCAGTTGGTCGAGCTGCGCAACAAGCTGGAGGCCCACTACCAGGAGGTGCAGGACTTCGAGTTCACCATCGAGAAGGGCCGCCTGTACTGCCTGCAGACCCGCAACGGCAAGATGAACGCCACCGCCCTGGTGCGCACCTCGGTGGAGATGGTGCGCGAGGGCCTGATTTCCCGCGAACAGGGTCTGCTGCGTATCCAGCCGGACATGCTCGAACAGCTGCTGTTCCCGCGTCTCGATCCGTCCGCCAAGGCCACGCCCCTGTCGCGCGGACTGCCGGCCTCGCCGGGCGCCGCCGTGGGTCACGCGGTGTTCGACGCGGATCGCGCCGAGCAACTCGGCCGCGGCGGTCAGCGGGTCATCCTGGTGCGCGAGGAGACCAAGCCCGAGGACATCCACGGCTTTTTCGCCTCCCAGGGCGTGCTCACCGCCCGTGGCGGCAAGACCTCGCACGCCGCCGTGGTGGCGCGCGGCATGGGCATGCCCTGCGTGGCCGGTGCCGAGGGCATCCACGTGGACGTGGCCATGCGTAAGGCCTTCGTCGGCGATGCCACCATCTCCGAGGGCGACCTGATCACCATCGACGGCACCACCGGCGACGTCTACCTGGGCGAGGTGTCCATGATCGAGGCCAAGTTCTCCACCGAGCTGGAGACCCTGCTGGGTTGGGCCGACGAGGAGGCGCGGTTGCTGGTGCGGGCAAATGCGGATACGCCCGACGATGCCGAAAAGGCCGCCGATTACGGCGCCCAGGGCATCGGGCTGTGCCGCACCGAGCGTATGTTCAACGCCGTGGAGCGCCTGCCGGTGGTGATCGAGATGATCCTGGCCGACGACACCGGTGCCCGCCAGGCGGCTCTGGACAAGCTGCTGCCGATCCAGCGTGCCGATTTCAAGGGCATGCTCAAGGCCATGGCCGGCAAGCCGGTCACCGTGCGGCTGCTCGATCCGCCCATTCACGAGTTTCTGCCCTCGGCCGAGCAACTGGAGGAGGAGCTGGATCAGCTCACGCACCTGCGTGAGACCGTGTCCGGCATGAACATCCTGTCGGACGCCATCGAGTTCATGTACCGCACCGCCGATACCCACCCGCAGGTGGACCGGCTGGCCGATCCGCGCCTGGTGGACGAGGCCATCGAGAAGAAAGAGACCATGCTCAAGAAGGTCCGCGCCCTGCACGAGGTCAACCCCATGTTGGGGCATCGCGGCGTGCGCCTGGGCATTACCTTCCCCGAGATCTACTCCATGCAGATCCGCGCCATTCTGGAGGCGGCCGCCGAGTGCATCAAGGATGGCGATGAGGTCTATCCCGAGATCATGGTGCCGCAGGTGTGTACCGACAAGGAGTTGCAGCGGGTCAAGATCATCGTGGATTCCGTCAAGCAGGCGGTGGAGGCCCACTACGAGGTCGAGCTGAACTTCAAGTTCGGTTCCATGTTGGAGGTGGTGCGGGCCTGCATGCGCGCCGGCAGCCTGGCCGAAGAGGCCGAGTTTTTCTCGTTTGGCACCAACGACCTTACCCAGGCCGCCTTCTCCTTCTCGCGCGAGGACGCGGAGAACAAGTTCCTGCCCATGTACAACGAGAAGGAGATCCTGCTGGACAATCCGTTCGAGGTGCTGGATGCCAAGGGCGTGGGCAAGCTCATGGAACTGGCGGTCAATTGGGGACGCGAGACCCGCAAGGATATGAAGATCGGCATCTGCGGTGAGCACGGCGGCCATCCGGCCTCGATCCGCTTCTGCCATGACATCGGCCTGACCTACGTGTCCTGTTCCGGTCCGCGCGTGCCCATCGCCCGGCTGGCCGCGGCCCACGCCGCCTTGGCGGAGGGCAATACGGTCAGCGCCTCGCTCTGATCTTGTCCTACGGCCGGCGACAGGGATGTCGCCGGATCGGTCATGAGTGACGATCCTTCGGTCTGCGTCTATGCGGGGGAGGAATTGGCCCGCTACGGTTTCGGCGACGGCCATCCGTTTGGCCCCGATCGCTTCCATGCATTCTGGCAGCGCTTCACCGACGAAGGGCTGGAGTCGCGGGTGCGGGTGCGGGCGCCGGTCCTCGCCGACCGTGCGGCCATCGAGCGCTTCCACACTCCGGATTATTTCGATCGGGTCCAGGCCCTTTCCGACAAGGGCTTCGGTTATCTGGACCATGGTGACACCCCGGCCTTTCCCGGCGTCTGCGAGGCAGCCGCTTGGGTGGTGGGCAGCGTGCTCGATGCGGTGGCCCGCATTGTGGCGGGCGACTGCCGGCGCGCCTTTGTGCCCATCGGTGGGCTGCACCATTCCCGGCGCGACCGGGCGGCCGGCTTCTGCGTGTTCAATGATTGCGGGGTGGCGATAGAGGCCCTGCGTGCGGTGCACGGCATCCGCCGGGTGGCCTACGTGGACATCGACGCCCATCACGGCGATGGGGTGTTCTACGCCTTCGAGGATGACCCGGAACTGATCTTCGCCGACCTGCACGAGGACGGGCGATACCTGTATCCGGGCACCGGCGACACGCAAGAGACCGGGCGCGGTGCCGCAAGGGGCACCAAGCTCAACATCCCGGTGCCTCCCGGCGCTGACGATGAGGTCTTCTTCCAGCTTTGGGTCCAAGCGGAGGCATTCGTCGAAAAGGCAAGGCCGGAGTTCATCATCCTGCAATGCGGTGCCGACTCGTTGGCTGGCGATCCCATCACCCACCTGCGCTACAGCGCCTCGGCCCATGCCCACGCCACCCGCGCCCTGTGCCGTATCGCCGACCGGCACTGTGATGGAAGAATTCTTGGTCTGGGGGGCGGTGGTTACAATCGCGACAACTTGGCTGCGGCCTGGGTGGCGGTGGTGAGGTCAATGTTGCATTGTGAAGCGAAAGGCAGTCAGCATTTTACTGCTGACCGCTGACCGCTGACCGCTGACCGCTGACCGCTGGCTTGTCAGTTGCCTCTTCGCCTCGTCCCAGCTCTCGGGTCGGCCTATGCGTGCACGGTTCATTGGGTGCCGTACAGGGATATGCTGCGCAATGCGTAGTCGCCGCCCCCATTGACGACCTGCAGACCCTCGAAGGCCTCGCGGAAGGCCCGGTCAACGGTGCTGATGGTCTGCTCGTCGTTGACTCGCACGCTCATTTCGCCACTGGTCTCGCGGCGCCAGTCGAGGGTATGCGGCTGGCCGTCGCCGATTGCGGCGTCGAGTTGTACGCTGTCGATGATGGCGCGACGGCCCGAGCGCAACCGGATGAGGTCGAGCACGGGGTTTGGTCCGGTGCTGATGGCGATCCGGTAGCCCGAGTCACGACGGCCGCCCTGATAGACGCCGAACTCGATCCGGCCCGCCTCGGCGGGGGCGTTGTGCACGCTGAATTCCAGTTGCAGGGCAAAGGCGTTGCTGACCGCCAGCGGCAGCAGGATTTCGCTGGGACCGGAACTCGTCGCGGCCGACGATTGCTGTTGTTGCCGGGGCTGCTGACTCTGGGCAACGCCCTCCAGCAGGGCGCCCAGCAGCACGCGGCCCAGGTCCTCGTCGCGGCGCTGCGTCGGCTGGGCTGAGGGTGCGGTCGCGGGTTGCGCGGCGAAGCGTGAGCGCAGTCCCAGGGAGGCGTCCACCCAAAACCGGCCCTCGGTCACCTGCCAGGCGGGATCTTGCCGGTGGTCGCCGTCACTGAAGTCCTCCCGCAGCAGTTCGACCCGCCAGGGCCACTCGTAGCGTCGTATCAGATCGTCGAGGGACCGCAGCACCCACGGGTCGGCACTGCGTTTGGCGCGTGCCTCGCTGGCAATGCCCTTGATCTCGTCCACGATGGTCTGGATCTGCTCGTCGTCTGCGACCGGGGCGGCCCGTGCGGTGGCGAGCGGCAGGCAGAGGGTCAAGACCAGGGCAATTCGAACACGGGTGGTTCGTTTCATTTTCTATGGCTCCGGAAATTGCCTGTTCGAAAAGCAGTATATGCACTGGGAGAGCAGATTGGAGGGCGCTGCGCCCACGCCAATGCTGCTGTAAGATACGCCGGATTCCAGAATGGCTTGATGATGGAGAGATTTCCATGTTCAGCAAAGACATGCGGATCGCCGGCTTCGATGACGAACTCGCGGCGGCGATTGAGGGTGAGAACCGGCGACAGGAAGAGCACATCGAACTGATCGCCTCGGAGAATTACACCAGTCCCCGGGTGCTGGAGGCCCAGGGCTCGGTGCTGACCAACAAGTACGCCGAGGGTTACCCCGGCAAGCGCTACTACGGCGGTTGCGAGTACGTGGATGTGGCCGAGCAACTGGCCATCGACCGGGCCGAGCAGCTGTTCGGCGCCGATTACGCCAACGTTCAGCCCCATTCCGGCTCGCAGGCCAATGCCGCCGTATATCTGGCGCTGCTCAATCCGGGCGACACCATCCTTGGCATGAGCCTGGCCCACGGCGGTCATTTGACCCACGGTTCCAAGGTCAACTTCTCGGGCAAGCTGTTCAACGCCGTGCAGTACGGCCTGGACGAGGAGACCGGCGAGATCGACTACGACCAGGTGCGGGAACTGGCCCAAGAACATCAGCCCAAGATGATTGTGGCGGGTTTCTCGGCCTATTCTCGGATTGTAGACTGGGAGGCATTTCGCGAGATCGCCGACGACGTGGATGCCTTCCTGTTCGTGGACATGGCCCACGTGGCGGGGCTGATCGCCGCCGGCATCTACCCCAGCCCGGTGCAGATCGCCGACGTTACCACCACCACCACCCACAAGACCCTGCGCGGGCCGCGCGGCGGCTTGATCCTGGCCAGGTCCAATCCGGATCTCGAAAAGAAGTTCAACTCGCTGGTGTTTCCCGGCACCCAGGGCGGCCCGCTGATGCACGTCATCGCGGCCAAGGCCGTGGCCTTCAAGGAGGCCCTGCAACCGGATTTCGTTGAGTATCAGAAGCAGGTCTTGGCCAATGCCCGGGCCATGGCCGAGGTGATGATGGAACGCGGCTACAAGGTCGTTTCCGGCGGCACCGACGATCACCTGTTCCTGGTGGACCTGATCGATAAGAGCATCACCGGCAAGGACGCGGATGCCGCCCTGGGCCGAGCCAACATCACCGTGAACAAGAACGCCGTGCCCAACGACCCGCGTTCACCGTTCGTGACCAGCGGCCTGCGCATCGGCACTCCGGCGGTCACCACCCGCGGTTGTGGCGAGGCCGAGGTCCGCGAGCTGGCCGCTTGGATGTGCGACATCCTGGACGACATCGAGAACGAGGCAACCATTGAGCGGGTCAAAGGGCGGGTGCTCGAGCTGTGCGCGCGCTACCCGGTGTACGAATAGAGACAAGATGCAGTGTTAAAAGACAAGCAAGAGGATGTCTTGCGAGCAGCGCGGCTGTCTCTATCTTGTCACCTGTTACTTGTTACTTGACCCTTTCTTCCCATGCGTTGCCCCTTCTGCGGAGCTCAGGACACCAAGGTCATCGACTCCCGTCTCGCCGGCGAGGGGGATCAGGTGCGTCGGCGGCGTGAATGCACCGATTGCAGGGAACGCTTCACCACCTACGAGAATGCCGAGCTGAATCTGCCGCGCATCGTCAAAAGCGATGGCACCCGCGCGCCCTTCGACGAGCGCAAGCTGGCCGCCGGGATGAACCGGGCGCTGGAAAAACGCCCGGTAAGCACTGATGCGGTGGACGCCGCGCTCAGTCGGATTCGCAAGCGCCTGATCGCCTCCGGTGAACGCGAGGTGGCCTCGCGCCAGCTGGGCGAATGGGTCATGGATGAACTGCAGCGCCTGGACCAGGTCGCTTTCGTGCGCTTCGCCTCGGTGTACCGCAGCTTCGAGGACGTGAACGCGTTTCGCGAGGAGATCGAGCGCCTGGAGACCCAGCTCACCCCCGAGATGCGCCGTCACCAGATGGACCTGGGGTTGGATGGCGAAGATGGAAAGAAGCGCTAATGCCGAATTGAAAGGCGATCCACCACGAAGCGCGCGAAGGGCACGAAGGATTAATCGCGTGGCTTCGTTGCCTTCGTATTCGTCGTGGTGAATGATGTCGGCTCCAAACTCTAAGCACAACGCCGAAGACTATCGCCACATGAGCCGCGCCCTGCGGCTGGCCGAGCGCGGGCTGTACACCACCCATCCCAATCCTCGCGTCGGCTGCGTACTCGTGCGCGACGGCGCGGTGATCGGCGAGGGCTGGCACCGGCGCGCCGGTGGCCCGCACGCAGAGATCGAGGCCCTGCGCGCGGCAGGGGAGGCGGCGCGGGGCGCCACGGTCTACGTGACCCTGGAGCCCTGTAGTCATCACGGTCGCACCCCGCCTTGCGCCGCCGCCCTGATTACGGCGGGCGTGTCGCGGGTAGTGGCCGCCATGCGTGACCCCAATCCATTGGTCGCCGGCACGGGTATGGAGAGGCTGGAGGCGGCCGGGATCGAGTGTCAGTCGGGGGTCTGCGAGGCCCAGGCGCGGGCCCTCAATCCAGGCTTCGTCAAGCGTATGGGCGAGGGGTTGCCCTGGGTGCGCTGCAAGCTGGCCATGAGCTTGGATGGCCGCACCGCCATGGCCTCGGGCGAGAGCCAGTGGATCACCGACGCGGAGGCGCGGCGCGACGTGCATCGGCTGCGTGCCCGCAGCGATGCCATCCTGACCGGTATCGGTACCGTGCTGGCCGACGATCCCTCGCTGAACGTGCGCCTGGCTCCCGAGGATCTGCCCGGGATCGGGTCCGAGGCCGAGATGCCGCAGCCGGCGCGCGTGGTGGTCGACAGCTGGCTGAGGATACCGGAGACGTCGCGGATGTTGGGTCTGCCGGGGCGTATGCTGGTGTTCGCCGCCCAGGTCGATGAGTCACTGCAAGCCCGCCTGCATGCCCGCGGCGCGAGTGTGATCACCGTGCCCGAGGCGGGGGGGCACGTGGACCTGGAGGCGGTGATGCGCCATCTGGCGGATCAAGAGATCAACGAGGTGCTGCTGGAGGCTGGGCCCATGCTGGGCGGGGCCATGCTGCGGGCCGGGTTGGTCGACGAACTGATCGTCTACCTGGCGCCGCACCTGATGGGCGACGAGGCGCAGGCCTTGTTTCGGCTGCCGGGGATCGAGGAGATGGCCAGACGCATCCCCCTGCACATCACCGACGTCAGGGCGGTGGGCACGGCCTGGCGGATCACCGCAAGCCTCGCCCACGGCGAATAACGGAGAGCGACATGTTTACAGGCATCATACAAGCGGTGGGCAGCATCGCCGGCATGCAGACCCGCGGCGGTGATGCCCGGCTGCACATCGCCACCGGCAAGCTGGATCTGAGCGACGTGGCCCTGGGCGACAGCATCGCGGTCAGCGGCGTGTGCCTGACCGCGGTGGAATTGCCGGGTGACGGCTTCGTCGCCGACGTGTCGCGCGAGACGCTGTCGTGCACCGTGCTCGGCAATCTCACGCCGGGCGGCCGGGTCAACCTGGAAAAGGCTCTGACGCTGAGTACGCCGCTGGGCGGCCATCTGGTGAGCGGCCACGTGGACGGGGTGGGTCGGGTGCACGAGCGCATGGACGATGCCCGCTCCATCCGCTTCCGTATCGAGGCGCCGGCGGAGCTGGCGCGTTACGTCGCCGGCAAGGGCTCGGTCTGCATCGACGGGGTGAGCCTGACCGTTAACCAAGTGGACGGCGCGCTGTTCGATCTGAACATCGTGCCCCACACCCTGCGCGAGACCACCCTGGGCGACTTCGCCCCGGGCCGGCGCTGCAACATCGAGGTGGACCTGGTGGCGCGCTACCTGGAACGCCTGCTGCTCGGCGAGCAGGCGGCGCAGTCCGGCGGCGGGGGCGTCACCCGGGAGTTCCTGCGGGAGCAGGGATTTCCCGCCGACTGACAACGTTTTTCGCGTCTGGTCAGCTTGTTACAATGGTCGGCCCGATTCCGACGGCCCCTCAGCCCATGTCCCTCAATACCACCGAAGAGATCATCGCCGACATCCGCGCCGGACGGATGGTCGTCATCATGGACGACGAGGATCGGGAGAACGAGGGCGACCTGCTCATGGCCGCCAGCGCCGTGCGTCCCGAGGACATCAATTTCATGGCGCGTTACGGGCGCGGCCTGATCTGCCTGACTTTGACCCGCGAGCGCTGCCAGCAACTGCGTCTGCCGCTGATGGTGAACGTTAACGACTCGCTGGAGTCTACCAACTTCACGGTCTCGATCGAGGCCGCCCGGGGAGTGACCACGGGTATCTCGGCGGCCGACCGGGCGACCACGGTGCAGGCCGCG
>CAJICF010000506.1_pt1 | contig 24672 bp, 20 predicted proteins | sample 9199541 | NCBI WGS metagenome assembly CAJICF01 (sample SAMEA7708324, study PRJEB35096) | sediment metagenome | biome: marine neritic benthic zone biome [ENVO:01000025]; feature: sediment [ENVO:00002007]; material: shallow marine sediment [ENVO:03000034] sea grass bed [ENVO_01000059] ... | reverse complement strand
CGGCACCACTGGCCAGACGGTCGAGGGCGCCAACTAGGTCCCGCTCGGTACGGAAGTTCAGGCGTGCACTCTTGAGGTACTGTGCGCTGGTGCTGTCGGCCACGGTGGCGATCCGGGCGCGTCCAAGGTCCTGTTTACCCCGCACCTTGCCGCCCAACTCGCCAACGGTCAGCGCGGTGGCGATGGCGGCGGTGAACGAGGAAATGATGATCACGCTCGCGAACATCCATACGATGGCCACGGCCCGGCCCCCCGCTGACTGCGGGGCCTTGTCGCCGTAGCCCACGGTGGTCATGGTGACCGCCGACCACCACAGCCCCGATCCTATCCCTTCGCTGGCCGTGCCACCGAACTGGGCGTTGCGGCGTCGCTCGAAGATCCAGACCAGGATTCCGACCATCAACAACAGGCCAAAAAGGGCCACCGTGACCTTGAGGAAGTCCGGCGAGACGAAACGCCGGGTGACCGCCAACCAGCCGCCACGCGAGTCGAGCGGCACGGCGATGCCGAGGCCGGTGCTGAGGAACGGGTGGGTGAAGTCCATGCGCTTTTCGCGTTCGGCGGTGATGGTCAGGGCGGCGACCGCGGCATCTACCTCGCCGCGCTCCACCGCATCCAGCATCTCTCCGAGTTCCATCGCCCGGAAGCGGTACTTGAGGTTCAGTTCGTCCGCGAGATCACGCCACAGATCGATGCTGATGCCTCGCCATCGGCCATCCTCGATTTTGATGGAGAAAGGCGCGAGCGGGCGGGTGGCGATGGTCAGGGTGCCGAGTTCTTGAGCGGCGAGCGGCTGGGCCGTAGATGGGAACAGCAGGACGAGCCAGACCAGCAGGACGATTGATTTCATAATCTTCTTCTCTCGGGATGGGGCTCACCTCTAAGATAGTAGCCGTTGGCGCAGATCCGGTGGTGCGGGAACTCCGGGTCGTTGAAACGCGCTGTTTGGCTATGCAGCCGTGGCGACTGCGGTTACTCTCGGGTGTCGCCATTGATATCAAACCCTAACTTTTGTAAAGGTACGTCGCATGCGTCATCCCGTTCGTGAACGATCCGCCGGCGCGGCTGTTCTGGTATTGGCCGTCGTGCTGTCCGCTTGTGCGACGGTTCCGGATACCGGGCGCAGGCAGTTACGCCTGATCAGTGCCGAGCAGGAGATGCAGCTTGGGCTTACGGAGTTCGACAAGCTCAAGAAGTCCACAGCGATTTCCAAAGACGCCGAGCAGCAGGCCTTGCTGACTCGGGTGGGGACGCGCATCGCCGCGGTGGTCGATTTGCCCGGCGCGCAATGGGAGTTCGTGCTGTTCGATCAACCCGAGGTGCCAAACGCGTTTTGTCTGCCGGGCGGAAAGGTCGGCGTCTATAGCGGCATGCTTGCGATCACGCAGGACGAGGCCGGGCTCGCCACGGTCATCGGACACGAAGTGGCCCACGCGGTGGCCCGCCACGGCGCCGAGCGGGCCTCGGAACAACTCGTGATCCAGGCCGGCGATCAGCTCCTGGACGTCCTGGTGGCGAGCCGATCGCCGCGTATGCGCGGCGCGGTACTGGGTGCCTATGGGATCGGCAGCGAACTGGGCGTGGTGCTGCCACATTCACGCAGCCAGGAGTTGGAGGCGGACCGGCTGGGTCTGTTGTACATGGCCCGTGCCGGCTATGACCCGCGCCGGGCGATTCCGTTTTGGGAGCGCTTCAGCGCCTACCAGAAGCAAAAGGGCGCAGGGCAACCGCTGGAGTTTCTCAGTACCCACCCGCTCGACGACAGCCGGCTGCGGGGGTTGGAGCAGCACATGCCGCAAGCCGTCTCCGAGTATCGGCAGCGGCACTGAGGTGCGGCTGTCCATCACGTAGCACATCTAGACCCAGGACGATCCACATGCCGCAAATCAGGCGTGTACTGCTGCGCCGGCTGGTCGCCCCGCTAATGCGCGGCCAGCATCCGCCGGAGTATACCGCGCGCGGCACGGCGGTCGGTCTGGTGATTGCATTCACCCCGACCGTCGGGGTGCAAATGCCGGCGGTGTTTCTCCTGTGGGCACTGCTCCGCTACCTGAGACCGGCCTGGGAATTCAATCTGCTGGTGGCGATCGCCTGGACCTGGGTGACCAACGTGATCACCATGGCCCCGATCTACTATCTTTTCCTGGTCACCGGGCGCATCCTGCTGGGGCGTTGGGACAGGCTGCGCGGCTTCGATGTGTTCCGCGACAAGCTGAGTTCCAGCCTGGACATGGACGCCGGTCCAGTGGATACCCTGTGGGTTTACATGGCCAACCTGTTCGAACAGTTCGGCCTGCCCATGTGGCTGGGCAGCATCCCGTGGGCACTGTTGTTCGGCTGGCTCGGGTACCGCTGGAGTCTGCGCCTGGTCGTAAGAATTCGGACCCGCCGCGTGCGCAGGCGCTTGGCCTGATAGCGTCTTTCGGCAACGACCTGCGCGTGTCGCTGTATCAAACGTTGCCCTTCGCTCAGTGATCGGGCGGGTCAGCCGCTGAGGATCGGGAACAGCTGTTTGAGTCAGTTGGCCATCACCTCCACGGCGATCGCCGCCAGGATGAGACCCAACAGCCGGTTCAACACATTCAGCCCGAGTTCCCCCATGGCCCGGCCGATGGGTTCGGCAAGGCGCAGGACCAGCCACATGATTACGCCCACCAGGAATATGCAGGCCAGTATCAGCAGCCAATGGTAGGGCGCGGAGGAGCGGTTCATGCCGATGATCACCGTGCTCATGGCGCCGGGCCCTGCCAGCAACGGTATCGCCAGTGGCGCCGCTCCCACGGACGCCCTGCGGGCCGCGCCCTGTGCCTCCCGCTCGGTGGTGCGGACCGGGTCGGACTCCGCGCGCAACATGGCCAGGGCCATGAGCAGGAGCACCAGCCCGCCGCCTACCCGGAAGGAACCGAAGCTGGTTCCCATCCAGGTCAGCAGGGTTTCGCCGGTTACCGCCACGGTCGCCAACAGCAGCAGCACCGTCAGCGTGGCGATATCCACCACGCGGCGCCGTTCGGCATCGGAAAAGCCGGCGGTGAGGTTGAGGAAGATGGGAATTGCCAGAAACGGATCCAGGATCACCAACAGGGCGACGGTAAATCGGGTGTATTCGGCCCAGTGCTCCATGCATGACGCCCGGCGTTTCAGGGCACCAAGATGGGATGCCGGATCAGGATCGCCGCCACCAGCACGCTCAGGGACACCAGCCACACCAGGATGTAGACGGTCATGGACTGGCGCGCGCGGCGCTTCTCGAGCCAGGTGCGGGGACGCACGCCACGCACCAGCATCACCAGCTTGGCCGACAGATTGACGCAGACCACGTTCACCGCCAGCAATAGGCCCGCACCACCGGCCGCGGCCCATTGGTCACTCCCAAGCATCAGGCCCGCCGCCGCGGTGGGTGGCAGCAGGGCAACCGCCACCATGACTCCGACCAGCACGCTGGAGACGCCGGCGGTGAGGGACAGCGCCGCCGCTGCCCCGGAGGCCAGGGCCAGAGCCACCGAGTCGAGACCGACATCCGTGCGTGACATAAGCTCGTGGCTCGCCAAATCGACCGGCCAGGCCAGCCCGATCAAACAGGAAAGAAAAAATGCCAGGCACAGGCCCGCCAGGTTGGTTTTCAACGACTGCCACATGAGCGGACCGTCGCCCAGCGCAGAGCCGAGGGCAAGGGCGATGTTGGGGCCCAGCAAGGGCGCGATGACCATGGCACCGATCACCGCCGCGACGTTGTCTTTCACCAGTCCGATCGCCGCCACCACGGTGGACAGACAGACCAGCAGCATGAAACTGCTGTCCAGGCGGGCGTTGCGGGCCACCTTGTCGAACAACTCCTCGCGGGTGGCCGATGGCGGCGGGGTGCTTTTCTGTTCCTCGTCCTGGGGGCGGGGCAGTGCCGCCTCGACCGGCAGTACCAGGATGCGTGCGTTGTCGCTGCTGCCGAGGGCGCCCTGCAGACGGTCGAGCAGCGTTTGGCGTACCCCGTCTTCGACCAGCAGGCGCATGCAGACACGGCCGTCCGGGCTCTGGGGGCCTTGCCAGCGGTCCGAGATCTGCTGCTGATCGGCAATGCCGGTGATGGTGTCCAGGTGGCCTGCGTCGGCGATGACCTCGATGACCTTCACCGCCATACCCTCGGCATCGCGCTAGGCGTTACAAATTGGTTCCGGGGTCGATGGGTTGAACCGAAAACGGGTTGTACGCGGGCTACGGGCGGACTCGCACTCATGGTGTGACGTCGGTATTGTGCTTGCTCGCCTGTTCTTTCTGGTGGAGCATTGCTGATGCAACCCGCAAGGCGCCAAGCACGAACAGCAATGCGCTAAGCGCATACAGCTCCTGCGGTGGCAACTTGTGCTGGAACAGCTGGATCATCACCTCGCGCAACACAAACACGATACCGGCATCGACGATGAAGGTCATCCGAAAGCGGTGAAACTCGAAATAATCAACCAGTGACCGCGACAGCTCAATCAAGATGAACAAGGAAAGTACGTCAGAGATAATCTGCTGATAGCTGCCCGTGATCTTGCCGGTGCTCAACAGGCCTCCCAGCAGTAGGAACAGCTTCACGGTGCCTATCAGGATGCCGATCATCATAAACAGCAGGATGATGGCAAACACCAGTGAGGTCAGGTTATTGAAATGGGGCAACAGCCAGCCGCGGAGTCGGTCTTCTGTCTTCATGGTATTTCCATCGAGGCCTGAGTCTACGCTGGCGCACAAGTATCACTCAAACGCCCCAATCAATGCAGATTGTGACTGAATGGGTGCTGGATCGCCAGGGTCGACGCGGGGGCGGGGTTTGCTTGGCTCGCCGGTTTCGCCGCCATGGCGAGCGCGGCCTGGCGTAGCGGGGACGGCCGGTGGTTTGCTACTGCCTCGGCCTATCGGGCACCGGTCGCGGTTGCTTGCCAGACCCGCAAGGTTCTCTGTACCTTATCTCGGGACTGGACCAACAGGGTTGATCAAGTGGTGACGCAACAGGACCCCGAATACCCGGCTCCCGCGGCATGGTGGGATCAAATTCGCCTGGAAACTGGCGAGACGGGGCGGTGGCATATCGGTCCCCTGACGCTCTTGCTGCGACGCCTTGAGCAGGAGTGGCAAATCGGCTGGCACAGCACGGAGAACACGGAAGGCGACTCGAATCACTGGGAGTTCTCGGTCACGGACCAGGCTCCAGCAGATGAAAAGGAGTTTGAACGCTACGTCTTCAAGCGCACCGAGCCGCAAGTGGTCCTTGTGCCGACACTGGGAGACCGGCCACTGGTGATGCGGCCGGCGGCCAAACTGTTTATCCCGCCGGGACAGCAGGCGACGCTGTTCATCGGTCTGCCGCTGTGGGCCAAGGTGATGATTGGAAAGCAGGCTATCAAGCTGAAGGAGGTGCCTCTGCTCAGGCCGTCGGATACCTGGTTTGGTCCGTCGACGCTGGACGGTCAGCTCTGTTACGCAACGCGCAGTCAGGGCCGACTGCGGCTCGAGGAGCTGTCGCGGCGGGTGCATCGGGCGATCACACCGTTGGTCGTCCAAAACCAGGACGACGAACTGATGCCGGTTGAACGCATCAGTCTGCCGGTGGTGAACCTACCCCTGTTCGGCGAAGCCGACGGTATGTTATGGACGCCAACCGTGACCATGGTCCGGGAGCAGGGCGGCGATACCGCGGCGCTAAAAATCGGCTCAGCTGCGCCCAGACACGCCATGCGTTCGAAGCTGATCGCTGAGCCGCGCGAGAAGCCCGATAAGCGCACCATGGTGCAGGCGCTCGGCACTCTGTTCGGTTAAACGAGAAGGAATCACCCCATGTCCGAAGAGTGGCTGTCGACGATAACCGAGCTCGTCACGGGCGAGCGGGCTATGTCCATCGTGCGCACGATACTGATTCTCACGGTCGGCCTGGTTTTGGCTCGGCTGCTGGGCAGCTGGTCGGTCCGGCCCTTCAAGAAACATCTATCGGTACACCAGAGCAGCCTGATACGCCGGGGCGTGTTCTATTTCGTACTCGTCCTTTTCGTTATCTCGGCGCTGCGGGAACTGGGCTTCAATCTGGGTGTGCTGTTAGGTGCGGCGGGTGTGTTTACGGTCGCGATTGGCTTTGCTTCGCAGACCTCGGCGTCGAATCTGATCAGCGGTCTGTTCCTGCTCGGTGAGCGGCCTTTCGGGATCAGCGATATTATCAAGGTGGGCAATACCACCGGTGAGGTGCTGTCCATTGACCTGCTTTCGGTAAAGCTGCGGACATTCGACAACCTGTACGTGAGGATTCCGAATGAAACGCTGATAAAATCGGAGGTTACCACCCTAACCAAGTTCCCGATCCGGCGTCTGGATATCCAGATTGGCGTGGCTTACAAGGAGGATATCACCCGGGTACGCGAGGCCCTGGGGGAAGTGGCCGACAAGAATCCACTCTGTCTTGAGGAACCGCCGCCGCTGTACATTTTTCAGGGTTTCGGTGAATCATCCCTAAACATGCAGTTTTCCGTATGGGCCAAGCGCGAGAACTTTCTCGACCTGCGCAACACCATTCATGACGAGATCAAACGTGCCTTCGATGCGAGCGGCATTGAGATCCCGTTCCCGCATCGAACTCTCTACACGGGAGCCGTGACAGACCCGTTTCCGGTGCGGATTGTCGGCGCTCAGGCAGATCGTGAGCTTGGCGGCGGATATTGATCACGGTAATGGGTAATACACCCCGACGGGGGCGTTGAACCGTGCTTCGATCCTTCTGTCGAGCGTTCCAGGTGGCTTGCTCGATGCGACACCGCTACCGCTAACCCACCCGCGCCAGCACCATGAACTGGTAGGCTTCCAGCAGCAGTTCCTGAGTTGCGGTGATGGTGCGGCCCGCATATAGGTCGACCATGGTCTTGCGCATCCCCATCTGGCGCAGGCGCCGGGCCTCTACCCGCTGTTCCTTTTCGCTGAAGTTGGCGAGCACGAACACCACGTGCTGGCTGGCGCTACGGATGAAGCCAAACACGTGCTGGTTGCCAGTTTCCACGATTTCGGTGTCGGCCCGGGTAAAGGCGAGATTCTGGCCGCGCAGTTGAAGCAGTCGGAGCAGCCCCTGGTAGACACGGCCGGGCACTGTCGTCGTGTCGCGCCGCTGCTCGGCGCGGTCCCAGTCGAACATGGGTCGGTGCAGCCAGCGGGAATCGCCGATTCTGGCGGTGTCCTGCTCGTAGGCATAGTCATTCAGGATCGCCAGTTCATCACCAAAATAGATCAGCGGGATGCCGCCGATGGTGATGATCACTCCGTGAATCACCAGAATTCGGCGTATGGCGAGATCGAGGTATTCTTCGCTGCCCTCATCGAGCGCCTGCTCGACGCCAATCAGGGAGGCGCAGGTGCCCGATACGCGGGCCTCGCCGGTGCTTGGATCCTCCTGAAAGGGTGCGCCTTTGGCGAAGCTACCCGGGTGGCGACCCACATAGAAGTCAGTGAGAAAACGGCGATGCGCCTTGGGTTCGAACTTGGCCGCGCTGAGATCTTCGTCCGAAAAGGCCCAGCCGATATCGTCATGACAGCGCACGTAGTTCACCCAGGCGCAGCCCTCGGGCAAGGCGATGCTGCGTTGCATGGCGTGCTGCAGGACGCGTACATCCCGCGTGGCTAGAGCCTCCCATAGCAGGGCCATCAACTGTGGGTTATACGACAGTGGACACTCGTCCAGGCCGATGTACTTGCGTACCTCGTCCGGATGCACGATGGCCTCGGATTTGAACACCATGGCCGGTGCCGCGATGCTGACCACGGCATTGAAGGCCTTGATGATGCGGTGCGCCTCGGGGAGATTCTGACAGTTGGTGCCGAGCTGTTTCCAGAGAAAGGCCACCGCGTCCAGGCGCAGAATCTCCACGCCCTGGTTGGCCAGGAACAGCATCTCCTCCAACATGCGATTGAAGACCACCGGATTTTCGTAGTTGAGATCCCACTGATAGGTGTGAAAGGTGGTCCACACCCATTTCTTGATGCGGCTGCGATAGGTGAACGCCCCTGGATGGTCCTGGGTGAAGACCTCGGGCATGCTGCGCTCGTACGCATCCGGGAGCTTCCGGTCCGGAAACATCCGGTAGTAGTCCTGGTATTCCCGGTCCCCGGCCAGGGCGCGCATGGCCCAGTCGTGTTCGTCCGAAGTGTGATTGAACACGAAATCCAGGGTCAGCGAGATGCCGTGGTGGCGCAGCTCGGTGGCCAGTTCCGCGAGTTGCTGCATCGTGCCTAATTGGGGCGCGACCTCCCGGTAACTGCTGACCGCGTAGCCGCCGTCATTATCTCCATCGGGCACCTTGAACAATGGCATCAGGTGCAGGTAGGTGATTCCGAGCTCCGACAGATACGGGATGCGCTCACGCAACCCTTCGATGTCGCCGGCAAAGCGGTCGACGTAGCACATCGCGCCAACCATGCGGTTCGACTGATACCAATCCGGGTCAGCCTCGCGCAGCGCGTCCAGTGCCTTGAGTTCGGCGGGCCGCTCCAGCCACATGCTGGTGGCCGAGGCCAGAATGCTTTCGAGATGATAAAAGAAGTCGTAGTGATCCCCATGCAGCGCATGCAGGTGCTCGAACAGGCGCGGGAAGTGACGTTGCAGCCGGGCCAGGTAGGCCTCCCACTCGACCGCATCGGTCTGCGCCTTGAAGCGCGCCTCGATGCGCGGCAGCAGGCGTTTCAGGGATGCGGCGCCGTGTTCGTTCAGCCATTCGGTGTCGTGGTTCATTCAGCGGACCTCGGTCAGACTTGCAGGGGCGCATTGTCGCTCATAGATCGCCATGTTGGAATCGTGGTCGGCGACGCCAACTAACGATCGCGTTCGCGAGCATGCCCTTCTCTGCATCGCTGGCAGGGCCTTCACGCAGAAACGCAGTTACCGGGGCGCGAGGCAAGTATGCTCGAGAACCTGTGAGTCTCAGGGTTTCGCGAGGGAGAGGCTCGACTCTCTGTTCTATACTCCGGCATACACACTTACTATCTTCAGTCTGAAATCTACCGATGTGAATACCTCGACGTCCGACATTTTTTCCGACCCGGGCGTGTGGGCGGCGAACTTGTTTGGTCGCGCGCTTGTGGCCGTGAAGGCCTTTCTCCCGGATCTGGTTGCCGGCCTGGTGTTGCTGCTGGTGGGGTGGTTGGCGGCTTGGTTGCTACGGGGCGCGATCCTGCGTTTTGGGCGCGGCCTGGATGCCCTGCTGAGCGCCCTCCAGCGCCGTGCCGGGGTCAGCGTGGCGCGGCCGCGTTGGTCAGTGGCCGCGGTGGTTGCCAGCTTGGCGTTTTGGATCGTGTTGGCGTTTACGGTGATCGGAACCTCCGAGATTTTTGGCTTGGATGATCTGGCCGGTTGGCTGCGCGGCCTGCTCGGTTACCTGCCGACCCTGCTGATCGGTGCCGCGATCCTGTTTATTGGCTACCTGATCAGCAGCGGGCTGCGTGACCTGATCGGGGGCATCTCCGTTGCCCGCGGTACGCGACACGGTGACATCCTTGGTCAGCTGGTATTTGGCTCCGTGCTGGTATTCGCCCTGCTACTAGCGCTGGGTCACCTCGGCCTCAACGTCGGTCTGCTCGAGAACATCATCATTCTGGCTGCCGCCGGTCTGTTTGGCGGCACCGCCTTGGCCTTCGGAATCGGCGCGGCGGATTCAGTGCGTAACGTGATGGCGTCCCATTATCTGCGGCGGCTCTACCAGCCGGGTCAGCATGTCCGTTTTCACGACGTCGATGGCCAGATCCTGGAACTCACGCCGGTAGGCGTGCTGCTTGAAACCGACTCGGGCCAAGCCTTTATACAGGCACGCAGTTTCCTTGAGGCGGGTGCCATTACCGTCGTGCCGGAGGAAGGCGATGGAGATTGATCCGCTCACCACTGACTACCTCGCGCGCCATCCGGCAGCCGCCGCGCGCAGCGTATCGCGGCTGGATGAGTCGGCGCTGCTGGAGTTTATGGCCTCGCTACCGCCGCCCTTGATTGCGGGTATCGTGTCTTACCTGACTCCGGCTTTAAGTGCCGAAGTCCTGCGTCGCTTGGGCGCCGAAGTAGCGGCGCAGATTGTCGCGCGCATGGCCAACGAGGCCGCGATCATCGTGATGCGCGTCATGGAAGACGACTTCCGCGACACGCTGTTTCGGGCCCTGCCACGCGTGACCGCGGCCCGTCTGCGGCTGCAGCTTCGCTGCCCCGAGGCCCTGATCGGCTCTCTGGTCGACGCCGATGCCTTCACTTTGACCCCGGAACTGCGGGTTGCCGATGCGCTGCGCCTACTGCGCCAGCGAGGCGGCCAAGCCACACATCAGATCTATGTGCTCGACGAGCAGCGCCGGGTAAAGGGAGCCGTGGACTTGACCGAACTGGTCTCTGAGAGAGACCGCACGCCTTTGTCGCGTCTCGTGAGACGCGCACCGGTGCTATTGAACGCTCGGGCCCCGCTGCACACCGTGGAGGGCCTCGATGCCTGGCTGAGCTACGACAGCCTGCCCGTGACGGACCGGCGGGGCGTCTTTCAGGGCATCCTGAGGCGCGACGCCGTAACCCGCGATGAGCACAGCTTGCTGGCTGGTATTTCCACCGAACGGGAATTACAGACCACGCGGGTCGCGATCTCCGACATCTTCTGGCTCGCGGCCGGGGCGCTGTTCCCGCGTCGCGCACCCCATACCCAGGTCACCAAGGCGGGCGAGTGAAATGACTAAAGCGAGCTCCACCACTGCTACTGCGCTGCTGCGCCATGATTTCATCATTGACTACCCCACCGATGCGGCACGTGTCCTGGAACGCATGCCCGAGCAAGATGCCGCGGAGATCTTGCACGAGTTGGAGGCCAGCGAGAGTATGGCGGCCTGGGAGTCCATGTCTCCCGACGTCGCTGCGCGCGCCTTGTTTCGGTTACCCTCCGAGGCCAGCACAGGCATCCTGCGCAGCATGGACACCGGTCGCGCAGTCTCCATCTTGGCTTTGCTCGACGATGGGGCCAGAGAAAAGATTCTGGAGTCGCTACCGCAGGAACAGGCGGAGGAACTTCGCCTGCTGCTCAGCTATCCACCGGATAGCGCCGGTTTCCTGATGGACGCCAAGGTCCTCCTGCTCCGCCCGGAGACCACGGTCGAGGAGTCGCTGGAGCGGATCCGAGCGCTGCGACGGCGTGGCATGCGCGTGTTGTTCGTGGTCGATTCGGAGAATCGTCTGGAGGGTTTAGTCGACGTGCAGGACCTGGCTACTTCAGGTCCGCAGGTTACCCTGGACGAGATCATGCGGCCGGCGAAGGCGGCGGTGAATGCCATGGCCTCCCGTGAGGAGGTGGCTGAACTGCTCGACGAGCACCAGCTCACGGATCTGCCCGTGGTCGATCTGGACGGCCGCCTGATGGGTGCGGTGCGCTATCAGAACCTGGTGGCCGCGGCCGAAAAGGAGGCCACCGCCGCGATCCAGACCATGGTCGGGGTGAGCCGTGACGAACGCGCCCTGTCGAGCGCCTGGTTCGCGGTCCGCAAGCGCCTTCCCTGGCTGCACATCAACCTGGCCACCGCCTTTCTGGCGGCATCCGTGGTCGGCATCTTCGAGCACACCATCGCCGCCTACACCGCGCTGGCGGTACTGCTACCGGTGGTCGCCGGCCAGTCCGGCAACACTGGCGCTCAGGCCCTGGCGGTGACCATGCGCGGTTTGGCGCTGCGTGAGATTCGTACCCGTCATTGGCTGCGGGTAGTGCTCAAGGAGACGTCGGCGGGCTTCTGGAACGGGGTAGCCATATCGGTGACGACCTCGCTGGGGGTGTGGCTGTGGAGTGGGTCTGCCAGTCTGGCTTCGGTAATCGCCATCGCCATGGTGCTATCCATGGTGATTGCCGGCATTGCCGGCGCGGCAATCCCGATGCTGCTCACTGCCGCCAAACAGGACCCGGCGCAGTCGTCCTCGATCATCCTGACCACCGTCACGGATGTTGCCGGATTCTTCAGTTTCCTCGGTATAGCGACTCTGCTGCTTGGTGCCGTATGACCCTTGTCAAAACGCGCTCGTTCCGGTAAAGGCAACCCTGCGCCTCAGCGGCGGGAATTTCATTCCCACCGATCAGGCAATGGAAGGTCCGGGAAATCCGTTTGTTGCCCTGCATCGTTTGACGCCTCGGCCTCTCAGCACTGGAATTATCCATCGACCTCTAAGGCGCCACAAATGCCGGACATCATCGGTGCACGCCGTGGCCTGATGGCCGCTCCCGCCGGCGCGTTGTACCTCGCTAATCTTCTCGGGCGGCTTCCTTGCGCTTCTGATAGGCCTCTTCGCTGGTCTGCATCAGGGTCTGGCCGCGCTCCATCATCGACTGCCCGTCGGAGATCTGCTTCTCGGCGCGGTGGAGCAGCTTATTGCCTTCGGCGACGCGTTTCTCTCCCTTCTTGACGAGATCGAGTCCGTCATCCCAGTCTTCGGAGATTTCGTCCAGGGCCTTGGCTTCTTTGGCGACGTCGCGCGGGCTCTCGGCCAGTCCCGAGAGTTCGGACTGACGCACATAGGCCTCGCGATTCGCGCGCACCAGGGCGTTGCCCTCCGCCGCCAGGGCCTCGCCCTCACGGATCTTGGCGCGGCCCTTCTCGGCCTGCTTGCGGCCTTCGGCGACCAGCTTCTCCCCCTTGATGGACAGCGATCGGCCCTCCTGCCAACGGTCGCCAAGTTCCTGCAGGGTCTTGCCTTCGGCGCTCACCTGTTCGCCGAAATCCTGGGTGCTGGCGCAGCTCGCGAGCAGGACGACCGATGCTAAGATCAGGGTCCGGGCGACAAGAGTGTGCATGCTATGGCTCCTCGGGTCTCAGGGACCCACTCATAACCAGGATTGGGCGGCAAGTCTATCATTGATCCGGTGACCGGCAGCCGGGGTCCGGACCCTTTGGGTAGGGGGTGTGGACCTTGGGGGGTGTCCAGCCGGAGGCTGATGCGGATCCAGGGTCGCCGGACGCCGGAATCTTGCGATGCCCCTTTGGATCGACTGGCCCTTTGCGCGATCATGCGGCTATCCTTGCCTGATGGATTGCGTTGATCAGTCGTTGCCGTTGGCCCGCCGAATATCGGTTACATAGGGGAGAACAATAATATGGGTCGCTCCGGCTCGATTTCGAGACATCCGAGCGCAGGGCGCGCGTGGTTGGCGCTTGCGATGGTCCTGAGCGTCCTCGTGCCGTGGTCGATGCCGCTCACCGCCAAGCAGATGGTTGGCTGGGTGGAGTGGGCAAGGCTGGAACCCTCCGGACTGAGACTGAAGGCCAAGCTGGATACCGGTGCCAAGCATTCCTCGCTGAGCACCACGAGGATGGTCTTTTCCGTGTTGGATGGCAGCCGCTATGTGCGTTTTCGGGTCACGGACACGGCGGGGGAGAGTGTTGAACTAATCGAGCCGGTGCTCCGGTCAGCCCGCATCAAGGAGCACGGGTCCGATCCTGTAAAACGGCCGGTGGTAATGCTGACGATCTGCGTCGCTGGGGTGCGCAAGGCCGTGGAGGTCAATCTGATGGATCGCAGCGGCTTTAATTATCCGCTGCTGATCGGCCGGTCGTTTCTTGCCGGGGATTTCGTGGTGGATGCGGCCCAGACCTTCACGCTCAAACCCCGCTGCGGGCCGGCGGTGGCGGAGTGAATAATCGCCATCTGTACCTGTTGGCCGGCAGCCTGTCCGTGGCCGGGCTGCTGCTCTTTCTATATAAGCTTCTGGTGCTCGGTTTTCCACTCGTGCAAGGCGATGTCGTGCCGCGATGGATTCTGGAGGCGCGCCTGCATTTCGTTGCCAAGGGCGGTCCGGTGAAGGTTGCCTTGGCGGTGCCATCGAGTACGCGCCGCGCGCTGCTGGTGGACGAACGCTTTGTATCGCGTGGTTTTGGGCTCACCATGAAACGCGATGACAGCGGCCGCCAGGTGATCTGGAGCCGCCGCCAGGAGAAAGGCGAGCAGGTGCTGTATTACCGGGCCACGGTCCAACTTACCGATGATCGTGCTGAGACCGCGCCTGGCCGCCCGGCTCCCCCGGTTCCGCCCACGGATCTTGGCGGCCCGGAGCTGGCCGCCGCCCTGGCGGTGCTGGACGAGGTGCGCGCCCAGTCGGCGGATACCGAGACCCTGGTCGGGCACCTCGTCAAGCGGCTCGCCGCCCCCGCGGCGGATCCCAATGCCGCGCTGCTGGTCGGTGAGCGACCGGAGGCCAGGACAGTGGTACCGGTTGCCGCCCGGGTCCTGGCGCTCGCCGGTCTGGCGGCCCGCACCGCCTGGGGTCTGCAGCTGTTCGGGGAGCCGTTGCACGGTTCCCCCGAGCCATGGCTGCAGGTCTTCGAGGCCGGCGGTTGGGTCACTTTTCATCCCGTTACCGGGGAGATGGGCATGCCGGCCGATCTGGTGGTCGTCGGGTACGGTGCGGCGCCGTTCGTGAGCGCCGAAGGTGCCCGCGCGGCCACGGTTCAGTGGACGGTGCGCAAGAGCCAGGAGGCGGCGTTGGCCGCGGCATTGGAACGCGGCCGGCTGTTGAGCCGCGAGTTCATCGATTTTTCCCTGTTCAGCCTGCCTCTGGAGACCCAACAGGTCTTTCGTGTGTTGCTGCTGATCCCTTTGGGCGCCCTGCTGCTGGCGGTGTTGCGCAATGTGATTGGCATCAAGACCTTCGGCACCTTCATGCCAGTGCTGATCGCGCTCGCCTTTCGTGAGACCCAACTGCCGTGGGGGATCGCGCTGTTCGTCGTGCTTGTCGGGCTGGGACTCGCGGTCCGATTCTACCTCGAGAACCTGAAGCTGCTGCTGGTCCCACGGCTCAGTTCGCTGTTGATCCTGGTGGTCATGATGATGGCGGTGGTGACCGTTCTCAGCCACAAACTGGGCCTGCAACGGGGCCTGTCGGTGGGTCTGTTCCCCATGGTGATCATGACCATGACCATCGAGCGCATGTCGATCGTGTGGGACGAGCGCGGTGCCGCCGAGGCCCTGCAGCAGGGAGTGGGCAGCCTGCTGGCGGCGGTGCTGGGATATCTGGTGATGTTCAACCCCTGGGCCGAACATCTGGTGTTCGTGTTTCCAGAGCTGCTGTTGATCCTGCTCGCCGGCAGCCTGCTGCTGGGACGTTATTCCGGCTACCGGTTGACGGAACTGGGGCGCTTCAAGGTGCTGGCCAGGGAGGCGCCCTGATGTGGGCCCTGGCCCGCGCGTTACGCGAGCGCGGAGTGCTCGGCATCAACCGCCGCAACGCCCATTACACTCTGGTCCACAACCCGCGGCGGCGTTATCCGTTGGTGGACGACAAGCTTCAGACCAAGCGCCTGGCCGGCGCGGCGGGCATCGCCGTGCCCGAGCTGTACGGGGTGGTGCAGATCGAGCGCCAGGTGCGGACGCTGCGGGAACTGCTCGATCCCCACCGGGAGTTCGTCATCAAGCCAGCCACCGGCAGCGGCGGCGATGGCATCCTGGTGATCAGCGGCCGCGCCAAGGGGCTGTACCGCAAGGTCGACGGCGAGATGATCGAGCATCCCCAATTGGCGCACCACGTGTCCAACATCCTCAGCGGCATGTTCAGCCTCGGCGGCCATCCGGACAAGGCCCTGATCGAATACCGGGTGTGCTTCGATCCCGTGTTTGAGGCCATCAGCTATCAGGGGGTCCCCGACGTGCGCATCGTCGTGTTTCGCGGCGTGCCGGTGATGTGCATGGTGCGGCTGCCCACCCGCATGTCCGACGGCAAGGCCAACCTGCACCAGGGCGCCATCGGCGCCGGCATCGATCTCGCCAGCGGCCGCACCCTCACCGCGGTGTGGCGCAACCGTATCGTCGACGAGCACCCGGATACCGGCAACCCGGTCAGCGGTGTGCCGATCCCCCATTGGGACCGCCTGCTGGAACTGGCATCACGCTGTTTCGAGTTGACCGGCCTGGGCTATGTGGGGGTCGACCTGGTGCTCGACGCCAAGCTCGGTCCGCTGATCCTGGAGCTCAACGCCCGGCCGGGGCTCAATATCCAGATCGCCAACCGCAGCGGCCTGCTGGCACGGTTGCGCGCCGTGGAGCGGGAAGGCGGGGATATGGCCGATATCGCACAGCGCGTCGGCTTCGCCAAACAGCGTTTCGGACTTGCCTAACCGAGCCGGCGGTCCAGTTCCCATTGCAGCTCGGCCTTGGCCTTGGCCGCCTGGCGGTAGATCTCGTCGATCTTATGGAAGTCCAGGACCTTGATATCCTGCAACGGCACACGGATGTAGATGTCGGGCCGGCGCTGTTCGAGCTTTTCGTTGAGGATGGTCTGCTGCATGATCTGAAATGCGGTGAACACGGTGTCGAAAAACGACGGGCCAGCCGGGCGCTCGTGCCGGGTGCGCGATCCGAGCACGTCCACCGCCACGCTGATATCGCACCGGCCTTCCAGCAGGTCGAAGGGCACCGGGTTGACCATGCCGCCGTCGATCAGCAGGTGTTTGCCCACGGCGACGGGCTTGAACAGCCCGGGCAGGGCAGTGGATGCGATAATCGCAGGCAGCAGGGGACCGCGCTGCAGCACGACCTGTTCGCGGCTCCAGTAATCTGCGGTAACGGCCGCCAGCGGCGTCTTGAGGTCAGCGAACGATTTCACCGGCAGGTGATTGTTGAGCACTTCGAGGAAGTTCTCGGAATGCAGAATGCTGCCGCGCAGGATCCCGGGCTGTATCAGACCGGCGATGCGGCCGAGATCCTTGTTCAACAGGATCTCGCGCCAGTCGTCTTCCTCGGAGATCACCAGATCATCCACCACCTCGCGGATCTCTCGCCCCGAGATTCCCGCAGCGTAGAGCGCCCCGATGACCGCCCCGATGCTGGTGCCCGCAATGCGAGCCGGCCTCAACCCCAGTTCGTCGAAGGCCTCCAGTATCGGCACATGCGCAAAACCCTTTGCACCGCCGCCGCCAAGGGCCAGTCCGATCTTCAGCATTGCCCACAGCTCCGCAAACCCGGGCCCGACTCCAGACCAGCCCGGCAGGCGCCGCGCCACAAGGTCATGCTCTGTGTTGGGCGTGTCACGAGCTTCTCACCCCGGCCCCCGGTTTGCGCGTCCCGGGCAGGCCGAACCCCGATTGTGGCGCCGGTGTGACCGTATCCAGCATCGATCCGTGGCTGCGACGGCCAGGGCCATAATGGGTCGGACTGCGACGCCATGCGGGTGTCAGGCGGGCGCCCCGGAGACACGGTGGTCGAGCAGCCGCCGGTGCTCCCGCACCACCAGCACGGCCAGCACCAGCCACAGTCCGATCAGCAGCGTATTGAACAGGATGAACCCCTCCACCTCGATCTTCAGCACCCGGGTGCCGATCAGCACGGTCATCGCCGCCAGCCCGTCACCGAAGCGCACGCAGAAGGTATCGATGGCGGCCTTGGCTTTATAGATCATCTCCTTGGTCGCGGGCAGCCAAAGCACTTGGCGGGCGGTATTGTTGACCGAATAATTGGTGCCGTTTTCGGCGGTCTTGGCAATGCTCACCACCGCAAGGGCGGTTTCAGCCGCCATCGCGCCATAGCCTGCGAGCGACACCAGGGGCGGGGTCAGCATCAGGGCGCCGAACCCGCCCCAGCGCTGCAGCCGGGAGACCACGAAGGCCTGCAGCAGCAGGCCTGTGAGGTTGACCCAGAAATACAGGTTTCCGTAGAAGGCGGTGGTGCCGGCCTTGATCGCGGCGGGGTCCGCGCCCTCGGACTCCAGGGCCCTCTGCACCAGAGCGAACAGCAGGTTTTCGCCGTTGGTCATGACCCAGAACATGCAGAACACCATCAAAGCGGTCAGCCGCAGGTAGCGGGTGCGCAGGATCAGCGCATAAGCGCCCGCGGTATCCGGGGCGGCGGCATGATGGTCGCGGACGGTGCCGGCATGGTGGCTGCTCACGCCGTGGCGGTCGACCCAGCGCGCCAGCGCCAACGCGCCCAACAATGGAATCCCGGCGAGCGGCAGCAGGTGGAAGGTGTCCAGCGCCAGGTTCGTGACCAGCCGCTCGCCCAGCCAGGATCCCGCCACGGCGCCGCTCGACGCCCCAAGGGCGATCAGCGGAAACAGCCGCTTGCCGCGCTCCTGGCCGTAGAGGTCCGCGGCGAACGACCAGAACTGGGCCACCAGGGTGACCGCGAAGATACCGGCCCAGACGTAGAACACCACCCCCAGGTAGGGTACCTGTCGGAACACCAGACCAGGGTGCAACAGCCAGAACAGCAACAGGTTGGCCGCGAAGAACAGCCCGACGCGGCTGATCAGGCTGCGCCGGGTCCAGCGGGTGGTGAGGCGCGCATAGAAGGGGATCACCGCCAGCAGCACTATGGCCTGGGCGAAGCTGGAATAGGCCTTGATCTCGATCTTGCTCAGGCCGGCGATCACCGACGCCGAGAGCCAGCCCTCGCGCACCGGCTTGATGAAATAATACGCGCACAGGACCAGGAAGATGGTCGAAAACAGGATCAGGGCCGGGCCCGCCTCGCCGGGACGCACCTCGGTCACGGTGCGCAACAGGCGGTACGGCCAAGCGTGGCGCTGCGAGGCGGATGTGGACAAAGGCGGGGTATTCCATTCAGGATTAGGGGGCGCACGAGTATGGGGGCTGTGGGGAACCGCGACAAGTGGCCCGTGGCCCCATCTCGACGGCAGATCTGGAGCGCCAAGATGGGCTCTTTGTCCTGGCCTTAGGGTTTTGGTCCAACCGAGGAAATGTGCTTGAAACTCATGCTCCCGATGCTCCTGGTTCTGGCCGCGGGTCCGGTCCTCGCCGCTGCGCCGCCGCTGGTGCCGCCCTCGGCCGAGGTCGTGCAGGAGGCCCGCGGCATCGTCGAATCCATGCAGCGCAACGAGCGGGGTCCGTACCACCGCATCCGTTGGTTCTGTGAGGACGGCAGCTCGCATCCGCCCAAGCCCTATCCCTGCGCGGAGCGCGGCGGCGGGCGCCAGCATGCGGAGTATTCGCCCGAGCGGCGCCGCCTGGCGGAATTGGGCTGGCACGTGGGCACCGTCGTCGCGGCCCTGGCCTGGGACGAGATCTGGCAGCCGGAGCGGCGCAACCAGCGGTTGCGCGAGCTGCCCCTGGAGCGCTATCTGGAAGCGGTGGACGACGACTGGGTACTGCGCCGGGCGCGTGATTATCGGGGCCGGGTACAGTTGGAGAACGAGGAGAAGGCGGGCCGGGCGCTGCTAGTAAAGTTATTGGAGCAACCGGGCTTCCTGGATGAGGATTTTCTCCTCGCCCGAGAGCTTGCCCGCGCGATTCCGCACGGCAGCCCGGTCGGGGACCGCACCCGTACGATTCGGCATCTGGCCCAGGAGATCGGCGACGCGGACGCGTCTTTCGTCAAGCTCCGCATCGAGGTGCATTCCCGACCCTCCGCGGTGACCTCGGCGCGGGTTCGGGCCTGGCTCGACAGCCGCAAGAACCTCTCCGCCGAGATCGGCGACAAGGCCCGCCGCCTGGCTGACGGACTGGATGACCTGTATGGCCTGGCCGGCCGCAAGCAACGTCTGCGCCTGGCCGCGGATGCCCTGGCCAAGTACTCGCCGGCGGCCACCGACCTGATTCGCGAGGCTCAGGCGGCGCCGCCCGTGCTGCGCATCGGGCACCTGTCCCGAGCCATGGAGCAACTGCGCCAGGATGCCAACGACAAGCAGCCGGGTGCCAGTCTGCGCCGCCTGGACCTGCTCACCGATCTCGAGGCCGAGCTTCGCACTTCGGCCCTGGAGCGGCTGGAAGAACCGCTGACCCGCCGCGAATTGCTGACTCTGTCCCGCGACCTGTTGCGGGCCGCCTGGGGACTCGGCTGGCTGTCCGGCGGGGAGCGGGATGCCCTGGCCGCACCGGTCGAAGGCCTGCTGACAGCCTCGGCACCCGCCGCAGCGGACTACGCGTTCGCCACCCGCCGCCTGTCGCTGGCCGCCGGCTGGTCGGCGCAGACCGTGCGCTACAGCTTTGCGGAACCGCTGGTGCGCTACGTCGCCCTGGAACCTGTGGCGGCGCGTTTCGTGGACGATCTTCTGCGCGATTCCCCGCTGCTCCCGCTCGGCGAACTGGCCCATCGGCTGGCCCTGGATGGCGCCCGGGCCGCCGGTATCGGACACCGGGTCTTCGGTCAGCCGGACAGCGATCTGCTGGGCATCAATCCCGGCGTGGCCCGGGGACGGCTGCGGATATTGGAGCCCGAGGAGTTGGCGCGGGGCGAGCAGGCGGCCGAGGAGGAGATAGTGGTACTGACCGAAACCGTGCCCGAGTTGAACCCGGTGGCGGGTATCCTCACCCTCGGCGAGGGCAATCCCCTGTCTCACGTGCAGATGTTGGCGCGCAATCTGGGCATTCCCAACGCCGCAGTGGCCCCGACGCTGCTACCCCGCTTGCGCACCCATGCCGGCGAGGAGGTGCTGCTGGCGGTGGCAGGCGACGGCCGGGTGCTGATTGAGTCCGCAGGGGTTCACTCAGGCGAGCAGGCGCAAGGGTCCCAGCAGGCCGCGGCCACGCACCGGGTCAACGCCCCGCAGCCGCACCTGAGCCAGGTCCACCCGCTGCCCCTGGCCCGGTTGCACGCGGGCCTGGCCGGCAAGGTGGTCGGTCCCAAGGCGGCCAACGTGGGCGAGTTGAACCGGCTGTTTCCGGACCGTATCGCCCCGGCCATCGCCTTGCCTTTCGGCATCTTCGCCGAGCACACGGCGGCGCCGAGGCAGCGTCTCGCCCGGGCCTTCCAGCGCCGACGGGCCGGCGAACTGGATCAGGCGGGGTTGGATGCCGAGTTGGATGCGGTCCGCCAGGCCGTGTCGGACACCGAGTTGAACCCGGCCTTGGTTGCGGAGTTGAGTTCGATGATGACGCGGGCGTTCGGTCCGGCGGGCAGTTACGGGGTGTTTGTGCGTTCTGACACCAATGCGGAAGACCTGCCGGAGTTCACCGGCGCGGGGCTCAATCTGACCCTGCCCCACGTGGTCGGACTGGAGCGGCAGCTGTCCGCAATCGCTCAGGTTTGGGGTTCGGTGTACGCTCGGCGGGCCATGGCCTGGCGGGCGCGGATCCTGGCCAATCCCGAGGCGGTGTTCGCCTCGGTGCTGCTGAAAAAGAGCGTACCGTCGGAAAAATCCGGCGTACTGGTGACCACCGACCTGACCACTGGCGGTCCGGGGCTGACCGTCTCCGTGGCCTGGGGCGTGGGTGGCGCGGTGGACAACGAAAGCGCCGCCTCGCGGGTGCTGCGGCCGGATGGCGTCACTTTGGTGTTGGCCGAGGCCAAGGCGCCCTACCGCCGCGCGCTGGCGCAATACGGCGGCCTCGTGTGGCTACCCGCCGCAACCGGCCCCGTGCTGAGCGAGGCGGAGATGGCCGAGCTGCAACGCCTCGCCGAGGAAGTGGGTGAGCGCTACCCGGCGGCCTTCGACGACCAGGGCAGCCGGCTTCCGTGGGATATCGAGTTCGCCTTTGCCGAGGGCAGGCTGTGGTTGCTGCAGATCCGCCCCCTCAAACAGCGCGGCCGGGCGGAGGCGGACGCCACGGTGAACCCCCGGGTGCCGCCCGCAATCGCTGCCGGTTGGGTGGCCCTGGATGAGCGGCCGGACGGCGGTCACGGAGATCGAATATGAACAAATCTTTGGTATTGGCGGCGATGGCTCTCGGCCTGGCGTGTGTGACCCCTGTTCATGCCTATCCGCTGGATGGGGATGACAGCGGCATCCGGCGGCTTCAAGGCCAGCGCCTCCAGCAGGAGCGCAAGGTGGGCTCCAAGCTGCACCCCGGCGCCCTGCTGACGATCAGCGACATCCGGCTGCACCTGGAGGGTCGGCCGGACTGGGACCTGGATGCCGCCGACCGGGACCCCGAACTCCAGGCGGCCCTGGAAGCGGTGTTCCGGCACCGGGATCCGTCCTACGGGGTCTTGCTGGTGGACTTCACCGATCCGCAGAACATCCGCTGGGCGGGGGTCCGGGAGGCGCGCACCCAGGCGCCCGGCAGCGTCGGCAAGGTGCTGTGCATGACCGCCCTGTTCGACGGCTTGCGCCGGGCCTTTCCTGACATCGAGGACCGCCAGCGCATCCTGCGCGAGCACTGGGTGGAGGCCACCGACTGGGTGATCAGCGACTCGCACAAGGTGCCGCGCTTCGATACTCGTAGCGCCACTCTGAGCTATGCGGTGATCCGGCCCGGCGACCGTTTCACCCTGGCCGAATGGGTGGACCACATGGTCTCTCCATCGGCCAACTCGGCGGGCGCCACGGTGTGGAAGGAGGCCATGCTGCTGCGGGCCTTCGGCAAGCAATATCCGCCATCCCGCGAGCAGGAGAGCGCGTTTTTCCGCGACACGCCGCACGCCGAGCTGCGCGACCTGGCCCAGACGGTCATCAATGACGCCCTGATCGCGGCGGACCTGAATCCGGACGAGCTGCGGGTCGGCAGCTTCTGGACCAAGACCGGCAAGCGCAAGGTGCCGGGTGTAGGCGGCTCCCGCGCCACCCCGCGGGAACTGGCGCGTTGGCTGCTGCGCCTGGAGCAGGGCCGGCTGGTGGACACCTGGTCCAGCCTGGAAATGAAGCGTTACCTATACATGACCAAGCGACGCTACCGCTACGTGTATGCCCCCGAACTCGCGAAAGCGGCGGTGTACTTCAAGAGTGGTTCCCAGTTCCGCTGCCGCCCCGAGGAGGGCTTTAAGTGCGGCAAGTACATGGGCAATGCGCAGAACGCCATGAACTCGGTGGTCACCGTCGAATCGCCGGCCGCGGCCGGGCCCGGACAGAAACGCTACCTGGTGGCCCTGACCTCGGACGTACGCAAGGTTAATTCGGCCTGGGACCACTCGCGGCTGGGGGCGGCCATCGAGGAGATCGTTTTCAGCCGCCAGCCGGTCAAGGTGCGGGATGCGGGCAGCGCCGCGGAGATTCAGTCCTCGGGGAGAAGCGATTAGCTTGCCTTGACGGGGGTCCGGTTCGGCGGCAGTTGCTTCCCCCCTGTCCGGGGCCGCGACTCGGGGCCGGCTGGATTCCCGCTTCACGGCTCAGGTGCGCGCTGCTAAAAGCCCTGGTTGTTTTCCCGCTTTCCGCCCATTGACGGGGAGGCCGCTGTATTCTTAGCATGGCCCGGTTTTTTTTCTGGCTGGTGCAATGATTTACTGCATAGCGCCCAAGGTGGACGCCGGCTTGGTGTGTGTGTCCGACTCGCGTACCAATGCGGGGGTCGACCAGCTCAGCACCTATAGCTTAAGGTGTTTACCTTCGGAGTGCCGGCTGGAACGCGTGTCCGTGATCCTCACCGCCGGCAACCTCACCACCACCCCGGCGGTGTGCGCGAGGATTCAGTTTAACTTGGCGCCGAATCCCGGCATCAGCCCGGCGCCGTCCGATGCCTCGGTGGGCTAGCCCGCCGACCCCGCCCAACCCATTTGTCGAGGCTCAATTCATGACAGATTCCCCGGATCCGCACCAAGCCAAGCGTATCGCCTTCGTCTCCACCCGCATCGCGGGTACCGACGGGGTGAGCATGGAGATCGAGAAATGGGCCGAGGTGCTGGAGCGCATGGGCCACGAATGTTACTACATCGCCGGTCAGTGCGAGGGACGCCCGCCGGAGCGCTCGTACGTCATTCCCGAGGCCCATTTCACCCATCCCGACATCGCCGAGATCAACCGTCGTTGCTTCGGGGTGCAACTGCGTGCGCCGGAGATCAGCGATAAGATTCGCGACATGGCCGGGCTGCTCAACGCGAAGCTGCGCGAGGCAGTGGAGCGCTTCGGCGCCGAGATCATCATCGCCGAAAACTGCCTGACCATCCCCATGAATGTCCCCCTGGGCGTGGCGGTGGTGGAACTGGTGATGGAGACCGGTATCGGCTGTATCGCGCACCACCACGACTTCGTCTGGGAGCGCGAGCGCTTCATGGTCAACGCGGTGGACGACTATCTGCAGATGGCCTTTCCGCCCCACGTCAACGAGATCCAGCACGTCGCCATCAACTCGGTGGCGGCCATGGACTTCTGCCGCCGCACCGGACTGCCCTGCCGTGTGATCCCCAACGTGATGGACTTCGATCATCCGCCCCCGCCGGCGGACGAGTATGCGCAGAACTTTCGTCGCGACATCGGTCTCGCCGACGACGATATCCTGATCCTGCAACCCACAAGGGTCGTGCAGCGCAAGGGTATCGAGACCGCCATCGAGCTCGTGCGCCGTCTCGACGATCGCCGCTGCCGGCTGCTGATCACCCACAGCGCCGGCGACGAGGGCGACGCCTATGCCAGGCGGGTACGCAGCTACGCGGACCTGCTGGGCGTGGAGATCCTGTTCGCTGATAAATGGATCGCCGACGAGCGCGGTACCGGAGCCGACGGGCGCCGCCGCTATACGGTGTTCGACGCCTACCAGCAGGCGGATTTCGTGACCTACCCGTCCACCTACGAAGGTTTCGGCAACGCGTTCCTGGAGACGCTGTATTATCGCAAACCGATCCTCTGTAACCGCTACGCCATCTACCGCACGGACATCGAGCCCTGTGGCTTCGACGTGGTGCTGATGGACGGGTTTCTCATCGATGAGGTGGTGACGCGGGTGCGGCGGGTGTTGGAGGACCCGGACTATCGGCAGCGGATGGTCGACCACAACTACGAGGCCGCCAAACAATTTTTTTCCTACGACCGGGTCCAGACCGAGCTCGATGCCATCCTGCACAAGCCGCGGATCGCATTG